>Ga0070734_10004939_pt1 | contig 12171 bp, 10 predicted proteins | sample Coa_R1_8_FD_66444 | JGI IMG/M metagenome (GOLD analysis project Ga0070734, IMG submission 66444) | Surface soil microbial communities from Centralia Pennsylvania, which are recovering from an underground coalmine fire - Coalmine... | ecosystem: Environmental > Terrestrial > Soil > Unclassified ...
CTGAGCGCGCCGCCGGAACCGACGTCATAGCTCCAGATGGCGCGGTTCGGCTGCGCTTTGATTTCGACGACGTAGAGCTTCTTTTCGTCCGGCGAAAACGCAAGCCCGTTCGGATTGCCGAGATCCGTGATGACGGCGGTCACCTCGCCATCGGTACCGATCCGGAACACATTGGTGTTGGCCTGTTCGGGCGCCGCTTTGAAACCTTCCCAGTCCCCGAGGATGCCGAACACAGGGTCGGTGAACCAGATCGTGTCGTCGGACTTCACCACGATGTCGTTCGGCGCGTTGAGGCGCTTGCCCTCGAAACCGTCGGCGAGAACGGTGATATTGCCGTTCTTCTCGGTGCGCGTGATGCGCCGCGTCACCGAATGCTCGCACGTAACGAGGCGGCCCTGCCGATCGCGGGTATTACCGTTGGCGAAATTGGACGGGCTGCGGAACACGTTAAAGCTGCCGTCCCTCTCGTTGTATTTCATGATGCGGTTGTTCGGGATGTCGCTCAGCAGGAGATAGCCGCCGTCGGGAAAATAAGCCGGCCCTTCGGCCCAGCGCATACCGCTGCCGAGCATCTCCACCGAGCTCGAATAGAGCCGATATTTGAGGAAGCTCGGATCGAGGATCTCGATCGCCGGATCGGGATAGCGCTGGTTCGGCTGATAGGTAAAGGATTGCGCGAGAGCCGGGCTTGCAAGCGCGCTCGCGGCGGTAGCGCCAATGCCCTTCAGCACGCTTCGACGAGAAGCGGTCATGATAGCCTCCCTGTTGTGTCCGGCTGCCTTGGATGGGCCGGTCTTTTCCTGTGATGAATACTAGTGGTCCGATGCTAACATTCGCATCCCTTCTCGGCGGGTACTTTTGCGAATGTTAGCATCAAAGGACCACTAGCCAATTATTAATGCTAGTGGAGCTCTGGATTTGACGTTCGCATCAGGGACTCGCGGCAGGCGGGTAGCAAACGTCAAATCCGCTCCACTAGATCAGCTTCCTCTTCGCAAGATTCGTCATCAGCGCACCGACCCCGAAGGTCCAGGGTTCGCAGTCGTGGCTGGAGCGCATGCGGTTGGTGAGCTCGCCAAGCTGAGGCGCGGCGATGGTCACGATGTCGTCGCGCTTGTGAGTAAAACCCTGGCCGGGCGTATCTCGGTCCTTTACAGGTGCGAACATGGTGCCGAGGAACAGCGCAAATCCATCAGGATATTGGTGATCCTTGCCGATTGTCTGGGTGACGAGGTCGGCGGGATCGCGGCTGATCTTGCCGATCGACGAATGGCCGTCGAGTACGAACCCGTCCTCGCCTTTCACTGTCAATCCGACATCCATGCGGCGGACGTCGTCCAGTGAGAAGCTTGTGTCGAACAGCCGCAGGAACGGGCCGATGGCGCAGGAGGCGTTGTTGTCCTTGGCCTTGGAGAGCAACAGCGCAGAGCGGCCCTCGAAGTCGCGCAGGTTCACATCGTTGCCGAGGCTCGCACCGACGATTCTGCCGCGGCTCGACACCACAAGGACGACTTCCGGTTCCGGATTGTTCCAGGTCGATTTGGGATGGAGCCCGGCATCCATGCCGGTGCCGACCGACGACAGCACGGGGGCCTTGGTGAACACCTCCGCGTCCGGACCGATACCGACTTCGAGATACTGGCTCCAGGCGCCCTGATCGATCAGCACCTGCTTCAGCCGCATCGCCTCGGCCGAACCGGGCTTGAGCTTTGACAGGTCGTCGCCGACGAGGCGTACCACTTCCTTGCGGATGGCCTCGGCCGATGATGGATTGCCGCGAGCGCGCTCTTCGATCACACGCTCGAGCATTGAGATCGCAAAAGTCACGCCGGCGGCCTTCAAAACCTGCAGGTCGACCGGCGCAAGCAGCCATGGCTTCTGACGGTCGCGCCGGTCAGGCGGGGTATTGGCGAGAAGCTCATCGAAATCGGCGATCCGCTCGGCCTTGACGCCATAGAGCAAGCGCGCCGGGTCGTCCGCCTCGCAGAGCGCGCTTACGGTCGGGAAAGAGTTGCTCACATCGAACACGCCGCCATCGCGGGCGACGACCACCGCCGGACCGCCCACGTGCGGCAGAAACACCCGCCCCACCAGCGTCCCCCGCGTGCCGTCCTCGGGGAGGACGTCTTTTGCCGTCAGCGTGATCATGGGCGTTTCCGTTTTTTCGTTCGAGCGGTTCAGCCTCTTATCACGGCGACGGGCAAAGCTGCACGATCGCGCCTCATCCATTGCCTGCTATTGCTGCATAGGTGGTATTGCTGCGCTGCGGGCGCGGCGCTACCCTCGCCCGAAGTGTTGCAAGAGGGGAGTTTTAATGATGCAGTCCGACGAGACAAAAATTTCCGAAGATCGCCGCGAGGCCTTGCGCTACGCGCTCGCCATCGGCAGCGGCGCGGCGTTGACATCGGTTTTGGCGACGCCGGCCTCCGCGGAGGGCGCCGCCGACAACACGCTCGACCGCATCCGCGCCGACAAGACGCTGCGCATCGCGGTCCTGCCGGGCGAACTGCCCTACTTCAACAAGGATCTCGCCACCGGCACCTGGTCCGGCTTTTCCATCGACATGGCCAACGACATCGCAAAACTGCTCGATGTGAAGCTGGATTATACCGAGTCGACCTACGGCAATTCGATCCTCGATCTGCAAGCCAACAAGATCGACCTCGGCTTTGCCCTCAATCCGACCCCACAGCGGGCCCTGGTGGTCGATTTCACCAACCTGGTGTTTCCGCATCCCTTCGGCGCAATGCTGCGCAAAGGCCTGGAAGCAAAAACCTGGGCCGACATCAACAAGCCCGAGGTCAAGATCGCCGTCGACGTCGGCTCCGCCAACGAGGCTGTCGCCCGGCGGTTTGCATCGAACGCCACCATCAAATCGCTGAAGTCGCGCGACGAAGTGATGCTGGAGATGTCCTCCGGTCGCGTCGACTGTGTGGTCAATGCGATGATGCTGGGGCTGACCGCGATCGCGAAAAACCCCAATCTCGGCACCTACAAGATCCTGCAGTCGCCCTCGGTCACGGTTGCCTCGAGCATGGCCGTGCGGCGCGAGAGCGACAAGCGCTGGCGCGATTTCCTGTCGGTGTGGGTCGACTACAACCGCGGCATCGGCCAGATGCGCGAATGGTTCGTCAAGGGGATGGCGATGAGCGGCGTGAAGCCGGAGGACGTGCCGGTGGAGTTGAATATTTGACGCTTCATCCCACGCATTCCCGTCACCTCTCCCCTGTGGGAGAGGTGAACCGAGTTCGCGGCTGACCTGGCGGCTTTACGCTTTGTCGTAGGTTAGGCCGCGCTCGAGACGCCCCGCCAACAGCGTCGACGGAAACAGGATCGCAAAATAGATCACGGCGACGACGGTATAAACCTCGAGCGGCCGATAGGTGTCGGCGTTGATCAAGGTCGCGTTGTAGACGAGATCGGGCACGGCGATCACCGATACCAGCGAGGTGTTTTTCAGCTGCGTCACCGATTGGTTGACATAAGGGGCCATCATCGGTTTCAGCGCCTGCGGAATGATCACGAGCCTCAGGACACGCCAGGGGCTTAAGCCCAGCGCGCGCGCCGCATCCCACTGACCCCGATGGACGCTCTCGATCGAGCCGCGCACGATCTCGGCATAAAACGCGCCGCCATAGAGCGAGAGCACGCTCATGGCCGCGATATGCGCGGGGATGTTCACTCCAAGTACGACCGGCAGCGCGTAGTAGAACCAGATGATCTGGACCAGGAGCGGCGTGCAGCGGAACAGCTCGATATAGGCGACCAGGATCCAGTCGATCACGGGAATGCGCCGCAGCCGCAGAATGCCGACGATCAGCCCGGTCAAGGTGCCGAGAAAGATGGTGCCGACCGTATAGGCCATCGTCCAGCCGAGCCCCAGCCAGAACAGATGGCTGTACTTGCCGAGAATCCCAAAGTCCCAGACGTAGTGCATAAGCACTCCCGGTTACCGCGCGCTCGCTTCACCTCTCCAAGTGGGAGAGGGAGCCCACTTCCGTTGCCGCAACATCATCCTATACGAATAGTGCTCTACAAATAACGGCTCGGTGCAAATGCCGTCACATCGAACGGCGGCGGCGCGCCGCCGATCATCGCTGCAATCGCCGCGCCCGTGCCGGCGCCCGTGGTGAAACCGATATGCTGGTGACCGAAGGCGAGCCAGAGGCCGCGATGCCGTGGCGCGGGGCCGATCATCGGCAAACTATCGGGCAGCGTCGGCCGCGCGCCCCGCCAGGGTTGCGCGACCGCCTCGCCAAACTCGACCACGCTCCGGGCCGCCGCCGCGGAGGCTTCCAGCTGCGCAAAATTCGACGGCGCATCGCGATCGGTGAGCTCGACGCCGCTCGTGACGCGAATGCCCTGCTCCATCGGCGACATTAGGAAGCCAATGTCGGCGTCATGAATCGGCCGCAGCAATTGACGCGCCGGGTTCGGCTTGAACTCCTGATGATACCCGCGCTCGAATGCCAACGGCGCGCGATAGCCGAGCGAGCGAAGCAGATCGGCCGACCATGGTCCAAGCGCGACCACCACATGGCGGCCGAAAATCTCGCCATCGGACAGCACCACGCGCCACCCCTCGCCGACAGGGGTGATGGACTTGATGTCGGAGGAGCGGATTTGCCCGCCCGCCCCTGCAAACATCTTTGCGTAAGCCTTCACCACATTGCCCGGTGAATCCACCGAGGCGGTTTCCGTGTGCAGGATACCTGTGCGATAGACCGGCAGAATGTTGGGCTCGAGCGCCGAGATGGCCTGGCGATCCAACACCTCGCTCTTGATACCGAACTCCGCGAGCGCCGCCTGTTGCGCCTTGGCTGATGCCGTGACATCGCCGCGCCAGGCTTTCAGCCAGCCGGTCTCGCGGATGCGCTGCGGTGCGCCCGCCCTGACGATCCATTCCCGATGCAGCTTGAGCGAGGCGGAGATAAGGCCCTGTAACGCTGCGGCACGCGGCTTGGTCTGCGCAGGGAAAGCGTTCGCGAGAAAGCGCATGATCCAGTCGGCGTTGCGGATCGACCAGCCAAGATTCCAGCGCAGCGCCGGATGGCTGTTGGAGAGATACTTTGGCAACGCCTCGAACAGCGCAGGCGTGTTGAGCGGGAAAATCGAACCCGAGGAGATGATGCCAGCATTGCCGTAGGAGGTTTCACTGCCGGGCTCGCGCCGGTCGACGAGAGTAACCGACATCCCCCGCTCGCGCGCCGACAGCGCCGACAGCGCCGACGATACGCCGACCATGCCCGCGCCGAGCACGATGACATCCGTTTGTCCTGTCTTTGCGTCGTCCGCCATGACCCCCGCCTCACGCAAGTTTACATCAGCATCAGCCCGCCATCGACCGGCAACGGCGCACGGATGTCTGAATGATCGCGCGACTATAGGTCCCGCAATTGCAAATGCAAAGGATGGTCACTGATTCGGCATCGCCTCGGCGAGCCGGCGGCATTTCACGCATTCGGCGAGGACTCGCCTGCCGCCTGCAGAAGCTGCGAGCGCCGGACGCGCTCGCGATGCGCGGTGTAGAGACCGCTGCTGACGATGAAGACCGCGCCGACCACTGTCCAGATGTCAGGCACCTCGCCGAACACCAGGAAACCCAAGATGCCGACCCACAGCAATTGGCTGTAGGAGAACGGCGCGAGTACACTTGCATCCGCATAACGGAAGGCAAGCACCACGATCCACTGTCCGGCCGTCGAGGCGACGCCGATCAAAATGCCGAAGAGGATGTCGTGCCAGCTCGGCGCCACCCAGACGAAGGGCACCAAAGCAGACACCACCGCGACGCCCGCGATCGACGAATACGTCATCGTGGTGATCGCCGCTTCCTTGCCGCTCATCATGCGCGTCATGATCAGCGTGAAAGCCCAGCACAATGCCGAGAGGATCGGAAAGAACGCTGCAACGTGAAAGGCGCTGGTCCCCGGCCGCAGGATGATCAACACGCCAAGGAGCCCGGCGGCGGTCGCCAGCCAGCGTCGAATGCCGACGCTCTCCGAGAGAAGGATGATCGACAGCGCCGTGACGAATAACGGCGACACGAAGCCGGTGGCCGACGCTTCCGCGATCGGCAGATAGCGCAAGCCGGTGATGAAGAGCAGCGAGGAGCCGAGCAACGCTGCGCCGCGCGCAAGCTGCAGGCCGAGCCGGCCGGTCTTCAAGGCAAAGAGCCGCGTACCCGGCACCATCGCCGGCACCATGATCAGCGCGAACACCAGAAAGCGGATCCAGGCTATCTCGATCGACGGCAACTTCACGGACAGATACTTTGCCGTCACATCGGAGGTGCCGAGGAATATCGTCGAGGCCAGCATCAGCGCGATGCCCTTGAACGGCCGGTCCGTGCGGGCGGGTGCGTGGCGCTCAGGCGATTTCTTTTCAGGCAAAGGCAATGCGCGATCGAGCCTTGCGGCTGTGCTGATTGCGGGTCGCGAATTCACGGCTGGTCTCGGGTGGAAATTTCCGAATCGAAGTCGCACTTAAAAACGCCAAATACCGCCCTCGAACAACACCCGATTGCGGGATGCCGATATGCGCATCACATTTTGTTAACAAACCCGATGCGATGAGATCGCGCCGGGGCGAGGTGAACAGAATCTGCCGAGAGAGCGATTGCTCAACAAGCCGGCGCTCACAGCATCGGCAGATGATGCGGTTTTGCGCCCAGCGGAAACGTCTTCTCCAGCGCGGAGATGTCGCTCGCGCTGAGCGCGACGTCGCCGGCGGCCGCGTTGTCGAGCGCGTGCTCGGCGCCTGCGGCCTTCGGGATCGTGAACACCGCGGTTTCGCGGGTGAGGAAACTCAGCGCGATCTGACGTGACGAAGCGCCGTGGGCCCTCGCGATGCGCGCCAGCACCTCGCCGCCCTTGCTTTGCGGTGAGGGAAAATCATTATGGCCGAACGGCGAATAGGCGACGACGGCAACCCCGTGCTGCGCGCACCAGGGAATCACCGCATGCTCGATAGTGCGCTCCCTGAGATGGTAGAGCACCTGGTTGCAGGCGATCTTGCCCTCGCCGACGATACCGAGCAATTCATCGAGATCGTCAACGTCGAAATTGCTGACGCCCCAGGAGCGGATTTTTCCTGCGCGCATCAATTCGTCAAACGCCGCCACCGTATCGGACAGCGCATAAGAGCCGCGCCAATGCAACAAATAGCAATCGAGCCGGTCGGTCTTGAGCCGCTTCAGCGAGCGCTCGCAAGCCGCAATGGTGCCCCGGCGCGAGGCATTGCTCGGCAGCACTTTCGAGACCAGAAAGAGTTCGTCGCGTCGGCCTGCGATTGCGTCTGCGATTACAAGCTCGGCATCGCCATACATCTCGGCGGTGTCGATGTGGGTCATACCGCGCTCGATGCCGCGGCGAAGGGCGGCAACCGCAGCCTTGCGGTCGCCGCGGTCGAGATACCAGGTGCCCTGCCCGATCACGGACACATCCTGCCCGGTGCAGCCGAATGTCTTGAATTTCATGGATTAGCCGAGCTCGCTGATGTCGGCGACCAACACCGAGCCGGTCGCCGATTCCGTGATGTAGAGACGGTCGCGAATATTCCCGCCGATCGCGACATTGGTGCAGGTCGTGCCGGCGCAGGATTTGATGCGGGCGATCAATTCGCCGTTCGGCGCGAACACCAGGACGTGGCCGAGCGAGGCATGCGCGACGAATAGGCGGCCCTTGCCGTCCATTGTCATGCCGTCGGGGCCGCTCGGGCCAAACATCGAGCAAAAGCGGCCGACCTTCGACACGCTGCCGTCCCTCATCAAGGGCATGCGCCAGACCGCATTATCACGCGTCATCGCGACAAACAGCACGGCCTCGTTCGGATCGAGCACGAGTCCATTGGGGCTAATACCGGTGTCGATCAGGCAGTCGAGCCGGCCGCCGGTCGTGTAGCGATAGACGCGGCCGGTCGGATCGTGCAGGCCGGTCTGGCCCTGGTCGGTGAAATAGATGTCGCCATTTCTCGCAAGATGCAGGTCGTTGCAGCCGCGAAAGGATTCGGAGTTGCGCGCGGTCAGCACAGGTTTCATGCGCCGCTCCCGAGCGTCGAGCTCCATGATGCCGAGCATGTAATCGGCAACCAGGATACGGCCGTCGGCTCCGATCTTCAACCCGTTCGGCCAACCCTCATATTCGACCACCAGCGACCATGCTCCATCCGCCGCTATGGCGAAGATGCGGCCGAAGGGAATGTCGACAACATAGAGATTGCCTTGTGCGTCGAAGGACGGGCCTTCGATGAAGCAATCGACCGGATGACCCTGCCGGTTTGCATCGGCCCAGTCGGTGCGAACGCCTTTGCGACGAAAATTGTCGGGCATTGCCGAGAACAGTCTGGTCTCGATCAGTCTTGGCGGCGTCTCCAGATAGAGCATTTTCGTTGAACCTTTTTGCGGCGCGCAACATAATGGACCGCGACCGCGGCGTCGATGGGCTATGTCCCGATTCCGAAGTTCGCACCATTGTGCGGAATGTTCGTTGGCAAACTTCGGAATCGAAGGGACACTAGTAAATTATTGATCTAGTGTGGCTTTGGTTCAGAAGTCCGCATGACGAGCAAGCGGCAATAATGATGCGGACTTCTGAACCGCCACACTAGAAAGTCCAATCGCGCAACCCTTGAAACCCCAGGCTTGCGCGAACTAAAACAGCGCAATGAAGATCACGCGCATCCAGAGCCATGTGCTGGAGGCCCGGCTTTCCCAGCCGTTTGCCTATTCGCGCGCCTGGTATGACACGCGCGCGGCGAATATTGTCGAGATCGAAACCGACCAGGGTCTCGTCGGCTGGGGCGAATGCTACGGCCCGGCACGAATGACGGCTGCCGTCGTCGAGAACGTGGCGCCGTGGCTTGTCGGCGAGGATCCGCTGCGGACCGATCATCTCTGGCGCGCGATCTACGCGCGGCTGCGCGATCACGGGCAGAAGGGCCTCGTGATCCAGGGGTTGAGCGGCATCGACATCGCGCTGTGGGACATCAAGGGCAAGCACTTTGGCGCTCCCGTGCACCGGTTGCTCGGTGGGCCGGTTCGCTGCGAAGTCAAAGCCTATGCGACCGGCCTTTATCGGCGAAAATCAGGCGATCCGATCCGCTATCTCGTCGAGGAAGCAGCCGGTTATGTCGCCGAAGGTTTTCAAGCGGTGAAGCTCAAGGTCGGCTTCGGTGTCGAGGAAGACGCAAGGGCGACGCGCGCCGTCCGCGACGCGATCGGGCCAAACATCGCGCTGATGGTCGACGCCAACCATGCTTATGATGCCATCGCCGCGATCCGGCTCGGCCGGATGATCGAGCAATTTGACATCGGCTGGTTCGAGGAGCCGGTGCCGCCCGAGGACATTGCGGGACACCTCGCCGTGAAAGCGGCGATCTCCATTCCGCTAGCGGGCGGCGAATGTGAGTTCACGCGCTTCGGCTTTCGCGACCTCCTGGTCGCGCGCGCACTCGACATCGTTCAGCCCGACACTTGCGCGGCCGGCGGCCTCTCCGAATGCAAGAAGATCGCCGACATGGCGGAGGCTTTCGGCGTTCGCTACAATCCGCATGTCTGGGGCACGGGCGTTGCCATTGCCGCATCGCTGCAACTGCTTGCGGTGTTGCCGCCGCACACGCCAACGTCGCTTGCCCCACTCGAACCGATGCTGGAGTTCGACCGCACCGAGCATCCGATCCGCCAGGCGATCCTGAAACAGCCGATCGAGCACACGAAAGGTCTTGTGCGCGTGCCCGGCGGTCCCGGACTCGGGATCGAGATCGATCGCGACGCGCTGGCTCGTTTTGCGGTCTAGTTCGAACCGACACGATCGGCCAATAGCTAGTCGAATTTAGATTCGCGGAATTGTTGTTAATCCCGCAATAGAGCAAGGCGGAATCGCGCCTACCGTGCGCGATCGGTCTTCCTCCCAAGTTGAAGAACCCAGCCGCTCGCGATCCGCACCAGTTCTGCCTCCTGGTCGTAGGGCGGCTTGCCGTTGATAAACGCTTTCAACTTGAGATGCGCGTCATCTTCCCAAGCTGTGACCTGCCAGTTTTCGTACTGCTTGGCCTGATAGTTGAATTCCAACTTTGGAGGATCCGTCTGCATGGACCAAATCGCAATGTCGTAATTGCGGTCGCAAGCGTCGCTCTGATCTATGGAGAGCAGATATTTCGCATTCGGTGACAACACGGGCATTGCACGCATGACCGTTTCGCTGCCGGTACGTCTACTGACGAACAAGTAATCGCCGCACTCGAAGAACGCTTTTGCGACCAAGTACGATTGGGTTTGCGGAAAGTAGCCCAGCAGCATAAAGGCGACGCACCCCGAGGTGTCGGCATTTGCATCACACGCAGCAACGTTGCCGACGTAAGCCTTGGATTTTCCACCATCCAGCTTAAGGATCAGCGTGTCGCCTGTGCGCGTGAACAGCCCTGCAAGTTTGGTCCGGCACGCTGCGTCCTCCACATTATCCTTGACCTCACAGACAATGGGCGATTCACCGGCGCTCCTTTGAGCCAGGGCTGAATTGGTCAAAAGCAGTCCGCCAAGGACGGGAACCAACGCAAAATGATACCTCGACATATTCAGGACTCAGCGATGTCCCCGTTTACTGGGCTGCGTCTTCCTAGGCGGCAGCCGTGATCGCTGTCCAGAGGGCTGGCGCTATCAATGGGACGAGTTTTGCGACCAAAGCGTAGCCGCTGATCATATTGCGCGAGTGGCCTGTGGTCTGCCAAACTCGCCGCCGGGCCCGTCCGTCACATCACGTTCACAGGGCATTTCTAATGGGTCGGGCGGCGGGCGTCGAAGGATCGGATCGACAATCATGATCAGCGTCGGCGTTCGATCGGTGACCAAGACGTGGGGCGAGGCGACTGCGCTCGATGACGTCTCGTTTGCCGTCGAGAAAGGCAATCTCGTCGTGCTGCTCGGCCCATCGGGATGCGGCAAGTCGACCATGCTGCGCCTGATCGCCGGTCTCGACGAGCCGGACGACGGCGCGATCGAAATCGAAGGCCGCGACGTTTCCGGCCTGACCGGCTCCGCGCGCGGCGTTGCCATGGTCTTTCAGTCCTACGCGCTGTTTCCGCACCTGAGCGTGGCCGACAACATCACCTTCGGCCTGTCGGTGCGCGGGATTCCAAGGCCGGAGATGGCACGGCGGCTGGACAAGATCGCGGGCCTGCTCGGGTTGGAAGCGCTCCTTCGGCGCAAGCCCGCGCAGCTTTCCGGCGGCCAGCAGCAGCGTGTCGCGCTCGGCCGGGCGCTGATTGCGGAAGCGCCGGTCTGCCTGCTCGACGAGCCGCTCTCCAACCTGGACGCCCAGCTCAGGCAGGAGTTGCGCCGGGAAATCCGCGCACTGCAGCAGCGGCTCGGCATCACCATGATCTATGTGACGCATGATCAGACCGAAGCCATGAGCATGGCCGACCGCGTCATCCTGATGCGCGCCGGCCGCATCGAGCAGAACGGTGCGCCTGCCGAGCTCTACCGGCGTCCTGCCACGCTGTTCACCGCCCGCTTCATCGGCGGCGCGCCGATGAACCTGCTGGATCTCGACGACAGCCCGCATGGCGCGGTGGTCGCTGGCACCGGCGGCCCGGTGCTGTTCGCCGCGCCAGGCCGCGGTCGCGTGCTCGGCTTGCGCCCGGAGGACATTGCCGTGGATAGCGCCAATACGCGCACGCGGTTTCATGTGACCGTCACGGCCGTCGAATATCTGGGCGCCGAGGCTCTTATCACCTGCATGATCGGAGAACGGCCGATCGTGGCCCGCACGCGGGGCGATGCCGTTCCACCCATCGGCGCCACGGTAGGGCTTCTCTGGGAAGCCTCGGCGGGGCACGTCTACGACGCCACGAGCGGGGCTCGCCTTGCCATCGAGCCCGGCGCTTCGGTATCGCCGCAGTTGCAAGCCATTTCAAATTGGGGGAGCACACCCGCATGAACAGATTTGCCCGGTACACATTCGCCGCGACCCTGGGGACAGCAATTCTCGGCGGCCCGATTGCGTCCGCAACCGAGATCACCTTCTATTATCCGATCGCGGTCGGCGGTCCCATCACCAAGGTCGTCGACGGTTATGCGGCCGAATTCAACAAGGCCCACCCCGATATCACCGTGAAGCCGGTCTACACCGGCAGCTATCAGGACTCGATCGTCAAGGCGATGACTGCGGCCAA
>Ga0070734_10004940_pt1 | contig 12170 bp, 8 predicted proteins | sample Coa_R1_8_FD_66444 | JGI IMG/M metagenome (GOLD analysis project Ga0070734, IMG submission 66444) | Surface soil microbial communities from Centralia Pennsylvania, which are recovering from an underground coalmine fire - Coalmine... | ecosystem: Environmental > Terrestrial > Soil > Unclassified ...
TGCTGGGGGGCCGTCCGGTCTACGTCGACACGTGCTGGGCAAGCGTGTACCGGCGCGGCGACTACTGCATGCCGCACAGTCACCTGCGGTCGGTGGCGAGCGTGCTGTACATGCTCGAACCCGGCGACGCCTCGGCGGAGGACCAGCTGGCCGGCCGCTTCGTTTTCTGCGATCCGCGCATCCCGCAATGCTGCCCCCAGGAGCAGGGCCGCATGACCCATTCGTTCATGCCCGATCTGAAGGCCGGCTCCATGCTGTTCTTCTCGGCTGACTACGTGCATGCCGTGAATCCGTACGACGGTGATCGTCCGCGCATCACGCTGTCCTGGAACATGACTCTGGAGCGCCTCGGCGGCCAGTCCGGCGCGTGGGTCCGCGAAGAAGCTTAGCCCCTTGAAGCCGCTGCCCGGTCGCAGGACGCGGCAGCGCGGGCCGTCATGGTCCGATCTTCTGGAGCTCACGCGCGAGCCCATCCGGCGTTCGTCGCCGCGAACGGGCGAGTACAGCGGCCTCGCTTCAGCATTGGGACAACGCTCGCGCGAATCGTGGCGACATCCTGGCAATCCGCCCTCGGTCGCAAATCGTCACAGGATTGTCTATAGAATTGTCACAGCCTTTAACAATTCTAATCGAAGTCTAAAAGTCAACCCCGAAGAAGGTCAGCGAACGGGTCGTACGCCGTGGCGTCCGCTCGTTCAAAAGAAACACAGCTTCAGAGAGGATTCCAATGAGAATCAAGGCTTTATCGACGCGAGCCGCTCCCCTCGCCATCGCGAATTTCGCCGCAGCCGCCGTATTGACCAGCTGCGGCTTCGTGGACACCGGGTCGGACCCGACCGCTTCCCTCGACACGGGCGTGTCCGCCGCCGGCTCACCGTTCACCCCCGCGCCGCCCAGCCCCGCACCGGCCCCCGCGCCCGCATCGGCGCCCGCTCCGGCTCCTGCCCCGGCTCCCGCGCCCGCCCCGGCGCCCGCGCCGGATTTGTCCGGCGCGACCGTGGTCATCGATGCCGCTCAGGACATCAGCGAAACGGGCGCCGATGACCTCAATGGCGCGCGGCGGCTGTTCCAGGGATTCACCTTCCCCGAGGCCAACGGCGGCCTCGCGCCCGGCTGGAGCATCGTTTCGCAGCTGGGCCCGAAATCGACCCGCCTGATCAATTCGGTGGACGGCTGCTATGTCGACGACGCCGGACAATTCCACTCCTGCTACCGGCTGGACGATGAGCTGCAGTGGCCGCAGCGCTACGGCCTGGTCCCCCATGTGATCGTAGGTCAGTTCGAGCCGCCCAACCTCACCGGAGCTGCCGAGTCCTGGGACGCCGCCACCTGGGCGAAGTACCAGGACTACGCCACAAAAACCGTCCGCTATATCGCCGTGCAGTACGGTGGAGCGGGCTTCCCGGCATCGATGTTCGAGGTCGGCAACGAGCTGGACCTGGCCGGCGACGCCAAATCCCTGTGGTACTTCGATCCGGCCAACGTGCCGGGCCAGGGCGATCCACGCCGCTACAACGCTGAGCTCGCGCTCTATGCGGTGTGGGCGAAGGCGGTGGATCAGGTGGCGCGCGAGAATCCCGGCCGGCAGCTCCTGATCGGCGGCCCCGGGATGGGAGCGAATTCGCTGTTCTTCACGCCGACGTTTTTCCACGAGCAGTTCGTGCAGGCGGTGGCGGCCCAGGGCTTGCGCCTCGACATGGTGACCTTGCACTTCTACGACGACTTCATCAACGGCTGGTCGTGGGTGCCGAACCAGGGCAGCTCCCTGAACACCATCGGACGGCGGATCCGCAATGCGCTCAATGCCAGCGGACGCGGCGGCACGCCGATCTACGTCACCGAGTGGGGGATGGTCGAGGACACCACCCCGTATGCTTACGGAGGCATCAACTACAACGCCACCGGCGCTGCGTGGGCGGCGGGCTTTCTGCAGACCGCCATGGCGAGCACCATCACCGGCGGCGCGTTCCTGCAGATGCGCGACGTCTACGGCGGCGATGCCACCGGTAATCCCTCGACGCCGAGCCTGACGTACGTGTTCAACAATACGGACTATCCGAAGCCCTACACGAACGTCTTCAAGATGTATACGCTGCTGCCCGGCACTCGCAAGTCGGTGGCGTTGCCGGCATCCCAGCCCGACGTTGGCGCGCTGGGGGCGGCCAGTGCCGTGTCCGCCGGGGCACTGGTCTACAACTACAACGTCTCCTTTCCGGCCGGCGTCGTCGACTTGAGCACCAACGAGCCGGTGACCATCGGTTTCAAGAACCTGCCGTTCGGCGGCACCGTCAGCGTCGACCACTACCTGGTCGATGGCAGCCACAGCAACGTGGCGCCGTACATCAACGCGGGCGTCGCCCCGGACCCCAATGCGGTCCAGCTGCAGAAGGTGGAGACGCTCCAGGCCACCATCAGCAACGGCGCCCTGGTGCTGCCCGGCGTGACCTTGGGACCGTCCGGCGTGTCGCTGTGGGTGGTCAATCCGCAGTAGTCCCGGTCCGCGCGTGTCGGCCCGCGCGGCCCAGTCCGCGCGGCCCAGTCCGCGCGTCTCAGTCCGCGCGTGTCAGTCCGCGCGCCCGTGCGGGATCCGCCGCCCGGGCGCGTCACTGCGCGGCCGGCGGCGCGGCCTCACGCCGCTTTGCGCGGGCGCTCGTCAAGACGGTCGAGGCGCAGCCGGTGCCGGGCGTCGGTGATGCGCAGCGCGGAGAGATACAGCGTGGCCACCACGGCGAGTCCCGTTCCGCCGGCCAGCAGGAACAGGATCAAGATCTGATATTTGACCGCTTCGGTCGGCTCCATGCCGGCGAGGATCTGTCCGGTCATCATTCCCGGCAGCGTGATCAGGCCCGCCGCCGCCATCTGGTTGAAGATCGGAATGAGCGCCGCGCGCAGGCTGCGGCGCATGAAGGGACCGAGCGCGGTGAAACGATCGGTGCCCAGCGCCAGCCGGGCTTCGATGGCTGCCTTGTCGCGGCTCACCGCTGAGGTGAATCCGTTGAGGTACAGGCTCACGCCGCTCATCACATTGCCCAGGATGATGCCCACCAGCGGAACGGCGTAGCGGGGGTCATACCAGGGGTCCGGCCGGATGTGCGTAGCCAGAGCGAGCAGCGTCACCAGCGCGGTGGCGAATGCCATTGGGCCGGCGCCCAGGCCATAAGCGAGCCACCCGGTGAAACGGCGGTCCTGCCGCGACGCCACCTCGTACCCGGCCGCGCCCATCATCACCAGCACGGTCAGCAGCGTGAATCCGGGAGAAACCGCGGCGAACAGCGCCTTCAGCACCAGCCCGACCAGCGACAGCTGCACGACCATGCGAACGGCGCTGATCGCCATCTGCTTTTCCAGGCCCAGGGAAAAGGCGCGCGACATGATGACGTTCAGGACCACCAGCACCGCTGCGATGGCGAGATCCGTATAGTCGAGCGGGGCCGCGTTCACACCGCGGGCACTGCGCCACGGCCGCCGGCCACCTCCAGCCGGCGGGTCGCCATGCGGTCAGCCTGCTCGGGCTGATGCGAGACGATCAGGAGGATGACGCCGTCGTCCTGCAGGCGCTTCAGCAGCTGCTCCACCCGGCAGGTCGTGTCCGGGTCGAGCGCGGACGTGGGCTCGTCGAGCAGCAGGACACGCGGCTTCTGCACGATTGCCCGCAACAGAGCCAGGCGCTGCCGCTCGCCGGTCGACAGGCGTGCAACAGGCCATTCCATGATTTCCGCCGGCAGCTTGAGCGCCGTACGCGACGCGTCCAGGCCGTCTGTGGCGGAGAAATGCTCGCCCACCGCGTCCGCCCACCAGCCCGACTCCGCCGCCACGTAAGTCACCAGCTGCCGCCACGCCGTGGCCGGCATATCTTCGCGCCGGTGATGGCCCAGCGAAACCCGGCCTTCGTTCGGGTCCAGGTCAGCGATCATGCGCAGGAAGACGGTCTTGCCGGCACCGGACGGTCCGGAAACGACACAGCAGTCTCCGGGCGACAGGGTGAGGTTAAAAGGCCCGAACCCCGGGCGCCGCAGGTTGTCGATCTTGAGCTGCAAAGTCGCCATAGCCGTGTCGCAGGCCGCCATAGCCCTGTCGCAGGCCGCCATAACGATGTCGCAGGCCGCCATAACGATGTCGCAGGCGGCCATCGCCCTGTCGCAGGCGGCCATGGCGCGTCGCCGGCCGCCGTGGGCGTGTCGCCCGGCGGTACGCGAGAAAAGCCGGAGGATAGTCCGCTTTTGCGCCGGGCCGGGGGCCTGGACGATCGACGGTAAGAGCAGCAGCGCGGGTTTACACCCGCGGGCGGTCGATCGGACGTTGCCTCGCAGGCTGCCGGAAGCTCCGGGTCGGTCGCAGCCCCTTCAACGGGCGGCTGGCCCCTTCAACGGGCGGCTGGCCCCTTCAACGGGCGGCTGGCGGGGGAACCGATCCGTTGCGGCGGCCGCCCGCGGGAGGGTAGGCCTCCTCGATCGCGTTCCACACGGCTTCGCGGATGGTGGTGACGAACGCGTCGGCCGTCTTGCCGAACATCGCGCCGCGGCGCAAGCCGACGTTCATGATAGTGAGCGCGGTGGGAATCGCCAGCGCCAAGTGACGCGCAAAGATCGGATAGATACGAGCGCGCTCCAGGCGGTCCGGACTCATGCCGCGGGCGCGCAGCTCTTCGAACAGCAGCCGCGCGCCGTACTCGGCGACGGTTTCTCCGCATTCGCGCAGCAATGCGTCATCGATGTGCGAAGGGTCGTTGCGCGATTCGATGCCAGCCATTGCGGTTTCCGCCGATTCTCACTGTGTGGACTCTACCAGTGAAGCAAGCAGCCTGCCCGTCCGCGCCGACGGACGTCGTGGCCATTGCAAAGGGAGGGTTTCTGCCTACTCGTCTTCCTGCACGGTATGGTGCTGGGAGACCAGTTTATGCTGCGTCGCGGGCGGCACCGGCGCGTAGTGGCTGTATTCCAGCGTATAGACGCCGCGGCCGCCGGTGATCGACTTGAGATGTGTCTGGTAATCCGACAGCTCGACGAGGGGCGCCTGTCCGATGATGGCGGCCCCGTCGGTGGCGCGCATCTGCGTGCCTGTGATCTGGCCGCGGCGGCCCGCCAGATCGGCCGTCAGATCGCCGATATGGTCGGCGGGCGCCGAGATCTCGATACTGACAATGGGCTCCAGCAGAATCGGGCCCGCTTTGACGACGGCATCGATCACCGCCTTCCTCCCGGCGCTCACGAACGCGATTTCCTTGGAATCGACCGGGTGGCTCTTGCCGTCATACACCGTCACCTTGAGATCGTGTACCGGGTAGCCGGCAATGATTCCTTGTGCGAGGGCCTGGCGCACTCCCTTTTCCACCGCGGGAATGAACACATTGGGGATGACGCCGCCCTTCACCTCGTCGACGAACTGGAACCCTTCGCCGCGGGCAAGGGGCTCCACCCGCAGATAGACCTCGCCGAACTGTCCGGCGCCGCCGCTCTGCTTCTTGTGGCGGCAATGACCTTCCGCCGGACGGGTGATGGTTTCGCGATACGGCGTAGTGGGCAGCTTGGTCGTGATTTCGAGCTTGTACGATTTCGCCATGCGCTCCAGCATGCAGCGGATGTGCAGCTCGCCCAGGCCGCGAATCACGGTCTCGTTGGTGGCCGGCCGGCGCTCGGAGCGGAAGCACGGGTCTTCGGCGGCCAGCTTGGCCAGCGTTTCGAACAGGCGCTGCTCATCGCCTTTTTTCTTCGGTTCCACGGTGAGGCCGTACATCGGCTGCGGAAACTCGAGGGGACGCAGGTGAATGTGGTCCTCCTCGTGCGAATCGTGCAGCACGCAGTCGAACTCGATCTCGTCCACCTTGGCGATGGCGCCGATGTCCCCCGGCACCAGAGCGTTGACTTCGCGGTAATCCTTACCCTGGAGCATGAACAGATGGCCCACCTTGAAGGCACGTCGCGCATCGCCGATGTACAGCTGCGAGTCGCGCCGCAGAGTCCCCTGGTGGACCCGGAACACCGATACCCTGCCGACGTAAGGGTCGATGAGGACCTTGAAGACGTGCGCGAGCACATGCTGGCCGGGGCCCGGCACGGCGAAGAACTCCTTCGCTGCGGCTCCCTCCCCCTTCAGGAAGGGCGGCGGATTGCCTTCGCGCGGGTTCGGCGCAAGCTTTTCGATGACGTCCAGCAGCTCCTCGACCCCGGCGCCGTTGCGCGCGGAGGTGAAGAGTATCGGCACGAGATGGCCCTCGCGCAGCGCTTTTTCAAAAGGGCCGTGGAGCTCCTCCGGGCTCACGCTGCCGCTGGACAGGTAGCGCTCCATCAGCTCTTCGTCCACTTCGACGACCTGGTCGACCAGCCGCCCGTGCGCCTCCTCGACGGACGAAAAGTCCGATTCACCGCTGGGATTGAAGAAACAGTCCACCACCCGTGTCGCGCCCGCCGCCGGGAGGTTGATCGGCAGGCACTCCTTGCCGAACGTCTCCTGGATGCGCGCCACCATTGCCGGCAGGTCGACGTTTTCGGCATCGATTTTATTGATGATGATCATCCGGCACAGGCCGCGCGCGGCGGCCCAGCGCATCATGCGCTCGGTGGTCAGCTCGATGCCGGTCTGGGCGTTGATCACCACCAGCGCCGTCTCGACCGCAGCGAGGGCGCTGATGGCGGGTCCCGCGAAATCGGGATACCCGGGAGTGTCGATCAGGTGGACCCGGATGTCCTTGTGGGTCCAGCCCACCACCGCCGAATTCAGAGAATGTCCGTATTGGCGGGCGAGCGGATCGAAGTCACAGACAGTGGACCCCCGCTCGACGGAACCCTGGGCGGCGATAGCGCCGGCGGCGTGGAGCAGCGCTTCGGCCAGCGTCGTCTTCCCGGCATTCGCATGGCCCACCAGCGCCCCGGTACGAATGAAATCCGTCGTCGCGTTGACCATGTGCCGTCTCCGATGTCGTGGATTCTGCCCGCCAAGGTACAAGCCACTGTCGCGGCCCGTCAACCCGTCTCATTCTCAGTCAGATTCCACCGTATCGTACGCTCCGCCGGGGTGTCGAACCGGACTCATCGCGCCAGGGCGGCGGGCCGGTGCCCGTCAGCGCGGAGACGGCGCCGCTGCGTTGCACTGCATCGTGCCCGGCCCGGCCGGACTGCGGCCCCTCATCCTCCGGCCCACCGTCCACCGAGCTGGCGCGCATCCGACGGACAGGGGCGGGGCGCGCCTGCACGGTGACCCAGTGGCCGGTGGTGAAGGCTTCCATGCTCGCGGTGAAGACGGCGTTCGGCACTGCGCGCCCGCGTGTTGTGGTGTTGCAGGGATTGCAGCTGAGAGCCACTGATGATGGGCCCGATCATCGTCTCCCGATCCGACGGGCCGCCGATCTTGTGAGCCGGCGGACGCGGTCGATGAACGCTTCTTCGAACCGGTGATGCAGGCGCTGATCGATGATGAAGCGATTGATCATGCGGATCTGTCCCGAACGCTGCGCTATTGCGATGCGCGCCTGTCCGCGGCATGCACCGATTTGGGGATGCCTGCGGCATCGCTCGCGGTCCGGCGCTGGAAGCCGCCGGTGGGGGTCCGAATAAGTCGTGTCGAATCAACCGTCAAGGCCGGTTTGCCCCCGGTGGCACACTGCTTGCGCCTGAGCCCGCCGATCGAATGTCTTTCATTTATTCCGACAACACAAAGGGGGTCCCATGGATCGGCGCGGGTTTATCAAATCTTTGAAGAATCTCCTGGGGCCTGCGATCGCCGCCATGCTCGCTGCGAGCGTGACGCAGGCCTCCGCCGCAGACAAGGTGGTCAAGGTTGGCGTGCTGCATTCGCTGTCCGGCACGATGGCGATCAGCGAGACCGTGCTGAAGGATGTCGCCTTGATGACCTTCGATGAGATCAACGCGAAGGGCGGCGTCATGGGCTACAAGATCGAGCCTGTCGTCGTCGATCCGGCGTCCAACTGGCCGCTGTTCGCCGAAAAGGCGCGCCAGCTGCTCACGCAGGACAAGGTGGCTGCGGTGTTCGGCTGCTGGACTTCGGTGTCGCGCAAATCCGTGCTGCCGGTGTTCGAGGAGCTGAACGGGCTCCTCTTCTATCCCGTGCAGTACGAAGGTGAGGAGCTGTCGAAGAACGTGTTCTATACCGGAGCGGCGCCCAACCAGCAGGCCATCCCGGCGGTGGAATATCTCATGAGCAAGGAAGGCGGCGGTGCCAAGCGGTTCTTCCTGCTGGGCACCGACTACGTCTATCCGCGGACCACCAACAAGATCCTGCGCGCCTTCCTCCACTCCAAAGGGGTGGACGACAAGGACATCGCCGAGGTGTATACGCCGTTCAGCCATACCGACTATCAGACCATCGTCGGCAACATCAAGCAGTTCGCCGCCGGCGGCAAGACCGCGGTGATCTCCACCATCAACGGCGACTCCAACGTCCCGTTCTACAAAGAGCTGGGCAACCAGGGGCTGAAGGCGACCGACGTTCCGGTGGTGGCGTTCTCGGTCGGCGAGGAAGAGTTGCGCGGCGTGGACACGAAGCCGCTGGTCGGCCACCTTGCGGCCTGGAACTACTTCATGTCTCTGAAGAATGCCAGCAACGACGATTTCAAGAAGGAGTGGGCGGCGTACGCGAAAGCGAAGAAGCTGTCTTCCGCGGACAAGCCGCTGACGAACGATCCGATGGAAGCCACCTACATCGGTATTCACATGTGGAAGCAGGCGGTGGAGAAGGCGCACAGCTTCGATGTCGACAAGGTGATCGTCGCCATGGCCGGCCAGCAGTTCAAGGCGCCCTCCGGATTCGTTGCCGAGATGGATTCCAAGAACCATCATCTGCACAAGCCGGTGTTCATCGGCGAAGTCAAATCGGACGGCCAGTTCAGCGTCGTGTGGAAGACGAAGGGTCCGATCCGGGCCCAGCCGTGGAGCCCGTTCATTCCAGGCAACGACAAGAAGAAGGACGAGCCGGAAGGCAAGTCGAAGGTCTGATTGCGGTCTCTTCTTGAAGGACCGCGCGCCATGATGCGCCGGCTCGCCTGGCTGATCGGTGCGGCAATGCTGATGGCGTCGGCCGCTCCGGTGGCCGCCCTGGACGCCGCCGTTGTCGACCGTCTCGTGTTCGGCGACGGCGACGAGAAGTCGCGTGCGATCGACGCGCTGGTGGCGGAAGGCGATCCGCGGGCCGAGCGGCTCCTGCAGGCGCTCGCCGACGAGAATGTCCAGACCGCGGGCCAGCGCGTGCTGATCGTCAACGGTGACGCGGCGATCGACGCCGTGACCGGCGCCGCGGTCGCGCCGCTGCCGGCCGATCGCGACGACGTGGTGGTCAACAACCGCCTGCGCCGGGAGCTGTCCGCTGCGCTGGCGGCGTTCAAGTTGACTGCGCCGAGCCGGGACGTGCGGCTGTCCGCGGCCCGTCAACTCGCTGACAGCGCGGACGCTGCCATGCTGCCGCTGATCAAGCGGGCCCTGGGCAGCGAGCAGGACGTCGCCGTTCGTTCCAGCCTGGAATCGATCGCCGCGACGCTCGAGCTGCATGCCGACGACAGGAATGTGCGGCTGGCGGCCATCCGCCGGCTGGGCCAGTCCAGCAGCGGCAACGCCAAGACGCTGCTGCTGGGCCTGCTCGAGCGCACTCCCGCGGGAACGTATGTCGAAACGGACGAGGAAGTGCGCAGCGCGGCGCAGAGCGGGCTGCGCGCCGTGGATAACCGGCTGGCCTGGGGCGAGCGGGTCGGCCTGCTGTTCGCCGGCGTGAGCCTCGGTTCGATCCTGCTGCTGGCCGCGCTCGGTCTCGCCATCACCTACGGGCTGATGGGGGTCATCAACATGGCGCACGGCGAGCTGATCATGGTGGGGGCGTACGCCACCTACGTCGTGCAGAGCTTCTTCCGTTCTCATCTGCCGCAGTGGTTCGACTTCTACCTCCTCCTCGGCATGCCGGCCGCGTTCGTCGCGGCCGCGCTGGTGGGGATGGCGCTGGAGCGGGCGGTCATTCGCTTTCTTTACGGCCGTCCGCTGGAGACGCTGCTCGCCACTTGGGGAATCAGCCTCGTGCTGATCCAGGCGGTGCGCTCCATCTTTGGAGCGCAGAACGTGCAGGTGGAGAACCCGGCATTCATGTCCGGCGGCATCGAGCTGCTGGCCAATGTGGTGCTGCCGTGGAATCGCATCGTCATCATCTTCTTCGCCGCCGCGGTGCTCATCGCCATGGGATTGCTCCTGTCCCGCACCCGGCTCGGCCTCTTCGTTCGCGGGGTCACCCAGAACCGCGCCATGGCAGCCTGCGTCGGCGTGCCGACCCGGCGCGTCGACACCTGGGCTTTCGGTCTCGGGTCCGGGATCGCCGGCCTCGCCGGCTGCGCGCTTTCGCAGATCGGCAACGTCGGGCCGGATCTCGGACAGTCCTACATCGTGGATTCCTTCATGGTGGTGGTGCTGGGGGGCGTGGGTCAGCTGGCCGGCACGGTGTACGCCGCCATCGGACTGGGCTTCGCCAACAAGCTGCTCGAGTCGTGGTCCGGCGCCGTGCTGGCGAAGATCGCCGTGCTGATTTTCATCATCGTCTTCATCCAGAAGCGGCCGCAGGGGCTGTTCGCCCTCAAAGGCCGCGCCGTGGACGCGTGAGGCGCGGCGTGCTGCTCACGGCCGCCGTTCGCGCATGAGCGCACTCGCCTTGGCGGGCAGGCACGAGCGCGGACCGATGGCCCGGCTCTACGGGCCGCGCGGCTGGGCTGCGATCGGTCTGTCCGCCGCCGTGCTGTTCGTTCTGTTCCCGCTGGCGAACCTCGCCCTTCCCGAAGGCAACCCCCTGCATCTGTCCGCCTACTGGGTGACCCTGGCAGGCAAGATCATGTGCTACGCCATCGTCGCGGTGGCGATGGACCTCATCTGGGGCTACGCCGGCATTCTGTCGCTCGGCCACGGGTTGTTCTTCGCCCTCGGCGGCTACGCCATGGGCATGCACCTGATGCGCGAGATCGGGCGCGAGGGCCAGTACCGCTCCGATCTGCCCGATTTCATGGTGTTCCTCGACTGGAAGACGTTTCCGTGGCACTGGTGGGGAACCGAGCACTTCTGGTGGTCGGCGCTGCTGGTCGTGCTGGTTCCCGGCCTGCTGGCCCTGGTGTTCGGCTACTTCGCTTTTCGCTCGCGCATCCGCGGCGTCTACTTCTCCATCATCACCCAGGCGCTCACCTTCGCCGCGATGCTGCTGTTCTTCCGCAACGAGACGGGCTTCGGCGGCAACAACGGCTTCACCGACTTCAAGCGCATCCTCGGCTTTACCGTCTATACGCCGCAGACCCGAATGGCGCTGTTCGCCATCACCGGGGCCATGCTGATCGGCACCCTGCTGCTCGGCCGCTACCTCGTCACCTCCCGCTTCGGCCGGGTGCTGGAGGCGGTGCGCGACGCCGAGCAGCGCATCATGTTCTGCGGCTACAACACCCTTTACTACAAGCTGTTCGTGTGGACGCTGTCGGCCGTGATCTGCGGTATCGCCGGGGCCCTCTACGTGCCGCAAGTAGGCATCATCAATCCGAGCGAAATGTCGCCGGCGAACTCCATCGAGATCGCGATCTGGGTGGCGGTCGGCGGCCGCGGCACTCTCACCGGCGCCATCCTCGGGGCGGCGCTGGTGAACGGCGCCAAGAGCTTCTTCACCCAGGCCTTCCCCGAGTACTGGCTGTACGTCCTGGGTCTCCTGTTCATCCTGGTGACCCTGTTCCTGCCGCATGGAGTCATGGGCCTGCTGGCGACGGCAGGCCGCAGGAAAGCGGCGTCGTGAGCTGGCGGAGCGCCTCCTTCGGAGAAGTGGAGTCGGCGCCGGCGACGGCCGTGCCGGTGGGCGCCGTGCCCGCGGAGGCCTCGCCGGAGGAGACCCCGCCCGCGGGTGCTTCGCCCGTGGCTGCTTCGCCGGTGGACGCTTCGCGGGTGGATGCCATGCCCGTGCCGACGGCGCCGGTGAACGCGCCGCCGCCGTCGATCGGTCTTTCCACCGGCTCGGAGGACCTGCGGCTCGGCCATGTCATGCCGGCGGGCCTGGACACCTCCCACGGCGTCGTCCTGTATGTCGACGGCGTGACCGTCAGCTTCGATGGCTTCCGCGCCCTCAACAAGCTGTCGTTTTCCATCGACGTCGGCGAGCTGCGCTGCGTGATCGGGCCCAACGGCGCCGGCAAGACCACCATGATGGACGTCATCACGGGG
>Ga0070734_10004941_pt1 | contig 12167 bp, 10 predicted proteins | sample Coa_R1_8_FD_66444 | JGI IMG/M metagenome (GOLD analysis project Ga0070734, IMG submission 66444) | Surface soil microbial communities from Centralia Pennsylvania, which are recovering from an underground coalmine fire - Coalmine... | ecosystem: Environmental > Terrestrial > Soil > Unclassified ...
ATCGTGCTGATGGCGCGCGAGCCCGCTGCAGGCTGCGCGCTCGCGGCGGTCGCATTCGCCATGATCGGTCTCGGCGTCGGCTCCTCCGGCACATCGCTGCTCGTTCTGCTCGCTCAGCGGGTGTCCCCCGCGCGGCGGCCGATGGCGGCGGCCGCGGTGTGGCTGATGATGATCGCCGGCCTTGCCGTGACGGCCACCGTGGCGGGCCTGCTGCTGGAGCCCTACTCCCCGGGGCGGCTGCTGACCGTGACGAGCGCGGTGGGCGTGATCGCGCTCATCCTCACCGCCGTCGCCACCTGGAACGTGGAGCCCCGCGCGCCCGCGCGCCCGCCGGTGCGGCCGCCCGCGCCGGGGTCCGCCGGCGCGAATTTCCGCGCCGCTCTGAGCGAGGTGTGGGCGGAGCCGACGGCGCGTCGCTTCACTGTGTTCGTGTTCGTGTCGATGCTCGCCTACAGTTCGCAGGATCTGGTTCTGGAGCCTTTTGCGGGTGCGGTGTTCGGGTATTCGCCGGGGGCGACCACTCGCCTGTCGGGCGTTCTCCACGGCGGCGTGCTGGCGGGAATGCTGATCTTCGCGGTGGTTGGCACGCTGTCGGGACGAGCGGGTGCGGCGGTCCTGCGCCGGTGGACCGCCGGAGGCTGTGCCGCGTCCTCGCTTGCTCTGCTCGGTCTCATCGCGGCGGCGGTGGCCGGTCCGTCGTGGCCCCTGCGGCCCACGGTGTTTCTTCTGGGCGTCGCCAACGGCGCGTTCGCCGTGGCGGCGATCAGCTCGATGATGACACTCGCCGGGGCGGGCCGCGCCGGCAGAGAAGGCGTGCGAATGGGCTTGTGGGGCGGCGCGCAGGCGGTCGCGTTCGGCGCCGGCGGCGTGCTGGCCCCGGCGCTCAGCGACCTGGCTCACCACATCATCGCCGCCGGCGGATCGGCGTATGCCTTCGTCTTTGCCGGTCAGGCCGCGCTCTTCCTGGCGGCGGCCTGGCTCGCCGCCCGCGCTCCCCGCTGAGGACCACGACCATGGCCGCTGCAAAAACGTTCGACGCGATCGTCGTCGGTGGAGGACCGGCCGGCGCCACCGCGGCTGCCGACCTCGCCGCGCGCGGGCACGCCGTGCTGCTTCTCGACCGCGCCGGGCGGATCAAGCCGTGCGGCGGCGCCGTTCCGCCTCGTCTCATCGAGGAGTTCGATATCCCGCCGCAGCTGCTGGTGGCGCACGTGCGGCGCGCCCGCGTGGTGTCGCCCATGTCGCGCCGGGTCGACATGCCGATCGACGGGGGATACGTCGGCATGGTGGACCGCGAAATCTTCGACGAATGGCTGCGCGAGCGGGCGGCTGCGCGCGGTGCGGTCCGTCGAAACGGCGTGTATCTGGACCTGCGGCACGAGCGGGATGGAACTGTGACCGTGCGCTATCAGGCGCAGGGAGCACACGAGGCGAGCGAGTGCCGCGGCCGCGCCGTGATCGGCGCCGATGGCGCTCATTCCGCCGTGGCCCGCCAGCGCGTTGCCGGCGGCGACAGCACGCCGCTCGTATTCGCCTACCACGAGGTCATTCGCTCCCCGGGACGGTTCGCTGCGAGCGAGCAGTACGACGCCGCCCGCTGCGACGTCTTCTATAACGCCGGCTTGTCGCCCGATTTCTATGCCTGGATCTTCCCGCACGGCGACACCGCCAGCATCGGCACCGGCAGCGCCGTCAAGGGCTTTTCTCTGCGCTCGGCGGTCACCGCCCTGCGGCACGCCACCGGGCTGGCCGACCGTGAAACGGTGCGGCGAGAAGGGGCGCCGATCCCGCTGCGCCCGCTGCCGCGCTGGGACGACGGCCGCAACGTCGTGCTCGCCGGTGATGCCGCGGGGATCGTCGCCCCGGCGTCGGGAGAAGGGATCTACTACGCCATGGCGGGCGGGCGTCTGGCCGCCGACGCGGTTCATCAGTTCATCACCAGCCGCGATCCGCGCGCGCTGCGGACCGCGCGCCGCCGCTTCATGCGCGCGCACGGCAGTGTGTTCTGGATCCTCGGCATGATGCAGCGGTACTGGTACGCGAGCGACAACCGGCGCGAGCGCTTCGTCAGCATCTGCCGCGACCGCGACGTGCAGCAGCTCACCTTCGAAGCTTATATGCGCAAGGAGCTGGTGCGCGCGCGCCCCGCCGCTCACGCACGCATATTTTTCAAGAACATCGCCCACCTCACCGGGCTCGCCCCGGTTTAAGCACCGCACGATCCCATGGCCGGCGCGTTCGCCCAGTGGTTCGCCGAGGGCCGCGTCGTCGAGGCGATCTGCGTGCTGATGGCCCTCGAGACGATGGTCCTGCTCCTGTACCGCCGCAGCACCGGGCGCGGTCTTGCGGCGGCCGATCTGCTCGGCAACGCGGCAGCCGGCGCGGCGCTGCTGCTTGCGCTGCGCGCCGCTGTGACCGGCAGCGGCCCGCTCGTCTGCAGCGTGTGGCTGCTGTTCGCCCTCGCGGCGCACCTGCTCGATCTGCGCCAGCGCTGGCGGCGTCAGCGCGGCTGCGGCCCGTCGCGTCCCGCCGCTGCGGCGGGCGATGCCCGGAAGATTTCATACTTGCGGATGAAGTCTTCCGGCTGCTCGAAATAAGGCAGCGCGCCGGTCGGAAAAGACTCGAACGTCCAGTTGCGCCGCCCGCGCAGCTCGACCGCTGCGTCGTAGTCGACGAAGTCGCCGCGGCTGCCCCGTGCCATCCACACCGGCAGAGCGAGCTGCTCGTAGACGGTGCCGATGTCGTTGCTGAACAGGTAACCGCCGATGAAGTCGAACGGGGCGTGCTCGGCGCCCGGCTGATGCGACGTCAGATAGTCGTAGCGCAGCAGTCCCTCGTCGATCTCCTTCGAGCCCCACGTTTTCTCGAGGAAATATCGCGCGCTCGGTCCGCTGTTCAGCAGATTGAACAACGCCCGTCCCCACAGCGGGAAGCCGACGACGTCGCGCACCAGCGGAACGGCGCGCGAGCTGCCCGCGGGTCCACGCCGCAGGGCGTGCCCGTCCATCCCCGTGGGACTGACCAGCGCAACGCTGCGGAACAGCTCGGGATGCTCGGCCGCGGCCCTGGCGAGAAATTCCGCCGACAGCGACAGGGCCAGCGCATCCACGGGCACGTCCGCATCGCTGCGGATCCGGCGTGCCATCGCGAGCACGGCATCGGTCATCAGCCGCGGCGTATACCGCCGTCGGCCGCGCTCAGAGAACCCGAAACCCGGCAGATCCATGGCGTAGACCCGCTGCCGCGCCGCGTAATGCAGGTACAGGGGGCGCACTTCGTATGCGGACGCAGCCGCGTTGACGCTGTGAATCAGCAGCAGCGGCGGCGCGCCGGAATCGGCGCCGGGATTCGCAGCGGACGCACCCGGATTCGCAGCACCCGGATTCGCAGCGGACGGATTCGCAGCGGGCGCACCGGGATTCGCAGCGGACGGATTCGCAGCGGACGCAGCGGGATTCGCAGCGGCGTCGCCCGGACCGGTCGTGTAGTAGCTCAGACGACCGGCGGAACTGGGCAGCTCGCGCCGTGCGCCGGGCAGGGCGGGCGGAAGAGGCGGATAGGAAGATGGCATGGGGGCGCTCGAAAGGATAGCGGGGGGAGACTCGGACCCGTCGGAGACACAAGCCGTTGAACAGCCCAGCAGGTGGAGGCTCAGGCAGGTCAGGACGAGGAGACGCGGACTCAAAGGGAATGCATCGGCGGACCGAAGTCTGGCGGGCACTCTATCGCTGCACCATGGGAAAAGTGGCAGCCATCGCCCACGACAGGCTGATGGCATTGACTGTCGCAGCCACCCACGGGTGGCCGGTCTGGCGGTAGAGCCAGCGGCTGAACAGACCATTGACCACGAAAAAAAGCAGCACTGCGGGAACGATCACAGCGAGGAAGAACAGTCCCCGCATGTTGAGCGCGACGGCCAGTGCAAGAGAAAGCAGGAAGCAGACCTTCGTGGCCGGGTATGCGCCGCGCGCCGCCGACGGGCCGCGGGTGAGCCATTCGTCGGCGAGAAACCAGGGCAGCGTGCCGGCGAGCATGGCGAGCGTCACCGCGGCCCGCGCCGGCGTGAGGAAAAAAGACATCACATAGTGGTCCAGCAGGAGGCCGATCACCCCGATGACGTACGCCAGGGCCGCCGCAACCGACAGCACGAAGCGCAGGCGCACGCGCCACGGCATCCCGGCCTGCCGTGCGCCGACCTGAGGACGCCGCAGCCGCGCCGTCCTCATCACCAGGACGGTGAAAGCGCCGTAAACGGCGAAGTGCAGCACGAGGTAGTCTGCGATGAGCAGCGGCAGCAGATGCACCGGCAGCCGCCATAGAACCAGCGGGGTGAGCACGGCGGGCACCACGGCAGCGAGCGCGAGCGGCAGGCCGCGCAGTCCTGCGCCCGCCCTGGCGGCAGCCAGGCGGGGAAGCGCGCGCGAGAGCGGCCAGGCGAGCAGCACGAGACCGCCGAACAGCAGCGCCAGCGGACGGCCTCTCTCGTCTTCAAAGCCCCCGGGTGCCGCGCCGAAGGCGGCGGCGATCCAGTCACGCGCGGCGGCGAGGCTGTCGGCGCTGTACAAGACACCGATATGCTCGACGCCCCGGGCGATGACCCAGCGGCGCGCCGTGCCATCGGCGAAATCGCCGTAGGTCTCACCTGCCGCAACCTTCCCGGCGCCCGGTCCGCCCGCCGCTGCGATCAGCCGCGAGCCGGCGTCCAGCACGAGGGAGGGCTCCAGCGCCCCGTCGACGACCAGCAGGTTTCGCGGTGGCCGCCACGCTCCCTCTCCGGCGAACGGCGAAACCGCCACCGTCGCGTCGACCGCGGGATGGTCCCCGGCATAGCGCAGCACGATGTTGGAACCCATCGAATGCCCCAGCAGGGCAAGCGGGACCGCGCCGACGAGCGAGGATCCGGCGCCGCGCACAACCTCGTCCAGCGCCGACATCAGCGCGTCGGTGCTCTTTCGCACATCCTCCATCCCGCCCGGCAGGAGAGCCGCGTTTCTGCCGTGCCCGGGGAAATCGAAGGTGATCGCGGTGAAGCCTTTTCGCGCAAGGGTCACCGCGAACGGTTGCATCAGCTGCTGCGAGCCGGCGAAGCCGTGCGCGATCACCACCGCCGCCTGCCACGGCGGGCCGCCGGGCGCAGCGGGACGAAATACGGTCGCCGGAGTCCCGCCGATGGCCACGCGGGAGATCGCGAGTCCTTCAGTCGCGCGGTGCAGCTGCCACAGGCCCGCGGCGGCGATGCAGATGGCGGCAATCGCGACGAGCAGGGATTTGGTCATCCGCCTATCATTTCATATTGTAAGGAGCAGCAGTCGGCCGCATCTGTCAAGTGAGCAAACGGAGTTGTCTGCTCCACTTGACGGCCGTCGCGGGCGGCCGGGCGTCATACAATGCGCGCCGCGCCGATGCAATGCGCGCCGCGCCGACGCCCGGCACTGATCAGCCGCGCCGCCTGTCGCCGCCTGCTGGTCGGGCCGCTATCCGTCCCTGCGGACCGGCCCACTACCTCGGAAGGAATCGACGCATGAGACTGCTGCTCCATTGGCTGATCAATGCCGTCGTGCTCATGGTTTTGCCGTATGTGCTCCCCAGCATCCACGTGAGCTCGTTCGGCGCGGCCCTGATCGGCGCGCTGATCATCGGCCTGCTGAACGCCCTCATCCGCCCGATCCTGTTCGTGCTCACCCTGCCGATCAATGTGCTCACCCTGGGGCTCTTCACGTTCGTGATCAACGGCCTGCTGTTCTGGGCCGCCGCCTCGCTCATCCCCGGCTTCACCGTGAGCGGCTTCTGGTCGGCCTTCTGGGGGGCGATCGTGTACAGCCTCATCTCCTGGGCGCTCAGTGCCCTGCTCCGCTCGCGCGGGTGAAAAAAGTTCGGGCGGACCCTTGAATTTCTGCCGGGCGACACAATAAAAATGGGGTTTCCCGAGGAGAATCAGATAGATGGATGAACAGACCCGCAAAGAGGGCGCCACCGGCGACGGCATTGCCGCGGAGGGCGGCGCCGCCGGGACCAATGCCGGGGCGGCTGCGACCCCCCTGTCGCTCGAAGAGCGGCTCGCCGCGGCGGAAGCCCTTGCGTCCCAGCATTACGACGCCTACCTGAGGACCCGTGCGGAGGGCGAGAACATGCGCCGCCGGGCGCAGGAAGACATCGTCAAGGCGCACAAGTACGCCCTGGAAGGATTCGTCTCCGAGCTGCTGCCGGTGAAGGACAGCCTGGAGGCGGCTCTCAACGCCGCCGACGCCAGCGCTCAGGCTCTGCGCAGCGGCGTCGAGCTGACCCTGCGCCAGCTGACCGCGGCGCTGGAAAAATCCAACGTCCGCGAGATCAATCCGGTCGGGCAGAAATTCGATCCGCACCGGCACCAGGCCATCAGCACGGTGCCCTCCGAGCAGGAGGCCAACACGGTGGTGTCGGTGCTGCAGAAGGGCTACAGCCTGGCCGAACGGACCATCCGGCCGGCGCTTGTGACGGTGGCAAAGCCTAAAGACGCGTAGCGACCAGGGTTGCCGCTTGAATCGGATCCCCACGCCACCATCTGAGGCTTAAGGAATCAACCAAAGGTTTGAGGAAAAACATCATGGCAAAAATTATCGGCATCGACCTGGGCACCACGAATTCGTGCGTGGCCATCATGGAAGGCGGCCAGCCCAAGGTCATCGAAAACTCCGAGGGCGCCCGCACGACGCCGTCGATCGTCGCGTACCTGGACGACGGCGAGATCCTGGTCGGCGCCCCGGCCAAGCGGCAGGCCGTCACCAATCCGAAGAACACGCTGTATGCGGTCAAGCGGCTGATCGGCCGCCGCTTCGATGAGAAAGAGGTGCAGAAGGACCTGGACCTGATGCCCTACAAGATCGTCCGCCACGAGAACGGCGACGCGTGGGTCGAGGTGCACGGCAAGCGCATCGCACCGCCGCAGGTGTCGGCGGAGGTGCTGCGCAAGATGAAGAAGACGGCCGAAGACTACCTGGGTGAAGAAGTCACCGAGGCGGTGATCACCGTGCCGGCGTACTTCAACGACAGCCAGCGCCAGGCGACCAAGGACGCCGGCCGCATCGCCGGCCTGGAAGTGAAGCGGATCATCAACGAGCCGACCGCGGCCGCGCTCGCCTTCGGCCTGGACAAGCAGGGCAAGGATCGCAAGATCGCGGTCTATGACCTGGGCGGCGGCACGTTCGACATCTCCATCATCGAGATCGCGGACGTCGACGGCGAGAAGCAGTTCGAGGTGCTGTCCACCAACGGCGACACCTTCCTCGGCGGGGAAGACTTCGACCAGCGCATCATGGATTTCCTGTGCGATGAGTTCAAGAAGGACCAGGGCATCGACCTGCGCAAGGACGTGCTGGCCCTGCAGCGCCTGAAGGAAGCGGCCGAGAAGGCGAAGATCGAGCTGTCGTCGACGCAGCAGACCGAAATCAATCTGCCCTACATCACGGCGGACGCGAGCGGTCCGAAGCACCTGTCGGTGAAGCTCACCCGCGCCAAGCTCGAGAGCCTGGTCGACGACCTGATCGAGAAGACGGTCGAGCCATGCAAGATCGCCATCAAGGACGCCGGCGTGAAGCAGCTGTCGGACATCTCCGATGTGATCCTGGTCGGCGGCATGACGCGCATGCCGAAGGTGCAGGAAAAAGTGAAGGAGATCTTCAGCCGCGAGCCGCGCAAGGACGTGAATCCCGACGAGGCGGTGGCGGTGGGTGCGGCCATTCAAGGTTCCGTGCTGGCCGGCGAGCGCAAGGACGTGCTGCTTCTCGACGTGACGCCTCTGTCGCTCGGCATCGAAACCCTCGGCGGGGTGATGACCAAGCTGATCCAGAAGAACACCACCATTCCGACCAACGCGAAGCAGGTGTTCTCGACGGCGGACGACAATCAGACGGCGGTGACCATTCACGTGCTGCAGGGCGAGCGCGAGATGGCAGCCGGCAACAAGAGCCTGGGGCAGTTCAATCTCGAGGGCATTCCGCCGTCGCCGCGCGGCATGCCGCAGATCGAGGTGGCGTTCGACATCGACGCCAACGGCATCCTGCACGTCTCGGCGAAAGACAAGGCGACGAGCAAAGAGAACAAGATCACCATCAAGGCCAACTCCGGACTGTCGGAGGATGAAGTCAAGCGTATGGTGAAGGATGCGGAGCTGAACGCTGCGGAAGACAAGCGCAAGCTGGAGCTGGTGACCGCGCGCAATCAGCTGGACAGCCTGATCCATTCGGTGCGCAAGTCGCTGTCGGAATACGGCGACAAGGTGGGCGCGGACGAGAAGTCGAAGATCGAGGCGGCGCTGAAGGAAGCCGAGGAAGCGATCAAGACCGACGACAAGGCGCGCATCGATGCGCAGACTGCGGCGCTGTCGCAGGCGGCGCAGAAGCTCGGCGAGCGGATGTACGCCGATGCCCAGGCGAAGACGCAGGCGGAAGGCGCCGAGGCCGGCAAGACGGCCGGCGGTGGCAAAGGCAAGGACGAGGAGAACGTCGTCGATGCCGAGTTCACCGAAGTGAAGGACAAGAAGTAAGAAAACCAGGCGCGGCCGGGCGGAGCACCGCTCCGCACCGCCCGCCGGTGTCCCGCGAGGGGCGCCATAGAGTTGGCACAGCACGCCGGGCTTCGCAGTCGAGCCAGCCCGCCGTGTTGTTTTTTGCGCTGTGCGGACGACCTGTCCGGCGGCACGAGCGGCAAAGGGCGCAGCACGTTCGAAGATGGCAAAGCGCGACTACTACGAAGTGCTCGGCGTCAATCGCGACGCTGACGAAGAAGCGATCAAAAAGGCCTATCGCAAGCTCGCGATGAAGCACCACCCGGATCGCAATCCGGAGGATAAAGGGGCCGAGGAGAAGTTCAAGGAAGCGAAGGAGGCGTACGAAGTCCTGTGCGACCCGTCCAAGCGTTCCGCGTACGACCGTTTCGGCCATGCCGGCGTCGATCCGCAGTCGGCCATGGGCGGGGGAGCGGCCGGCTTCGGCAGCTTTGCCGACGCGTTCGGCGACATCTTCAGCGACATTTTCGGGGGCGCCGGTGGTGGACGGGGCGGACGCTCCAGCGTATTCCGCGGCGCCGACTTGCGCTACAACCTCGAGATCACCCTCGAGCAGGCGGCCCACGGCACCGAAACCAAGATTCGCATCCCGACCAGCGAGCAGTGCTCGGTGTGCCACGGCTCCGGCGCCAAGCCCGGCACGCAGCCCAAGACCTGTCCGACCTGCGGCGGCCAGGGCCAGGTGCGGGTGTCGCAGGGCTTCTTTTCCATCCAGCAGACCTGTCCGTCCTGCCACGGCAACGGCAAGATCATTCCCGAGCCGTGCTCGCAGTGCCAGGGGACGGGCCGTCTCAAGACGCACAAGACGCTCAACGTCAAGATCCCGGCCGGCGTCGACGAAGGCGACCGCATCCGGCTGAGCAGCGAAGGCGAGCCCGGGGTGAACGGCGGCCCGCCCGGCGACCTCTATGTGCAGATCGCCGTCAAGCCCCACCCGGTATTCCAGCGCGACGCGGCCGACCTCCACTGCGAGATGCCGGTGAGCTTCGCCACCGCCGCGCTCGGCGGGGAGATCGACCTGCCGACGCTGGACGGCACCGCGCACATCAAGATCCCGCCGGAAACACAGAGCGGCAAGACGTTCCGCCTGCGCGGCAAGGGCATCAAGGCCCTGCGCACGCCGCACCACGGCGATCTGTACTGCCACGTCGTCATCGAGACGCCGGTCAATCTCACCGAGCGGCAGAAAGAGCTGCTGCGCGAGTTCGAAGCTCTGACCACCAAGGGCGGCGACCGCCATAACCCGCGCGCCAGGAGCTGGGTCGACAAGGTGCGGGAGTTCTTCGCGCCGTAGCCCCTCTGCACCGAACCTTCGCACTTTCGGCGGCGATCACCGGCCATCACGGCCGCTGATCATTCCGGGCACGGGGCGCCGGCCGCGCGCCATGCACGGAAAGCGGCGATGAAGTCCGCCTGCGACAGCGGGGGCGGTGCACGGCCCTCTTGCAGGCGGTCCTTTCCCGGCGCCCACGCCCAGGCGACCAGCGGCTCCTCTGTCATATGCCGCTCGAGCGCTGCACTGTCACGGCCCCCGTTGCGCTGACGATCGAGGAGACGGCGGCACAGGCCCGCATTGTCCATCGCGACGCCGGGCGTGCCTTCCCACGCCATGTCGAGGGGCGCGAGGCGCCAGCCCGGGGCGCCGGGCACGCCGCTCGCGCTCTGGTTGGCCCCGCCATGGCAATTGCCGCAGTGAGCACCCGGGGCGCCGCGATTGTCGTCGCCGCGAACGACCAGAAACAGGTGCCGATGGCGGTCGTCACCCTGGCGGGGATAGTCGGTGGACGTGTGGCAATTGAGGCAGCGCGGGTGCGTCATCACCCGGGCAATGGGTGCGAACAGCTCGTCGGCCGCGCCCCAGGCATTCGCCGCGAGGTGCAGCGTGACCAGCAGGACAAAGAACAGCGGCACCCCGAAGCGCGACAGCGGGGCGTGAGTTGAGAGGCTGCGCGCCCGTGGCGCGTCCGACGCTGCCCTGCTCACCCGTTCGCCCGCCGGCCGCTGTCGACGCCAAGGGCGGTGGCGCCGGTCGCCGGCGCGGGCCCGGTCTCGCCTGCATGGCCGGCATGGTGCGAAGGCCGTACCGGGTCGGGATGGTGCGACTGGTGTGAATGGAGGGCCTGGTGTGAATTGCCTGCCTGTAAAGCGTGGGCCGCCTCGTGGATGGCCGTTTTCACCCGCGCATAGGTTCCACATCGGCAGATATTGGTCATCGCCGCGCCGATCTGTTCGTCGCTAGGCGCGGGCGTTTCATTCAGCAACGCAGCGGCGGCCATGATCATCCCCGACTGGCAGTAGCCGCACTGCGGCACCTGCACCTGGATCCACGCCGTCTGCAGCGGATGCGGCCGTCCCGGCCCGGCGCCCAGCCCCTCGATGGTGGTGATCCGCTTGCCGGCTGCCGCACTCACTGGAAACGAACAGGATCGGACGGGCTGGCCTTCGAAGTGAACGGTGCAAGCTCCGCAGGCGGCGATGCCACAGCCGAATTTGGTGCCGGTGAGGCCGAGCTGCTCACGCAGCACCCACAGCAGCGGCGTATCGGGCTCGACGTCGACCCGCTGCCGCTTACCGTTCACGATGAGTTCGATCATGTTCCGCTTACGTCCTTTCCGATCACGCGAGCCGGAGCCCGCTGCGGGAGAGCGGCATCGCGCGAATCCGCTTTCCGCCGGCCGCAAAGATGGCGTTGGCCAGGGCGGCCGGCACGGTCACCGGGCTGATCTCGCCCATCCCGCCCAGCGCGCCGCCGCCTTCGATGAAATCGGTCGTCATCGCCGGCGTCTCGGCGAGATACGGCAGGCTGTAGCGGTCCAGATTGTTCTCGACCGCCAGGCCGTCCTTGAAGGTGATCGCCGCCTTGCAGTACGCCAGTCCGAATACGACGCCGCCTTCGACACTCGAGGTGGAAATCCCCGGATCGAGAACGCGCCCCGGATCGACGACGGAGGTCACGCGGACCACCCGCACTTCCTCGCCCTGCAGGCGAACCTCGATGATCTGCGCGAGGTAGCTGCCGAATGCGGCGGCGAGGGCGACGCCGCGGCCAACGCCAGGATCCTGCGGACGGCCCCAGCCGGCCAGCTCGGCGGCGCGGTCGAGGACGCGCAACGCGCGCGGCGAGCGGGCAAGCAGCCGGCGCCGGTAGGCGACGGGATCCGACCGCGCCTCTGCGGCCAGCTCATCGATGAAGCACTCCAGCGCGAAGACGTTCGGGCCGTAGCCGGTCGTCCGCATGACCGAGGTGGCGATCGGCGTCTTCAGCAGATGAAACTCCACGCGCCGGTGTGCAAACGCGTAAGGCATCTCGAGCATGCCCTCCAGCGCGCTCGGGTCGATGCCCTGCGCGTCGATGACCGCCTGCACCGGCGGAAAGACGGGCAGCACGATCGTCGGGGACACGACGCGTGCCGCCAGCACGTCGGGAACGCGGTCGGCGTCGAGCGCGGCAGTGAGGCGCACCATCGTGGCCGGCCGATAGTAGTCGCGCTGGATGTCCTCCTCGCGATCCCAGATCACTTTGACGGGCGCGCCCGCGGCGCGCGCGATCAAAGCAGCCTGCACGGCGAAGTCCGGCAGGAGACGACGCCCGAAGCCGCCGCCGAGGTAATCGCTCCGCCGCACT
>Ga0070734_10004942_pt1 | contig 12166 bp, 12 predicted proteins | sample Coa_R1_8_FD_66444 | JGI IMG/M metagenome (GOLD analysis project Ga0070734, IMG submission 66444) | Surface soil microbial communities from Centralia Pennsylvania, which are recovering from an underground coalmine fire - Coalmine... | ecosystem: Environmental > Terrestrial > Soil > Unclassified ...
GTAGTGATAGGCATCGTTCGGCTGCACGGCTCCCGCACCGCCCGTCGCACAGGCCCCATCCCCGCCGCCCAGCACCACGGGCAAACCCTCCGGCAGCCCGGTCGCCTCCGCAGCGGCCTGCGTCACCCTCCCGACGACCGTAGACGAAGCCTGAACGTCAGGGAGCAGCCGCGCGGGGAAGCCGCCCGCTGCGACCAACTCCTCCGCCCAGACGCCATGCTCCATATCGAAACAGCCCGTTAAGGAGGCATCGGAGCGGTCCGTCACGCCCCACACGCCCGTCAGGCGTCCGATGAGATAGTCCTTCGTCTGAACGCACCAGCGCGCCTTCGCGAGCGTCTCCGGCTCATGCTCTCTCAGCCAGGCCAGTTTGCCCAGCGTGAAGTAGGGCGCAAGGCGGTTGCCGGTCAGCCGATAGGCGCGCTCGTCCCCCACTTCGCGGGCGATCCGTTCGCACTGCGCGACGCTCCGAATGTCGGCATGGATCAGGGCGGGACGCAAAACCTCACCGTTCGCATCCACCAGCAGGCAGCCGTTCATCATGCCGGAGAAGCCGACGACGGCCAGGTTCGGCCCGGCCTCCTCGACCTGCGCCAGCAGTTGCCGGGTACTCATGCAGACCGCCTCCCACCAATCGGACGGATCGTGCTCGGCCCAGCCTGGACGGGGATAACGGGTGGAGTAAGGCGCAAAGGCAGATGCGACCAGACGCCCCTCTCCATCGAAGAGGGTCGCCTTGTCGCCGGTCGTTCCCAGGTCGTGGGCGAGGAGGTAAGTAGACATCGGGCGGCTCATGAGTTGGACGCTCTCTTCGAGCGCGCTAACGGCGATTACCGCGTGGGAGAGCGATGAAAGTGGACCATCCGCCACTCCCCCGCCTGCTTGATGAAGATGCGGGTCTCGTTCGCGGTGGTCATGCGCGGAAAGCCGTTCTCAAAGTAGGACATCAGGCGGGTGTAGGTGACGACCGCCGCGTCGCCATAGAGCTGAACGTGGGGGGTGACCATATCGCAGCGGGCGGGCGCGAGCGCCGGGTTTTCCGCCATCTTCTGCATCACGGTCCGGTGAAAATCGATGCCATCTATGCGGTAAGGCGCCAGCTCCTCGAAGCAGGTCAGGTCCGGTGCGCAGTGCTGGGCATAGGTGTCGGCATCCCCGGCATGGATCGCTTCGAGGATCTGCCGGGTGAGTTCCAAGAGCTGGCTCTTCACAGCCTCTTCCGCCTGTGCGGCGACATATGCCTCGGCCTGTCGCGATTGCTTCGTGGCGCGACGTCTCATAAAACCGGTCTATCCTTCCAACAGATTTTCCACGGCGGTCAGGCGGCGTACCCGCTCCACGTAGGCGGCGTCGTAGGGGTCCAGCCGTCCCGCACTGCGGTAGTGCTGCAGGGCCTCCCGCTCATAGCCCAGGCGGACATAGGCATCCCCCAGCAGACAGTGGTAGGAGGCGTTCTCTTCGTCCAGGTCCACGGCCTGCCGGAACGCTGCCGCCGCCTCCTGAACATACCCCGCCTGAAGATACACTATGCCGAGCCGCACGTTATAATAGGCATCGCAGGGCGAGAAGAGCGTGGCCTGCTGCATCTCCACGATAGCATCGGATACCTGCCCGACGCGGGCGAAGAAGTCGCCCAGCCAGAAGTGGTAGAAACCATCCTGCGGCATGAGATCGCGGGCGGTCTCCAACTCCACCAGGGCGCTTTCGCACTGGCCCATGGCGGCGTAACAGTCGCCCAGTTTGTAGTGGTAGAACGGGTTCTGCGGATCGAGTTCCACCGCCTTGCGGTACTCGATCAGCGCAGCCTGCAGCCTGCCGTAGCGCCGATACAGTTCCGCCATATTGAAGCGGGAGACGGCGCGGGCCGGATTGACCTTGACCGCGCGCCGCGTGCGGACAATCGCGGTGGAAATGCCCTCGGTGGCCTTGCTCCGCCGTGTGCGAGGCTTCGCGGCCTCTTGCGGGGCAGGCTCCGCATCGGAATGGGGTTGGGGTTCTTGCGAGTTCAATGGTTTTCCTTACACGTCTTAAATGTCGCCGCACCGAGAGTGCTGCGCCTATTAAATCATATCCGGGTTCCAGTGTCAAGACTCAAAACTGTTTTCGACTATCCAATAACAGTGTCACCGGGCCGTCGTTAACCAGCCCGACCCGCATCTCCGCGCCGAATGCTCCATACTCCACGGGAACGCCCTGCGCCGCCAGCGCGGCTCCGAAGCTTCGGTAGAGCGCGTCGGCCTGTGGGCCGGGCGCGGCCTCGGTAAAGCTGGGACGACGCCCCTTGCGGCAGTCGCCATAGAGCGTGAAATTGGAGATGACCAGAGCGGACCCTCCGGTCTCCAGCAGGGAGCGGTTCAGCTTCCCGGCCTCATCTTCAAATACGCGCAGATGGGCCGCTTTTGCTGCCAGCGCGTGCGCGTCTGCTTCCGTATCATCGGTCCGTATGCCGACGAGGATAAGGAACCCGGCGCCTATCGCTCCGATTTCCCGTATATTTTCGGTGTCCACCACCTCCACCGACGCCCGCAGCACCCGTTGTATGACGGCTCTCATGCGCTCCTCCAAACTCCATTATAGCATGAGAGAAGTAGGAGGGCGCGGCAAGCAGCGCCCCTACATGCCGCGCCCTGGGCAGGCACAGGGGCCTGCCCCTACGCTGTGCTCTATTAGAGCAGGTGGCGGGAGAGATAGGTGGCGTAGACCTGACAGCGTGGCCTGGCATCCTGTACGGAGGTTCCGCTGAGGATGCCCGCGCTACGCAGGCGGAAAAAGGCTTCGACGCTGGGACAGGGATGCCCCCGCAACACCTCCCGCATGGCGTCGCAGAGCTGTGGCTCCCGCACCAGCAGGATCAGAAAACGGCGCAGATGGTCGCCGAAGAGCCCCTCTTCGCGGTCGGCCTCCCCCTCCAGCATCGCGATATCGAGTTGTTGGGAGACCATCGCATTCAGGCCGCGCCGGGTGAGGTAGGGCTGCCCGCTGACGAGTTTGTAGTAGCGGGCGATCTCGCCTGCATCCCGCAGGGGACCGCCATAGCGCCGGTTCAGGTCGGTAACCTGCTCCAGTGTAAAGTCTTCCAGGGTGAGGCGCGTGCCCACGTTGAAGGGCGACTGGTTCATGTCGGTGATAAACAGGTGCGCCTCGGTCGCATAGGCGATGGCGAGAGTGAGGCGCGACCAGGGACCGGTGGGATCGAGCGAGCGCTCGTTGTGCCAGGAGCGGAACAGGCCGAAGACCTCGCTGCCGAAGTCGCAGGTAAAGAGGCGGTCCACTTCATCCATCGCCCAGATGACCGGCGCATCCAGCTTGTTGAGGACTTCTCTGCGGAGGAAGCGCTCGAAGTTGACGTTGGCGCCCCGCTTGGGGTTCCAGACCTCCTGGGGCAGCACATCCAGGTCGAGTTGGTCGGCGATCCGCTCCGCCAGGGCTAAAAAGAGGGTGTCCACGGATTCGAGGTCGGCGTTATTCAGCTTCTGAAAGTCGGTCTGAATGCACTTCGCGCCCGCCTCGCGACCCTGCTGCAGCCCGCGCGCCAGCAGCGAGGTCTTGCCCATCTGGCGCGCCCCCTTGAGCAGGACGATGCTATCGTGCCGGGCGATAGCGGCGCGAAATTCGGCCTCCGTGGGGCGCACGATCCAGAACTTGGAGTCGAGGGCGACCGCCCCTCCGACGGGTTCGAGCTTGTCCAGCGCGAGGGGTTGGGTGGGCGCAGTCGGGTTCTGGATGGCATAGAGGATATCGGAGACGAGGCGCGCATCGTCCTCGGGCGTCTCCCAGAGGGTCTGCTGTACGGGATCGAGGATCCCGGCGATCTCCTCGGAGAGCGGGCCGGTGTAGGCGACGCGCACCGGAAGCAGGCGCGGTTTGCCCTGCCCCTGGAACCCCTTGTAGGCTTCGCTCACCTCATACGCCAGCATCTCGCTATGGATAGAGTTGACGGAGAGGAGGGGGATCACGGCGTCTGCACTCCGTATCTGCCGCTCGATCTCCTTCGCCCACTCCACACCGACCTGAAGGTGCCGATCGATGAACACATGGCAGCCATGCGCCAGCAGTTGCGCTTCGAGCAGTTTGAGGATCTCTTCGTCGGGGTGGGCATTGCGCTTGTAGAGGAGGGCGACCCGCAGTGAGACCATCTTCTCCGGGGTCGCCTTGTTGCCCAGGCCGTCACGCACGAGGTTATACACTCGAACGCGCTCCCCATGCTTGATCTCACAGAAGTCCAGATCCCGGATAAACTCCGACCAGCCGCCAAGTTGGGCCAGCATGGCAACGACGGAGGCGGAGAGGAGGATATGCCCGGCGTCGCCGCAATCCATGATGCGCTGGGCCATATTGATGCCCTCGCCAGAGACGTTCCAGTTGCCGTTGATATCACGGACCCGATAGACGTAACCGGTATGTACGCCCATGCGGAGTTTCAGCCCGCTGACAGCGGCGGCCCCGGCAACCTCCAGGGCGCAGCGCACCGGTGAGAGCGGATTGCGGAAAAAAACCAGCGCCGCGCCGTCGCCGGTGGGCAGACGGATCAACTGCTCCGCCGCCCCTTCCGTCTTCTGAAACTCATAGGAGGCCCGCAACGCCTGCTGCAGCTCGTCCTGAAGTCGCAACTGGTCGGGCAACGTGTGGCGGGAGTAGCCGACGATGTCTATAAAAAGCACATGTGCAATTTCGAGTTCCGGGGATGCTTCGGGCATCTCGCCTTCCTTCCAGGGACGCAACCGATCCGACGTATAGCCTCTGTCCAGGCCGTAAACGACCTGTCTATTGTATGGAGAAAGCCGCGTGAACGCGGCGGCTCCACCTTGACTTTCTTCCTGTTGGACGAGTATAATAGCTTCACGTTTCGGCAAGCGGACGATCCCACATCTTGCCAAACGATGCGTTCGGGTCGTTAGCTCAATTGGCAGAGCAGCTGACTCTTAATCAGCCGGTTCTGGGTTCGATTCCCAGGCGACCCACTTCTCCTCCCCTACCTATTCCCTTATCCCTCACCCTTCAGGGGGTGGCAGCCGGGCTTAGTTTGCAGAGGCGACAAGGGATATTCTCTGGACCTATCGTCGCCACATAGACGGCTCCCGTTTTACTATCCACCGCCAGCGGTCCCACGGCATTGCTGGGCAATCCTGTGGAGATGTTCTTCCAGGTCTGCCCATCATCCGTCGAACGATACACTCCATTCGTCTCAGCCGTGCCCTTCAATGTGGCAAATATCTCGTGCGAAGGCGCCAGGGCCATGGCGAACACCCGTCCATAAGCAGGCAGGCCCTTGGAGGAAGCCACCCAACCCGTCTTGACACGCCTCTGGATCAGACCTCCCGATTGCAACGTTCGCGCTACCAGCAGTTCGCCCTGGGCATTCGTCCCCAGCGTAATGATATTGCCGATATACCCCTCTTCTTTGCTCAAGCCATCCTGCTGCCAGGTCGTTCCGTTATCGATGGAGTGAAAAATCCCTGCTGTCAACTCTCCTCCGGCATAGAGGCTGCCATCGTTGGCTTTGAAAATAACCCAGAGCGCCCCCACAGTAATGCTATTGGGCGATCCCACCGGCCCGGCGATTTTGTGGAAGGTATTGCCATTGTCCGTGGAGCGGAACACCTCTCCGGTCCATGCGGTCACGGCGAGGAGCGCGCCCGTTTTGTCCTGAGCGAGGCACGCAATACGATAGTTCGCAACGATCCCGCTCGCCTTATGCCAACTCTCTTGAGTATAGCGGAAGACCCCCACCACCGGGTTCTGCCCCACAACGACGACAGGCTCTCCCAGAGAGTTGAAGCCGAGTGTGACGACCTTCAAGCCCGGCAGGCCGTTGTTGATCACCGTCCAGGTCTTGCCGCCGTCGGGAGAGACGGAAACGCCGCCATTTCCTATCGCATAGAGCTTCCCATTGGGTGCCACCCCTAATCCCCAGATCCTCCGGGCGAAGTTGCTGGCGAAGGGGTCCGGCAGATAGGTCCAGGCGCTCTCAGGCGCAGGCGGATCCGGGGTGATACCCTCCGGATGGGTCGGCATTGCGGCGACGGAGGAGGGCGCCGCACCGAAACCCCGCAGCCCTCCCATCAGCGCTGCAGCCAGCCCCAGGGTAAGAGAGATCCGAAAGAGAGAAGTTCGATTGATCGGGTTCCTCATGCTCTTTGCCTTTCCGCGAACAGACAAGCCTCAAGTCTCTCCATTATACCAGATAGGCCCCTGCAGACCGCGAGGCGCAGGTGGGACGTCCCCACCCCGCACACCTCTCGAGAGCCGAGCAATCCTAACAGAATTGCGCCCGGAGGAGACCGCGCCTCCAGAACCCGGTTATAGCGCCAGTGGAAGTACGCATGTGTGTGCGGAATAACGCTCAAGACGACGACAATCCGCACCTCCTATCCTGCAGTGGGGTCGGCGTCGAGTAATTCAGAAATGATATGAGCGCCGCCTTCGTGCCGAATGCCCCGAAGCGTACTGACGGGAGAGGTTTCCGAAGCGGCAGCCCGATAAGAAAGAGAAACCTGGAATGCAGAGTATCCGCCCTGAACAGCATCCGAACGAACCGGCAGGCGGTTCTTCTACGGACGTAAAGCGCGCGCATAGCGCTTCGCTGACCACGCTGCTCGACCGCGTGATCGTGGTGATGATGGTGGCGATCCTTCTGACGCTCTCCTGGCCCGTTTCTGTGGTATTATGGCATCAGTCGCACCCTGCCATGACGATGGCGCATCAGCAGGCCAGGGATGCGCCCTGAGACAGACGGGTAGAATAATCCGGCTTTTGCCCGCAGGGAGAAGGCGACGGGAAACGGCATCGGCGATGCCCAGAGCCTCTCTCGGGAGAACAGGCAGCGTCCAGGGAAGGAGAATGACCATGCAAGCCAGCGTGAGGGATGGGATGGCCCGACGGGCCGCGCATCTGATGGAGACAGAGGAGTTGGCGGCCCGCATCGCTGCGGGGGATCCCAGCGTGCGGAGCATCGATCTGCGCGGCTATGTGCGTACCCAGACCGCCGAGGACGGCTCACAATCCGCTGCCTATACGGGAGCGCCGGAGGAGTACGCGCAGGGGCATATCCCCGGCGCGGTCTTCCTGGACTGGACGCGCGACATCGTGGATGAGAGCGACCCAATCCCGGCCCAGGCAGCCACGGCAGAGCAACTGCGCCGGGTTCTTAGCGAGCGCGGGCTCGGAGACGAACATCTGCTGGTCGCCTACGACCAGCACCCCGCCAGCCAATTTGCGACCCGGTTCTGGTGGCTCCTGCGCTACTATGGACACTCCAACGTTCGGGTCCTCAACGGCGGCTGGGCCAAGTGGACGCGCGAAGGCCGCCCGACTACCACGGAACAACCCCGATATGTCCCCACTGTCTTTACCCCCCGGCCCCAACCGGAGTGGCGCGCCACCGCCGATCAGGTGCTGGGATGGCTAAACGATCCCGCCTATACGCTCATCGATGCACGGGATGAGGGGCAGTATACGGGCCGCATCCGGCGCGGCAAACATGGCGGGCACATCCCCGGAGCCAGGCACCTACCGCGAGAGGCCTTCTTTACGGCGGATGGCGTCTTTCGCGCGCCGGAGGAGCTGCAGGCGGTAGCGAATGCCGCCGGAGCCGCCCCCGACGCTCATATCGTGGCCTACTGCAACGGCGGCGTCGCGGCCACCTCGGTTCTGTTTGCCCTCTCGATGCTCGGCTATCCCCACCTGACCAACTACGACGGATCCTGGAACGAATGGGGGCAGCGCGACGACGTCCCTATCGCATGAGGCGCTTAGCGAATTCGGCTCTCTCTGCGGCGCGCGGCGCGCGGAGAGGTGCATAGCGGGTATGATTAAGGCATACCAACCTATTCAAGGAGACGACGATGCCCCACCCGAACGCCGCGAAACTGCGCGGCCTGCTTCCGGCGATACTGACCCCGCTCGATCTGAACGGCGACCTGGCGTTGGAACACTTCCCCGCCCTGCTCGACTTCCAAAGGCGGGCCGGCATGGATGGCGTGGTGGTCTGTGGGACCAACGGCGAGGGCACGGCGCTCTCGGTCGCGGAGCGCAAACAGACGATCGAGAAGGCGATCCAACATCGAGGCAACTTCGTCATCATCGCGGGAACGGGCGCGACGAGCGTCACCGACGCGGTGGAGCTGACGCGCCATGCGGCATCTGTGGGCGCGGACGCCGCCCTGGTCTTGCCCCCGTTCTTTATGAAGAACCCGAAGGCGGCGGGGCTTGCCGCCTACTTCCGCCCCATTCTGGACGCCGCCGACCTGCCCATTCTGCTCTATAGCATCCCCCAGTTCTCCGCCGTGCCCATTACGGACGAACTGATGGCCCTGCTGGCAGACCACCCCAACCTATTCGGCGTCAAGGACAGCGCGGGAGACTGGACGCGCACCCACGAATTCATCACCCGCTATCCGCACCTGCGTATCTTTGCGGGCAGCGACCGCCTGGCGGCGCGCTCCTATGCCCATGGCGGGTCGTGTATCTCCGGCGGCGCCAACGCCTTCCCGGAGATCGTCGTGGCCATTCGAGATGCCTGGAACTCCCATGGCGACGGCCCGGAACTGGCGGCGGCGCAGGCGCGCCTCGACGCCTTAATCGACATCACCATCCGCTACCCGTTCGTCACCAGCAGCAAGAGCATCCTGGCCCATCGCGGCCTGCCGCGCCTGGGCGTCCGTCCCCCGCTGACCCTCCTTGCGCCGGACGTAGAGGCGAACTTGCTGGCGGAACTGCGCGACGCGAAATTTCTCTGAACGCCTGTAGGGGCAGGCCCCTGTGCCTGCCCTCTTCCAGGCACAGGGGCCTACCCTCATCCATCGGCCCCTGCCCAGGGCAACCACGGGGGCTGCCCCTACAACACGGATCCACTCTCAATCTGCGCCGTCATCCACTGCAGCACATCGGCGCAGACGCGGTCCCGATCCGCGCGGCGCTCGTTATGGAGTTCGTGGAACAGGCCGGGATAGTCCTGCCATGTATGCTGCTCCGGATGCGGCAGCCGGTCGAAAAAGGCGCGGGAGGCGGGCGTGGAGACGATCCGATCTACACCGGGGATCAGCCAGAGCGTGGGCCAGACGATGCGCTCCACATCCGGTTGAAGCTCAAGCAGCGCCCGCTCCGTGGCAAAGAACCAGCTTAAGGTGACTCTCCGTGGAAACAGCGTGTCGGCGGTGAGTTTCGCCTGCTCCTCCGGATCGTGCGTCAGCACCTTCGGGTCCAGGGGCGCCTCCATACGGAATTTCGGGTTCATGCGGTTTACGGCTCTGCCGAACGCCATCTGCCAGGCGGGAACTTTCAATCCAACCCCGATGAGCGGCCCGCTTAGCACCATCCCGGCGAGCGGAAGCACCGGAAAGCGCTCCGCATAGAGCAGAGCGACCAGGCCCCCCATGCTGTGCGCATAGAGAAAGAGGGGCGTGTCGGCGGGCAGATCCCGCCGGAAACGCGCCTCCGAAAGGCGGAGGTCGGCGATATAGTCCGCATAGTCCCTCACAAACGCCCGCGTCCCCTCCGAGAGGCCGAAACCGCGCAAGTCCATCCCGCCCACGGCAAAGCCCCCCGCCGTCAGTTGCCGCGCCAGACGTCCATAGCGACGCATATGTTCGCCATAGCCATGAACCAGAAGCACCGCCCCCCGCGGGGAGACGTCTTCCGCCGTCCGCCATTCGCGATATGCGAGGCGCACCCCCTCCGGACCGACCAGCGTGTCCGTAACATCCGGGGTCTCCTTCTCATCCGTAGCGATCATCCGTATCGGATCTCCTCCTGGTCAAAGCATTCCATTCTCGCCCGTCCGCACCTATTGTGACAGAATCGGAAGGCCTGTACACCCTTTTAAGGCCAAAAACGTCCAATAAGTGTCAACAATCCGTTTACACGCGACTCGGAATGTGTTATAATGCGCTTTGAGGAATGAGAATACCTGGTAAACGCAGTGACGAGGAAGCGAAACGACTTTCTCGCGTCCTACAGACCCCACAGCGAAGGAGCCGAAAGCATGAGTTTGATCATTGATGAGGTTATTGCCCGTGAGATCCTGGATTCGCGCGGCAATCCGACCATAGAAGTGGACGTCTATCTGGAAGATGGCGCGATGGGACGCGCAGCAGTCCCCTCCGGCGCGTCTACCGGCGCACATGAAGCGGTCGAACTGCGCGATGGGGATAAGACGCGTTACGGCGGCAAGGGAGTGCTGACGGCAGTAGACAACGTCAACGAGAAGATCGGCCCCGAAATCATCGATATGGAGGCGACCAATCAGCGCGCGCTCGATCTTCGCCTGCTCGATCTGGATGGCACCGATAACAAGAGCAACCTGGGCGCGAACGCGCTGCTGGGTGTCTCCCTGGCCGTCGCCAAGGCGGCGGCGGCGGCGCTGGGCATCCCGCTCTACCAGTATATCGGCGGGGTGAGCGCGTATACGCTGCCGGTGCCGATGCTGAATATTCTCAACGGCGGAAAGCACGCCGACAGCAATGTGGACCTGCAAGAATTTATGGTGATGCCCGTAGGCGCGCCCTCCTTCTCCGACGCGCTGCGCATGGGAGCGGAAGTATTTCACGCGCTGCGCAAGGTCCTCAAGGGACGGGGCCTCTCCACGGGTTATGGCGACGAGGGCGGCTTCGCCCCGAACCTGCCCAGCAACGAAGAGGCGATCCAGATCATCATCGAAGCCATCGAGCAGGCCGGCTTCAAGGCGGGCGGAGAGATCTCCATCGCACTGGACTGCGCCGCGACCGAACTCTATGAGCAGGGCAAGTACAATCTCAAAGGCGAGGGCCGCGTCATGACCGGCCCGGAAATCGTGGACTACTACGCCAAGTGGGTGGACAAGTACCCGATCGTCTCCATCGAGGACGCCTGTGCGGAAGATGACTGGGAGACCTGGAAACTGCTCACCGAACGGGTCGGCGGGCATGTACAACTGGTGGGCGACGACCTCTTCGTCACCAATACCAGCCGGTTGAAACGGGGCATCGCCAGCGGGACCTGCAACTCCGTTCTCATCAAGGTCAATCAGATCGGCACCCTCACCGAGACACTGGACGCCATCGAGATGGCAAAACGGGCCGGCTATACCGCCGTGGTGTCGCACCGCTCCGGCGAGACCGAGGATTCGACCATCGCCGACATCGTGGTCGCCACCAATGCCGGCCAGATCAAGACGGGCGCTCCCAACCGCACCGATCGCGTCGCCAAGTACAACCAGTTGCTCCGCATCGAGGAGAGCCTGGGCGAAGTGGCCGAATACGCCGGACGGAACGCCTTCTACAACCTGAAGTAAGGACTGTGATGGCTGGGCGCGAAAAAGAGTATCGCTGGTATCGCACGGGATGCGAGAGAATGGGGCAGGTTCCTCTGGATGAGGCGGCTTTTGAAGCGCGCTGGCAGGAGTATGAGGACCATGCCGAGAAACTGAAAGCCGCGGAGACGAAACAGTCGCTCTCCGAGTTGGAGGCGGAGCGCCGCGCCGAGATGCAGCATCGCCTGAAGAGCGACCCCTTCGTCCAGGCCGTTCTGATCGGTATGAAGGAGGACGAGTTCGCGAGGTAGTTCCATGGGAGTGACGGACGGGCCGGAGTATCGCTGGTATATGCTTGGCTGCGGACGCTTCGGCTGGGATCCCCTGGCTGAAGAGGAGTTTTGGCCGAAGTATCGCCGCTATCGTCGCTGCAGCCGTGCGATCCAGAAGTTCGAGCAGCGCCGGGTGACGCGCAAGGGCGGCCCCGGCGGACTGTTCGGCGCGGAGAACCGCCTGCTGGAGCGCCTGCTCCGGAACGTCATACGCGAGAGAGACCAACTGGACTACCTCGCCAACGCCGTATCCGCCGGGCAGTCAGCGGACGGCGGTGACTCCGGGGGGACGGGAGTAAAGCGGCGTCCCAAAAAGCCGGTGCTGGCCGGGGCGGGCGCCAAGCCGTTGCCGCATCTCGATCCGGACCCGCCCGTGCGCAATCCTTAGCGGCTTGATGTCTGTTTTTGGGTGATCGGAAATTCACAAATAGGAGAGGGCTACTTCCATCCGTCCGACAACCGCAAAAAACTCATCTTCGCGCCCCTCTGGGGGTCGTCTCCGCTCTGTCATCGGCCTCGTGCTGATCGGCCTGATCGGAAGCTGGCTGGGTGTTCAGGCGGCGCATCCGTTCCAGGTGGCAGCCGCATGGCGCGCCCGCAACGATAA
>Ga0070734_10004944_pt1 | contig 12163 bp, 8 predicted proteins | sample Coa_R1_8_FD_66444 | JGI IMG/M metagenome (GOLD analysis project Ga0070734, IMG submission 66444) | Surface soil microbial communities from Centralia Pennsylvania, which are recovering from an underground coalmine fire - Coalmine... | ecosystem: Environmental > Terrestrial > Soil > Unclassified ...
CCGCCGCCGCGCTGGCGCACCTGGTACTCGAAATCGCGCACCATGCCATCGCGCCACATCAAACGCTGGAATTCGTCGCGCGCTGCCGAGTTCACATAGACCGAACGAGCGATGTCGGTGATGGCTGCGATCAGCTCTTCGGGCGTGTCGTATCCCATCATCCGCGCCAGCGCCGGGTTGGCGTTGAGCAGCGCGCCTCCAGGCGTCGTCACATAGATGCCGTCGACGGAGGTTTCGAACAATTTTCGATAGCTCTCTTCGGCGAGGCGCTGCTCGGACAGCGCCCGCTCGGCTGCTGCGCGGGCGTTATCGACATCGACCAGCGTTCGGCGGAACACTTCGGCGGCGCGGGCGATATCGCCAATCTCGTTGTTGACGTCGGTGTCGGGGATTGAGGTGTCTTTCTTGCCGGCGGCAAGCGCCCGGATCGAGCTTGTGATCTGCGCGAGCGGGCCCACGGTGCGGCGGACGACAAACGACGCTGCAAAGGTCCCGATCAGCACGCCTATGGTGGACAGGATAATGCTTTGCCACTTGGCCTCACTGAGCGTTCGCGCAAAATCGTGCGAGAGCACCCGCCCCCGCCGCGCGCTGAGCTCACGTAACAGCTCGGTCACCCGCCCGATCAGGCGGCCTTCGGTCCCGAGCACCTCCTTGTCGAGCTTGGCGATCTCGCTCTCCGTGCCCGCGATCGTGATCAGCTTCTCGGAATAGGCGTCTGTCGCGGCGCGAAGCGCAGGATCATCGATCGTAATCGCCCGCATCCGGATCGCAGCCTGTTCCGCACTGGCGTAATCGTTGGCGAGCAACGCGGACGTGATGTCGTTCTGAGCACGGAACAAGACCCGCGCGCTGGCGCGATCCGGCACCTCGGAAATCGCCTGCTCGAAACGCGTGCGGAGTGGCGGCAAACCAATCAAAAGTTCGGCGCGGCGCGAGATCAAGATGGTGACGCGCTCGATGCCTTCGCGATAGTTCGCAAGGCGCTGGGTGACGCCATCGATCATATCCTGCTGCTCGGGCGCAAGCTCAAGCCGTGTCTTCTTCAAGAGCGTTCCCAGCTCGGACGCCGCTGCCGCGACCCGATCGGACTGCGCGCCGGGGTCGGTGACGAAGTCGCGCGCCGCAAGGCGCAGCTCGTTCATGCGGCGGTCGATCTCCTCGGCGAGATCGCCGACATCCTGCAGGCGGTTCAGTTCGCCAAAGGTCGTGTCGATATGGCGGATCGCGATCACGCTCGCCATGCCGGTCGCAGTGATGACCGTCAGAAGCAGCAGAAAACTGCCAAACGTCATCTGTCCGATCGAAGGCGAGAACGATCGGATTTTCTTCAAGATCGCCGCGAAGCGTGCTGGCATGGTCCTGTTGAGCCCGGAGCCCTTAAAAATCCATTATAGACGACGTTTTCCACGTCCGGAGTAACATATTGAAAAGACAAGAATAGCCGGCAAGCCGACTCGCCCTGCCGTCATTTTGCCGACCTTTTCGGCCCCGTTGTGGCGGAGGTCTTTTGCACCCGCATCTCAATCGGCGGGAATGCCGGCTTCCTTGACCACCCTGGCCCACAGCGCCACGTCTGATTTGATGACGTCGGCGAACGCGCCGAGCGGCGCGCTCTTTGCCTCGCAGCCGGCCTTATCGAGCTTTTCGCGAACCTCGGGCGCGGCGAGAGCCCCCTCCAGCGCCTTGTCGATGCGCTCGACGATCGGCTGCGGTGTCCCCTTCGGCACCACGATGCCAAACCAAGGCGTAACCTGCGCCTCGGCATAGCCCTGCTCGGCCAGCGTCGGCGCATCGGGAAAATATTTGGTGCGGCCGTCATTGATGGTGCCGATGATCCGGATCGTGCCGGTCTGCACCTGTGCGAGCGCCTGGTTCACCGAGAAAAAGCTCGCCGTGATCAGGCCGCTTGCGATGTCCGGCACCATTTGCGGATAGCCGCGATAGCCGACCCCGGTGACGTCGATGCCGGCCGCCTTCTTGAACAGTTCGAAGCCGAGATGCCCCGTCGAGCCCTTGCCCGGATGGCCATACGTCAGTTCGCCCGGCTTTGATTTCGCCAGCGCCACGAACTCGGCGACGTTCTTCACCGGCAGGCTGGACGGCACGATGAAAACATTGGGCGCCCGGCAAATCTCGCCGACGGGCACAAAGTCGCGCTGCGGGTCCCAGCGCAGGGTTTTGTCGAGCGCCGGGCTTGACGTGAAGAACGTCGTCACGATCAGCCACGTATAGCCGTCGGGCGCTGAGCGCGCGACGTCCTCGGCGGCAATCGAGCCGTTGGCGCCCGACTTGGATTCGAACACGATCGTGGCGTTATTCCACTGCGTCGCCATGTTCTGCGCCACGATGCGACCGAACACGTCGGCAACAGTTCCCGGTCCGTAAGGCGTGACCACACGGATGGCACGGTTGGGGAAACTGTCTTGTGCGAGAGAGCCAGTGAACGATCCCGACAGCGCGACCAACGCGCCGACCAACATACCACACGCCCGCACACTCATTGCACGCCCCTGCCCTCGTCTCGTCCGGCCTTGAACACGTCCGGTTCTTTCAGAGCAGGATGACGTGGATGGCGCCCCTCAGCAAGAGGCGGCGCTACGACGTCTTCAGCGTTGCCATACGGCGCCCCGGCAGCGTCATCGCCGCTACGCCGGCCACGACGCAAGCCAAACCGAGCCAAGCCGTTGGTGGTAACCGCTCGCCAAGGAAAACCACGCTCAGCGCGACCCCGATCGGGACCCGCAGGTAAGCCTGCGCGGTGGTGCCAACCGACCCGAGCATCTGGATCAGGCGGAAATAGATCACGAACGCCGCCGCGGTCGAAAACACCGCAAGCGCCGCCAAAGCCAGCACCGAAGCGCTCGATGGCGTCAAAGTCCAGGGCCGCTCCACCACAAGGCTGAGCGGGACCAGCACCGCCGCGCCGCAGAGCAATGAGCCCGCGGCCGGAGCAATCGGATCGAGCCCCTTGAAGCCGCGGCTGAAGATCGCGCCGCAGGCATAGCAAATGGTGGCCGCGACAATCGCGATCTCCGCCAAAAACTCCTCGCCGACGCGGTCCAAGGCCTTGACCCCGACGATCAGGCAAATCCCTGCCATGCCCGCGATCACACCAAACAGCTTTCGAGGCGTTGCCGGCTCGTGGCGGGTGATGAGCGCCGTGAACAGGAATGTAAAGATCGGCGCGGCCGAATTGAGGATGGTCGCAAGCCCAGCATCGACGGTACCCTCGCCCCAGGCGATCAGCGTCCAGGGGATGACGCTGTTCAGACACGCCTGAAAGGCGAAGCGACCCCAGGTTGCGGAATCCGTCGGCATGCGTAAAGCGCGCCAGCGCATGATCAGAAGCAACAGGACGCCCGCAATCAGTGTCCGCCCCGCGATCAAAGTCACCGGTGGAATGGTCGCCACCCCAACCTTGATGAATGCGTAGGAGGCGCCCCACAGGGTCGCGAGCAGCAAGAGTAGCCCGAGCTCGCTGGTCAGCGCCGTGCGCGGCGAACCAGATTTTTCCATGGTTTCCAATCCCGATCGAATTCGGGGCGGAAACTACATTGTGGAGAGGAGGCAACATTTCGATACGGGACGAACTATTTCATCCGAGCTGGCCGACCTCGAACAGCTCACCGTCATAGCCGGCTTCAAGCGGAATGCGCAGCTGCCGGCCGCCGTTCAGGCGCGTCATCACGGGCATCACGGTGACGATGCGCCGGTCCTTGCTGTCCTCAAGCGCATCCTGAACATTCGATCGCTTGCCGAGCCTGATCAGATTGCGCGTGGTTGGAAATGGCAGCTTGAAGCGGCCGCTCTCACCACCCTCGACCGCCTCGCGCGCCGACACCCAGATCGAATCGGTGGATTCCCTGCCGTCATGGACGCCGAGTTGATCAGGCGGCGCGGCTGCAAGAAAAAACCAGGTGTCGAACCGCTTCGGCATCCCCTCCGGCGTAATCCAGTGCGCGTAGGGCATCAGCAGGTCGAGCGCGAGACAAAGGCCGTTGGCTGCGAGCACATCGAGAAACGTCGTCTTCCGCTCGTTCAGTGCTGCGCGATGGGCGGAGGCAATCTCGCCGGCGCGCTTGGCGTCGATCAGAGATGAAAATCCCTTCGGACGCGCCAGCAGAATGCCGCTTTCCTCAAACGTTTCGCGGATGGCCGCGACCCGGAAACCGAGCGCCGCCGTATCGAGCCCCTCGCCGCCCGAATAAAGCTCACTTCGCTCGACGATCTCGCGATCATTCTTGTCGAGACTGCCGCCCGGAAACACCAGAGCGCCGGAGTTGAACTCGATCTGATGATGGCGAACCATCATGAAGACCTCGATCTCGTGCTTGGCCGCGTTGTCGCGTAGCAAAAGGATAGTGGAGGCCGGACGCGGCGTAACGATTTCGGTCATATCAGCTAGCCTGCCGCGCTCGACTGCGGCCCGAAATGGGCGCGGCGGTCGACCCGCGCCACACGCGACAAGAGATAGTCGACCTCCGCGCGCGCTGTTGCGGTGATGCCGGCACCCGGTTTGCGCTGCGCGCTGGAGGCAATGACGCCGCGCTTGTTCAGCACATATTTGCGCACGGCAAGGCCAGCGCCCGGCTGCTGCTCATAGCGGATCAACGGCAGATGCGCATCAAACAGGTCATGCATGGCGTCGCGCTTGCCCGCCTTCCACAGCTTGACGACGTCGATCAACAACTCGGGAAAGGCATAACCGGTCATCGCGCCATCGGCGCCTCGCTCCATCTCGAAATCGAGGAACAGGCCGCCGTTGCCGGTGAGGATCGACAGCTCACGCAACGACCCGTCCTTCTGGAAGGCGCGGAGCGCGGAAATCTTTTCCAGCCCCGGCCAGTCCTCATGCTTGAGCATCACGCAGGAGGGACTGTCCATCACGATCTTGCGGATGACGGCGGGCGTGAACACCACGTGGAGCGTCAGCGGATAATCCTGCAGCACCCAGGGGATGTCGGTGCCGATCGCCTCCTGCGCCTGCTTGAAGTAGCCGATGATCTGGTCGTCGGTGCGCAGGTTCGGCGGCGGCGCAATCATGACACCGGCCGCGCCTGCATCCATTGAAGCCCTGGCCAGCGACCGCATCGAGGCAAAGCCCGGCGCCGACACCCCGACGATCACCTGCATGGTCTTCGCGCGTTTGACAAAGCGGATCGCGACCTGCTCGGCCTCGGCGGCATCGAGTTTCGGCGCCTCGCCAAGGATGCCGAGCACGGTGACCCCTTCACAGCCGACCTGCTCATAGAAATCGGTCAGGCGGTCGATCGATGTCTCGTCAATGCGGCCATCGTCATGGAACGGCGTCGGCGCAATCGCAAAAGTGCCTGCGGCCTTGGCGGTGAGTTTTGTCATTTCGTGTCTCCATCCCTCTTCCGTCATTCCGGGATGGCCCGAAGGGCAAGGCCCGGAACCCATAACCCCGGCTTGTGGTTGTGGATTCCGGGCTCGCGACTTCGTCGCGCCCCGGAATGACATTTCATTTAAACCGCCGCGCCGACTTCTTGATCTCCTCCTCGGAGAAGAAGATCTCCTTGGCGTGGGTGACGATGTCCTCCGCCTTCCACCCTGTGAATGGCGGCGTCCAGCCTTCCATTTCCATCATCCGCATTTCGCGCACGCCGCGCGGGCCGGAGACACCGAGCACTTTGCCGGTCTGATCGCCGGAGAGCTCGCTGACCATATATAGCACGGCTGGCGCGATTCCGTCCGGCCCGAGCGCCGCGCCGGGGTTTTCCTTATAGCGCGGCAGGTCTGCGGTCATGCGGGTCAGCGCGCCCGGAGCGAGCGTCCAGACGCGGATGTTGTATTTGCGGCCCTCGATCGCTAGCACATTGGAAAGGCCCCAAATGCCGCCCTTGGCCGCGCCGTAATTGGTCTGGCCGAAATTGCCGATCAGGCCCGATGTCGAGGAGGTGTTGACGATGACCCCGCCGCCATTCTCGCGCATCCATTTGAACACCGGCAATGTCGCGCAGAAGGTGCCTTTAAGGTGCACCCTGATCACCTTGTCCCAATCCGCCTCAGTGGCTTTAGCAAAGGTCTGGTCGCGCAGGATGCCGGCGTTGTTGACGAGGATGTCGGCACGGCCGAAATTCTTGATCGCGTCATTGAACAGGGACTGGCCGCCTTCAATGGTCGAGATATCGGCGCCATTGGCGACCGCGCGGCCGCCGGCGGCCTTGATCGCCTCGACCACCTTCTCCGCCATCGACTTGTCGGCGCCCGAGCCGTCCCGGGGACCACCGAGGTCGTTGACCACGACAGAGGCGCCCTCGCGCGCGAAAAGCTTTGCGTAGGCCTCTCCAAGCCCGCCGCCCGCACCCGTGATCAGCGCCACCTTGCCATCGAGAAGTCCCATGGTGTTTCTCCCGTCTCGCTGTTTGTCATTTGATCGTCATGGCCGGGCATAGCCGTCCGAAGGACGGCGTCGCTTCCGCTCGCCTATGTCCCGGCCATCCACGACTTTCTTGTCGCGGAAACAAAGACGTGGATGCCGGCACAAGGCCGGGCATGACGGCGGAGTTTTCAGCCGCGCCCGACTGCATTTTATCCCAACACCGTCTTGCCGTTCCTGATGACGGTGACGCCCCTCGCCTTCACCTTGGCCTCGAACGAAATCACGTTACCGTCCTTCCACAGCTCCATGGTCACGGTCTCGCCCGGATAGACCGGCGAGGAGAACCGCGCGACATGCTGCTTGAAGGCGGTGGGATCGTAGTCGGCATAGGTCTGCAAGACGCCGCGGCAGGTGATGCCGTAGGTGCACATGCCGTGCAGGATCGGCTTTGGAAAACCGGCCTTCCTGGCAAAGCCGGGATCTGAGTGCAGTGGATTGCGGTCGCCGCAGAGCCGATAGACCAGCGCCTGGTCGGGCCGCGTCGTAATGTCGACGACCGTGTCGGGGCTGCGCGTCGGTACCTGGTGCGGATCGGGCTGGCCTTCCGACGGACCACCGAAGCCACCATCGCCGCGCGCGAAGCGCGAGGCGACCAATGTTGCGAGCTTCTCGCCATCAGAGTTTTTCAAAACGGTCTGATGGCGGATCACCGCGCCCTTGTCCTTACCCTTGTCGAACACGGCGATCACGGAGGAGTCGGCAATGATGTGGGATGCTGTCGGAAGGGGCTTGTGGAAGGTGATGTCGCGCTCGCCATCGACCACCATCACGCGGTTGAGATTCATCTCCCCCGGCCCCGCGCCCCAGGCTGCTACCGACGCAAACGTCGGCACCACCTTGAGCGGACGCGGTTCGACGGCCGCCTCGTTGACGAAGGCCAGTTCCTTTTCATCCATGGGATCGGCGCCCATGCCGATGCCGCAGGCATAAAGCATCACCTCGCGATCACTGTAGGCATATTTCTGGCCGAGATTTTTCAGCGCCATCAGCTCTTCGTATTTGATCGGCATGTCCGACAATTCCTCCCCACTTCGTGCCGAAGTGATACTCGTAGGATGGGTTGAGCGCAGCGAAACCCATCACCTCGACTCGCGGCACGCATGGTGGGTTTCGCTGCGCTCAACCCACCCTACGCATCTCTTTCCTTACGCCGGCGTAAAGAACGGCAGCGGCGCGCCGTCGGTCGGCTTGAACACCACCTTCACCTTCTGGCCGATCTTGATCTTGTCGATGTCGCAATCGACGATATTGGTTTGCAAGGTCAGCCCTTCCTTCAGCGTCACATAGGCAATCGCGAACGGTCCGCCCGCCGATTTGCGCATGAGGCTGAAGGTGTAGATCGTGGCTTCGCCGGAGGCCTCTTCCCAGACCGTCTTGTCGGAGAAGCAGAACGGGCAGATTGCGCGCGGAAAATAATGCGGCTCGCCGCAGGCGGTGCAGCGCTTGATCATGAACTTGCCCTGCTTGGCCGCCTCCCAGAACCCTTCGGTCTCGGGATTTGGCACCGGCGCCGGATATTTCTTTGCTGCGTCAGCCATCACACGCGCTCCAGAATGCAGGTCGAGGCGGCATGGCGATTGCCCAAAAGTCCGCCGGTACCATGGGCGACCGCGAGATCGCAGTTCTTGACCTGCACTTTCGGATGCGCTTCGCCGCGAAGCTGGCGCACCGCTTCGATGATCTTTGTCATGCCGCCGCGATTGACCGGGTGGTTGCTGCACAGCCCGCCGCCGTCGGTGTTGAACGGCAGCTTGCCGACACCCGAGATCAGATTGCCGTCGGCGACGAATTTTCCACCCTCGCCTTTCTTGCAGAAGCCGAGGTCCTCGAGCTGCATCACCACGGTGATGGTGAAGCTGTCGTAGATCGAGGCGTATTTCATGTCTTTCGGCGTTACGCCTGCTTCCTCGAAGGCGTGCGGGCCGGACCACACGCCCGCCGAATACGTCATGTCGTGATCCTTGCCGCCGCGCGGACCCTTGGTCGCTTCGCCATGACCGATCAGCCGCACCTGCGGCTTCTTCAGGCTCTTGGCGATCTCGGGCGACGTCACGATCAGCGCGCCGCCGCCGTCGGTGACGACGCAGCAGTCCATGCGATGCAGCGGATCGGAGATCATCGGCGAGTTCAGCACGTCCTCGACGGTGACGACCTCCTTGAGCATCGCGTGCGGATTGTATTGCGCATGATGGGACGCGGCGACCTTGACCCAGGCGAGTTGCTCGCTGGTGGTGCCGTAGTCGTGCATATGGCGCATGGCACACATGCCGTAGACATTGTGCGTGGTCTGGCCATAGGCCCGCTCGAAATCATCCTCGGCGCCGGACGCACGTGGCGGCATCGGCCCGGTGCGCGGCTTTCCGGCCAGCGTGATCAGCGCAATCGAGCATTTTCCGGCCGCGATCGCCTCCGCCGCGTGACCGAGATGGATCAGGTAGGAGCAGCCGCCGGTATCGGTGGAATCGATATGGCGAAGCTTTTTCATATCGAGGCCGAGATAGTCCGCCATCGGCATGACGCCGCCGGGCGCGTCGCCGGCGCAGAAATAACCGTCGATATCGGCCTTGGTCAGGCCGGCATCTTCGAGAGCGCCCTTTGCGACTTCGGCATGGAGCTGGGAGGTGGATTTGTCGGGTGCGTGCCGGGTCGGATGCTCGTAAATCCCGGCAATGTAGGCCTTGCCCTTGATGGTCAATTCGTTCTCCGCTGACGTTTCTTTTTCAACTCCTTGAATGTTTTTTGACCTGCCGGCGCGGCCTTGGCAAGCGGCGAAATATTCCGTGGGATGGGAGGGTACATGCCAGGCACTCACCTGTCGTCCCGGCCAAGCGAAGCGCGAGCCGGGATCCATGGCCACCGGCGGAGCATTCTGAGCAGGGCTGGTAGTTGCATTGTGCGCAACAACGTAGGCCTGTGGTTATTGGTCCCGGATCGCGCTCGCTGCGCTCACTTGTCCGGGACGACAGCGGAATTAGCGGCGCGCCAATCCATTCCCGCGGCACATACGCGCCCGAGCTATTGCAAAAGCCACCCTCGGCAAAAATGAGAGGGCGCAGGGAATGCCGGGTGTTTCAGCCACACCCATAGCCTCACGTACAAATGGAAGACGTACATGAGCGTAGTCACTACAGGTCCGTCGAAACACCGACATTCCCTGCGCAATGGTGTTAACGGCTTATATCGTGCGCGCCCCGGTGAGACCGGCTTTTGTGTCACCGTCGCTTGCGGATCATCGCCCGCAACCTTAGCACCTGCCTCTAGGGCGCCAGGCCCGCACGCCTTAGCCGTCCGCAAAGATGCCGTTCGTCCGTGCAAAAGATTGCACGCGGCACTTCGCGTCCATCGCATCCCGCGCTCCACGTCCTGGTGACGACTGGCCATAACGCCCCTCTTCATCGAGGCGGGACGTTGCGGATAAGGCCATTGATTTGGGGCGGCCGTCAAGAGGTATTTCTGAAATACGGAATCTGTGACCGATTCGGCACGACGGGCAATTCTCACATGGTGGGCATGCTTGCAGTGGTGTCGTCCCGGCGAAAGCCGGGACCCATACCGCGTGATCTATCGTTTTGAGAACGCCGTTCGACGACCGCTCGTTACAACGGAGGCCTGTGGTTATGGGTCCCGAATCGCACTCGCGTGCGCTCGCTCGTCCGGGACGACGACGGAGTTTTACTCCGCCGCGATCTGCCGTGGTGCGGGCGGCGGATTGGCGAGGTCGGCGACAAGCTGCGCGTGGCGCGCCTTGACGTCACTGACCGCCTTCTCCTTCACGGGCCCAAACCCGCGGATGCGATCCGGCAGTGAGAGCAGCTCGACCGCGATGTCGATCGTCACCGGCGAGAGATGCGCCAGCACATCGGCGACATCCTTCTCGTAAGCCGCGATGAGCTCGCGCTCGAGTTTTCTGTCGGCGCTCCGGCCGAAGATGTCGAGCGCGCTCCCGCGCAGAAAGCGCATGCGGGCGAGCCATTTGAAAACCGGCATCATCCAGGGCCCGAAGGCGCGCTTCTTCGGCCTGCCCAACGCATCCTTGGCCCCGCCCATGATCGGCGGCGCCAAGTTGAAGCTGATCTTGAAGTCACCGTCGAACTGATCGCGCAACAGCTGCTCGAATGAGCGATCGGTGAACAGCCGCGCCACCTCGTACTCGTCCTTATAGGCGAGCAGTTTCGCATAGTTGATCGCAACCGCGCGCGGCAGCGCCTCGCCGTACCCGCCGCTTCTGGCGGCATCGCGGACCTTGCCGACCAGCGTCTTGTAGCGCCCGGCATAGGCCGCGTTCTGATAGTCCGTCAGCAAGGCGGTCCGATGCGCGATGATCTCGTCGAGCGACATCCCCTCCAGCGTCTTTGGCGCGTGAGGAGCATCCCGGCCCTTCGTCATCGCCTCCAGCCGTGCAGGATCGAGCGCGGCAAGCCGCCCGAGCCGGAAAGCTTCGGTGTTCATCTTGATCGAAACGCCGTTGACCTCGATCGCTTTCTCGATCGCCTCCGCCGAGAGCGGCAGCAGACCGCGCTGATAGGCATAACCCAGCATCATGATGTTGGTGGCGATGGAGTCGCCAAGCAAGACTTCGGCCGGATGGGTGAAGTCGACGAACGACGAGTCTTTGCGCAAGCTGTTTTCCAGGACGCTGTTGAGCTTGCGGCTCTGGAAATTGAAGTCGCGGTCGCGGATGAAGTCCGCGGTCGGGATGACGTGGCTGTTGATGACGCCGGTGGTGCGGCTACCCTCGCAAAGCGTCAGCATGTCCTTGGATGCCGCGACCACTTCATCGGCAGCGATGACGAGATCGGCGGTGCCGGTAACGATGCGCGAGCAGGTGACGTCGGCGGTGTGCTCGGAGAGCCGCACATGGCTCAGCACCGCGCCACCCTTTTGCGCCAGTCCCGACATGTCCAGGATCATGCTGGCCTTGCCTTCGATATGGGCGGCCATGCCGAGCAGCGCGCCGATGGTCAGCACACCGGTGCCGCCGACGCCGGCAATGGCGATGTTGTAGGGCTTGTCCAGCGCCGGATGCGCCGGCGGCTCCGCCAGCTGCCCGATGTCGGCGAGGTTCGCCGGTGCGCGGCTGCGCAGCTTGCCGCCGTCGATGGTGACAAAGGACGGGCAAAAACCTTTCAGACAGGAGTAGTCCTTGTTGCAGCTCGATTGATTGATGGTGCGCTTGCGCCCCATCTCCGTCTCCAGCGGCTCGACCGAGATGCAATTGGACTGCACCGAGCAGTCGCCGCAGCCCTCGCACACCGCGGGATTGATCAGGAGGCGTCGCTTCGGATCCTCCATGATGCCGCGCTTGCGGCGGCGGCGCTTTTCGGCGGCGCAGGTCTGCACGAAGACGATGGCCGAGGTACCCTTCAGTGTGCGGCAGGTCTTCATCACCCGGTCGAGCTCGTCGCGATGGGCGACCTTGACGCCCGGCGCGATGTCGGAGGGCGGATAGAGATGCGGGTTTTCCGAGACCAGATAGATCTCGCGGATGCCTTCGGAATGAAGCTGGAAGGTAACCTGCTGCGGCGACAGCTCGCCGTCGACATGCTGGCCGCCGGTCATGGCGGCCGCATCATTGTAAAGGATCTTGTAGGTGATGTTGGCGCCCGAGGCGACCGCCTGGCGGATCGCGAGCGTGCCGGAATGAAAATACGTGCCGTCGCCGAGATTAGCGAACACGTGCTGTTCCTTGGTGAAGGGCGCAACGCCCACCCACGGCACGCCCTCACCTCCCATATGAGTATAAGTCTCGGTCGAGCG
>Ga0070734_10004947_pt1 | contig 12156 bp, 9 predicted proteins | sample Coa_R1_8_FD_66444 | JGI IMG/M metagenome (GOLD analysis project Ga0070734, IMG submission 66444) | Surface soil microbial communities from Centralia Pennsylvania, which are recovering from an underground coalmine fire - Coalmine... | ecosystem: Environmental > Terrestrial > Soil > Unclassified ...
CGGCCTTGCAGCTCCTGGAAGCTTTTCCTCTTTCAGCTGTATTCGATACTTCTTTTACGGCGACAAAACAGCCGCAACCCACAACACAAAACGGCAATTTCGAATTTCCGCAGGACGTGTCGTTGTTCCTCGCCGGCGGTTGGTCCAATCACATCGGCAGTTTCGTTCAAGTGACATACGACGGACAGTCCGACCACTTTACTTGGGATAACACAGACATCCGCTTTGCCAAGGGCGACGGCAAGCTGTTCGGCAAGTCTTTCGCCTTTGGATCGACACTGAACAACAATCCTACGGTAGAAGATCTGTGGAACAGCACGCCCGCCTGGGGTTTTCCTTTTACATCAACAAATGTCGCTCCATCTCCGACTGCAGGTGCACTCATCAACGGTGGCTTGGCTCAAGACGTTGCAGGCGTTGGCGGCTACTTCATGTGGAACGACCATCTCTACTTAAACAGTACGATCTACCGGTCGGAACATATCGGCGGGAGCCAGCCGAACCCTGGAACCGGCTTCGGCGTCAACATTCGCGGCGTCGCCCCGTACTGGCGTGTTGCATGGCAGACGGTTTCCGACAACAACGATCTTATGGTCGGTGCGTACGGACTCCACGTGAAGTCCACGCCGGGCGCGGTCGTGGGGTTAGAGGACAGCTTCACCGATTGGGCCTTCGACTTTCAGTACAACCGCACGATCCCCCAGTTCAAGAATGATGTTGTCTCACTTCGGGGCACGTATATCCGGGAGAATTCAGCGCTCGCAGCGACTCTGGGTGCCGGCGGCGCTTCGTTTTCCGCTCACCATCTAAACACCGCTCAAGTCCAAGCCGAATATCACTACGGCACCCGTCTTTCCGGCACTGCGGGCTTCTTTTCTACCACCGGGACTGCGGATCCACTGTTATTTCCGCAAGCGGCAGTGACTGGAAACTTCAATGGAAGTCCCGAAAGCCGCGGGTACATCCTCAACTTGTCATGGTGGCCTGTACAAAACGTCGATCTCGCTGTTCAATACACCGGGTACACATCGTTCAATGGGGCTGGAACCAATTACGACGGTGCCGGCCGAAACGCGAGTTCCAACAACTCAACTTACATTCTGGCGCGATTCGTATTTTGAATCAGCAACGGTACAGGAGAACTCATCAAATGAAGACCAGTGTTCTAAGTGCGGTAGCGCTTGTCGCGATGCTAGTTGCTCCGCTTCGCATCACACGCGGCGCACCGCAGCAAAGTTCGGCAGAAAAGGACTATAAAGCGAACTGCGTCCTGTGCCATTCAATCGACGGAACCGGCAGCTCACCGACCGGAAAGGCTCTCAAAGCAAAAGATCTGAAGTCTCCAGAAGTGCAAAACGCAAGCGATGCCGATCTCGTTGCGGCCATCACCAACGGAAAAGGCAAGATGCCGGCCTTTGGCAAGAAGCTAAGCCCCGACGCCATCAAGGGGCTTGTCAACTACGTCCGCTCGTTCGCGAAAAAGTGAAAATTTGAAGGCGGCTATAGATCGGCGCTTGGGAGCTATGTGTATGAACTGCGTGTATCCGGAAATATCTCAGGAGAATTCGAATGTGCGAATGCCCTGAAGGCAATCCGGTCATGGAACGGTCCAGAGGTGCCGCGCCCCCAGGCAACCCTGGCCGGAGATCCTTCCTTGGTGTCCTCCTGAGTGTCGGCTCAGCGCTGGTCGGAGCCCTGCTCGCGGTGCCCCTATTTCGTTTCGCGCTCTTCCCACTGATACGCCGAACGACGGATGTAAGACTCTCGCCACTCGGACCGGTCAGTGACTTTGCGTCGCTATCCGAGCCGGAAATGCGGACCGTCGACATCGAACAGATCGATGGGTGGAGAAAAGCCGTCTCTCAGAAGGCCGTGTACGTGACAAAGGATAGCAGCGGCAAATTGCTCGTCCTCTCGTCCATCTGCCCTCACTTGGGTTGTACGGTGCCGTGGAAAAAAGACCGCAATCAGTTCGTGTGCCCATGTCATGGAGGAACCTTTTTGCCCGATGGCACACGTGTGAGCGGTCCGTCGCTTCGCGGCATGGATCCGCTCGACACTTCCGTTCAGGATGGGCAGCTTTTCGTTCGCTTTCAGTATTTCCGTCAACTGGTAACGGGCAGGGAAGTGGTCGGCTAATCCTAAGCCACCGGCTCAACGTGAGGGCCGTCGTATTCACGCTCACGTCTGCGAAAGGATTTCTCCGACGTGCACACAGAGCCCCCATCCATGATTGCAGGTAATCCACCAGCTTCCGGTTTTCGCGCGTGGATCGATCGTCGCACCGGCATCGATGCGCTACTGCGTACTGCTTTGGACGAACCGATACCCGGTGGAGCGCGCTTCGCGTACATTTTTGGTTCCGGTCTCCTATTCCTATTCATATCCCAACTGATTACGGGCGTGTTTCTCGCGCTCTATTACGTGCCTTCTGCTGATCACGCACACACAACGGTTGCCTATATTACGAAAGCTGTCACCGCCGGCTCCTTCCTCCGCAGCCTGCACGCGTACGGCGCCAGCGCCATGGTCGTGGTCATGCTCATGCATCTTTCGCAAACCTATATCTACGGCGCGTACAAGGGACATCGCGAATTGCTTTGGCTCTCCGGCTGCATCCTGTTTGCCCTCATCTTCGGGATGGCCTTTACCGGTTATCTTCTGCCGTGGGACCAGCGCGCATATTTCGCTACGGCTGTGGGCACAAATGCCGCAAGCGAAGTCCCACTTGTTGGCGAGACGATGAAGCGCTTGATGCGTGGTGGCGACGATATGGGCACGCTAACTATCTCGCGTTTTTTCGTCGCGCACGTTTTCCTGATTCCCGCGGGCATTTTCGCCCTGGTCGCCGGCCACATTTTTTTGTTTCGCAAAGCGGGTGCGGCTGGTCCCGTCAATGAACATCCGACCGCGCCAACACAGAAAGTGGAATTGTTCTATCCGCGGCAAGTGCTCATGGATCTTTCTCTCACAACATTGCTGATCGCGGCACTCGGATTCCTCAGTTTGCTGTATCCGGTGAACCTCGGACCACCCGCAAATCCCGCCGATACACAATACATTCCGCGTCCGGAATGGTATTACTTGCCGATTTTTCAGTGGCTAAAATATTGGCACGGCGCACTTACGGTCGTGGGCGTCCTGGTCATTCCGACGATCTTGATTGCATGCGTGATCGCGCTACCTTTTCTTGACCGTAGCGTCGAACGGCGCCCCTGGAAGCGTCCTGTTGCGATGACCGCGTACGCGGTTGTGGCGCTGTCTTTAATCGGTCTCGCGATGCGCAGTCACTATCTGGACCGGACCGACGCCGGTGTCGCTCAACAACTCTCGAAGCAAGAAGCCGAGGAGAAGGCATACATGTCGAAGCCATTTGAGCCGGAACTGTCATCGGCATCTCTGGCCGCAGCCAACGTCTCGCTCGGTGACCCCCTGGCCGCAAAAGGGAAGGCTGTTTTCGAGGCTCAAACGTGCAACGCGTGCCACGGCGACGGCGGAGTGGGAACAGCTGCCGGACCAGCACTGACTGGCGTGGGCGCCAAATTCTCCGTCGAACAAATGCACAATCTTTTGTTGCATCCGACTGAGAAGATGACCGGCGGCGGAATGCCTACCGTTGACCTGCCACCGGAAGAACTGAGCGCTCTCATCGCCTATGTCCGAAGCCTGAAGTAGCATTTGATGCCGAGACTCATTTGAACCGTCGAGGCGGAACCCGCAAAACCGAATCGGCTAGGAACCAAGACAAGGTCGAGAAACACCGGGTGGCGGAATGACAGAAGCTGGGGCCGCTTTCCGCTAAAATTCCGTTGCTATCGCCAGACGCGAGACGACGGTTGCTGCCGGAACCTCTTTCGGTGCGACTCGACTCCGTGCCGAATGCCTGCTCTTCGAGTTTTAGGTGGTAAAAGTTCCGGACGCAACGCGCAGCGACTCTATTCTCACCCTACCTGCTACGAGCAAGACCTTATACCAACTTAACAATACTCGTCGGCATTCAAAACAAGAGATCGGCAAGGCTTATGTTTCAGCCCGTGCCAGAGGAAATACTTCGCCGTCGGAACTAAGGACGAATCGCGACCTTGATCACACCTTCTTTTCGCTCTGCGAAGAGGGCGTAGGCCTCTGTTATGCGTTCGAGTGGGAACGTATGCGTTAAGAGAGGGCGAAGGTCGAGTCGTCCGTGCCGCACAAGTTCCATCAGGCGCCGCATTCGTTCCTTGCCGCCAGGGCAAAGCGTGGTGACAATCTTGTGATCACCGAGGCCAGCTGCAAAGGGCTCGACAGGAACGGATAGCTTTCCAGAATAAACTCCGAGGCTCGATAGCGTGCCGCCTGCTCGGAGAACTCGTAACGCGCCTTCAAAGGTTTCTTGGGTTCCAAGAGCTTCGATGGCAACGTCCACACCTCGACCGTTGGTTAGCCGGCGAATCTCTTGAACAGCATTCATTTTTTGATGGTTGATAACTACATCGGCCCCCATGCGTGTGGCCATCACGGAGCGAATGGGATCGGATTCGACAGCGATAACTTGTGCAGCCCCTTTCAACTTTGCGCCAGCCGTGGCACAGAGACCAATCGGGCCTTGCGCGAAGACTGCGACGGTGTCGCCGATACGGATTTCCCCACTTTCCGCAGCAGATATGCCAGTCGAGGCAATGTCCGACAGCAATACAACCTGTTCGTCGGTAAGGCCTTCAGGAATCTTGGCGAGGTTCGCCTGGGCATTTGGCACAAGGAGAAACTCAGCTTGGGCCCCGTTGATGGTATTCCCAAATTTCCAACCACCAATCGCCCCGCCACACTGTGCCCAGTTACCGCCCAAACAGTACATGCATTGGCCACACGGTGTGATCGCGCCGACAAGAACTCGGTCGCCCACGGAATAGCCGGTGACGCCTACGCCTAGTTCGTGAATTATGCCGACCGGCTCGTGTCCGATGACTAGACCTGGTTTGACAGGATACTCGCCCTTGAGGATATGCAGATCTGTACCGCAGATCGTCGTCAGCGTCACGCGAATGACAGCTTCTCCTGGTCCTGCGTGAGGCGTAGATACACGCTCCAAGCCGATGTTGCTAACGCCACGAAAAACAAGAGCACGCATCGAATCGGAATTTGGGCGGGCTGAAGATTTTGCTTCTTGCAAAGTGGAAATCACGCTTACCTCCCGCGAATGTACATATTTAGCCTCGAAAGCGATGCGCCAAACGATGAGCGGTATCACCGTGACTTGTGACAATGATCACAATATTGGATGCGAGGGCATCGCAACAAATTTTCTACACGTCTCCAGCGACCATCGCGGGTCGAGGCAATTGGTCGTCGGGCGTTTCACGCCCGAACAAGACAATCCTGGCGTCGAGCGCGAGTAGGCCGTCCACGGTTGCCAGCAACGGATTGATTTCAATCTCTCGAATTCTCGGCTGAGCCATGACTAAGTTGCTGAAATTTACCAACAATGCCGCTACTGCGTTGACGCCGATTGCTTTATTCCCGCGCATTCCTTTGATAGCTCGAAAGATATTGGTTCGACTCATCATTCGTCGAGCCAAGTTAGTAGTGACCGGCGGGAGTTCAACGGCGCGATCGCGATATATTTCCACGAGCTTGCCTCCCGCCCCGAACGCCAACAGGGGGCCGAATTGATCGTCAACGACGCTTCCTACAATTAACTCGAGTCCCTCAGCTTGAATCATAGGCTGTACTGTGACACCCATGAAAGCACTCGAGCTGGCACTCAAAGTGACTTCATCGGCGATCGCGCAATAAGCGCGCCGCACCTGCTCGCGGTTTGCCAGGTTAAGCCTTACCCCGCCGACCCTACTCTTGTGTGTAACAGTTTCGGAATGCAGCTTTAACACCACCGGGTAGCCAAGCTCTTCCGCGCGAGTGATTGCTTCCGTTTCGCACTTCGCCAATCGCGTGCGTACGGTCGGAATGGAGTATCTATCCAAGACCGCCTTTGATTCGATCTCGGTGAGCAGAGTTCGGCCGTGAGAGAGCGCCTGCATCACGATGTCGTCGATCGGAGGGCGAAGGTGATTGCTAGTCTTGTCATCGATCGATAAAGGCCCTTCTTCCAGCGAATGCAAATTCTCGGAATGTCTCCACATAAGCTGGAATGCGCGCGCGCCATCTTCCGGAAATGAAAACACTGGCACGTTGCAACTCTGAAGCGTTTGCCGTCCAATCGCCACCTCAACGCCTCCCATCCAACTCGCGAGCAGAGGCTTGCCAAGCGCGTCTCTCGTCCGAACTCGTTCCGCGACCAACCGGGGATCCGTCATTCCCTGCGGCGCGAGGATCGCCAGCACGCCGTCCGTTTCAGGATCCGCCAATGCGACATTCAGAGCGTGGCCGTACCGTTCAGCATCTGCGTCGCCCAGGATGTCGATTGGATTCGCATGACTCCAGTGAGGCGGGAGAAAAGAGTTCAACGCTTTTTCTGTATCAGCGGACAGCGAAGCTAGCACGCCATGGTTCTGAAGCAGAGCGTCGGTGGCCAACACTCCGGGCCCTCCTGCATTGGTCAAGATCGTGAGGCGGGGTCCGCGCGGTCGTGGCTGCTTGCCCAGCACGTCAGCCATGTGAAACAGCTCTCCGATGCTTTGAACTCGAAGGACGCCGCATCGTCGAAAAGCCGCATCGTAAGCCTCATCACTCCCCGTCATCGCACCGGTGTGTGATGCGGCAGCTCGGGAGCCCTCCTGTGAGCGGCCCGCTTTTATAACGACGATCGGCTTGAGCGCAGCAACCTTTCTCGCCGCAGATAAAAAAGAGGGGCTATCTCCAATCGATTCCATGTAAATCACGATGCTTTGGGTGTTCGGGTCTTTCCCGAAAAATGAAAGCAGGTCTCCCCAACCGACGTCGAGCATGGAGCCAACCGAGACAACGGCACTAAATCCTAGGTGCTCGTTAGCACTCCAGTCCAGAATGGCGGTCGCAAGGGCACCACTTTGACTGACAAAAGCGACACTCCCAGATTGGGGCGTGACTCCGGCAAAGGTGGCGTTCAAGCCGATGCTCGGGTTCATTAGTCCAAGGCAATTCGGACCGATCAAACGAGTCCCACTACCCTGGATACTTCTTCGGATTTCTGCTTCCAGCTCAGCGCCAGCAGGTCCCTTTTCTTTGAACCCAGCGGAGATCACCACAATGGCTCGGGATTTGGCGTCTACACATTCGGCTACGATGCCCGGCACTGTGTCCGCTGGCGTTACGATCACAGCTAAATCGACTGCCTCAGGCAGTGCACCAATCGATTTGAAACAGGGGTGGCCAAAAAGTTGCTCGCGGTGAAGACTTACCGGATACACCTTGCCTGTGTACTTTCCATCAAACAGATTGCGAACGATGGTGCATCCGACACTTCCGTCGCGGTCCGTCGCGCCAACTACGGCAATCGAAGCTGGCGCAAAGAAATTGCTTAGGTCTGATTCGCGATTCACATATGGCGTTGAAAGCCGAGTCGTTTTTGCGAGGCTAGTTATCATGCGCTCCCCCGAGAGGCTCGCGGCAGCCACGCTTTGGGTGGTCAAAATTTCCACCGTTAGTGTCGCCCGAGGATGGTGATTCACGTTAGAGAAGCGAGATGTTGTTCGATGTGGTCTCCATTACGCTGGAATGTGATTCGTGTCACCAGGTCCAACCGGCATCTTCTCGTCAAAGCTACAGAATTTATGAAAAGCCAGTGGTGGGCCGGGCGAAAGCCGTCACTCAAGCGAGTGACCTGGATCACTGCATCGATCTGAAAATAGATCGAGGATAGACAAACAGGGGAAAATCCTTATGAAAACTGCGAGTGCGACCGCTAAGACCAGAATCTGTTTCGACAACATTTTGTATGCCACTGACTTTTCGACGGCAGCTGCGAGCGCAGTTCCTTTCATCAAGAGAATCGCCCGGCATTTCAATTCCAATATCCTCGGTTTTAACGTTAAAGCGCCGATTATCAACCCCATGACCGAACCAGCCACTTGGCCTCCGCTGGTTGAGGCGGCGAAGGCGGTTGAGGAGGAACATCGGCAAAAACTTCGCGAAATGTTCGATGGCTTCAGTCTCGACGTCGAAATCGTTGAAGGCGATATTCAATCAAACCTCGAGAGAGCAATTCGAGCTCACGACACGGACTTGGTCGTGATCGGGACACACGGACGTACGGGAGTCGCGAAGCTTCTGCTCGGCTCGATCGCCGAGGAAATTTTCCGAACCGTGTTGTGTCCGGTGTTGACAGTCGGCCCGCACTCCGATCCGGCCAAATCCAACATCAAGAAAATTCTCTTCGCTACTGATTTCTCTTCAGAAGCACCCGCCGCTGCCGCTTGTGCGGTTTCTTTGGCACAAGAGTTTCAGGCTGAATTGACGATGCAACATGTAGTTCCAGAGTCGAAACCTGGTGAACTCCAATTTTGGTCTGAAATTCAGCAGTCTGCCAAACAGAGTCTTCAGAACCTTGTGCCTGAAGAGGCGCAGGCTTGGTGCACGCCTGAGTATTATGTCGAACGGGGTGAGCCAGGGGACCGAATTCTCGACCTCGCAAAACTACGCGATGTCGATCTGATTGTGCTTGGAGCGAAACAAGAGGCGGGAATACCTGGGGCGGCGACCCATCTTGAAATCGCCACCGCGCACAAGATCGTATCGAAGGCGAATTGCCCGGTCCTGACGGTTCGAACGAAGAGAGCTTCCGCTTAAATCGGTCGGCCCGTCGAGGCACCCTAGTGCGCCTCGGCGGGTCGAGAGCGCTTGTGTCATAGTCGGGCCGCGTTTCCGTGTTTCTCACTCAGGCTCCACTACCCCTCAGGGGCGATCTTCCTCAAAAGTGCAACGTCGCTTACCCTCCCGTAAATCGCAACACTCAACGCTGAGACTATATTTAGTCGCGCTGACGAAATAACGTCTCGTCACCCCTTGTCGAGCAGCTCCCAGCGCCGATAGCCCTGCCTTTCTAAGTGCAATCTTAACAATATCCTGACGGCTTTTTGTGACGCACCACACCTTTGGCAGTGCGTTTGCCCACTGTGATGTATCTCACGTCGGGAGATCTCTTACGTTAAGAGTGACAGTCCAAGAGGGGCCGCAGAGGTTGGTCATGAAGCTGGAAGGAAAACTGATCGGGCCTTGGGTCACAGAATGCAGGCGGGCGTGGCTTGATCTGAATCCGTCACTCGTGAGGAAGAAGCTCACTGTCGACTTGTGCGGGGTGACGTTTGCCGACGACTCCGGTGTCGCGTTACTTCATGACATCCACCATGCAACCGGCGCCGAAATGCTCACGGGTTCCCCTCTCACCAAACATTTTGCGGAACAGGCAACTGCATTAGGTAACGGTCGGAAAAAAGGAGAGTGAACATGCGCGGACCTTACGGATTTGAAACGAGTGAGAGTTGCGAAAGCTGCGGACTGCGAGCCGCAAACTTCTTCTGCCAGCTGACGCCTCAGGCGCTGAAGGACTTCAACGCTGTGCGAACGACGGCCACTTATCCAGGTGGTGCGATCCTGTACCTTGAAAAGCAGGACCCTCGGGGAGTCTTTGTACTTTGCGCCGGAGAGGTAAAGCTCTCGATCAGCTCAAGCGCGGGCAGGACGTTGATCCTTCGCATTGCAAAGCCCGGTGAAATTCTCGGATTGATGGCAGTGCTTTCCAACACTCCTTATGAAGTGACCGCTGAGACCCTTCACCCGTGCCAAGTGGCATTTGTGCGCCGCGACGATTTCGTGCGCCTTCTGGCCAAGTATCCAGAAATGCATGCCGGCGTGGCCAGCCAACTCACCAAACTCTACAGTGGAGCGTGTGAACAACTGCGAACGGTCGGCCTCTCCAACTCGGCGCCGGAAAAGGTGGCGCGGCTCCTGCTCGATTGGGCATCCGAAGGAAAGCAGACGAAGACAGGTACTCAGATCAGGGTGCCTCTCACACACGAGGAGATTGCAGAATTCGTTGGGACGACCCGGGAAACGGTGACTCGAACACTGAGTGACTTCAAGAACAAACACTTCGTTGTCTTGCAAGGCTCAACACTCACGATCGCCAATCGACCTGCACTCGAGAACATTGGCGGGATGTAGGCTCAGGTTCGGTTTGAGTGAAGCCACACACGCAGACGCCTCGATGGCTAACCCTGCCCCGAGGCCTCATACGAGATGGTCCATTCGCATCTGGAAAGTGTTCAATTAACATAAATAGTCTTTGTTTCGGCTTCGGCGTGCGCACCGCTCGTAGCCAGGTCGGGCACAGTTAGAACCGGGCACCTAGCACTGGCGATCACGGCGTGGGCGGTGCCTATCTCCAAATGGCTGGCCACCAGGACGCTCTTGGCTGCCGCGATTCCAATGACGATTAAGTCTGCATTGGTGCGACGTGCGACTTCGAGGATTTTCAATTTGGAATCACCGAATTCGATAATGGACTGCGACCGGCTTTCCGGGTTTTCATTTCCGAGCGGCATTGCGAGATCGTGAAGCTGGTGAAGAGCCTCAGCTACCGATAGGACCGCTGATTCGTTGGGTTTGTTTCGAGGACCGGTCCTGTATGTGTGAAGCAAAGTTAAACTCGATCGATCTCGGCGAGCCAATGCAACCGCGTAACGCGCAGTTTCCGCAGAAGCTCGCTGTAGGTCTGTTGCGAGTAAGACGCGGTGGAACCTACCCTCCGAAGGCGGGACTTCCGGACCAATCGACATCACAGGAATGGGGGACTGACGAAGAATTGTCTCCGCTACCGAGCCGAGGAATAGCTTGTCGAATCCTGTTCGACCGCGGGTTCCTAACACCAAAAGGTCACTTCGCATTTCGATCACTTTCAGTGCAACTGATGGCCAGACGTTATCGTCTCGCACCACAAATGTCTGGTAAGGTACGTCGCTAAGACGTTCCTCCAACTGCTTCATTTTGTCGCGTGCCCACTGTTCCTGAAGATCGAGAGCTACCGCCGGCGGCTCGCCCGACATATATGTGAGGGTGTCCGGAACGACGACGTGAAGCACAAAGAGTTTCGCGCCGTGCGTTCGCGTTATGGCGAGCGCACACTGCAAAGCATTGTCGGAGCAAGGTGAGAAGTCACTCAGGAGGAGGACATTCTTGAATGGAAGCAAATCGTGTGCGGAGTCCATCGTGTGGGCATTCTCGTCTATCAACAGTAATTTAGCGGTGACGCGAGCTACGCGTTTTCGTGATGCGGCTCACAGGGCTCCCGAGAAAACCTACTATGAGAGTTCCAGAATCGTTGAATTGGCACCGGGTTGGTTGCACGACTTCTCCACGAATTGCCGAGCTTAGAAGTCGGTCGATGTTCTGTAACGTACGAGACGTAGCCCCTCTTTCGGCCAATCCGGTTTTTCATGTTCGACGGAAAGAGCCAGTAACATGCCCCGCAGCGACGCCCAAATCTCAAATTTTGGATGGAATGGGACTTTTATTGAAAATTTGTATGCTCGCCACGAGCGGTTCGCGACAGAGAGATTTTCGGTCCCTAAGTACTGCAACTCGCCAGTCAATATCGAGGGACGAATCGGGTCACTTTGACTTGGCTGCTCAATGGTAACGAGCGAAGCACGCGTGACGACATTAGGATCGCGTTCCGATTCGCGCACAACGCCCCCCAACGAAAATGGGGAAATCGGCCAAATCAATCCGTAAGGCTGCTGCACCTCGATACGGCGATCCTTAGCGGGGGCGGGATTCGCCCCGCCGGCAGAACAGTGCATCTCAGTCGCCAGGAATTTGCAGGTCAATGGCCCTGAGTCCGCAATCCACTTTAACTTGCCAAATTCAGTCAACGAGAGAACTGTTAGGTCGCGTGTCAGTTCAACGACAAAGGCCCGCTTCACTTCGGGTGAGCCCGGGCTTGTTCGAAAGCGTCTCTCGCCCTCGACGTGGTAGCTACCGCGCGAGTCTCGAGAGAGCGTCCAACTTTCGCGAAAGTCGTAAATCTCTTCTCCAAACGGACCTACCGCGCCGTTACTGCCTTCTTCGTACACTGCGTATTCACCCTCGGCGATTGGGGTCGATCCGGATTGTCTGGCAGGACCACTCAACTCCTGGGACTGCGCCACCGGCGCTGCCGCGGCTCTGTGCCATCCAGCTTCCCCTACAACGGCAACCTCAAACAATAGAGCAACCAGGATCAACGTTTTCATCTGTCCCTCACCG
>Ga0070734_10004951_pt1 | contig 12150 bp, 8 predicted proteins | sample Coa_R1_8_FD_66444 | JGI IMG/M metagenome (GOLD analysis project Ga0070734, IMG submission 66444) | Surface soil microbial communities from Centralia Pennsylvania, which are recovering from an underground coalmine fire - Coalmine... | ecosystem: Environmental > Terrestrial > Soil > Unclassified ...
ACCGCGTTGAGCAAGTCCAGGCGGTCCTTCACAGTCGGCTCAACGGCCCGGATATCGTGAACCTTTCCGAATCCGATGCCTTCGTGCAGCAATGCCCAATGCTCCCCAACCCACACCTCAGGCACTTTCTCGTAGACCTGCACCGCGGTGGAGCTTGGGCGCTGCCGATCGAGATGGACAATGAATCCGCAGCGGAATTTTGTGGGGCCGGTGGCAGTCTGGTATTCGGATGGCCAGTATCGGTCGCCCGTGGCTTCCTCCACCAAAAGATCGTCGACACGCCGTAATGCCGGGATCCCTTTGTATGACTCCAGGAAGTTGCCCGGGTCGGTCCAGGTGGCTGTCCAGTCCGGGGGATAATTGGGCGGCTTGAGCTCAATGACATTCATCCGGCCGAAGGGCGGTCCGCCGGGAATCAATGCCTCTTTCAGGTGGGTTATGATGGCTTGCCTCAGAGGTGCAAGCTCCATTGGAAACACCCTGCTCACCACTCGTTGTTGGGGAGCGCCGCGGCGCTCGACCCGAACCGGTGCACATCCACAGAGGGATATCGACGCGACGAGTATTATCAGCAGCTTGTTTTGCAAGCGGAATTCAGCACCCGGCGTCTTGTCTTCTCATGGTTCCTTACAAACCTCGATAACCTTGCCGTCCGGATCACGGATCTCGAAAAACTCCGTTCCTCCTGCGCTCTGTATCGGGCCCACGGCCAACCCTTTGCTTCGGAGGTATTCTTGCGCTTTCGTGAGTTTGGCGCAGAAAAGGATGGGATGATCGCTGGAACGCTCAAATCCAGCGCCCAGGTCTTCCCCCGAGCCGCTCAGCAGAATCGCCGCTTTGTGAGATCCCGGCAGTTTCAACGCGACATCTGAAGGAAGAGGGTCATCCCAGTCCTCCGGCATCTTGGCCTCTTCGCAACCGAAGGACTCTATCCACCACTTTTTCGCCGCCTCAACGTTCGAGGTGTGAATTGAAATTGAGTCCGCCCAAAATAACGACATCGCTCTGATACCTCCTTACGCGCCCCCATACACCGGGACGGCGGCACCGTGGATCAGCCTGGCATCGTCGCCGGCCAGGAACAGGATCACACGCGCGATCTCTTCGGGCTTCGGCCATTTCGAGAAATCGGCCTTGGGCATGGCCCTGCGGTTGGCCTCGGTGTCGATGATGCTGGGCAGGATGGAATTGACGCGCACACCGCTACCGGCCAGGTCGGCCGCCAGCGAATCCATAAGCGCGAGCGCCGCGGCCTTGGAAGCAGCGTAAGCGCCCAAGCCGGCTTCATGAACCAGCGCGGCGCGGGAAGCCACGTTGAGGATGGATCCCCTGCGCTGACGCAGCATCACGCGCGCGGCGACGCGCGACAGGACATAGCCGGAGCGGAGATTCAGCGCCAGCATGCGATCCATGACGCTGTTGTCCTCGTCCCAAACCTTCTCGCCGCCCGCAAAGCCGCCCACCGTATTTACGAGAGCATCCAACCGGCCGCCCTTCGCGAGCATCGCATCCACCAGTTCGCGCACGGCCTCCTCGTCTGTGACGTCAACCTTGTGACCGGCAAGTTTGGAAAGATTCGGGCCTGCCGCCGTCTGAAGCTCCGCGAACTCCCGATCGACGACGTAGGTGACGGTTACCGCTGCGCCGGCGGCGAGAAAAGCCAGGCTCACGGCGCGTCCGAGTCCCCCGGTGCCACCGGCCACCAGCACGGTTTGTTCAGCGAACTCCATGACCCATGCTAACGCGGCTACGGCTTTCCGCCCTCACGCGGCTCGAAGCTAGGCGACCAGCGTCGGAACACGAGAGGCCTCATTCTGAGAGTTTTGCGGCGGCTTCTTCAGGGCAGCATTCAAATGCGCCTGGAGCATCTCGCCCAACACGGCGAGCTGCCGGCCATAGAGGATGCTCGAGTGGTCGCCGGCCAAGTCCACCACATCTAAGCCGCGAGTGAACAACCCGCCCCACCCCAGGGTCGGTTCGATTCCGTGGAAATCCGCTTTGTGACTGTGCTGTGCCCGGAACAGGACGGCACGGCACTCCAACGGTTTGAGGCGATGACCCTTGAGCGCATGTCGCACCAGATCGGGGAAGAGACTCATTTCATCGAACGTCTCATAGCGGGTCTCAGGGGGCGCCGCGGCTTCCGGTAAGCGGGCGTTCGCCCGTCTGAGCCGCCTGACACCGCTTGAACCAATCCTCTTGATGCGCGCGAGCAGCCGGCTGTGGATCTGGGCCGGCGGAAGCCGCTTCAGTTTCTGCAACAAGCTGGGATTCGCCGCCCACGAATCGAGCAGTACAACCATCTCCACCGGCTGGCCTTTCCGGATCAACTGGTGCGCGATCTCGAAAGCCAACAATCCGGTGAACGAATGTCCGACAAGTACGCAGGGCCCCTCGCCCAGTTCGGGCGCGATGATTTCAATGTAGGCGGCGGCTATTTCGGCGAGGCTCGGAGGAGCGCCGCCCTTCTTCAGCGCGGGAAGCCCCGTACCCGAGACCGCAAAGGGCACCACCGTCGTGTAAACCGAAGGTGTGTTCTCAAGGCTCTGGCCCAAGCGGCAAACACCCAGACCCGAGCTGATCATGAACATAGCGCCCGGCTCAGCACCCGCGCGCAGACGCACCAGTTTCGGTTCGCGCCCCTGTCCGCTGGCCTGTTGGAGGAGATTACTCATGCCGCGAATAGTGGGCGCCTGGAGAAACGCAGGAATCGTCACGCCCGACTGGAAGGTCTGGTTCACTTCAGTGATCAGCCGGACCGCGAGCAGAGAGTGCCCCCCGATTTCAAAGAAATCGTCTTGAACGCTTTCGACGCGGGCGCGCAGAATGCGCCGCCAAATATCCAGAAGCTGGACCTCAAGCAGCGTCTTGGGGTCCTGCTGTGAACTCGAAGCCGCCTGCGGTGGCGGGCTCTCCATGCGCGATAAGGCCCTGCGGTCGATCTTGCCGTTAGCGGTCAGCGGCAGCCCGTCTAGAAAGGCGAAGGATCCCGGAATCATGTAGCCCGGCAGTTTCCCTTTCAGGTCGCCGCGCAGTCCCGCGCTGGTCGGCGGAGACCCGGCCTCCGCGGGGACCACGAAGGCTGCCAGGTGGTGATCAGTTACGTCGTCTCCCCGCAGGACGACCACGCACTGTTTCACACCGGCGCACTGCTCGATCGAGGTCTCGATCTCGCCGAGCTCGACGCGGAAACCCCGGACTTTGACCTGCTGGTCCATACGCTCGACGAACTCGATGGAGCCGCCCGCGTGGTATCGGACCAGGTCTCCGGTGCGGTACATACGCGCTCCCGGCACGAAGGGATCCGGAACGAAGCGTTCCGCGGTCAGCTGCGGGCGCTGGAGGTATCCGGAAGCCAGACCATCCCCGGCAATAAAAAGTTCGCCGGGTATTCCGGACGGCAAGAGCTGTTGATGTTGGTCGAGCACGTAGAGTCGCGTGTTGGCAATCGGCCGGCCGATGCGCACAGGCTGGTTCTTCTCAACCCGCGCGACTGCGGACCAGATGGTGGTTTCCGTGGGGCCATACATGTTCCACAGCGAGGCGCAGCGGGGCAGCAATCGCTCGGCGAGCTCGGCGTGCCAGGCTTCCCCGCCGCACAGGATTTTCAGTCCCGGATTTCCGCGCCAGCCCGAATCGAGCAGTAACCGCCACGTTGCCGGAGTGGCTTGCATCATGGTGGCGCCGGACCGTTCCATCAGTTCGGACAGGCGCGCTCCCTCGCCGACGACGTCGCTGGGCGCGATAACGACGCATCCCCCGCTGATCAAAGGCAGGAAGATCTCCAATCCCGCGATGTCGAACGAAAGGGTGGTGACGGCCAGCAGCGTATCCTGGGCCGAGCATCCCGGCTCCTGCTGCGTCGAGCGCAAAAGATTCACGAGGGCGCGATGGGAGATCTGAACCCCCTTCGGCTTACCACTTGATCCGGATGTGTACAACACGTAAGCGGGGTCCGTGGTGTCTCGCCCGGTTTCAAGGGGAGCGACAGCGCGCTTGCCAGGCGTCAAAGAATCCAACTCCACCACCGGGCCGCGATAAGCCGAGATCTTCTCACGGCAGCCGCGTTGCGTAACAACTGCTCGCGGCCCGGCGTCCTGGAGCATGAATTCCACGCGTTCCCGGGGATAGCTGGGATCGAGCGGCAAATAAGCGCCGCCGGCCTTCAGGATTCCCAGAAGACCGACAACCAGATCCACGGAACGTTCCAAGCAGATTCCGGCAAGTTCTCCGCGGCGGATGCCGTGTCGCCGCAGCTCGGCCGCCAAGACTTCGGCTCGCTCTATCAGCTCCCGATAGGTCAGCCTGCTGCTCTCGAAACAAACCGCAATCGCGTCGGGCCGCGCGGCCGCCTGTTGATCGATGAGTTCCTGCAGATAGGAATCGGAGGGCCACGCGACGCCGCGGGCGTTCCACTCCGCTAACTCCTGCCGCTCAGCCGCCGTGAGCAGCGGCATCTCACGGACGCGCGATTCCGGGCCGGCAACGGCGCTTTCGAGGATAGCCTGATAGTGCCCCAGCATGCGCACGATGCGCGCCTCATCGAAGAGATCGAAACTGTATTCCATCTCGAGCCAGATTTCGTCACCACAGTCGGTGGCAAACAGCAGCAGGTCGAACTTCGACGTCCCACTTTCTGCCATGAGCGACTCGACTTCAAGACCGTCGAGGCCGATCAACGAAAACTGCTGATCGCGATCGCGCCAATTGAGCATCACCTGGAATAAGGGCGAATAACTCGCGTTCCGCTGCGGCTGAACTTTTCGCACCACCTGATCGAAAGGCGCCAGGCGGTGGGAGTAGAGATCGAGGACTCCTTTCTGAACCAGTGCCACCAATCCGCGGAAGGTCGTGTCGCCGGAAAACCTCGTTCGCAGTACATGTGTATGGAGCAGGAATCCGATCAGGCCCTGCAATTCCTTTTCGTCGCGGTCGCCCAACGGGATCCCGAGCAGGATATCCTCGCTCTGCGTGTAGCGGTAGAGCAGGACGTTCAGCGCCGCCGCCATGAGCGTAAATAAACTGGCGTTCGCGCGCTGGCCGGCTTCCCGAAGCGCCGTCGTGAGATTCCCGTTCACCTTCCAGCGGATTCTGCCTCCGCGATACGAGAGTGCGGCGGGGCGCGGGCGGTCGGCCGGCAACTCCAGGACCGGCGGAGCTCCCCGCAGAGTCTCCTCCCAGTAGGCAAGGTCGTCGGCAAAACTGGCGGGATTTTCCAGCTGCTTCTGCCGCCAGGCCGCGTAGTCACCGTACTGGATGGGCAGATCCGGCAGCACCGCCGGCTGGCGGTTGCGATGGGCGCGATATAAGGTGGAAAGCTCGCGCCAGAAAACGCCCTCGGACCCCCAGTCGGCGATGATGTGATGCATCATCAGAATGAGGACGTGATCCGCCGCGCCCAGCCGTACCAGCGTGACGCGGATGGCCGGCTCCGTTTCCAGATCGTAGGGCGCTCGGGGCTCCTCCACCAACAAGCGGTTTACAGCGCTCTCCCGCGCCGCCGGAGCGAGCGCACTCAGGTCGATCTTCTTTATCCTGAGCGGCCATTGCTCATGCACCACGGCGTGAGGCACGCCCTCGCTCACGGCGATTGTGGATCGCAGGATATCGTGACGTGCCACGATTTCATTTACGGCGCGTTCCAGGATTTCGACATCCAGGCTGCCGCGCAGGCGAGCTGCTTCCGCCTCGTTGTAGACCGGTGCTCCGCCGATGATCTTTTGCATGAACCACAGCCGCTCCTGCCCGGCGCTCAGCGGGCCGCGCTGTGAAGATTCGTGGCGCGGGATGGAGGGCCCGGCGGGCGTTGCGGCCTGGCGCAGAAGATTCGCTTCCCAGGCGGCGGTCTCTTGCGTGGTTTGATCTTGGGGTCCGGCGGCCTGCCGCAGCCGCTGGCGGACTAGATCTGCCAATCGAGAAATAGTTCCGTGCTCGAAGAAGTCGGAAAGTGTCAGCGCTACCGGCAGCCGATCGCGCAGCCGGGAGAGACACTGAATTGCGAGGAGCGAATGGCCGCCCAGGGCGAAGAAGTTACTGTGCGGGTCGACGCTCGCGATGCCGAGCAGCTCAGCCCAAGCCGCGCCGATCACCTCTTCAATAGACAGCGCCTCGTAGAACCGGCTCGCCTTGCCGCCGGAGCCATGGACCGGCTGCGACGTCAGCGACGCCGCCTGGTAGGGTGGCTCCAGGAGCCTCAACCGCTGGACCTTCCCCGAGGGTCCTTTGGGCAAATCCGAAGCAAAACGGATTCGCGTCGGCGCCTTGAAGTGTCCCAACCTTTGCTCGCAGAAAGACAACAGTTCGTGCTCATCCAGATTTGCGTCCGGCTTCGGCACTACGAACGCGATGACGTCTTCACCCAGGTGACGATCGGGAACGCCGACCGCTGCCGCTTCGAACACACCCGGGTGCGATTCCAGCACGTCGTCGATCTGGCGCGGAGCAATGTTGACCCCGGCTTTGATGATGATTTCCTTCGAACGGCCGACGATGAAGTAATAGCCGTCCCGGTCGCGGCAGGCAAGATCGCCGGTGCGCAGCCAACCATCGGCGCTTAGGGCCGCAGCCGTTCCCTCCGGATCCTTGTAATAACCGCTCATCAGCGCTGTCCCGCGAAGCAACACTTCGCCGGAGTCGCCTTCCCGGACGTCGGCGCCGCTGCCATCCACAATGCGGGCTTCGAATCCCCAGGGCACGCCGGGCGAACCGATCTTGTTCTCGCGCGGCGGCAACGGATTCGAAAAAATGTTTCCTGCCTCGGTCGAGCCCATGGCCTGCAGCAGCGGGAGTTTGAACTTGTCTATGAATTCACGCTGTAGCGCCGGGGCGAGCGGCGCAGAGGAGGAGCGCAGGAAGCGGATCCCGCCGAGCGTCGCCGCACGCTGTTCGGCCTTGGGATCCTCCCAGCAGACCAGCTCGGAGATGATGGTGGGGACCAGCGCCGACCAGGTGCAGCGGTGCTCCTCCATCCAGTCCCAAAATTGGCTGACGCTGAAGCGATGCGGGACCACAACCGAGCCTGCGGTCAGCAGCGTTGGAATCAACGTGACGCACTCGGCGTTGACGTGATAGAGGGGCAGGACCAGCAGCGATCGGTCCCGAGCCGTCAGGTCGTACGTGGCAGCCACGTTGCGCCCCTGCGCAACGATCGAGCGCTGCGTATGGAGCGCACCCTTGGGATGCCCCACGCTCCCGGAGCTGTAAATCAGCATCGCGACGTCGTACTCGGCCGGGATCTCGGGAGGAGCCAAAATCCGAGCCGTTCCGGGATCGCCGACCAGATCGTCGGCGGTGGCCGTCACCACTCGGATGGGGCGCCGAACAGCGGTGAGGGCCTCGCCGAGCAGCGCGCAGTATTGTTTTTCGACAAAAACGACCTGGGTGTCGCAGTGCTCAAGCATGTACGCAAGCTGCACCACGCCCGCTCGAACGTTGAGGGGCACCACGACAAAGCCGCCATACATCGCGCCCAAAAACAGCTGTGCCGCGAAGAGGCCATTGTCCAGCAGAAAGGCGACCTTGTCGCCGCGCCGCAGGCCGAATTCACCGAGGCGGGCCGACAGCAGGATGCATTGTTGCTGCAGGTCGAGACACGTCAGCACCCGCCCGCTTTCCGGACTGATCAGAAACGGCGCATCCGGTTGGATGTTCGCGTTCCGGTCTATAAATACACGTATCGTGGCAGTTCCGACGCTGGCCGTCAAAAACTCTTCCCTCGAACTCCTCCGACGCGATAAGCGGCGTGGTTCTTCTGGTATTACCCGAATCCCGATCCGTTAGTGGATTGTTAGAGTTTACATGGGTCCCGGCGCGCAGAAAACACTTTTCAGGAGAAATTAGGACTTTCCGTACTTTTGATCGGCTTAGTCAGCGTACTCAGAATAGTACGAGCAGTACTTTTCCCTAATTTGCGAGGCGTAGAACGACCTGCCGGCCATTGCCCGGCGTCGCAGGGGGCTGGTTCTAGCGTGAACCCGCCGGCCTACTTCCGCGGTTCGCTCTCGCGCTCTTCCACCATACGCTTGACACGATCGAGCTCGTCGCGCAGTTTGCGCTCGCGCAGCGCGATCCAGATCACATAGATGATCACCACCATCCATGCGGCCAGGAAGCCGTAAAACATGAATGTGTAGTTGGAAGTCATGGGTCTCCTAAAAGGCGTGCGCGTAGCGGCGCAGCGAGTCAATTTCGCGTTGCATGCTTTGCTGACGGCTGCGGATCAACACCAGCACGGTGGCGAGCATCACCAGGGCCAGGGCGTTCCACCACAAAGGCGCCTCCATCCCCGGCGCCATCCCGCCGCCGCCGCGGATCTCGAGCACGGGGCCAGGGTGTTGCGTCCGCCACCATTCGATCGATTTCCAGACAATCAGAATGTCGACCGCTCCGAAGATGGAGAGCACCGCCGACAAGCGCGCGCGGGTGGTCGGCTCGTCGATGGCGCGCCGCAGCATCAGGTAACCGGTGTAGATCAGCCAGCAGACGAAATAAGAAGTGATGCGGGGATCCCACGCCCACCAGATTCCCCAGATCATGCGGCCCCAGATGCTGCCAGTGATCAAGGTCACGGTGGCAAACGCCAGCGAGACTTCGTTGATGGCCGCCGCGATCGAGTCGAAGCGAAGATCCTTCTTCACCAGATAGCCGATGCCGGCGAACATGCCGAGGTAAAAGCCCGTAAACGACGTCATGGCAGCCGGCACGTGGAAATAGATGATGCGGAACACGGCGCCCTGATTGAGCTCGTCAGGGACATCCATGAACATACTGTGCAGATTCCAGGCGAGCAGCGCGCCGGACAGAACCGACAAAATCAGAATGATCTTTAGACGCATGATTTTTAGCCCACTAGAACGATTTCTACCAAACCCACAGCCAGAATAGTAAAGATCAGGTCGAACGCGACCAGCACTCGGAACCAGATCTCATTGTCAGCACCGACCGGATCGCCGGCGATCAGAACGGTACTGAGTTGGATTGCGCCCATCAGCGCCGGGATCAGCATGGGATAAATCAGCGTCGGCAGCATGAGCTCGCGCAGACGCAGGTTGACGGTCATGGCGCTGAATAGCGTGCCGATCACGGTGATGCCCCATGTGCCCAGCAGCATTACGACGAATAGGAGCACTAGGCTGCGCGGCAGCCTGACGTTATAAAAGACGGCGAAGACCGGCAGACAGACCGTTTCGACAATCAGAAGCAGCGCGTAATTGGCGATGCACTTCCCGAGATAAAGCTGCGCGCCGCTTACCGGCGAAGCGATCAGGGCGTCCAGACAATCGTTCACTAACTCGCGCGCGAAGCTGCGATTCAGAATCAGCGTGCCGGCGAAGGCAAACACCAGCCAGAGCAATCCACCGGCGATTTCTCGGATCTGGTCGGAGCTCGGATCGAAGGCGAAGCTGAACAACAACAAGATCACCAGCGCGAAGGAGAGCGAGGCATTGACGGTATCCTTGCTGCGCACTTCCGAGCGCAGATCCTTGGCGGTGATCGCGAACACCTGGCGGAGGAATTTCATGCCTCGCCGTAGTTGCGGTAGAGCCAGCTCGGATCTTCGAGCATCTCGCGCGTGCGCGCGCCCCGGAATGCCAGCTTGCCGCGGTTGATCAGCGCGACATCGGTGGCCAGCTCGAGCGCTTCGCGAAGCTGGTGCGTGGACATGATAATGGTGGAGCCGTCCGCCAGGGCGCCTTTGAGCAGGTCCTGCAAAACCTTGATGGCCCGGTCGTCAAGCGCCGTGAACGGCTCGTCGAGCAGCAACAGTTTGGGTTGATGCAGGAAGGCGCGGGCCACGGCCAGGCGCTGGCGCATGCCGCGCGAAAATTCCCGGACCAGGCCGTCGCGCACCCGTTCCAGTCCGGTGCGCGCCAGCCATTCGTTGGCGGTGCGATCCGGATTCTCCATCCCGTAGAGTCTCGCGAACAGGAGCAGATTCTCGAGCGCCGACAGCTCTTCGTACACCCCGATGCCGTGGCCCAGGACGCCGATGCGCCGGCGCGTGATCTCGGCCCGCGCGTCTTCGTTCAGGACCGTGATCCGGCCTTTGCTGGTCCTGGACAGACCCGCGAGAATCCGAAGCAGAGTGGTCTTACCGGCCCCGTTGCGGCCGAGCAGCGCCAGACAAGCGCCGCTGTCGACACCGAAGCTGACATCGCGAAGCGCAGGATAGTCGCCGAAAAACTTCCAGACGCCCTCAATCGCGACCGCGCTCATAATCTGCCTACGGCTTGCCCCCGGTGTTGATCAAACGGATGCCGAGCTCGCGTAACTGGCGATCGGGAACCGACGACGGCGCGTCGCACATCAGATCCGTCCCGCGCGCGGTCTTGGGGAACGGAATCACCTCGCGGATAGAGGTTTCACCGGCCAGAATCATCACCAAACGGTCCAGGCCGAGCGCGATTCCACCGTGCGGAGGAGCTCCGTACTCGAGCGCTTCGAGAAGGAATCCGAAGCGCCGCTTGGCTTCGTCGTCCGAGAATCCGAGAGCGGCGAAAACCTTGGCCTGTACGTCGCGCCGATGGATACGAATAGAGCCCGATCCCAGCTCAGTCCCGTTCAAAACGACATCGTAGGACTTGGCGCGGCACCGCGCCGGGTCCGATGTCAGCTTGTCGATATCTTCATCGTGCACCGAGGTGAAGGGGTGGTGCGCTGCGTTCCAGCGATTCTCCTCGGCGTCCCATTCGAACATGGGGAAATCGACCACCCAGAGCAGTTTGAAATTCTGCGGATCGAGAAGCTGGTGCCGGTCGTTGTACTTTTGTCCGGCGAACAGGCGTAGTTGCCCGCAGGCTTGATAGAACGTTTCTTCGGGACGCTGGCCTTGCGGAGCTCCCGGCCAACCCACGATCAGCAGCAGATCGTCATCCGCCGCGCCCGACGCCGCGCGAGCTTGGGCCACCAGATTCTCGTCGAGCTTCTTGAGATCGTCGTATACGCGCAGGCCGCGCTCCGTTCCATAAGCCTTCAGCTCGTCGCGTTCCTTGCGGCTGAGCGGGCCGACTTTGGGAACGTGGATCGCTACCGGCGGGAACGTCAGCCCCAGCTGAAGCTGCCAGGACGGCCCTTCCAGCACATGGAACGGCGGCAGCCGCAGATCCGGCTTATCGATGCCATACGAGCGCATTGCTTCGGCATAAGTGATGCGCGGGAGCGGCACCGGCACGCTGAAACCCGCCACTTCAAACACGCGCTGCAGCATGGGCTCGATCACGTCATAGATCGTCTCCTGCTGCGGGAACGACATCTCGAGGTCGATCTGCGTGAACTCGGGCTGGCGATCGGCGCGCAAGTCCTCGTCGCGGAAGCAGCGCACGATCTGAAAATATTTCTCATAGCCGCTCACCATCAGCAATTGTTTGAAAAGCTGCGGCGACTGCGGCAGAGCGTAGAACGATCCCGGCTGGACGCGGCTGGGAACCAGATAGTCGCGCGCGCCCTCGGGAGTCGAGCGCGTCATGAACGGAGTTTCAATCTCCAGAAAACCTTGCTGGTACAGATGCTCGCGCACGGCGAAGCTGACCTTCGAGCGCAGCATGACATTACGTTGCATGTGCGGGCGGCGGAGGTCCACATAGCGATATTTCAACCGCGCGTCTTCCTTGACGTCCACCGCTTCTTCCATGGGAAACGGCGGTGTGCGCGATTCATTGAGGATCCAGAGCTTTTCGGCCACCACTTCGACTTCGCCGGTGGGAATGTTCGCGTTGACGGTACCGGCAGTTCGCTGCGTGACCCTGCCTTGGACGGCAATCACGTATTCAGAACCGAGCATCTCGGCCCGCGCATGAACGCTCGACTCGGCATCGGCGTGAAAGACGAGCTGCGTGACACCCTCGCGATCGCGCAAATGGATGAAGATGACGCCGCCCAGGTCGCGCCGCCGATGGACCCAACCCATCAGCAACGCCTGCTTGCCCGTATCGGACGCGCGCAGCTCGCCGCAAGTGTGCGTGCGCCGCAGGTCGCCCAGAAAATCCAACTGTACCGTGTCCATGTGTTATTTTATCCGCGCCACCAACTGATCGCGCGCTACGTTCTCCTGTTCCCCCGACTGCATATTCTTCAAGGCGTATTGGCCGGCGGAGATCTCATTATCTCCGACAATTAAGACGAAACGCGCCGCCATTTTATTCGCCAATTCGA
>Ga0070734_10004952_pt1 | contig 12146 bp, 8 predicted proteins | sample Coa_R1_8_FD_66444 | JGI IMG/M metagenome (GOLD analysis project Ga0070734, IMG submission 66444) | Surface soil microbial communities from Centralia Pennsylvania, which are recovering from an underground coalmine fire - Coalmine... | ecosystem: Environmental > Terrestrial > Soil > Unclassified ...
CATGTATTTCATATGATCTCCGATTTAGCAATTGGCAATTAGCAGCTAGCAATTAGCAAAACCAAAGTGCAGAACACCGACCCACTTTTGGGCAACGATCACGCTCAGGCACGTTGCCAATTGCCATTTGCTAATTGCTTGTTTACGCTGCGCCCACTTCCTGGATCATGTATCGCGCGCCGGGTTCGTCTGCCACTGCGCTGGCGACAAACTGCTGCGCCGCTTCTATCGTGTACAGTCCGGGCATTACCACCCAGTTCACAACTTGGCTCCATCCTTCCGCCATTTTCACTACCAGATATTTTTTCAAAAGAGACTCCTTTTGTCGCATAGGCTAAAGGCGGCTTAGCGCCGCCTTTGCCACGCCGTTAATGTTGCGGAGAGCTTATCTCTTGTCCTCCACGTCAACGTACTCAGCGTCGATTACGCCTTCGTCTTTCTTCTCCTGCTGGGCAGCGCCGTTCGACTGAGCTCCTGCCTGTGGACCTGCGCCAGAAGCGCCGTCGGTTGGCGGCGTCTGCTGCTGCGCCTTGTACATGGCTTCAGCCAGTTTGTGCGAAGCGGCAGTCAGCTTTTCGCGGGCTGCGTTCATGGCTGCCGCGTCCGTGCCTTCCAGCGCCTTCTTGGCGTCCGCCACCGCCGACTCGACCTGGCCTTTTTCGTCGCCAGAGATCTTGTCGCCGTTTTCCTTCAGCATCTTCTCCACCTGATAGACCATGCCATCAAGCTGGTTGCGCGCCTCGATCTCCTCACGCTTGGCCTTGTCTTCCGCCGAATGTGCTTCGGCTTCCTTGGCCATGCGCTCCACTTCTTCCTTGCTCAGGCCGGAAGAAGAGGTGATCTGGATCTTCTGCTCCTTGTTCGTGGCCTTGTCTTTCGCGGTCACGTTCAGGATTCCGTTGGCGTCGATATCGAACGTTACCTCAATCTGCGGCACGCCACGCGGGGCCGGCGGAAGGCCGGTCAGGTGGAACTTGCCCAGAGTGCGGTTGTCTTTGGCCAAAGGCCGCTCGCCCTGCAACACGTGGACTTCAACCGAAGGCTGGCTGTCTGCCGCCGTGGAGAAAGTCTCTGTCTTTTTGGTCGGAATCGTGGTGTTGCGCGGAATCATCTGCGTCGCCACGCCGCCCAGTGTCTCGATCGACAACGTCAACGGAGTTACATCGAGCAGGAGCAGGTCTTTCACGTCTCCCGCCAGCACGCCCGCCTGCACCGCTGCGCCGATGGCAACAACCTCATCTGGGTTCACGCCCTTATGCGGCTCTTTGCCAAACAGCTCTTTTACCAGCGTCTGTATGCGAGGCATGCGCGTCTGTCCGCCGACGAGGACCACTTCATCGATCTTGCTGGCATCAACGCCCGCGTCTTTCAGCGCCTGCTTGCATGGCGCTACGGAGCGCTGGATGATGTCATCCACCATCTGCTCCAGCTTGGTGCGCGTCAGCTTCTTCACCAGGTGCTTGGGACCGGTCGCGTCCGCGGTGATAAACGGCAGGTTGATTTCGCTTTCCATGGTGGTGGAAAGTTCGATCTTGGCTTTTTCCGCCGCGTCACGCAGGCGCTGCAATGCCATTTCATTGCCCTTGGCGCGCAGATCAAGCCCTTCATCTTTCTTGAACTCTTCCACAAGCCAGTCAACAATGCGCTGATCGATGTTGTCGCCACCCAGGTGCGTGTCACCATTGGTGGACTTCACTTCAATTACGCCTTCGCCGACTTCAAGGATTGAAATATCAAAAGTGCCGCCGCCAAAGTCATACACGGCGATGGTCTCTTCCTTCTTCTTGTCCAGTCCATAAGCCAGCGCGGCCGCTGTGGGCTCGTTGACGATACGCTTCACGTCAAGACCGGCAACCTTGCCGGCATCTTTTGTCGCCTGGCGCTGCGCGTCATTAAAATACGCGGGAACCGTAATCACGGCTTCCGTCACAGACTGGCCAAGATAATCTTCCGCGGCTTTCTTGAGCTTCTGAAGGATCATTGCTGAAACCTGCTGCGGCGTGTATTCCTGTCCCTGCGCCACAACGGCGACATGGTCGCCCTGGCGCACGACTTTGTACGGGACCATCTTCATTTCTTCATTCACTTCATCAAAGCGGCGTCCCATAAACCGCTTGATGGAATACACGGTGTTTTCCGGATTGGTGATGGCTTGCCGCTTGGCCACCTGCCCGACAAGGCGCTCGCCTGATTTGGTGAAGCCGACCACCGAGGGCGTGGTGCGGCCGCCTTCTTCATTGGCGATCACTTTCGGCTCGCCACCTTCCATCACGGCCACCACTGAGTTGGTGGTTCCGAGATCAATTCCAATAATTTTCCCCATGGCTTTCAGCCTCCCAGCTTATAAGTGCTTAAAAATAAGTGCATTTACCTATAACAATGAACTCATTATGAGATATGAGTGAGTTGCTGTCAAGGGATTAGATGTTGGTTTCGGGGCTGAAGTTGCGAGAAAAACGGGCCTCTGCCCCGGCAGGGAAGCCCTGCTCTTTCATGGGATTACAGGTAAGCCAGAGTCGAGGTTTTCGTGCAGACTTCCAGGATTTGGCTTTTTACGCTACGGCATTCGGCTGGATCACAGGGGCGAGTGAATGGGCTTTGTTGCCGCCTTCAGAGCGCGCAATTTCCAGCGCGCTTTCCACGCGGTTGATCACTTCTGTGACCATGTCCACGGCGTCAAAACGCTCTTGCAACACAGCTTCGGCAATTCCTGCGCTGATGGGTGGAGTCCGGTCGGTGCCGGGAATTTTTGTGGGTGCCAGCACTTTCCTCATTTTGTCTACCACCAGGAACGCGTTCTTCTCGGTCGTGTCAGAAAGCACCAGCGCAATCGTGGTGAGATCGTAGCGTATGGCCACGTCATTCTGGCGGATGTGAGAGGCCAGCGTCTGCCCAATTTGCTGCATCATGCTTTCCACCGGAGTTTCACCAATTTCTTTGACCATGGCGGAAGCCTTGCCGAAATGAAGCAACATCAGGGTCAACGGAGTTTTCTGCTGCAGCGACCGCCGAACTTCAGAGAGCAGAACGTCGAGGTAGGAAGGACGTTTAAGAAGCCCCGATTTTTCGTCGGTAACGGCCAGCGTCTTCATCAATGTGCGCAGGCGCACGTTGCTCACCGCCAGCACCATCTGCTCCGCGATGGTCTTCAGCACCACAACATCTGTCTGCTGCCACTGCCGAGGAGACGTTTGCTCCAGGATTAGGATTCCGGATTGCTCGCCAGAATCGAGCAGCGGCACAGCCAGCAGCGACTCAATGTTCAAGGCGTGAATGTGCTCCGCCGCCGGAGCCAGTTCGCGCGATGCCTTGGCATTCGCGATGTTCACCACTCCGTTCGCCGCAAGCTGCTGCGTGAGGCCAATCAATTTCACGATCGCCATCACGTCAGACTGCTTCACGCCGGGCGCGCAATACTCCAGCGCTGCGGAAGGCGGCTTGCCGATGGTGCAGAGTCCAGCAACGCACCGGCTGGCGTTATAGTGGCGTCCAATATCATTCACGGCGGTAAACAACACGCTCTTCACGTTGGCCTGGCGATAAATATTCCGCGTAATCTCCGTGACGCGAGCAAAATTATCTACGGCATTCTCTTCGTAAGTAGCAGAAGAAGCTGGCGGCGGAGCAGCGGGCGCTTTTTCTTTCGGCGCTGTTTCTGGAGTGGTGGCGCGTGCGGCTGCTTCATACACCGGCGTGAATCCCGCCGATATATAAAGATGGCGCAGCTTCTCGTTTTTCTGCTCTTCGCGCGGGAAAAGCTTGCTCACGCGTTCAATCCGCTCCAGTGCCTTGGAGCGCATGCCATATTGCAAATAAATCTCCGCCTGCAGAATAAAGTCTTCCAGCACGGTTGGCTCGGACTCGCCCCGCGTCGGCGCTGCCGCTGCTGGCTCAGGCGCAGCCACGGCCGCGGCCTGCGGCTTGTTTTCAGTACGATGAAAGCGGTTGGCGATGCGGCTGTAAGCGTGGTCGTCAATCCGCCCCCGCAACATTTCCAGGCGCTTGGCGTGGCCAGGCTCGTAAGGATCAAGCTCAGCCGCGCGGTCCAGCGTCTCACCGGCTTGTCCGTACTTGCCGGCGGAATAATAAAGCTGGAACAACTTCAACAGCGTATTGCTGTACTCATGTTCTCGATTGGCGGTATCAAAAAGCTTGACCAGGTATTCAGTGAACCCCAGCGTCGGCAGCCTGCGATCGGACATTTCATACATGCTGGTAATGAATTCGCGACGGCGTCCTGCAGACGTTTCATGCTCTTCAAGTTTTCTGGCCAGTTCCAGAGCCCCGCGCGTGTCATTGATGTCCAGGTAGACGCCCACCAGAGAAGCCACTTCTTCCAATTGCTGTGGGTCTTTTTCAAAAAGTTCCCAGGTGTACGGTTCGGCTTCCGCTGGCCGTTTGGCCGCCATCAGCGCATGCGCGTAAAGCTCACGCAGTTCGGGCAGGCCTTTTACCTTGGTTACAACCGGCTCCAGCACGGCCAGACATTCCGTGACCGCGTTGCGGGAGAATAGTCCACGTCCATAGAGATAAATCGCCTGGAAATTGAGTTGGTCGAAATTGTAGGCGCGTTCATAAGACTGAAATCCCGAACCGGGCGACTCCTGGTCCTGCAAGAGCCCGAGCTGAACAAAGTTCGACGCCGCTGTTTTGCCTTCGCCCAGCGCAGCAGCCTTGTCCGCCGTGAGCTGCAGGTTCTCGATGGTCGGCGATAACTCAACAATGCGCTTGCAAGCGGCCAACGCCTGCTTGTCTTTGTGTTGCCGTTCGAAGCCCTGCAACGCCGTGGTGTAGGCGTCGAGAGCTTCTTTGCGGTCGCGTTTTTCCGTGAGCTGCGCGTATTGAAATGTCTGCGTTGGGGTGGGCGTGGTGATCTTGCAGAGTTTTTTGTAGGTTACCGATCCTTTAGCGCTCTCTCCGGCCTCAAACTCCTGTTCCAGCAGGGTACTGAACAGGTCCACTCCCTGGGGGCGGCGATCCAGAAGCAAGCAAAGGTCGGCAGCAGCCTGAAGCACCTGTAGGTTCCTGGGCTCTTCCGCCAGAATGTCCAGGTATTCTTCCAGCGCAGCCTCAGGCTTGCTTCTTTGCAGGTACTTTTCCGCTTTTTCAAGTCGCTTGGAGATATCCGCCATGGGCAAATTCCTCAAAATGCACTCGGAGGGGGCGGCGCCGGGATGCACTGAGGCTGAGTATGTAATTCTATGCGCAATCGGCGGAGCACTCAATGCTTCATCTCGACCCGTTAGTAATCGCCCTGAAGAAGCAAACGATTCTGGCAATCCGCCGCAACAACCGTTATAACTTTCCCCAATAATCCAACGAATAAAATGACTGACCCAAAAGCGACTGACCAGGAGCAGGGATTAAAGCGGGAATTGACCGCAAGGCAGATGGCCATGGTGGCCGTCGGGGGTTCCATTGGCACGGGATTGCTGCTTGGTTCCGGAGCCGCCATACAGGTCGCTGGCCCGGCCGTCGTGCTCACTTTCGCTTTGAGCGCGCTTATCTCCTGGACCGTGGCCATGGCTCTCGGTGAGATGTCCTGTGTCCACCCCGCTGCGGGATCGTTCGGCGTTTACGCTGATCTCTACCTGAATCGATGGGCCGGCTTCATTGCCCGCTATGGATACTGGTTTGCCGTGGTCATCGTCGTCGGATCGGAAGTGGTTGCGGCAGCCACTTACATGCGCCAGTGGTATCCGGCGGTGCCGGCGCTTGTGTGGATGGTGACATTTGGTCTTTTTCTGCTCGCCATCAACTTCTTTTCCGTCGGTCATTACGGCACGTTTGAATACTGGTTTGCCTTGCTCAAGGTCGTCACGATCTTCGTTTTCATCGTGACCGGAGCGGCTTTGCTGTTTTCCGGCAAGGTGCAGCCGCAATATGTTGCCAGTGGCGGCTTTGCTCCGCAGGGATGGTCAACTCCGCTACTGGCGATCTCCTTTGGGCTTTACAGCTTTTTGGGCATAGAGATGGTGGCCATCTCTTCCGGTGAGGCCCGCTCAAGCAAGGACGTAGCGCGGGCAACGCGCATCGCCTTTGCCACGCTCGTCCTGGTTTATGTGGGAGCCATGGCCGTTCTGGTGGGCGTGATGCCGTGGAAAAATGCGGGCGTCTCTGAAAGCCCGTTTGTCACGGTTTTCAAGGTCGCCGGTATCCCCGCCGCAAGCTTCATTATGAATTTTGTCGTGCTTTCCGCGGCACTTTCCGGCGCGAATGCCAGTCTTTACGTTGCGTCACGCATGTTGTTTGCTCTGGCCCGCTCCGGCTACGCTCCGCGGCGCATGGGCGTTCTCAATCAGCACGGCGTGCCCATGGGAGCGGTGCTGGTCTCGATGGGCGGAATCGTCGGGGCCATCCTGCTGCAACTGCGTACATCGAATGCGTACCTCTATATCATCAATGCCGCGCTGGTGGGGGGAATGATTGCGTGGCTCATTTCTCTGCTGGCGCATGTCCGCTTCCGGCGAACAGTTTCAGACGCTCAATTAGCAGAGATCGGTATACGCTCACCACTGGGAGGCACCGGCTCTATTCTTGGATTCATCGCGATTGTGGCCGCGATTGCATGCACCTGGTGGGTATCGCAATCGAGCGTTGCCGCCAAGAGCGCAGGGATTTATCTGGTGGTGCTGACGGTGGCGTATTTGGTGGTGAGGAAGAAATGATTCTGAAATCTCGACCCTGAGCGAAGTCGAAGGGGAGAGATCCCTATCAGAGCAAGAATCTCTTCAAGCAAAACAACAAAGGATATTTCGTCTCCGCACGCGTTATCTGATTGGAAACAGTTTCTAAAGCTTGTCTTTTTCGACCGGAAGCTCTTTCAGATCGTAGGGATTCCTCGCTGCGCTCGGAATTTCAGAAGACCGTCCCGCCACAAAGTAATACACCACTCCTAACGCCATCAGGACCAGCCCGAATCCCAACTGGCTCACGCTGCCCAGCCGCCACAGGTCAAGTTGTTCGCTGCGGTTTTTGACCAGCGCAACCAGCAGCAGCGCTGTCGGCCCAATGCCCACGGCAATTGCGCCTGCCATGCCGCCGGGCACGCGGAACGGACGCACTAGCTGCGGTTCGCGGATGCGCAACATGATGAGCGCCAAAAATTCCAGCACCAGGCTTGCGCCGTAGAGAAGGATATCGAGCATGATCAGCTTGTCAAAGCTCAGCCCCAGAGACGCGGTCCACGCAATGCCAAGAACGATGATGGCCACCCACGGCGCGCCATTTTTCAGCTTGAAGGTGAAGATCTTCGGCAGATGTCCATCTTCCGCCATCGCCACCGGCAGGCGGGAGTAAGACATGACCAGCGAATTAAAAGTGCCGAATTCGCTGATCATCGCGGCACCCACAAGGGCAAAGCCCAGCCACGGTCCAACCACCATCGACGCGATGCTGGCCCAGCTTCCGGTGGACCAAATCTCTGCCTGCACGTGCAGATGCCAGACCGCGAGCACGGGAATCACGTAGGAGAGAAAGATTGCTGCCAGTGTCAGGAGCATCACGCGCGGATATGTCTTCTGCGGGTTCTCAACCTCGTTGGCCACGGTGGAAGCGTTGTCCCAGCCCATGTAGTTCCACATGGCGACAAGAATCCCGGTAAGAAAACTTCCTTCAGTGGGAGGCGTGGCGCCAAGAGTCAGGTGGCGAAAAAAAGCGTACACGGTGATGAGCAGGAACGGGCTGAGCATCAGAGTGCCCAGCAAGATGGACCCGGTGCCCACGGCTTTTGCGCCCAGCAAGTTCCACAGCAAGCAGGCCAGCACCATCGTCGCCGCGATCGCCACGCCGCGATGACCGGCTGTCGCCGCGGGCCAGAGCCGTCCAAGATAAAGGACAAATACCGTGGGATAAATGGCCATATCAAAGATGCTGGAGACGAGAGAAAGCCACGCTTCCTGAAAGCCCCAGAACGGGCCCATGGCGCGGCGCACCCAGACGTAAAATCCGCCTTCGGCAGGAAGTGCGGCGGCGAGTTCGCCAACCATCAGTCCCGTGGGCAGGCTCCAGATCAGCGGAGTGACGAAGAGAATCACGACGGCCAGCTTGTAACCGGCATCCTGCACCAGTTCTTCCATGCCGTACGGGCCGCCGGAAACCATGAAATATGTGGCCGCAGCCAGCGACAAAACAGTCAGCTTGCGGCGCGAACCATTCTGAGCTTTTCGCATTGTTGTGAAATGGAATATAGCATCTGAGGGAGAGTCGTGAGGGAAGATTTGCGGGGCCGTACTTGGTATTTGGTACTTGGCTACAAGACCGCAATTGCATAACTCTTCCACAACGCCTCAGGTTCCACATAAGCCAAGTACCGAATACCAAATACCAAGCACCAAATCCGGCGATCAGAAGTGATTTCAGGTAAACTTTACGCTGCCAAGGGGCAAACTCATGACTGACGACTTACTTCGCTTTCGCGCCGAATTCCCCATCCTGGAACGCACCACCTACATGATCAGCAACTCGCTGGGCGCAATGCCTCGCGGGGTCTATGACTCAACGCGCGAATATTGCGACATATGGGCCACGCGCGGCGTCCGCGCATGGGAAGAAAAATGGTGGATGATGGCGCAGGAAGTGGGCGACGCCATTGGCGTGCTCATGAATGCCGAGCCAGGCACGGTGAGCCCGCACCTGAACGTCACCAGTTGCCAGGCGGTAATCGCCAGCTGTTTTGATTTCAGCGGCAAGCGCAACAAGATCGTTTATAGTGACATGAATTTTCCTTCCGTGATGTACTTCTGGGAAGGTCAGCGCAGCCGCGGCGCGCGTGTCCATATGGTCCGCACAGATGACGGCGTTCACGTGCCCACGGAGCGTTTGATTGACGCGATTGATGAAGAAACTCTTCTCGTTCCCATTTCGCACGTGGTGTTTCGCAGTTCGTATATCAAGGACGTGAAAGCCATCGTGGAAAAAGCGCACAGAGTTGGCGCGCTGGTGGTGATGGATTGTTTCCAGTCGCTGGGCAATGTTCCGGTAGATGTGCAGGCGCTCAATATGGATTTTGCTGTTGGCGGCGTGCTCAAGTGGCTGTGCGGAGGAGCGGGCACGTCCTATTTATATGTGCGGCCTGATCTGGGCAAAAAACTTCAGCCGGGATTCACCGGCTGGTTTGCGCATGAGCATCCGTTCGAATTTGAGATTGGCGCCAGCCACTATGGTGATGCGCCGTTTCGCTTCATGCAGGGGACGACCAACGTCCCGGGATTTTATACGGCGATGCCAGGATTGAAAATCATTCGCGAAGCCGGTGTGGCGCGTATCCGTGAGAAATCGAAGAAGATGACGTCGCGCCTGATCGAACTGGCGGACCAGCGCGGCTGGCGCGTGAACGCTCCCCGCGATCCCGAGCAGCGGGGCGGCACAGTCGCTATCGATATGCCCAACGCCAAAGAAGTGTGCCAGGAATTGCTGCTGCGCGACGTGCTGGTGGACTACCGTCCGCGCGCCGGAGTGCGGTTTTCCCCGCATTTTTACAACACTATGGAAGAAATTGACCGGGCTATAGGGACAGTGGATGAGGTCCTGAGCCAAATGCCGGCCGGGCTGGCGGCGAAGTAAAAAGTTAATATTTTTGGTTCATTTGCACAATTTCTGTTGATAATTCGCCTTTGGTTCGTTAATATTTCGCTTGTATGGCAATTACAAAGCGACAACGGCAGGTTTACGACTTCCTTCAGGAATTCATCCAGCGCAATGGCTACTCGCCATCGTTTGAAGAAATCGGCGATGGGCTGGGCTTGAGTTCTCTGGCAACCGTGCATAAGCACATCTCCAACCTGGAGAAAAAGGGCCTCCTCAAGCGCGACTATAACCGCAGCCGGTCCATTGACGTGCTGCCGGTGCGCGGAATGTTCAAGCGGACACCACCCAAAGACCTTGCGCTCCCGCTCATGGGGCGCATCGCCGCCGGACACCCGATTGAGGCCGTGGAAACTCCAGAAACCATCTCACTGGGCGACATCACCCGTTCCAAAGACGTCTTTGTGCTTCAGGTAAAAGGCGAGAGCATGAAGGACGAGCACATTGTGGACGGCGATTACGTTTTGGTGGAGAAAACCAACAACACCCACGACGGCGAAATCGTTGTGGCGCTGGTGGAAGGCACAGATGCGACGTTGAAGCGGCTGTATCGCGAAGGCTCGAACATCCGCCTGCAACCTTCAAACACCGCCATGAAACCGATCATTGTCCCGGCAAAGTCAGTTCAGTTGCAGGGAAGAGTGATTGGAGTTCTGCGGAAGTACTGAACGGCGAGTGCCGGAAGTGTTTCGCCACGAAAAGCAGCCGCGAATTTCGCGAATGCACACGAATCAAATAGGATTCGCGTCATTCGCGTTGATTCGCGGCAAATTTTCTTGCTTATCTGTCAAAATCTGCGCCGACTGCTATTTATGAAACAGCTGAAAAAAAGTAAGCGTCCCATGGTGCTTTCGGCCGTCGTTCAAGACCCTGAAGCTTATCAGCGTTTGCTCGACATTGCCGCTCAAGCCGATGCAGAAGAAGGCATCCGTCAGGGCCTTGAAAATGCGAAAGAAGGAAAACTCCGTCCGGCAAGGCAATTTTTCCACGAGTTCGAGGCGGCCCGTGGCATATCTCGTTAGCATCATTTCCCGCACTGAGCGCGATCTGGCGCAGCTGTATCGTCAAAATCACCACTCTCTATCCATGAAAGCGCCCATCCTGAGCCGAGCACGATGCTCTGCTCCTTTTCCATGCTCCATGCGAGGCGAAGGATCTGCTCTGCTGTTCTTCAGGGCAGCCGATCACACAAGCAGTCTTTGAATAGCCCTACGGTGCCGCAGAGCCGATCCTTCGGCTTCGCGGAAACGTTGTCGAGACACTTTGCAGTCGCGGGGCTCGCCTCAGGATAGCGTGTCGCGGGGTAGGGTGGCTTGATAACCGAGACGTGCGTAATGGATACAGCAACTCAGGAAGGCTCTATCTCTCCACAATCGCGTCAGAAAATGCCGACGCCATCTTGTCTCCCCAGCCTTCACGCACATTGAGCGCAATGGCATAGGGCAGAAAGCGGTTCATCAGCTCCGCGCGCTGCTCCGGAGTGTTGACGCGGTCCAGCGGATCCTGCTCCACCCGCATAAGAAATTCGCGGAAGCCGGCAAGCTGCTGCAAAATGATGAGCCCTCGCGGCGTGGGAGCGCGCATGATTACAAAAAAGATGCTGTTGAGCACTACGGAGAGCAACAGCGCCAGCACAAAGCCGTGTGACTGCGGCAAGGCGGCAAAATAAATCACTGCTCCGGGCAGGCCAAAGAAAAGCAGTGGAACCAGCACGCGCGCCGCACGCTGTCTGGCTGAAGGACGACTCGGTTTTGAAGTCCATATGCCGCCAATCACCAGTGCGGCAATTGAGGTGAACATGAATAGCCAGAAGGTAATGAACATTGAAGACGAAGCTTCCAGCGTTGCAGCGGTGAACAGTGCCCACGCCAACGTGGTGGCCATGCCAATGCCGGCATAACGAAAGTTCTGGCGGAAGTAGACTCCCCGGAGGTTCTTGCTGTAGGTTTCCTGCAGCGCATCAATATGGCCCTTGATAGTCGGCCCTTCCAATGGATCGATAACAACCTGGCTTTCCGGCGAAGGCGACCGCCCAACAGCCGCGCCCGAATCGCTAATCACAGCGCTGTTATCCCGCATTGATGCGATAACAGGACTGGCCGAAATACTGCTCGCCTGGCTGCCCGATGTTTGCTGGCTCGACGTTGGCAATGTCGCTGCGCCAACGATCGCGGTGTTGGAATCAGCGTACGGTTGCACTGTGGAAACGGCGTTGAAAAGGGTTTTTATTATGGAAGCTTCATCCGGCAGCAGGATGGGAGAAGAATTGAGCAGAGAAACAGCATAGTTTCCGCTCTGCGGCTGGATTGCGACAACGCCTTTGGCCGCCAGTCCGGCCAGCACCGCTGCCAGCGTTGTGCCGTCACTGCCGCCGGTAAGGACATAGCGCGCCACGCCGGGAGAAATTCCCGCCGGAGGCTCATAACGCGGAGCCACATTTCCGGCCTTGGGATCGCGCCCCACCGCCAGCCAGCAGACTACGTAAAACACCAGCAAAAGCCCGGGGAAAGCGAGACGGTAAAAGTCAGAGATCGCAAAGAGAGTCGCCATAAGAGATGAGT
>Ga0070734_10004953_pt1 | contig 12145 bp, 9 predicted proteins | sample Coa_R1_8_FD_66444 | JGI IMG/M metagenome (GOLD analysis project Ga0070734, IMG submission 66444) | Surface soil microbial communities from Centralia Pennsylvania, which are recovering from an underground coalmine fire - Coalmine... | ecosystem: Environmental > Terrestrial > Soil > Unclassified ...
CGCGTCAAAGACCAGGGCGGCATTCTCAGAGGTTTCCCCTTCGTTGGAAGCCCAGGAGGTCGCCCCGGGCCCGTCAAAGAAGCATTTGGCGGGAGGCGCGCCCGAGTTGATCAAGCTGATCAAGGTGGGATCGGCACCCGCCGCGTAATGGTTGGCCCCGCCGCCCGCCCAACCCGGCATGACGATGTTCAGGGAGGCGTAGTCCCAATGGTGGGGATGGGATTCGGCCTTGAGGCCGTGGCCTGTCACGAAGGAAGTCTCCAGGCTGTTGAGCCCCAAAATGTAGTTCATCTGCCGGAGGGCGGCATTCCGGTACCGCAGGTCTTTGGTCAGGTCGTAGGTGGATAAAAGCACTCCAGCCGCCTCCAAAATATTTTCATTCGATTCCCAGTAATACCCTTCCTGGGTCTTGCAAACCCCGTAACCGCTGGCATTGGAAAGCGCGACCAGGGGGTCGCAAAAGAGGGTAAGGGCCTTAACCATGGCCTGCCTTTCCTCCGGCGGGGTGGTTTCCCCCTTGGCTTGCGCCATGTAGCCGAAGAATTGGGGCGCTAGCCAAGTAAAAGCCTGGAGCTTGGTGGGGGTGCCCTCTGCCTCCCAGCGGCTTTCCAAGGCCTTATCCCCGGTCATGCGGGCCATTTCGCCCAAGGCCCAAAGCTTTTCCTGCGAAGAGTCGTTGTCCGTGTAATCCGGGTCTTTGAAAGAAGCGTCCGGGTTCTTTTCCAGCCAGGCCCAGGAACGCCGGGCGGCCGTCCGGCATTTTCGCGCGAAATCCGGGTCCAGTTCCTTGTAGACCCTTGCGGCCTGGCACATGACGCCCGTGAAGACGCCTGCATCGATGGCGCCCTTGCCTTGAAGGCGCCGGAGGGAATCAAAGTTGTCCTGATCGGGCAGTTTGCCGAAACAGAAATGGTCCTCCGAATCCACCTTGTGGTAGACACCGCCGTCGGGGGCCTGCATTTTCAAGAGCCAGGTGAGGCCCCATTTGGCCTCGTTCAGGAGGTCGGACATCCCGTTCCCCGATTCGGGAATGGCGTTGTTAAGCCCGGCCATGGCCTTGGGTTTGAGCTCATAAAGCCACATCATCCAGGCGCAACTGATGGCTTCCATGTGGGTCCATTTGCCGTAGTCGCCTGCATTGTGCCAGCCTCCCGTAAAGTCGCCTTTTTTATCCGGACTATCCTTGAAGACGGCGTCATTCATGTGACAGGCACCGTGTTTGATACCCGTCCGTGGATCGTCGATGGCGGTTCCGCAACGAATGAGGTAAAAACAACGCAAGGAATCCCTCAAAAGGGATCCGTAGGTATTGGAAGCAATGGTGAAAGGAACGGACTTAAGGTTGCCGACCTGAACTGTGTAGCGCCCGGGGAGCGTGAGGCCCGTGAAATCCACCCGGAATACCTTTTCGCCGGTGGAAGGAGTGTCGTTGATGGGGTTGGCCGGCAGGGCGCCGGAAAAGGCCTTGTTTCCGGAATCGTCCGACACTTGGAAAAAAGCGCCCGGTTTCAGGTCCGGGGTTTGGGAGATGACGAAGTATTTCTCATCCCCGGGGATGTAGCCGTCCTGATTGACCTTTGGCTCCGGGAGGATGATGTCGGGGTCGGCCGGTTTCGTTTTCTCCTCACCCTTCTTGTAGAACTCAATATCATCTACCGCGACCCAACCCTTGTCGCCGGGGTGAAGGCCCGAGGACCATTGGACTCCGGTGACGTGCTGGGGATCCCAGGGATGCGGGGTTCCCCAAACCTGCCCCATCTTGGAAAAGGGAAGCTCATAGAGCTTCCAATCCGGGCCCGGCACGAATGCGGAACCATAGTGGTTGTATTCGGCGGCGGTAGCCTGCGTCGGGATGAAGCAGTTCCAAACGCCCGTCCCTTTTGCCCAAAACCGCACCCCCGTATAGTCCGAGAGGTCCCGGGAAGAGAAAGGGCAGACCATGCCGGCATAAGGGTATTGGGCGCCCGGTTTTAGCTCGAATTCCAGCCTGGCACAATAGCCGGAAGAACGCCCTCCCTCGGTAAAGGTGAACGATTTTGGGCTGATCATGGAATAAGCGTCCGTATAGGAGCTCCAGGAGCCCCCCAGCCGGTTGGAAATGCCTGGTCCCTCGCAGTCGTCCACTAAGAGGGCGGAGAAAGCGGGAGGGGAAAAAGCGAGCACCAACAGACCTATCCATAATCCACGCATCGGTCGGCTCCTTTTAAAAGCTTGAACATTGTAGAGCCAATTTGCAGGAATTCGAAAGGCCCCAGGATCATGGACATTCTTGCTGGTGAGCCGGATTGGCTCAATTGAAACGACAAAAAATCCTTCTTAACTTTCCTTCATTCTTCGTTCTGGAGTGACCATGAAAATCCTCGCCATTTGCGGAAGCCTTCGCGAAAAATCCAACAACAAGACGCTTCTCAAAACGGCTATTCAACTGGTGCCTGAGGGCATGACCCTGTCCCTTTTTGAGGGGATCGGGTCGCTGCCGCATTTTAATCCGGACCTGGAAGAGGAGGGACCGTCTCCGGTCATCGTTTGGCAAAAAGCCCTTCGGGAATCGGACGGCCTGCTGGTTTCCACGCCGGAATATGCCCATGGTATACCTGGTTCGTTGAAAAACGCGCTGGATTGGGTGGTGGGAAGCGGAGAATTGGTGGGGAAGCCGGTGACGCTTTTTGACGCTTCCACAAGGTCCCATTATGCGAAGGATTCCCTCGTGGAAGTTTTAAAGACAATGGCTTCCTTGGTGGTGCCGGAGGCTTTCGCGGAAGTGCCTTTTGAAGGGAAAAAGCTGACGGTTGAGGATATTCTGGCCGACCCCCGGAAGGCCGGGGCGATATCCAGGGCTTTGAAGACATTTCAGCAGGCCATTGAAACGAACGGCAGGAAGCCCTCTTAGGGCAAGCCGGCGGCTTTTTTCCATTCGGGCGTGGGCTCGATGAGGCGCCGGGCCTTGAGATCGAAGAGGCCGAAGGTGAGTTCCAGCTCGGTGGCGACCGTGCCGTCTTCCTTGACCATCTCCTGGCGATAACGGCTGATTTTTCCCTTGCTGTCCAGGAGTTTCATGGTGATTTTGATTTTTTCCCTTAAGGTGATCTCCCGTTTGAATTTCACGGTGAGTTCCAGGACGACCGGGCCCTTTTGAAAGGCCTGTACCTCCTTGAGTCCGTAACCGTTCCGGGTGATGGCTTCCCACCGGGCTTCCTCGAAGAGTATCAAATAGGCCGCATTGTTCACGTGGCCGAAGCTGTCCAAATGGGACTCGCGAATCACCACTTCATAAGCGGGAAATTCCATGGTTGTCCTTTAAAGTTATTCCCATCATTTTCAACAGGCCGGCGAAAAAATCCAGCCTTCGTTGTGTACTTCCATCCCCTCGGATAGACTAAGGGCCATGAAAGCAAAACCCTCTTGGGTGCTGTGCCTCGGAATGCTGGTTGCGCCCTTGGCGGCCTCGGGCGTCCCCTCGCCCACCCCAACCTCCAGTCCGGTTCAAACCGCGCCGCCGACACCTGTTTTCACCCCCTGGCCCACTTCCACGCCGCTCGTGGCACCCACCTGGGCACCGATGTCGGCCGGGGCCGTTCCCGAAGCCATGAAACCCAAGAAGCCTTCGCCTTGGCTTTCCTCCATCGGCCTGGGGGCCGGGGTGCCGTTAAGCGGCAACCTCCAAACGGCCTATTCCGCCGGTTTTCACGCCGGGTTGGGCACGGGGCTGAAGGTGACCGACCAAATTTCCCTTTGGGCCAATTTTGATTTGGGCCTTTATAACTCCCGAAACGACGCTTTGACCAAGAACAGCGACTTTACTTTCATTGAAGGGGTCTTGGGGTTGCGCTACCGGTTTTTGGACTCGGATGTCAGCCCCTATTTATTCGGCGGGCCGGGAATTGCCTATAACGAGTACCGGAGCAACCAGGGGGCGGTGATCGATCCGGCCACGGGTTACGGCTATATCCCGGTCAACGCCTATGAATTTGATTTTTTAGCAGAAGGCGGCGTTGGATTGGACGTGCGGATGGCCAAGGGAATGTCGGCCTTCCTGCAAGGCAAGATGACCTACGACTTCATGTCGGCCAGTTTCGCGGGATACGGCTCGACCGACAGCCCCCTCGTCATCATGCCTTTTGAAATCGGGATTATTTTCGGAATAGGCAGCTGACTTAAACCACCTGTGGTTTTTACAGGTTTTTGCCGTAGATACGGTATTTCTTGATGACCTTCCCGCCCATGGCCGTTATTCCGTTGTTGATGCCCTCGTTGTCCTCAAGGGTCCAGGACAGTTCACCACCTTTGATCTTGCGCTTGATGCCGGTTTTGAGGGCCTCCAAGTAGAGGATGACCTCAAGGCCCTTCTTGCGGTAATCCGGATGGACTCCCATGGCCATCTCGCGGGTATCGTCGAATTTAGTGGTCAGGAACTTGACCAAGGCGAAAGGATCGGAAAGCTTGAAGAGTTCCCCGTCCATCTTAATGAGGGCCTGGTTGACATCGGGGACCACCAGGTTGAAACCGATGGCTTTGCCGTCCACCTCGGCGATATGGATGAAATCGGCCCAGACGATATCCTTGAGCTTCTTGGCCTGGTATTGGAATTCGGCCTCGGTCAGGGGCACGAAGCCCCAGTTCTTTTCCCAGATCTTGTTGTAAAGCTCGCGGATGATGCCGGTATCCCGGGCGAAGTTCTTCATGTCGAGCGGGCGGACCGTGATTCGTTCCCGTTTCATGGTGCGTTCGGCGATCTTGACCATCCGTTCGGGGAGGGGGCCGGCGGCGGGGAGGTACCAGGCGTAAAGGTCCTTTGCTTTCGTATAACCGCATTTTTCCGACAAGGGCAGGTAATAGGGCGGGTTATAGGTCATGGCGATGCGGGCCGGGGAATCATAACCTTCCAGCAGGAAACCAAAGTAGTCGTCGTTCGAAGTGAAGCTGGCCGGGCCACGGACGCCTGCCATGCCCTGCTCCTTCATGAATTTCTCGGCTTCGGTGAAGAGGGCTTGGGCTACGGCCGGGTCATTGACGCATTCAAACCAGCCGAAAAAGCCGATCTTCTCATTGTGGAAATGGATGAAGTTGTCGTCCACGCTGGCCGAAATGCGCCCCAAGGGCTCATTTTTTTCATCCAAGGCCAGGAAGAGCTTCGTGCGGCTGTGCTGGTGGTAAGGGTTCTTCAGGGGGCTTATCAGACTGCGTTGGTCGTCGAGGAAAGGAGGCACCCAATTAGGGTCGCGCTTGCCGTTGGAAACGTAAATCTTCCAAGGAAGGTGCAGGAAGGTTTCAACCCCCTTTTTGTCGGTCAGATCAATCGGCTTGATGGTGACGGCCATGACTTTCTCCTTCAAGAGAAATGGTTTTCAATCGCCTTGGAAACAGCAAGGATCAATCACCCCAAAAGGGTGGTGATAAAACTTCGGACGATTTTAGCGGATGGATTGTTGCCGAGAAGTAAAAAATGTCCCTGGGCCAGGCCGGGGACCTTAGACCGCCACACCGGCTGGAATGATTCCGTATTTGCGGCCGACCTTTTGGAAAGCTTCCAAAACATGGTCGAGTTGGGCATCGGTATGGGTGGCGGTGTAGCTGGTGCGGATCAAGGTGTGGTCGGGCGGCACGGCGGGGGAGACCACGGGGGTGGCGAAAACGCCCATTTCCCCCAGTTCCTTGGTCATGGCAAAGGTCTTCATGTTGTCCCCTACCATGAGGGGGATGATGGCCGAATTGGTGTTGAGGGTGTTCCAGCCCATGGCCTTGAACTCGGAGCGCATGCGCTTGACGATGGCCCAGAGCCGGTCCCGGCGTTCGGGCTCCCGCTTGATGATTTCGAGGCTTTTGAGGGCCGCTGCCGTGTCGGCAGGCGAGAGGCTGGCGGTGAAGATGAGGGGCCGGCTGTTGTGACGCAGGTAGTCGATAACTTTATAGGTAGAGGCAATAAAACCGCCGATGGAAACCAGGGACTTGGAGAAGGTCCCCATAACCATATCCACATCCTTCTGGACGCCAAAATGGGCGCCTGTACCCTCGCCATTGGGACCCAGGACCCCCAGGGAATGGGCCTCATCCACCATGAGCCGGGCACCGTATTTCTTTTTCAATTCCGCAATCCGGGACAAGTCGGCCAAATCGCCGCCCATGGAGAAGACACCGTCGGTCACGATCAGTTTCGCGTCGTCCTTGTGGTTGGCCAGAATGCGTTCCAGGTCTTCCATGTTGCTATGCTCATATTTGACCGTTTTGGCGTAAGAGAGTTTTTGGCCGTCGACAATGGAGGCATGGTTTTCCCGGTCGGAAATGATGTAGTCCCCCCGGGTGACGATGGTGGAAAGAGCACCCAGATTGGCGAGGAAACCTGTGGAAAAGACCAGGGCCGATTCCATATGGACGAAATCCGCCAGTTTTTCCTCCAACTCCACCCGGATGTCCAGGGTGCCGTTGAGGAATGGGGAACCGGTGCAAGCCGAGCCGTATTTTCGGACAGCCTGGACCATGGCTTCCAGGACCTCGGGATGGGTGACGAGCCCCAGATAGTTGTTGGAGCCGACCATGATCATTTTCTTGCCGCCAATCGTGACCTCCGTGCCCATTTGGGACGTGTTGGGCCGGAAATAGGGGTAAACCCCAGCTTTCCGAACCTCATCCGCGGCGGTCCAATTATTGGCTTTGTCGAAAATGTCCATGAGGCCTCAGTTTTTCCAAAATATGCTGCTACTTTTATCCCACGGGATTGTTGAAATGGGTGCCGGTCTATTAGGCCTAACAGCGAAAATCCGGCTTCCAGCGGCCCTTGTATTCGATTTGTTGAACAGGGGGCCGATATGCATAATGTCTGCGGGCCAAACCTGAAAATCCAGGCAATGGGGGGGCATTATAAGCACAGGACCCCGCCAGGATCAAACATTTTGCCGCCGGGAAGCGGGAGAAAGACGCGCCGAACCCGGTTTTTTCCAAGGATATCCAATGAGATTTTTGTCACCAGCATTGATCACGGGCGCCAGCGGTTTCGTCGGAAGCCATCTGGTGGAGACCCTCGTCCGCAAAAAAGTCCGGGTCAAACTGCTGGTCCGGTCGAGCAGCCGCCTTCCCTTTAAACCCAATGCGTGGATGGAACTTTGCCAAGGCGATGTTACGGATTTGGGGTCCCTTCAAAAGGCTGTGAAGGGGGCCAAGGTGGTCTATCACCTGGCGGGCCTCCTGAGGGGCGCCGATTTCTCCGCCTATGAAAAGGTCAATGCCAAGGGGACCGGAAACGTCTGCCAGGCGGTGCAAGGCGAAAAAGGAGTCCGGCGTCTGGTTTATGTCAGTTCGCTTTCGGCCGCGGGCCCGTCACCCCTGGGCGGCGAGATCGACGAGACCATGCCCAGTCGCCCGGTGAGTTTTTACGGCCAGACAAAGCGCATGGGCGAAGAACTGGTCCTGGGTAGCCGGAAGAAATTAGATTTCACCATCCTGAGGCCCAGTGCGGTCTACGGCCCCCGGGAGACGGATATTTTTGAGTATTTCAAAATGGTCCGGCAGGGACTGGTGGTCAACGGCGGGGATGGAACCCAAAAGGTCAGTTTCGTCTATGTGGGGGATTTGGTGGAAGCCATTCTCCTGACGGCACACTCTGCCAAGGCTCGAGGCCAGATTTACTTCGTTTCCGACGGGAAAAGCCTGGATTGGAACGAGTTGTCCGCCCTGATCGGCCGGGAGCTCAAAAAATCATATAAAACATTCAATGTTCCCCTCGGACTGGTTAGAATAGTGGCTTCTTTAGGCGATTTGTTTGCAAGAGTGACGGGCAAATCCTTCCTTCCGCCCATTGTCAGTGGCGACAAGATCAAGGAGGGACAGGCGCCCGGGTGGGTTTGCAGCAACGGTAAAATCAACAGGGAACTGGGATTTAGGCCCCGGACGGACATCCGGGCCGGGATCCATCAAACGGTTCAGTTTTACCGGTCGGCGGGTTGGCTGAAACCCTGAGGCTGAAATCGCAATTATTTTGGGGGAAAGAGATGAAATATTCGAAGCTCCGGATAGGTTTTTTCGTCTTGGGTCTTTGCTCAGCCTTCGCGGGCGCGGCTTGTGCCCAAAACCAATGGATGGATTCCATCCTGCCGCCCGACCACCTTTTGGAAAACCTTCCCTGGATGGATGATGACGGTAAGATCGACAGCAAGGGGCTTTTTGATTTCGAGGATATGCGGGGTATCGGTCAAAAAGACCTCTTGCTTATTTACCGCCAGTCCGCCCCGGTTAATGAGCTGGACAAACCCCATAACCAGACTTTCAACATCTGCTTTTACAACCCGGACCAAAAAAAGTACGAGAAGAGTTTCCAGGACGAAGGCGGAACAGTCCAATGGATCAAGCTTTTTAAAATCCCCGAAAAGAGCGCGCCGATTCTGATTTTTCAAAGGGATGATTTAAAGGGAAGCCAGGTTTTAAAAGGCTTCATTTATGAGGGCGGAAAAATGAAGCAGGTGTTGGACGCGACGGCCCCTCAAGTTTTCGCCCGTTTTGTCGGGATGGAAATCCTGTGTTCTTCCAAAGCCTTCCCCAAGGATGAGGGGGACGCGGAACACATCTTGGCCTGGGATGGCACCAAAGACAGCTTTGCCGAGCCCAAAGCCGCGACCGGCGGATTGGCGAGTTGGAGTGGGGACTCCCTCGCCCAACCCAAGGTGGAAACGGCCCCTGCCACGGTGGCTTCCGTTCCCAAGGTTGTCAAGGCCTCCCACCCGTCCAAAAACGGATGGTGGGACGAACCCCTGGATGCCGCCGCCGCTTCCACCAAATTAGACAACGAGCTTGTTCCGGACCTGTTAAAAAAGAACCAAATTGTGGTACTGGGACAGAAGGCCAAGGCCTTTTTCGGGGAACTTCAAAAGGAAAAGACGGCCGCCAAGGATATCAACTCCATGAAAGCAAGTTATTATGCGGCGGTGGCCTCCACCCTTTTGGACATGGGGAACAAGAAAGACGCAAGTTATTACCTGAAGACCGCTTTATCCTTCCAGGCGGACAACCCGGATGCGGCTGCAGTAAAGGCGAAATTAAATCCCTGATTTCCTGACGGGATTCCCAACAAAAGCCTCCGAACAGTCGATTCGGGGGCTTTTTGTTTTTAAAATGAAAAAAACCATAAAACCGATTTGGCTTTATGGCTTTTGATTATGAAAAAATGGTGCCCGAGGCGGGACTCGAACCCGCACGGGTTTCCCCATACGCACCTCAAGCGTACGTGTCTGCCATTTCACCACCCGGGCTTCGCTCAAATGCTGGTTTTCTGCAAAAGCGAGGAAGCGTATTATAACGGGCGACCCCTGATAATCAATACTTTAGAGGTCGGCCTAAAAGCGGGGTTGCCAGCCTGCCGACTCATCACAAGGTGGAATGCTTGATCAAGACATTGGCTTCCGGCCTTATCCTCGCCCTCTTCATTTATGGTGTCGGTTTTTATGGAAACGCCCCCCATGCCCTTTTCCCGTCCCTGAGACTTTTGCAGGATACTAACTGGAACTTTTCCTTTTTCTGGCCGCTGGGGTCCGAAAAAGCCTTGGCAGTCCTGCTGCTCATACCGGTAGGCTCCGGTTTTTTCGGCTGGGCCGTTTATTTGAAAGAGGTTTTTTTTCCCAAAATGGAGAGCCCGGCCGCCGAGTTATCAGGGTACTTATTAGGTGTTTCACTCTTCTCACTGTATGTCTTTGGTTTGGCCGTTAATGGCATTTTTTATGGCCCATTGACCGCCCTTTTTTTTCTTCCCGCGGTTTTAAAAGGCTGGCGGGAATGGAAGGCGCGAGCCCGTTCACGGGATGGTTTTTGGAAAGATAAAAGTCGCTACCTTTTGACCCTCCCCTTTGCCTTGTGGACCGCTGAATACTTGTCCCCGCCCATTATCTGGGATGCCGTCTTGGACCATTTCCGGTATGCGGGAGAAGTGAGCCGGCTCCATCAAATCCCGTTCCATTGGACCAACCACACGGGCGACATGCCCAAAGCCGCCGAATTGGTTTTGGCCGGATTTTGGAGCCTCGGCGGTGAAAGCCTTTCGAAACTTTCAGGTGTTTTGGCCGCAGTTGGAGCCCTTTGGCTTTTATGCGTTTTTTTCCGCGAATTGAAGGGGAAGGCAATAACCGTGGCATGGCTTTTTGGGGCCTGCCCTTTTTTTATCGCGATCTTTTCCTGGGGGTACGTGGAAGGTTTTTTAGCGGTCTATGAAATGGCCGCCCTTTATTGTTTGTGGAAGGCTTTTGCAGAACCGAAAAATAGTGTTTGGTTTTCTTTGGCCGCATTTTTTCTGGGCTTTGCCTTTGTCATCAAATACTCCGCGGTATTAGCCATTGCGGCGCTCCTTGCCCTTTTTATTTATTGGAAATTCATCCAAAAACAAAACCTTCAATTGAACTGGCGCTTGCCCCTCTTATTCCTGGCGCCACTTTTCCCGTGGCTTCTTAAAAACGTTTTTGCCTACGAAAATCCTTTCTATCCCTTGGCGACTTCTGTTTTTGGGACAGCTTATGGATATGGCCCTGGAATGGAGGGGGAGCTTTGGCAGGACACGGGTTTGCCCCAAGGTTTGGGACTTTTAGGGCATCTGGGACTTTTTTGGAAAGTATTCTTTACACCGGGAAATGCCGTTGGGGCCTGTTGGACCCCGCTTGTTGCCATGGCCCTGCCATGGAGTTGGAAAATCCTAAAAAACAAACTCGGCGTTTTTTTGCTTTTGTTCAGCGCTGCATTCTTTTTGGGATGGTTTGTACTTTGTACCAGCCTTCGCCACGCTTCAGGGGGCTGTCTGGTCCTTGTTTTACTGGCGGCCATGGCCTGGGATAAGGCCTTCCAAGAAAAAAAGGCCAAGGCTCCGATTGTATTTACCGCCGGGGTGCTTTTGTCCTTGTGGTTGTGTCTTTCCGCCCAATGGACGGTAACGGCTCCTTATGCCTCGGCCTTGGGGTTGGAAGACCCGCTTTTAAGGCTCAAACGGCAATATACCTACGATACGGATACCTACAGGGCTTACCGATTTATCGAGAGTCATTCAGACCCTTGGGACAAGGTCGTTGCCTTTGCCGTATTTCAAACCTATCCCCTCCAACGGATGACTTTTGTCGACTTTAAATGGAAAAGGCCGATTTTTCTCCAGTGGGCCTCCCAATGTCGGACCGCTGAACAACTTTCCAGGAAGCTCCGCGAAGAAGGGGTAAGGTATTTCCTTTACCAGCGATGGGAAGCTACGGCGATGTCGAAGTTGGAAAAGGACTTTAACCTGGAAGGGATGCCCGTTCAGGAATACCGGCGGTTCTGGCAGCTTTTTATGGAACCGGTGGAGGGGGGCGAAAACACTACGGTGTACGAAATTCGAAGGATGCCTTTAGAGACCCCCCGCCAGATCGATCAGCTTCCAGGGTTGCAGGAAAAGGGCTTCAACAAGCCCTTTGATCACTGAATGGGCCCCTGTTTTTGCCCGTAAAGGAGGGGATTGAGCTTTACTTCACATTCCGTGGCGATCCGAATGTTCCTGACCCTGCCTTGGTTCCTAAGCTCGTACAACCGGGGTACCACCTGGTCCCTCAACATGACGGGTGAAACAGGGTTGATGAAAATCTTGGTTCCCCCCTCAAACCCCGCTGGATTGACCGTCCTCCATTTGATGAGAACATGCCAGGGCATCAAATGGTTCGAATCCCGCGGGGAATAGTACCATTCCTCGTTGCAGGGGATTTCGCTGCCCATGGCCGCGTGACAGGCGTGGACCAGTTCGGAAAATCCCCGCAACTCCTCATCCGTATGTTCATCCGGACGGGCGTGCCGGCTTTTGGAATAAACGGCCAATGTGGGGTAACGGTGCCCGATCTCGGAGAGGGCGATGGCATGGTCGTTTTCGGCAAAGACCAGATGGTGGTGGATGGAAAAGTTCACGATGGAATCGTTATAAATGCCGGGGTCTTCCCGCACCATTTCCAATTCGGCTTGGATGGAAGTACCCCATTCGTCCAACCCCACCAGCTGCTTGTGCAGGTGGTCAAAGGAGGCACCAGCGGAATGAAGCCAATTTTGAAAAACCGCGACATAGCGGACAAACCGGTTGTTGGCATGGATATCGACCATGGCATCGATGGTGAACCGGAAGTAGCGGTAATGTTCCTCCGGGGTCATCTCGCCGGAGGAATAAAGC
>Ga0070734_10004954_pt1 | contig 12145 bp, 11 predicted proteins | sample Coa_R1_8_FD_66444 | JGI IMG/M metagenome (GOLD analysis project Ga0070734, IMG submission 66444) | Surface soil microbial communities from Centralia Pennsylvania, which are recovering from an underground coalmine fire - Coalmine... | ecosystem: Environmental > Terrestrial > Soil > Unclassified ...
CGTTTCTTTACTGCAGCAACGCGAGGTCGCACTGGCCCCAGGAAGGCCAGAGGTTCGGGTTGATCTTCGGATCGGTCATCACGGTCGTGTTCGGCAACTCCGCCCAGTTTCCGTTGACGTCGAGGTGCCACACGTTGGTGTTGATGCCGAAGTTGGCAAACGTCACGGCCTGCCGCGCCACGTACTTGGCGTGGCCGTCGCAGAAGCCGTAGTTGTCACCTTTGTTCATGTAGGTGGCGCCCATCCAGTTGATGTCGATACCGTTGCACAGCGGGTGTGCGTGGGAGAAGTCGCCGCCGAAGAAGGGACCGTCCCACACGTCCTGCGAGCCCCACGGGGTCGGCTGGACGTAGGCGTCGCGCGTCGTTCCGTCAGTTCCCTGGAACGCGATGAGCTTCGCCGAGTTGCCGGGGGACGTCAGGTTGCGTCGGCTGACGGCTCCGTTATAGGCATAGCTGGCGTTGCCGGCGCCCGGGGTGGTCAGGTAGCCGTAAATCGGGTTCGTGATGTCCGGCGAGGCGCTGGCGGTGTACATCGGCAGGTTCTTGACGTACGGGAAGATCTCCTCCGCCCAGTTCTGAACCTCAGTCGGGTCATGCCAGCCCAGCGGCTTGTTGTCGCCAGGGAACCAATACGGGAATCCGTTCTGGGTCGGGGAGGCTTCGTCGCTGGCGGGCGCGTAGTCGTCCGAGTCGTTGGCGTACATGTGCAGCCCAAGGGCAAGCTGCTTGATGTTGGAAAGGGACTGCGTCTTCTTTGCCTGAAGCTTGGCTTGGGCGAAGACCGGGAAAAGGATGGCGGCGAGAATCGCGATGATAGCGATGACGACGAGGAGCTCGATCAGCGTGAACGCTCTGTATTTTCTATTCATTGCTAGCCTCTGCGGTGAGGAAGGTCAAAACATCATACAACACTTTATAGCGAATTGAGAATATATATGGGGAGAGGGGAATGGGGAGCGGGGACTAGTGGCTGGTGGCTGGCGACTGGTGCGTGGGGCCGAACACGTAGTGCAGGCGCAGCACGAGATCCTGCTCGTAGCTTCCAAACCCCTTCCCAAAAATCGTGAAGCCGCCCTTGTTGTTGGCGTCGTCCTTGACCCCGATCCGGACCTGGGTGGTTTGCCACGGTTTGATATCGAGTTGAGCCATGCCGATCGGTGAGACTTTCATGCCGTCGATGGAGGTGCCGTTCCCGTTCACCTGCCAGACCTTGAGGTAGCCGAACTGGTTCAGGTTGTCATGCCACCAGGGCGGGTTAAGGCGCCCGCGAGTGCCGCCGCAATCGCCGGGCGAGGTCCAGGTCCCGATCTCGATTCCGTTGATCCAAACCGTGATATCGGAGGGATAGTCGTTGTTGTAGCCGGGCGCCTCGGAGCAGATTTCCAGGGCGAGATCGAGTTCGACGATCGTCGCTTCGAGGGGGAGCGAGTTCGTGAAGAGGTACTCCACGAAGCCGCCCGCCGACCAGATGATCTCGGCAGTCGATCGTTCAGGCAGAAAGAAGGAGACCGGGTTGTCGAGGTGTCCGATGAGGCGTTCCCTGTTGGCCAGCCCGCAGGTGGGGACGGCTTCGATATGGGTGTACATGCCGACCGCGACCTCGACCTCGGACACGCTTTCGGACTTGGCGGCGCGGCCCGCCATCTCGATCAGCAGCCGGTCGTGGCAGCGGCGGCAGCGCTTCTGCATGCCCTGAGGCCCGGCAAGGTAGTCGCTTTGAACGAGGCCCGCTTCTTCGAGGATTTGGATGTGTTTGGTGACGCTGGGCTGGGCGAGCTTGAGGGCGGTGCTCAGCTCGTTGATGTTCATATCGCGCTCGGCGAGGAGCTCAATGATCCGGGCGCGCGAGGGGGAAGCCAGCGCCCGGAAGATGGCCACGCTTTCGGAAGCGGACAGCTCCTGAATGTGATAGGGCATTTGCTGGGGCGGAGCGGCTCACGGAAGCCTGTTTTCCGGCCCCACTATACACCGCAGCAAGTTTTCTGAGGGTTCTCTAAGCCTTGTCTACAATTGTAGATAGATCGGATAGTCTACACGTGTAGACATGAGGAAATCTCTCGGCGATCAGGAGATGGAGGTTCTTGCCTTCGTGCTCGACAGAGGTCCGGTCTCGCTTCGCGATGCGGCCGACCACTTTTCGGGAATCGGCTTGGCCCGGACCACCGTGCACACCGTCCTTGAGCGACTGCGACAAAAGGGTTATCTCGAGCGCGAGCGCTCGGACGAGGCCTTCCTGTACGAGGCCGCGGTCGAGCGGAAGTCCCTCCTTCAGGGGCTCGTGAAGCAGTTCGTCACCGCGCGGCTCGGGGGTTCGGTCTCACCGCTCGTGGCCTATCTGGGCGAGGCCAAGGACCTGACGGACGAGGAAATTGCCGAGTTGCGGGCGGTGGTCGACAAGCTTGGGGAGAGGCCATGACCCTCGACTTCGTGGCGGCCGGCGTTCACGCGACTGCCCTCGCCGCCCTCGTCTACGCGGTCACGCGCCTCGTCCAAAACCTTCGCCCTTCCACCCGGGCGGGAATGTGGTGGCTCGTGTCGGCGGAATTCGCCCTCGGTTGGTTCTTTCTCGTCCCGGTCCATAGCGCGCTTCCGGAGCCTGAGCACTTGGCCGTGCTTCCCAGTCCTACGGAGTCGGCGATGGCGGCGGGTTCCTACGGGACCGCGATGGTTGCTCACGCCGCGACAGCTTGGACAGCGTACGCGCTGGGCGCCGTGTGGTCGATTGGATTCCTGGTCCGCGTCTGGATCGGAATGCACTCGACGTTTCGGCTGTGGAAGATTGGCCGAGCTGGTCGCGAAGCCGGCGAGGTGCAGCAACGAATGATCCGGCGCTTGGCCGCCGAACTCGGCCTCAAACGCCTACCCCGTGCGCTTTGCACCACTGAGCTTTCTTCTCCAGCGATCTTCGGCCTGTTCGACCCGGTCGTGTTCCTGCCTTCCTCCTTCAGTGAGCTTTCGGAGGGCGATCAGCGATTGGCCCTGATTCACGAGCTCGCCCATATTCGTCGGCAAGACAGCCTCTTCGCAATCGTTCCTGAATTGGCCTGCGCCGTCTTCTGGTTCCTGCCGATTGCGCATTGGGTGCGTAACGAGTGGGTCGTCCAACGAGAACTGGCCTGCGACGGTGAGGTGCTCGAGCGGACGCACTGTAATCCAGAGGCGTATGGACAGCTCCTGCTTCGAATCGTCGAAAGCCAGCGAACGGCCCCTCCGTCGCCGGCGCTTGGCGTCGTCTCCGACTTTCGCAGCCTGAAGCGGCGTCTGTCGGCCCTTTCAGTCGGCGCGAACCGGCACCGGTCCGGGTTCGCCACGGTTCTCGCCGTCGCGGCGCTCGCAGTGCCGGTGGCGGGTCGCCCGCCAACGGGTTCGGCCGGAGTGCTTGCCGATGCGGGGTTTGAGGCAGGCAGCGCCAAACCCGAGGCTTGGAGCACGGGCGCCGAAATCAATGGCGTCGCCTACCTTTGGGATCGAAGCGTGAGCCACTCCGGCGGCTCATCGATCAGCATCACGAAGTCGGTCAACCGGTACTTTCCGATCGCTCAGTGGTCGCAGACCTTTGCTCGAACCGGGTCGCTACCCGCCGTCGAGTTTTCGGGATGGGTCAAGGCCGAAAACGCCGGCAAGGGGGTTCTGGACGTGCAGTTTCGAAACGCGGACGGGGTCGTGTTCGCTCACCACTGGGTCGCCTACTTCGGGGCACTTCGATTCGACGACCCGGGCGCGACGTTCGGCTGGAAGCTGGTCGGCGGGGTAGCGACGATTCCCGAAGGGACGGCCTATGTGAGCGTCGCGCTGCAGGATTACGGGCCGGGGCAGATCTGGCTCGACGATGCCGGCGCCTGGTTCACCGACGCCGATCAGACCGATCCGACAAACGGGCTAGGAGGCCCTCGTTCCTAAGATGCAACGCCTTTCGACTGCACCAATTCGTGACCCGCGGTTCCGTGCGCGAATCGTCGCGCTCTCCCTGCTCGCCTCGATGGCCCAGGCTTCGAACTCGCAAGAGCGGCCGCCGGTGAAGTACGACGCCAAGGTGATCGCGGAGATGTCGGACCGGATGAACCGCATGAAGGCCGGTGGCTATGATGTCGGATTCGGCTTTGGTCAAGAGCTCGCGGCCCTTCCTAGCCCGGTCGGATACCAGATTCTACGGGACAACTGGAACAAGGGTGCATCCCTATTCCAGCGGGAGCAGATGTTCAAGGGCTTCGTGTTCAGCGCGCACCCGGATGCGCTGCTGGTGATCAACTTGGGCATGCGAGATCCCCATCTTTCGATGCAGGCATGGTCGATGAGCTACCTGTCCCAATATGCGTATGTAGATTTCTCGAGAAACTTTGATGCTTATCGGTCGTGGTTCGAGAAGTACAAGATGTTTGATCTGGCAGGTGCGGCACCGCACAGCCTCGCGGATCGCCTTTCCGCGGTAAGCGAAGCCGGGGACACGACGTTGACGTCGGCGGTTTCAGAATTCTTCGACGGCATTCCGGGGGGTCCGATCCAGCAGCTTTCCGGAACACCGCTCGAGCCCGCAATAAGGGCGATGGCCAAGCCCGACGAGCTTTATCGCCGCCTGGAGCCCAAGATCTCCGGGGACCCGCTCTGCGCTCGGATGGCCGTGTACTTGGTAGCAGCCGGCACTTTCCCCGCCAAGATCGCATCGGCGCGATGCGTCGCGCTCCTGAAGCAGCCGGAAGTGCTCGCATCACACGATCTCATCGGCGTAGTGAATTCACTCCACTTTCCCGAGGTCAACGACTACCTCCTGGAGAAGTTGTCGGGCGCCGACAAACTCAATCCGGGGGCTCTGGACGCCATGGTTTCGGCCGTCTTGGATTCAGAGGATCCGAAAGTGATTCCGGCGCTGATCGCTCTCTTGCCCAAGGCTGAGCCGTCCGCCGCCCGAGTCATTTCACGCGGGCTTGAACGATCGCTGGGTATCCAGGTTCCCTCGAACGCGGGACCGGACTTCTGGAAGAGCTGGCAGGAGAAGAACAAGAGCCGGTTCACGCAGTCCGGGTCGATGGACGGTACGCCAACTTTTACGGTCGAGAAGCTAAGCCACCTCGATTACATTCCCGACGCCGACGACGTGAAGGACATTCCGTCGAAATCCTTCCTCCTAGGGGGCGACGAGAACAAACGCTATCTCATCAGCGGGCCTATGAACGACGGAAGTCCGAAGAAGCTTTGCATTGTGATGCCCGGCGGTGAGGGAAGCATCGAATTCCACCCCTTCGTGAAACGGATACTGAAGTTCGGGCTTGGCGAGGGTTGGATCGTCGCTCAACCCATCGCACCGGTTTGGAGTCACGATTCTAACCGGGTGGTTTGGCCATCTGTAGCTGTTGCGGATCCGGCTGCCAAGTTCACGACCGAAACCTTTATCGACGAGATGCTGGATGAAGTTGCGGCCAAGTACAACGTCTCGGAGATATACATGCTGGGGTGGTCGAGTAGTGGGCCCGCGATCTACTCCTACGCCGGTCATGGCAAGCATCCGATTGCCGGGGCGTTCGTAGCCATGTCGATCTTCAACGATGCGTTCTTTGCCGGCGGTGCAAGCCTGTCCGTCAAGCGGTTCTACATTCTTCACTCCCCGCAGGACTTCATCAAGATGTCGAACCCCGAGGCCGCCCAAGCGGCCTTGACCAAACTCGGAATTCCGGTGAAGCTGGATACGTACCAGGGCGGACATGGTTGGCATGGTCCCGTGTACGCGGAGATCAAGGACGGGATGAAGTTTTTGACCGCCAAGGGCTGAGGGTGCCGTCGTCGCTCATGCTCGGCTATGCTCTCGCCATGAAGCCGGATGCCGCGCTGGAACTTCTGGACAAGTTCAAAATCGAAACGCCGAGTTGGGGGTATGCGGACACCGGCACCCGCTTCGGGAAGTTCTTCCAGGACGCGGCGGCGGGCACGATTCAGGAAAAGCTCGCCGATGCCGGGACGGTCCACAAGTTCACCGGAGCGGCGCCGAGCGTTGCCCTCCATGCGCTTTGGGATTTCGGGTCGAGCCGGGAATTGGAAGCCAACGCCCGGCCGGTGATCGAGGAGGCGTCGAAGGCGGGGGTGCGGATCGGGGCGATCAATCCGAACCTCTTCGAGGACCAGGTGTACAAGTTCGGCTCGGCGTGCAGCCCGAACCCGGAGGCGCGGCACACCGCCGACCGGCACGTTCGGGACTGCATCCAGTATGCGAAGCTGACCGGTTCCAAGACCGTGAGCCTCTGGTTCGCGGACGGCACCAACTATCCCGGCCAGGATAGCATCGTGGCGCGAAAGCGGCTCATGGAGGCGGCGCTCAAGGGCTGGCATGAGGCGTTGGTGGGGGACGTCGAGCTCCATGTGGAGTACAAGCCGTTCGAACCCGCGTTCTATCACACCGACATCGCCGACTGGGGGATGGCGTATGCGTTCGCGAAATCCGCAGGGCCCAAGGCGAAGGTTCTCGTGGATACCGGCCACCACCTCCCGGGTTGCAACATCGAGCACGTCGTGGCGTTTCTGATCGACGACGGCATGCTCGGCGGATTCCACTTCAACGACCGGAAGTACGCCGACGACGACCTCACTCTCGGCAGCATCGACCCCTACGCGGTGTTCCGAATCTTCGCGGCGATCGTGGACGCAGTCGAGGAGGACGGCGCTAAGCTCGAGGACATCGGGTTCTGCGTCGATCAGTCGCATAACCTCAAGCCGAAGCTCGAAGCGATGATTCAGACGGTTTGCGCGGCGCAGGAGCTCTTCCTGAAGGCCGCGCTGGTTGACCGCACGTCACTCAAGCTCGCGCAGAAGGCGATGGACATCGTGGGCGCGGAACGCTGCTTGGTCGATGCGTTCGCCACCGACGTTCGCCCGATGCTGACCGAGTTCAGAACGTCGCAGGGAATCGCGGGCGATCCACTGGCCGCTTACCGGGCGTCGGGTCACGCAGCCGAGCTCGCCCGGCTTAGGGGCGAGCGAAACCGGGCGAAGCGGGTTGGAGCGAGCTATGCGTAACCCGCTCCGCTGGCCATAATCGGGAAGGAATGAAAGTAGCTATCATCGGCGGCGGCGGACGCGTAGGCTCCGACGCCGCCTATGCACTTCAATTTGGCGGGGTTGTGCGCGAAATCGCGCTCGTGGACATGAACGCGGACATGGCGGCGGGCGAAGCCCTCGACCTTCGCCACGGCGCCGCGCTCACCGCCAACCAGACGTTCACGAGCTCGGGCGGGTACGACATCGTCGACGGCTCGGACTGTGTGGTGATCACGGCGGGCCTGCGGCGCAAACCCGACGAGAGCCGGCTCGAGCTCATCAACCGCAACGTCTCCCTGTTCAAGAGCATCCTCGATAGCCTTAAGGGGACGAAGCTCGCGCCGGGCGCGACCCTTCTGGTCGTCAGCAACCCGGTCGACATCCTCACCCACCTCGCCGCGCAGACCGGAATCGTGGCCCCCGGCCACACCCTCGGCCTGGGCACGGTCCTGGATACGTGCCGGTTCCGTTCGCTTTTGGCCGATGCGTTCAAGGTGAACGCACGGGACGTGAAGGCGCTGATTCTGGGCGAGCACGGCGACTCGATGGTGCCGATCATGAGCTCGGCGACGATCGGCGGTGTGCCGCTGCTGAGCGCGCCGGGCATCTCCCCGCAAACCCTCGACGAAGTCATCGACTACACCCGAAAGTCAGGCGCCGAGGTCATCCGGCTCAAGGGCGGCGCCGGCCGCGCGGTCGGAATCTCGATCAAGGAGGTGGTCGAGGCGATCGCACTCAACAGCGAGGCGGTGCTGCCGGTCAGCTCCCCGCAAGCGGGCACCATGGGGATCTCGGACATCTCGCTCTCGCTGCCGACGGTGGTGGGACGCTCTGGCGTGGTCAAGGTGTTCGACCCAGTCGTATCCGACGCCGAACGCGACGGCCTCCATAAGAGCGCCGAATCGCTTAAGGCTGTGTACGCGCAGGTTCAGTAGGAAAGGAGTTGGCCTGTAAGCCGGATTCTGTCTTTGTGTGGCGATTTGTCTTAGCGGCCAACCCGGAGGGTCGGGGGGCCCCGTCATCCCCTCCCTATTAGGCCTTGCTTCCAGCGGGGTTTGCCCGGCCGGCGCGTTACCGCGACCGCCGGTGAGCTCTTACCTCACCATTTCACCCTTACCCCGGCGAGCCGAGGCGGTTTGTTTCTGTGGCACTTTCCGTCGGGTCGCCCCGCCCCGGCTTGTTGCCTTGCCGGGCGCTGTGCCCTGCGAAGTCCGGACTTTCCTCCCCGGCGAACCGGGGCCGCCACCCGGCCAACTCCGCTACCATTGTGACGCTCTTTGGAGGATCGAAGATGGAGGTTGGAGGATCGAAGATGGAGGTTGGAGGATCGAAGATGGAGGTTGGAGGATCGAGGATGGTGAGCGGTGAGTGGGGCGCGTCGAGGTAGTTAGGCTCGGCCGGATGCGGTACGGCGAAGCGCTCGATGCGCAACTCGAGCGCCGCCGCGCCATTCTCGCCGGCGCCGCAGAGTCGACTCTCTTCCTCGTCGAGCATGAGCCGGTCATCACGCTCGGGGCGGGGTTCCATGAGGCCAACCTCCTTCTTTCGCGCGCGGAGTACCTGGCGCGCGGCATCGAGATCCTTCCGACCGGCAGGGGTGGGGACGTCACTTTCCACGGCCATGGCCAACTCGTCGCCTACCCCGTGTTCGATCTTCGCCGCTTCCGCAAGGACCTGCATCGCTGGCTTCGGGACATGGAGGAGGTCTTCATGCGCGTGGTCACCGAGTTCGGGCTCACGCCGCGGCGCTTCCCACCCCACACCGGGGTTTGGATAGGGGACGCCAAGGTGGCGGCGATCGGGGTCCAGGTGAGCCGGTGGGTCTCGATTCACGGAGTTGCCCTGAACTGCGACTCCGACCTGGCGCCGTTCGAGACCATCGTTCCGTGTGGGATCCAGGGCTATGGGGTGACGTCGCTATCGAAGGAGCTCGACCGGCAGGTGACCATTGTCGAAGCCGAGCCGGCGGTCCTAAGGAGCTTCGCGTCCGTCTTTGACATTGAGCTCCATGGCTAACTCTGCACTGCTCCGCGAACCGCTTATCCACGTTTCCGGGGCCGCCGGGTTGGATGAGGCGGGGCGTGGGCCGCTCGCGGGACCGGTAGCCGCCGCGGCGGTGGTTCTGCCCGAGAGATTCGACCTCGCCGGAATCGACGACTCCAAGAAGCTTTCCCCGGCCCAGCGTGAAGAACTCGCCGATCGGATTAGAGCCGAAACGAAGTGGGCGGTGGCGTGGGTCGAGGTCGAGACGATCGACCGGATTAACATTCTATGGGCGGCGATGTTGGCGATGGAGCAGGCGCTGCAGTCGCTCGGCGAGGCGCCGGCAGAAGTCTTCGTGGACGGCGACCGGGTGCCTCGGAGCCTGACCGGTCGGGCTCTCTCGGTTGTTGGCGGGGATGGGAAATACGCCTGTATCGCTGCCGCTTCGATCCTCGCCAAGACGGCCAGGGATGAGCACATGCGGCGCCTCGCGGCCGAGTATCCAGAGTACGGCTTTGATCGCCACTTCGGCTACGGAACGCCCGAGCACTTGGCGGCCCTGCAGGCGCACGGCCCATGCCCGATCCATCGACGGTCGTTCGCGCCCGTGTCATCAAGTCAGCTGAACCTGTTCGAGCCGAATGAAGCCTGATCGCCGGGCCGAAGGGCGGGAGGCGGAGGATCGCGCAGCAGAATTCCTCATGGCTAAGGGGTGCACCATCGTCACGCGCCGCTTCAAGTGCAGGAGGGGCGAGCTCGATCTCGTGATCCTCGATGGCGACACCCTCGCCTTCGTCGAGGTCAAACTTCGGCGAGTTCCGGGAGGCGCCGAGGAGGCGGTCACCAAACGAAAGCAAGCGCTCCTGCATGAGTCCGCCCGCGAGTACCTCGAGAAGATGGACCAGCCGGAGCGTTCCTACCGGCTGGACCTGGTTGCGGTGAACGCGAATGGCATCATCCACTATCCGGGTGCGTTCACCGACACCTGGGAAATGTGAACCGAATTGCGGATTATACGCGGCGTCGCATCCGAAGCAGGGCCAATCCAAGCCCAGCGGCAGCGAGGCCGGTCGTGATCGGCTCCGGCGTCGGAGCCGGCCCCTGGACATTCACTTTAAAAGCGAACCCGTCCCCCTGGCTGTAATGATCAAGCATTCCACTTTGGATCATTCGAATTCGCTGGGAGTCCCCTGAATCCGCAAGTCGCCACGATCCGACGGTGCTCGCATTGGCTCCGGAGAGCATCACCCAATACCGAGAGCCCTTGGCGAGTTCAATCTGTGGTCCCGTCGCCTGGAACGCCAAGATCGAGCCCGGCGTGCCGGCTGCGAGCAGCTGGCTACTCACATCCCATGACCCCAGTGCCGTTCCCAGGGTGTTAGACCCCGAGTCCGAGTACAGCGTCGCGACCACACCCTGGGAAGGATCGGTCGTGCTAAAGTCGACGGCAAGATCTATCTCGCTCAGGGTGCCACCGAGCCCGGCAGTGAATTGGTCGGCAACTTGCTCGGAGGCGAACTGGCCCGCGGTTCCGTCGGCGAGGTTGCTTTCCATTCCCGCCACGACCCATCCATCCGAAAGATCGTAGCTAAAGCCGTTGCCCGTAAAGTTATCGAACGCTGCATCGGCTCTGGCAAGCGTCGTTAACCCGACTGAACCCGCTATGAGCAGCGCAATACTTACATGTCCTTTGTGCATAATATTCTCCCTCGCTGGAATCCAGTGATCCCAAGACCGATCGGGCTGACGAGCCCTCTCCGTAGCCAGGCTAGCCGCTGCTCCCGAAAGCAGACAAGTCTGCTTTTTGATGTCCCATGATCTGCGTCTGCGAGCGTGTGTCCACTGCTCGGCCGACTCAAATTTGCTGTCCTAAAACTTGTAGACAGTCATTGAGTCCGAGGGTAAGGCGTCGGTTCTCGCGCATGAGCGGGAATACTGAAGCGTCTGATGACTGCTCCCCGCACGCCGATGCTTCAGCAGTATTTCGCTGCGAAGGCCGAGCACCCGGACGTGCTCCTGGCGATGCGAGTGGGCGATTTCTACGAGTTTTATGGCGAAGATGCCGAGAAAGCGGCAGCCGCTCTCGAGATCACGTTAACGGGGCGTGAAGACGCCGCCAACGGTCGAATACCGATGGCCGGGGTGCCGTTCCACAGTGTCGAGAAGTACGTCTCCCGACTGATAAAGCAGGGCCTGAAGGTGGCGATTTGCGATCAGCTCGAGGACCCGAAGACGGCCAAGGGCCTCGTCAAGCGCGGGGTGACGCGCGTGCTCACACCCGGCACCGTGCTGGAGGACTCGATGCTGTCACCCGGCGGGGCGAACTTCTTGGCGGCGCTTTGCCGGATCGACGATAAGATCGGGCTCGCCACTCTCGATCCGAGCACGGGCGAGTTTGCGGTGACCGAACTTTCGGGCCCGGAGGCCACGGATCGGCTCGTCCAGGAGCTTGTCCGCATCCACCCGAGCGAGCTGCTGGCGCCGCCGCAGGACGGCGAACTCTCGCAGATCGCCAGCCAGGGGCTGGAGATCAGCGTCACCGAGCGGCCGAGCCTCCGGGCCGAGCGGGCGACGGAGAAGCTCAAGACTCAGCTTCGGGTGACCAACCTGCAGGGCTTCGGCTGCGAAGACAAGCCGAGCGCGATCGTTGCCGCGGGCATGATCCTGGCTTACGCAGAAAGCGTTCATCTGCCCCTCGGCCATGTTGCGAGCGTGACGACCTACGAGGTCGACGGCTTTATGCGGCTGGACGCTTCCACGCGGCGCTCACTTGAGCTCACCGCGAATATGGTGGACGGCGGGCGGCGGCTCACCCTGCTGGAGGTTCTCGACCAGACGGTCACGCGCATGGGCGCGCGGCTGCTTCGGAAGTGGATCGACCAGCCCCTGCTCGACCCTGAGGAGATCACGGCGAGACAAGAGAGCATCGAACGGATCACCAAGCACGCCATGGCGCGGGCCGACCTCCGCGAAGGGTTGGAACAGCTCAACGATTTGGAGCGGCTGGTCTCGCGAGCGTCGGCCGGGATCGCCGGGCCGCGCGATCTGGCCGCCTTGCGCTCGACTCTTGGCGCCTTGCCCGCGCTGGCAGATCCGTTGCGGATCTTCGGTGTGGGCAGGATTCAGGAGCTGCGCGA
>Ga0070734_10004955_pt1 | contig 12139 bp, 7 predicted proteins | sample Coa_R1_8_FD_66444 | JGI IMG/M metagenome (GOLD analysis project Ga0070734, IMG submission 66444) | Surface soil microbial communities from Centralia Pennsylvania, which are recovering from an underground coalmine fire - Coalmine... | ecosystem: Environmental > Terrestrial > Soil > Unclassified ...
GACACTGACAATTTCAAACAGCATCATCATTAACAACTCCGCAGCAAGTTCTTATTCGTCCGTCGGCGGCGCGATTTTCAACTATTTGGGCACCCTGACGGTGAACAACACAACATTCAGCAGCAATGGTGGAAGCACGCATCAGATGTGGGGTGGCGCGATCGACAACGAAGGCGTGGCGACGATCAATAACTCAACCTTCAGCGGAAATTATGCTGACGGTGCAGCGCTGGGCGGCGGTGGCGCGATCTGGAACGATGGAACGCTGACAATTAACAACTCTACGTTCAGCGGAAACAAGGCGACCGGATCAGGTGGGGGTGCCATTGCCAATGAATCGGGAACTACAACGATCAGCAACAGCACGATCAGCAACAACAGCGCCACGGGCTCTGGCGGCGGCGGCATTTACAACACTGCTACCACCATCCTGCAAAACAGCATCGTAGCGGACAACAAGACGGGTGGAAACTGCGCCGGCACGGCCATGACCTCGAATGGCTACAACCTGAGCAGTGACAGCAGCTGCAATTTCGGCAGTGCAGGCGATCTGAACAGCACCAAACCTCTGTTGGGCGGGCTCACGAACAATGGAGGGCCGACAAAGACACGCGCGCTGCTCTTGGGCAGCCCCGCCATTGATGCAGGCAATCCCGCCGGATGTACCGACGGCGAGGGCAATCTGCTCACGACAGACCAGAGAGGATATCCACGACCTGACCAGGACGACACCGGCGGCTGCGATATGGGTGCCTACGAAAGCGACTGACTGACGGCGCACCGGAGAGGATGAAAATGAGAACTGGGTATTGGTCCTGATCCGACGGAGGCGCGGACCGCCGACGGACACATACTCTAAGGTGTGATCGAGAAAACCGTACCGTTATTATAGGTACCGCCATCTAGCGTCGTGCCGTACAGGGTGCCATTTGCCTCAGTCAGGCTGGCGTAGTTGGGGGTCTCACCGTCGGTGCAATTCGTCTGGCTGCAAAAGGAATAAACCACCGTCTCGGCGCCAGTTTTCGGGTCAATCGAGAAGACCGCTCCACCGCCGTGGGCACCGCCTCCTGCCGTTCCATAGAGCGTGCCATTTACATTGATCAGCGCGGCGTACGGCTCTCCGCCGTCGGTGCATTTCTGCTGGCTGCAAAAGAAATACAGGATCTTCTCAGCGCCGGTCTTCAGGTTGATCGAATACACCGTGCCGCAGCCGATGCCGAACCACCCGGAGCAATTTCCGGTTCCGCCCGCAAACGTTGTCCCATAAAGCTTGTTGTCAACCTTGATCACCCCGGAGTAGGGAAGGGCACCATCCGTCCCATTCGCCAAGAATGAATGGAGGACAGTCTCGGTGCGGGTTTTGCGATCGAATGAGAAAACCGTGCCGCAGCCGGCGAAACCCGTACCGGAGCAACCTCCCGTCCCGCCGTCAAAGGTCACCCCGTAAAGTGTACCATGGACATCGACCGGGCTGCCTTCGGGACCTTCGCCGTCCGCGCTGGAATACTGGAAGCTCTGCAGCCGCCTCTTTTCGCCTGTTTCGAGGTTGAGGGAGAACAGAGTGCCTCCGAGGGTGCTGTTGCCATATTTGCCGCCAAACAATGTAGTTCCATAAAGCTTGTTACCAACTATGACACCCCCATCAGGATAGCTGCCATCATGGCAACTCCTCCGGCTGCAAAACGAATAAAGGACGGTCTCGGCGTTGTTCGTAAGGCTAAACGAGAACACCGTGCCAGTGTATTCGCCGAAGTATCCGTAAGCGCCGCCTTCGGCGGTCATCCCGTAAAGCGTGCTGCCAACATTGATCAGGTCGGCAGAGGGAAAGTAGCCATCCCCGCTGCTGCCCGGAAACGAATGAAGTACTGTCTCGACGCCAGTGTTGGGGTCGAGTGAAAACAGCGTGCCGCAGCATCCGTTGCCGCCAAGCCCGGTGGTCCCATAAAGGATACCGTTTACGTAGATCACGCTGCTACGGGGTTGCTTGCCGTCTGTGCAGTTCTGATGGCTGCAGAATGAATACAGCACTGTCTCAGTGGATGCTTCCGCGGCCGAACCGTGCACAAATCCCAAAGCACATGCGACCAGAGCCGTTGAAATTGTCCTCATGCGAGGTTCCCTACGTTTGACCGAGAGAATTTATCATTTTTTCAAGTGAAGCGGAAGCTTCCAGGACGGCACCGATCCCCGTCGCAGTAACACTACAAATACACTGGCGGGGCCGTCTGGGTGTATCTCCTGAGCCGGTCCATTCCTTTGTTCGACCAAGAGCGGGCCATTCCCGCGTCCCGACCGGCACCCTGACGGCGCCGCGCGCAAGAGCCGTCTAGGAGGGCTTTCAGGCCATCGCCGGAGGCGGCGCGGATCACACCCTATAAGCTTAGTCGATGTGAGGGGAGTACTGTACGGAATGACAGCGGCGGGCGGCACACACGACAACGGCGCGGTCTTCAAGCTCAAAAGGTACTGAGAGTTGTGACCAGCCCAGTCGAAATTTGGCGCACCGGAGAGGATAAAACTGGGAACTGGGTCCTGCTTTTGATGGCAAAATCCCGAATTCGAACTCGATAACACTCAAGCGCAGAATTTACATTCTGGAGCCTTGGTCCGCCTGCGAGTCCCGCGACTCAGTTCGTTGGCGGATTCGCGATGAGATAGGGCAGTCCGCCATTGAAGCCTTTTTTCTCGGCCCAGACGCTTGGATCGAAACCGGAAGGCAAACCGTGTCGAAATTTTTTGTTGGTCAGGCCAATGATGCCCGAAGTGTTTCCACCGCCTATTCCATCTTTCGTACCGCTTGTTGTCGTGTCCCAATAATTGTCGGTGGTGGTGTTGGGGTAATCAATGCCGGCGAGCCCACCGACCAGGCTCGACTTGCCGCCAGAAACCGGCCCACTTGCATAAGAGTCGACAATAGCGCCTTCTTCGTTCCCGGAGAGCAGGCCGCCCACCGTCGAGTTGTTGCCGCCTTTGACAGTAGCATTTGAATAGCTATCGTAGATTCCACCGTACTGGGCACCAACGAGGCCACCCACGCCGGCATGATTGCTCCCGCTTATGGTGCCACTGGCAAACGATTGTTCGATCCCCCCTCCAATCCTCCAGCCAGCCCGCCTGCCCCCCAACTGGTCGAAATGTTCACGTTTGCCGAGCACAACAATATGATACCGCCAGACTCCAAGCCGGTCAGACCGCCAGTTCCTGAGTCGCGACCCGTGTTGAAACTCCCGGCCACATGGTCGTCGAATAGGTTTCCCTGGCTCCATCCGATAAGCCCACCAACGTCCTCCGGAGCATTCGGGGCGTAGCTGACCTGGACGTTAAGTCCGATCATTCTGAGACTTACGATTGACGCACTACTTCCATCTTCGGAAAACAGACCGAGGTAGCCTCCCTTGTCCTTTACTCCTGGATGGTTGATCGTCAAATTGGAAATCGTATTGCCAAGACCCTGGACATTGCCCGTCAGTACAGTCGCGATGGGAGAATTCGCGTAGGTGCCGTCGCCGCTCGCATCGTAGCTCGCCGCAAGCGCGAAGTCCCCGACGGGATTGGCAGCAATCGCGCTCGCCAGCGTGGCAATGCTGTTTTCGAGAGCGTAAGACGTACCATTAATGGCAAGCGTGCTCGACAGGCTTTGAAAGCTGAGGCTGCCTGTCTGGCCGAATGAGAGCGTACCGTTCGTCCCGCCATCGTTGGTGACGAGCGAAACCCCGGCTTGACCAGCCGCCGTAACCCCGCTTGCAAACGCTATCGAATCATAGGCGTCCAACGACAGCCTGTTCGTGCTCGACCATGTGAATGCGGCGCCAATGTCAATATTGTCTGCCTGAACGCCTGACCCTGTCGTCCCAATTTCGACATTGCCGGTTGCCAGAAGGTTTTCGAGATCGGTCACGTTGAGAACCGCATCGCTCGCTGTCGGTACGCAAACGCCGTTCGTACAATTCATGTTCTGAGTGGTTGCGCTGGAAATCACGACATCGGCGTACGAAGCGGTAGGCACGCACGCGAGCGCGGCCGGCACAACCAGCCCGAAGGCGATTGCGGGAACCGAATGCGGAAACCCTGCATTCCCGGGAATTCTGTAAAGCATCCGCTAATCTCCTGCGCGCGAGTGGTCAGACCAGCCTAGCACCCTGCAAGGATGAATTCGGCAACAGCGGCAACATTATTATCAGAAGAAAACCGCGCACCGGGCAGGATTCGAACCCGCGCGTCGCAACCTTCTCCCGGTCTGTCGAACGCCCATGCTTCAGCCCTTCCGCTGTCACCATAGTGTGACGATTGTCGGAGAGGCTGCCCCGACCAGACGGGGGCGGCGGGATGGGACGGCGCGCGGCGAGGACATGGCAGGCGGTGCTCCTGGCCTTCGGCGCCGCGGCGGTCGTGCTGTGGCCGGCGCGCTACGCAGTCGCGCAGGAGAGTTCCAGCACGTCGACGAAAACGGCCGCGATCGAAACGGTCACCGTAACCGCACCGCGCTGGCGCGATGACGCGCTGAAGGCCAAGGAAGCCGCGCCGAACGTCGTGGAAATCAAGCCGGTGCAGGAAATCCGCAAGCTGCCCGACGTCAACGTCGCCGAAGCGCTGCAGCGCCTGCCCGGCATCTCCATGGAATCCGATACCGGCGAAGGCCGCTTCATCAACATCCGGGGCATGGACGCCGACCTGAACGGTACAACCTTCGACGGCGTGACGCTGATGCCGTCGAACCAGTCTTCGCCGCAGGGCGGCTCGCGCGCGGTCGCCTTCGACGCCTTTCCCTCGGGCGTCATCGGCGGCGTCGAAATCATCAAGTCGCTGACGCCGGACCTGGATGCCGAAGGGCTGGGCGGCGTCGTCAACATCCTGCCGCGCGGACTGCCGGCCGGCGGCGCGAGCTTCGTCGACGCGTCCGCAGGGTCCGGTTACGAACCGTTGCGCGAACGCCCGGTCTGGCAGGGCGACGTGACCGCCGGCACGAGCCTCGACGAGACCGGCGACATCGGCGACGGCGGCCCGTTCAGCATGGTCGGCACCTATGCCTACGACGAAGACCACCGCGGCATCGACGATCTCGAGGAAGGCTATTCGCTCGATCCCGCGCCGTACAACGACCCCGCGCTCGCGAAGATCTTCAACAACGTACAGTACCGGTGGTACGAGTATCACCGCATCCGCCAGGGCGCGGCGGGGAATTTCTCCTGGCAGCCGGACGGCAACAACGAATTCTTCGTGCGCGTCCTTCATGCGGGATATACGGAATACGGCGAGAAGCACCATCTCGAGCTGCAAAACCTCGACGCCTGCCTCGGCGACTCGCCGCCCGATTGCTACATTTCGCGCGACACCGGCTTCAACGCGCCCGACGCCGTTCCGCTGCAGACCTTCACCGATTCCACCGAGCATGTCGGCAACGATCTCATCGAATGGGGCGGCCATTCGCGCCTCGGTCCGTTGACGGCCGACTATCGCGGCGCCTGGAACCGCGGCCACGACGATTTCCCGGTCAACTGGGGCGGCGCCTTCGCTTCGACGGCCTATGTTCCGCTCACCTACAACAACCTGATCTCGGCCTCGCATCCGACGTGGAATTCGGTCGTCAATCTCGCCAACCCGGCGCTCTACGCGCTCGGAATCGACAACGCCAATCCCGACGATCCGATCAACATGAGCTCGCTTGCCAATGCGCCCAGCGTCAGCCACGACGAAGAATGGTCGGGCGCCGCCGATTTCACGCTGCCGCTCGATTTCGACGAGGTCGGCGGCCGTCTGAAGTTCGGCGGCCAGGTCCGCCTGCGCTCGCGCCTCGACACCATGGACCAGATGACCTTCGAACCGGCAAGCCCGGTTTCGCTCGCCGGGCTGACCACGGGGCCCGACGTCGTCTATTATGACGGTACGTACAACATCGGTCCCAATCTCAACGCCCACGCGATCGAGACATTGCCCGGACTCTATCTGCTCGATCCGGGCAGTCCGGGCAATTTCGACGCCGGCAGCGACTATGCCGCCAACCAGCAGGCGTATCAGAACGACAGCGAAAACGTGTTCGCCGGCTATGCCATGTACACCGCAAACTGGGGGCCGTGGGGCGCGATCGGCGGCGTGCGCGTGGAAACCACCGACGGAACCTACCGCGCCTTCTCGCTGATCACCGAGCCGAACGGAAATCTCGAATTGCTCCCCAACGTCAACCGGCAGACCTACACCAACGTGTTCCCCTCGCTGCAGGGCAAGTACCGGCTGGACGACGACACGCTGCTGCGGCTTGCCTTCTCGAGCGCGATCGCGCGGCCGGGCTTCAATCAGATCACGGCCGCCAAGACCATCGATTACGTCGGCTGCGCGCCCGACATCTGCGTTACCGAAGGCAACCCGGGTCTGAAGCCCACCACGGGCGACAGCATCGACGCCACCGTTCAGCACAATCTTCCGAACGGCGGGGTTCTGTACGGCGGCCTGTTCTACAAATATTTCGAGAATTACATCGTGCCGACCGTCGACACCACACACAACCGCAACGGGACGGAGACGATCACCAACAGCTTCGCCGATATCGGCCGGGCGCTCACCGAGGGCGTCGAGGCCGCCTATACCCAGACGTTCACGTTCCTGCCGCAGCCGCTCGACGGAATGGGCGTCGACGGTAATCTCACGTACAATTATGCGCGGGGCGACATCCGGCCCGACGACTGGAAGCAGCTGCCGCAGACCTCGCCCTGGAACTACAATTTCGAACTCTTCTACGAAAAGGCGCCGGTGACGCTCCGCCTCGCCGCCTCCTATGTAGCGACCAATCTGTGGGCGGTCGGTCCCGATCCGACCCAGGACCAGTATTCGCAATCGCGCTTCCGGCTCGATTTCGGCTCGACCTATGCCATCACCGGCAATGTCGAGGCCTATTTCAACGTCAAGAACCTGACCGACACGCGGCTTGAGTTTACCCAGACGCGCAGCCAGTATTATCCGGTGCAGCGCGAGTTCTACGGGCCGACCTATTTCTTCGGTCTTCGTGTACAGTTCGGGCCCGCAAGCTCGGCGCAGCTCAACAGGGAGGATGACGATTGAGAGTCCTGGCGTTGCCGATCGCGGGCGCGATTGCCGTCATCGCCGGCGCGGCAGCGCCGGCTGCCCGGGACGAAGGCGTTCCGCGCTACGACCATATCGTCGTCATCATCGAGGAAAACCACACCGCCGATCAGATCATCGGGAGCGCCGCGGCGCCGAACATCAGCCGGCTGGCGAAAGCGTACGGCTACGCCTCGAACTTCTATGCCGAGCGGCACCCGAGCGAACCCAATTATGTGGCGATCCTGGGCGGCGACACCTTCGGCATCGCCGATGACGACGCCTTCTGGTGCACACCCCGAGCGGCCGACGCGGCGTGTCCGCATGCGAAGGAGGCGGACTATGTCGCCCACACGATCGCGGCTCCCAGTCTCGCCGATCAGCTCGCGGCGCACGGCCTTTCCTGGAAAGGCTATTTCGAAGCCATTCCCGCGCCGGGCTCGCGCGAGTGGCGCTGGCCCTCGCAGGAGAAACCGCTACCCGGCAAGCCGCTTGCCCTCTACGCCTCCAAGCACAACGGCTTCATGAACTTTCGTTCCGTACAGTCCGACCCCGCCATCGCCAGCCATATCGTCGGCTTCGACGCGCTCGATAAGGATATCGCCGCCAACGCGCTCCCCGCCTACGCGCAGATCGTTCCCGATCAGTGCGACGACATGCACGGCCTGCATGGGCGCGACGTTCCGGCGGATTGCGAGAAGGGCGAGGCGCTGGAGAAACGTGGCGATGCGGTGGCCGGCGCGCTGGTCGACAAGCTGATGCACAGCACGGCGTGGAGCGCGCCCGGGAACTTCGCGATCGTGATCACCTTCGACGAGAACGACGACGACACGCCAAGCAGCCACGCCAATTGGTGCTGCGGCAGCGGGCCGGGCGATGCCCACAACCCGGGCGGCGGCTGGATTCCGACCGTCGTCATCACCAATCACGGCCCACGGCATGTCGTCGATCCCGCGCCGTACAGCCACTATTCACTGCTTCGCACCACCGAGGATGCGTTCGGCATCACCGATTATCTCGGCCACGCCGGCGATACGGCAAAAGGCGTGAAGGCCATGGCGCCGTTGTTTGCGGTGCCGAAACCGAAATAAAAGCTGCCTTCGGTCGTCCATCGCGAATGTTTCACGCGGCAGACGCGGAGAACGCGGGGTGACAGGCGGAAGCTGTAGAGCGCGCTTTCGCAGGTATGACAATCTCTTCGGCACTGTTACAGTTTGACGGGGCGCTCATCTGGATCAAGGTCGGGGAACTGCCGAACTATCGGCCTAATGAACGCATCATTTACTCTGCCGATTAAGTCGCCCAACTCTCTCGCGAGGGCCTTACGCTCCACTTCGTCGGGTATCTGGCTCACAACGGTATCAAGCGCGCCGAACTGTGCATCTAGGCCTACGGCAGCACGCAACAGTTTCTCGGCATCCGACCGTTCCAAATTCCGCTCCCAATTCCATCTACCTGTGAGATACTACCCCATGCCCAAGGGACCCCAAGGCCAGAAACGTCCCGCCGATGTCATCGGCAACGCAGTTCACGTCATGCGGATCGCTACGGGGCAGATCGAGGAAAAGACCCCGGCCAGCGAGGTGAAGGAATACGCGCGGAAGGGCTGTACAGTGCCATCTCTTCTTCATGCCTTGTGCGGCCGCGGCGCTAGGCCTTCGCTTCCGGCCAGTCGAGCGGCGCGACTTTCGGAATGATGAGGCCCCAGGCGACCATGCCGAACAGCGTGACGCCGCAGGCGACGGCGAACGCCCAGAAGAATTCTCCCGTGCGGTCGACGATGAAGCCGGTGACGATCGGCCCGATGATTCCGGAGAAATTGCCGATGCAGTTCTGTACGCCAACCCATTTCCCGGCGGCGCGCGGCCCCGCCAGAATCTGTCCGATCGTATAGACGTTGGCCGAACCGGGGCCGAAGAAAATCGCGGCAAGAAACAGGCTCGCCACGCAAACCGTCCGGTCGCCGAAGGCACAGCCCAGCATGGCCGCCGCGACGCCTAACTGGCCTGCCAGCATGAAGGTCTTGCGCACGCGATTGGCGCTGGCGCCGCTTTCCGTCCAGCGGTCGCTCAGCCAGCCCGCGATGTTCGAACTCGCGGCAAACACGAGATAGATCATGGCTCCGAGCGCCGCCATTTGCGGAACGGAAAAGCCGCGCACCTTGACGAGATAGAGCGGCAGCCAGGAGATCACGAAGTAGAAGGCGTAATTGGTGCAGAGGTGGCCGATGCAGGCGCCCCACGCCGCGCGGCGGCGGAGAATGGCGAAAATCCCCGGAGCGCCGGAACGCTGCAGGCCGCGATCCTGTACACGCGCTTCGTGCGTCGCGGAAAGCCATGGCAGCAGCCACAGGAGCGATGCCAGCCCGAAGAACAGGAAGGTGGCGCGCCATCCGTAGCGCGCCATCAGGAGCCCGCCGGCCAGTGTGCCGAAGGCCGGCCCGAGCCCGAGCCCCGTCGCGATCGCGCCGTTCACGATGCCGAGCCGTTCGGTAGGTACATGTTCGGCGATCAGCTTCGAGCTGCAGGGAAAGATCGCGCTCTCGCCGATGCCGAGCATCAGGCGCAGGCCGATCAGAACCGCAAAACCGGCAGCCACGCCCGAAAGCGCCGTCGCCAGCGACCAGATGCAAAAGCCGATGGTCAGGGTGCGCCAGGCATTGATGCGTTCGGCAAGCCAGCCGGAGACCAGCTGGCCTGGAATGTACGTCCAGTAAAACGCCGAGAAGAGAAGACCGATCTGGCTCGCCGAAAGACGCAGCTCGTCCTTCATCAGAGGTGCGGCGGTCGCGAGATTGCCGCGGTCGACATAGTTGATGATCACGGCGACCGCGAGCAGCGTCACCACGCCCGCGCCCATTGCGCCCCTCGGCCGCGCGAGGCTTTCCGCTGCTACGGTCATGCGTTCGGCCCGCCCGATGATCGACTTCCGCCGTCAGGTTGACCGCCGGGCGCATCGATGTCCAGCCACGCGACGGTCAGCCTTGCAGGAACGCCGAGATTCCGCCCTGACCGTCTCGTTGCGAGCCCAACTGGTGCCGGCATTTTTCCCGCGCACTCGCCGCGCAAGCGCTGGCGCGGCGGGTGCATTGCGCGGGCGACGAGAAGAAAGACCTACTCGCTGTCCGGCGAGTCCTGGTCGGCCGAGTCGGGTTGCCTGGCGCCCTTCTCGCGGATGTCGATCTTGATCTGTGCGTCGTGCAGCGCCTTGTCGACGCTTTCCTGGACCTTCATGTCGATATGCGCCTTCGCCAGCTCGTCGCGCGCTTTGGCGAGCGCGCGCTCGACTTCGGGGCCGACGCTCTGCAGCGCGGCGTCGATCTCGGGCTGCGCTTCGCGCACCGCGCGCATCGCCTCTTTGCTGGCCTCGATCCGGATCTCGCTGTCTTTCAGCTGCGCCATCGCGCGTTCCATTTCGGGCTTCGCACGCTCGATCGCTTCGTGCGCCCGCTGCTGCGCCCGCGCCACGTCGGCGTGAATGCGCTTCCAGTCCACGCGGCGGAGCTTCGCGAGCCTGTACTGTTCGAGACGCAGGGCCTTGTCGAAGGCGTGCCGCGAAAGGTGCGGTGCAACCGCAGCAATGGCCGGCGACGCGGGCATCGCCGGTAGCGCGGGCGTGGGCGGCTCGGGCGGGATCGGCGGTGCCGGAGGCGCTGGCGGCGGCGCCATCGGCGCGGGCGGTGGCGGCGGCGCGGAATCCTGCGCCAGCGAGGGGCAGGCCAAGGCGATGGCTGATGCGGCGGCGAGCGCCAGACACGCGGCTTTGGTCACATCCATGGTCGTTACTCCCGTTCTCGACGCGTTTGGTTCAAGGACCGATTCCACCCGCGCCTCGAGACCCGAGCGGTCGGCCATATAAAGGGACAGTGTGGCAAGCGCCGGTTTGCGCACGCGGAATTCCTCCGCGAGGACGAGCAGTTCGCCGGCGTAAGCTGACGGCTTGACGCCGGCGACGATCACCGAATCGTCGGCGGCGATTTCCGCTTCGCGGCGAAGCGCGCGCGCCCCCATCCACACCAGCGGATTGGGCCAGTAGACGGCACAGACCGCGAGCGCGAGCGCCTGGGTGAGGCTGTCGCGGCGGCGGATATGCGCAAGCTCGTGCAGCAGGACCGTATGGAGGCGCTCGCGCGGCCAGAAGGTCGCCGCTTTCGGCAACAGGATGACCGGCGCGAAGATTCCCCAGGTGATCGGACCGGTATCGTCATGGGCGAGCCGCAATTCGCATTCGCGGCATCTCGCGGCGATTTTGGGCATGTCGTCCGGCGCGAGCGCGAAGGGCCGGCTCTTCCGCCGCAGCCGCGCAAGCCCCCAGGCACCGACGCCGAAGCGTACAACGAGGAACACGACGCCTGCCAGCCAGAGCGCGGCGAGCGCGAATGCGATCATGGCGGGATCGAGCGGTACGCCGGCGGTGAACGGCGCCGGCGTCATCGCCGCGGTCGCGGCGTCGGCCAGCGTGCCGGCCGGAATCTGCTGCGGATCGGCGGGAAGCAGGATGCGGATGGGCGAGGGAACGACAAGGGCCAGGAGCGGCAGCAAGGCAAGCGCGGCAAAGGCGCCGGCAAAGGTGAGATGGCGCGCGCTCGCGCGCTTCTGCCACGAGGCGAGAAACGCGAGCGCCATGACCGGCAGCGAACCGATGAGCAGCTCGCCCGCGAAAAGAAGCCCGCGCAATACGAAGAATGCGGTCATCGTCCCTCCTTCCGCGCGCTTTCGATCAGCCTTGCGAGACGATCGAGATCTTCGCGCGGGATATCGGCGTCGCGCCGCGTCAGCATCGCGGCGACCGCCTGTTCCATCGAATCATCGAAGAAGGTCTTCAGCAGCGAATCGAGCGCGCGGCGTCCCATCTCGCCGCGCGTCACCCGCGGCGCATAGATGTACCGAACACCGTCGCTTTCGTGGCGGACATGGCCCTTCTTCTCGAGAATGGTGAGCAGCGTGCGGATCGCGGTGGTGCTGGGCGGATCGGCAATCGCGTCGCGGATTTCGGCGGCCGAGGCTTTGCCGAGCCGGTAGAGCGCCTCCATGATCGCCCGCTCGCGGCGGCTGAACCCGCTCTCCTCTCGCGCCGTGCGATTCCG
>Ga0070734_10004957_pt1 | contig 12137 bp, 10 predicted proteins | sample Coa_R1_8_FD_66444 | JGI IMG/M metagenome (GOLD analysis project Ga0070734, IMG submission 66444) | Surface soil microbial communities from Centralia Pennsylvania, which are recovering from an underground coalmine fire - Coalmine... | ecosystem: Environmental > Terrestrial > Soil > Unclassified ...
GTCTGCCTGCTCGGCCTTCGAACGGTGAAGCGCGACATGGATCAGATGCAGCGGCGACTGCACAAAGCAAAATAGGGAAAGTCTACGTCAAGGAGAGGAGAGGAATAAAGGGAGAGAGCGGGTTACGGGATTCGAACCCGTGATCTCAACTTTGGGAAAGTCGCATGTTGCCACTACACCAAACCCGCTTATTGCCAGAGCCAATAGCTATGACTGCTGACAGTGCGGATTATAGACGATGGGCGTTGAAAAGTCAAGCGTTTTACCCTCCATCAAGGACAGAGTCCAGCCAGCAGAAAAAGGGCCATCGCAGTTAGAGGCCGTGTTCCTTTCCAGGAACACGGCCTCTAACTCAGAGAAGGAAAGGTCATCTGGCACGCACAAGGCTGCTCATGAAGCTCATGCAACCCGTGCAACCCGTGCAACCATCCAGGAGAAAAGGAGGCATACCTCTACGCCCGGTTGTCAATTGCTTCATTCAACAACGGCGAGACGGCGTCCAAGTGGCAACCGGATGGGCGCTTGAGAGCCGGATGTGCTGAGAATGCTTGCAGCAGCAGCGAGCCAGGAGACGATGCTGGTCGCGATCGCCAGCCAGCCACCGATATGCACCAGGATGACATTATTGCCGCCTATCTGCCCAATGGTGAGGAGCAGGTAAGCAGCAAACATGACCACCATGGTAGCAGTCATGGACGCGCTGGTTCTGAGCGTCCCCAGGAACAGCACTCCTGTGAAGATTGTCCAGCACAGGAAGATGAGACCCAGGACGTAAGGCAGATCACCACTGCTGATGAGCGAGCTGGTGATGTTGAAATTGGGCATGAAGATCACGCCCAATAACGCGAGGAATCCTCCATAGGAGGTGAAAACGGTCGCGTGAACCATGTAATTTTTACGATATTCCCACATTCCTGACAGCACCAGGACGATGCCTGATACCAGCAGTACCGCGCCGAGTGCGGTACGAGTGCCAGCCGATTCGTAGGGAACGATGAAGCCGGTATAGTAGCAGCCGAAGATGGCAGTCGCGAACGCCAGGACGTTCAATCCAAGCGGAGCGGGACTGGCAACATCCGCGTGGACTACTTCTTCGCGCCTCGGTTGAATCGGTGTTGGAGGAGTAGAACTTTGATATTGTTGAGCCATAAGAAATCCATCCTTTCTTGAAGTGATAACGAGTCTCCGGCGTAGATCGCGCTGCCTCCTCTTCTCATTGCGCCTTCGGCCAGTCGTTCTCTCCTTCGCATACTTCTTGCGGCACGTAGCGGCGTCATTGACGTTCGTGCCCCAGCAGGAACACGGTTGACGAATGCGTATTCCTTACATAAATAAGCGTAGAATACATTGGTAAATGTCAGGTAAAAAAAAGCTTAATGTAGCATTAAAAATTTGCGAAGCAGAACAAGGTTTTGAGGAGTTTACAACGATATTATGGTTTCAGGACATAGCCTATAAAGCGCACCGCCTGTATGATATGCTCTTCACCGCAGGCGCTCAGTTTCTTGCGCAGCATATTGATGTACACTTTAATGCTTTGGGGGGTGGCAGTGGCCTCGGGTCCCCAGATGTGTTCATAGATGGCCTCTTTTGTCAAAACATGTCCCGCGTTGCTTGCCAGTAATTTGAGGAGTTCATATTCGCGTTCACTCAGCGCAAGACGCTGCCCTTTACACCAGGCCTGATGCTCCTCAGTGTCAAATATCAGGTTTCCGACCCGCAAGAGTTGATGCTCGCCACCTCTGGATTTTGCATAGCGCAACCTGGCTCGAATGCGCTCAATCAATTCATCATCGGAGAGCGGCCAGGGTAAAACACTATTCGCCCCACTTTCCAGGCCGGCAAGAATATCGTGTAATTCGCCTCCCTCATTCAGCAGAATCACCGGCAAATCTGTATATCCCTCGTCGCGTATCAGGCGACAAACTTCATTGGAATGGAGATCGGGCAATTGTTGGGACAGCACCACCAGCTCCAGCGAATGATGACGTATCACCTGGAGCGCCTGCTCCCCGCTATGCGCTGCCAGGACTTCGATGCCGTAGGGAGCCAATCTATGTTCGAGAGTATGGATAAAGATAGGGCTATCTGACGCGATCAGAATCTGTTTCATGAGAATTTTCCATCGCAATGGACCATCGTTTGTGGATGCAAACCACCTCGTAAATCTCGAGCAAAGGGTTGTGCAAGCAGACCGCCGACTATCAGATTATCGCTACATAATATAGTATAACGCAGATTGGAACATCATGACATGCTCAAAACTAGCATCACGCGACATGTGAAAAGACGCGCGAAACTGCGTCTATGTTAGCATAGCGCCACGTATGGTAGAATGGAACTAACCAATCATAGATAGCCGCGCTTTGCGCATGATGTATAACCGGAGGATGATATGAGCATCTTTTCGAGACTCGCGAATCTTTTTCGTATCAAAGCTAATTCCGCCCTTGACAAAGCCGAAGACCCAGGGCAGGTGATGGATTATTCGTATAACCAGCAGGTGGAGCAGCTCCAGAAACTGCGCCATGCCATCGCCGATGTCGTGACAAACGAGAAACGCCTGGAGATGCAGCAGTCTCAACTGGTGGACAAGGTCAACCGGCTGGATGGCCAGGCGCTGCAGGCGTTGCAGGCAAACCGCGAAGACCTGGCGCGCATGGCCTTACAGCGCAAAGAAACCCTCCTGACGCAGATTAATGGGTACGAGCAGCAGATCGCCCAGTTGAAAGCGCAGGAAGAAAAGCTGCTCTCGATGGAGAAGACGGTCACAGCGCGCGTCGAGGCATTCCGCACGCAGAAGGAGATGGTCAAGGCGCAGTACAGCGCGGCGCAGGCGCAGGTGAAGATCAACGAGGCTGTCACCGGCATTTCGGAGGAGATGTCGGAGATGAACTTGGCGATGCAGCGCGCGCAGGATAAAGTTCTCACCATGCAGGCACGTGCGAACGCCATGGAAACGCTCATCGAACAGGGCGCGTTAGGCGATCAAGGGCTGCTCGGCAACGCGGGCGACCCGCTAGAGCGCGAGCTACAACAAATCTCCTCGCAACAAAATGTGGAGGCACAACTCCAGGCCATGAAGCAGCGCCTGCAAATCAGCGGCCCAGACGCATCTCAACACCAGCTGCCGCCTGATGCATCGTCATCTTCCGGCAATCAGTAGGCCGCATTTCGCGCTCGCTTCCCGCTTCGCACTCAAAAGGATGCTCCTCTATTTGAGAGAGGAGCATCGATAGCTATTTCTTCTTGTCGCGTTCTTTCTTCGCCTTGTAGAACGACTTGGGTCGGGGATGCCGTTCGGTATCCACATAGGCGGCCGGCGCGGCATCCTCACGCGCTGCTACCTCCACGTCGTCGCGCTCGCTCAGCAATTCTTGCAGGTCGTTGTAGACATTGTAGTTATCAATAACTTCGGGCATTCGCAGCATGTGGCGCAATACTTGTATCTGGGTAATGCTGGTTTTGTCGTTCCTGGCGGGATCGGCCTTGCGCAGCAACTTCTCTACCAGGTCCATGCTATCATCATGCGCGCCGATGCCTTCCAGGCGCTCACGCACCACCAGCAATTGTTCATATAGGTTCATATGCTCTCCTTCCGGGTGTGGGCGAAACCGCCCTGACGCTATGGTAACATAGCGTACTCACCTCGTCAAATACATATTAGTCCCATGCCCCGGTCGCGGTCAGCCAATCAAGCACAATTTCAGGCATATGGGACAGCCCACCCTGACGCTGAGAGCATTGTGGAAGCGTATTGATAACGGTCGAACCGTATTCTTTGGAGAGCACCCGCCGGTCGAAGAGCACAACGGCATTGCGACGAGTGTCGCTCCACGCCAACCGGTTGAGGGCGCGGCGCACGCGCAGCGAGGCTATCGGCACAGTCACCTGGTGCAACTGGTCAGAATAGTGCTCTACACGCGCCGCAAAAGGAGGATCGTTGAGAACGGGCATGGGCAGGCGCGCCACCAGCACGCAGGTAGGGGGGCGACTCACCTCATCGATTCCATCCCAGAAGCTGCCCGTGCCAAGCAGCACGACACGCGCCTGGTCGCTGAACATCTGCCAGAGTTGGCGCGGGGAACCGTCGATGCCGTGACCGAGCACCAGGATATCCTTCGCCTCCAAAAGTGGCTTGACGGCAGCATAGGAACTACGCAGCGCCGCATACGAAGTGAACAACACGACGAGCTGGCCATCGAGAGTCGTTGCGAGATGAGTGATGGCCTCATCGAGATGGCGTTGATATTGCGGCGCGTTGGGTTCTGGCACGTCATTGGGCATGTACAACAGCGTTTGTTGCTGGTATTCCGTCACGACCGAGAGCGCAGGACAGCTATCGGCGTCCAGGCCGTATCGACCGCGATAGTACGAGAAGTTGTGATCAACCGAAAGCGCGACACCCGCCAGCACAGCGCCCACGCCTTTCGGAAGAAGATGCGTCTTGATGAAGGAGGCTATGCGCGAATTTTGCGCGTGCAGCACAGGCATGTTTTCGACGCTCTGAGCCGGTTGCACGCTCGTTTCGAAGGAGCGCGGCTGCCCCTGGTTCATGACGGGAGGCGGCATGCGCAGCCAGTAGACGCTAGTATCTTCTTGCTCCGCCTGCGCGTCTTTCCCTAGCGATAGCGCCCGCTCGGCTAATTTTTTTTGCTTGAGCAAGCGGTTCGCAAGCTCGGCGAGTTCCCATGCAATCGACTCCTCCTCACCGCTTCCTGGATCGAACCGACGCCGACTTTTCCTATTCGACAGGATCGTCGTCTGGGCTTCGTCGAGCACATGCATTACCGCCTTCAAGCGCTGAGCAGTGAGCTGCCAGGCTCGTTCGACTTCCAACCAGCTTGCCAGGTTACGCATCTGTGGCGTGAGTCGATAGGGTTGGTCGGTCCGCTCTGCCCCTCGCGCGCTATAGCCACGCGAGGCATTTTCCTGTTTCCCTTTGTCGCGCATCCCGCCGTTCGCGCCTTCCTGCAAGAGCTGCCCCAGCGCCTTGAACAGACCGTCGATAGCTGCTTGTGCCTGGCGCAAGGACTGAAACCAGGTGAGCATCCCCGAGTCCAGGGCCGACTTTTCCACGGTTGGCATCGTTGAGAGGCCGCCAGGGCCATCTTCGCTCAGCGTGGGCGCGGCCACCGCCAGCAATCCCTGGTAGCGGCCATCCGGCAGCTCGGTCCCTATTGTGTGCAACAGCGCCCTCAGGCGCGTATAATCAAGCTCTTCATTGCTCCAACGCGCGCATTCTTCCTCGAGCAGGTCGGCATCCAGGATCAACCGGTGAGGAATGCCCTTCAGCAGGCTGCGCGGCGAGGTAAGGTCATCCAATAGGCCAGCATGTGTCGTCACCACAATACTCGCCTGCTTGACGCGCTCCTCCGCGCGGCTGGAGAAGCAGTAGCCATTTTTGCGGTACAGACAGCGTTCGAAAGGGGTTCCGGCCCGGCTATCCGCCAGGGCAACATGTTCAACGCCCGACGAAATACGCTCCCACGCGGCGATTTCTTGCGGGAGGAGCGTCAGTTCGCTGCGCTCACCCGATTGCGTTTGCTGCGCCCAGATCGCCAGCTTCGCCACGCCGCGCGCCTGCTCTGCCGTCAATTCGCCACTGGTACGGCGCAGAGCAGGGCCGAACCAGCGATGTATACACAAATAGCCTCCTCGCTCTGCTAGATAGGCAACCGGGAATGCGCTTTGCAGCGAGGTTTGCAAGCGGGGCAGCACGCGCTCCACCAGACGCCTGGCTCCCTGCGCAGTCGCGACGGCAACTACCAGGCAAGGTGGAGCGGAAGGCGCAACTGGCACGCCTTTGTGAGCATTGGCAAGCCATTCCAGGGCGGGAAGCAGGGCAGGCGAATAATCATTCGCGCCAACCGTCACCTCTAACAGCAAGGGGGTTCGCTCGTTCAATGCGCGCTGAATGGCGCTGTAGGCCGTTTGATATCCGGCGTGCCGGTGAGTAGTGGGCGCATCTCGGTCGCCAGGAGGGTGTAGCGCGCGAACCAGCTGTCCGTCGTGCGCATGAGTGGAAGCTTCCTGCTTCACCTCTTCCGGTATCACCTCGACCAGCGTTTGCAAGGCGTTGGCCCCTGGTGACTGTTCCAGTCCTGCAAGCGCCGTTTCAACTTCAACCATTCCAGAAATAGGCAGGTTCGTCGTCATTGATGGGTCGCCTGGCAGCACAGCAGGCGCTAGGTTAGGCGTAATCGTATCGGATTCTTGCTGGCGCGCAATGGCGAATGAGAGGATGCGCGGGTCCATCCCTAGCTGCGCAGCGAACTGATCTCCCAGGCTACCGCGCAGCGCGCCATGTTGCAGGCCGTCCGCTTCCATCCGCTCGCGCCACTCCTGGCGAAAGAAGCCAAGCAAAGGCCAGCTGCGCGGCGCATCCAGGTGAGCAAGCCCCTTGAGAATAGGCGTGTCTACCGCCTCAAGTAGCCGATGCAGGGCGAGAAAGACATCCATCGCCAGCACCGTATCGACCATGGCGCGGTGTCGCCCAGGCGCAACTGGTACGCCGAGCGCCTGGGCGACATGCCCCAGTCCGTAGCTCGGCAGCGAGGGCAGCAAAACAGTCGCTAGCTCGAAGGTATCGATGAGTGGATTATTTCGCACCAGGCCGCGCCTTCGGAGGAATCCGGCGTCAAATGGAATGCTGTGTCCAACGAGGGGATATTCGCCTAAAAACCGCTGCAATTTGTTGGCGATGGCATCGAAGGTCGGGGCATTCGCGACGCTTTGTGGAGTAATGCCGGTCAGCCGCTGAACGCGAAAAGGAATAGGCCGCCCTGGCGCGACCAGGGTCTCCATCTTATCCAGGATGGTCTCGCCCTGAAATTTAATGGCCGCTACCTCCAGGATGGCATCTTGCTCCGCGTGCAATCCTGTGGTTTCAAGGTCGAGCGCGACACGAATGGGGGGCTGTTTAGCCATACAGGTTTCTATTCCTTGCGTTCCTCGCCAGGAGCCAACTGTGAGTGTCATCTCTCCCGACGCATTGTTTGTGGCTCGCTAACCAGGCCACGCTTCGAGTAGCAGACGCGCTTTCTGCGCCGCGCGCCCGCGATGACTGATACGATGCTTCTGCTCCGGCGGCAGCTCCGCCGTCGTCTTCCCCAGATCAGGTACAAGGAAAATCGGATCGTAGCCAAATCCATTCGTCCCACGTGGCTGTTCAGCGATTTCTCCCTCGATAACGCCCTCTACGACGCGGTAACTTCCCGATGGCTCGGCTAGCGCGATGGCGCAAACAAAGCGCGCGCTGCGCTGCGCTCCGGCCAGGTCGCGCATCTGCTCAAGGATAAGATGAAAACGCTCGTCATAAGGCGTATCCCTCCCGGCAAACCGCGCCGAATAGACGCCGGGCGCGCCTCCCAGCGCATCGATCTCCAGACCGGAGTCATCGGCCAGGCTCAACATGCCCGTTGCCTGCGCATACGCCACCGCCTTAATCGTCGCATTTTCGACGAAGGTCTGCCCGTTCTCCTCCACATCCATATCGAGGGAAATGTCGTTCAACGAGAGCAGAGCAAAGGGGAGATCGTTGAAAATAGCACGATACTCCTCCAGCTTATGTTGATTCGTGGTCGCCAGCAAAAGCTCTCGCATACATTCTTTCTAGTGAGGACGCGCTGTCTGCTATTCTATCATATTCCTCGTCATTTTGTCGAGCTTTTTAGAAGAAGTGCAAGGATAGGACTTTTGTCTAAAAGTGTACCATTCCGACTCTTTTTCACTCATCATGGCGTATTATTAAGTAGAATGTAGCGCTGAGTATGAAGGCTCTAATTTTTGTAACCTTCTACGTCTACAGAAGTGTGTGGCTTCTCACCCTACACTACCCGGTATGCGCCCATTGTGCTCTTCGTGCCCACCTTGAAAGGAAGTGACCCATGCAAGCTGAGGTCACCAGCATCGCTATCGATGCTCATCGACAAAAGGTCGCCTGGAATGTACGTCATGCGCTTCACCGCCGCTACCTGGAAATTTTTACAGGGCTGACGCCTCTCCTGTGGGCAAAAGACCGGCAGCTCTACCTGCACTCACGGCGTCTGCTCTCGCTGACGATCGCTTTTTCGCGCATACTCGACCTTTCAGATGAAGAAATCATACCTATTGCGCTGGCATCCTACTTCCACGATGTAGGAAAACTCGCCATCGATGATGCTGTGCTGAGCAAAACCACTGCACTTACACAAGCAGAGTATACCATTCTTCAGCAGCATCCTGCTCACGGGGCCAACATGCTAAGCCAGTATGCCTCGACGGAGGCTGCGCTCCCGCTGATCCTCTATCACCACGAACGTTGGGATGGCAAAGGATATCCTGCCGGATTGGCCGGTGAAGCCATTCCACTCGGAGCGCGTATCATCGCCATAACGGACGCCTTCGATGCTATGACCTCTGGCCGCCCGTACCAGGCACGTCGCACGTCAATGGAAGCGATCGGCGAGTTGATGCGCTGCGCAGGAACGCAATTCGATGAACGCCTCGTCAAACTCTTCGCCGTCAGCGTGGGCTTCTCCACGCTTTCGCTCGCCGAACTGTAAACGGGCATCCTCCCAGCTCTGCATAGATTCGTCGAGAAAAATGCTTGACACACCTGCGAGCTATCGGTATAATGAGCCTCGTCAGCAATGACATCAGCCGGTGTAACTCAGACGGGGGGAGAGCAATGCTTTCGTAAACGCAAAATGCACTGGTAAAAAGACTTAACTAGCCGATGTAGCTCAGTTGGTAGAGCAGCCGTTTCGTAAATGGCAGGTTCAGGGGTTCGAGCCCCCTCATCGGCTCTTTATATTTCATAATCCTCTGCCCAATGCACGTTTTTCGACTGTTTATTCTTCGACTCAACTAATCTTAATGTACCTTCTGTCTTTCCTACAACATCTACAGGGACAAGGAAGGCTCTATTGATTTGGGGGCAATACACTCCAAAATACTCGACCTGTCCTCGATAGTCTCGCCATTCACGGCCTTTTCCTCCATAATAGTGATAGGTCGAGCTGGCCGCATTGAACGCTACCACTGTCCCATTCTGTTCCAGTCGTCCCGTTTTGCACTGAACCCTATAGAACGTTCCATTGTCATCGATTACCATATCATATCTACCATTCCCCCCCGCCGAAAGGAAGCAGTATAGTTACTCCCTCTTGTCCTGATAGGCGTGCGAGTATAGCCGCTTCTGTCTTCTCCGATTTGGACTTCATGCCTAGAAAACCCATATACATCCTCCGATTCTGTGGCGAGTCTACCCCGAAGGATAGCCTCGCCACTTGTCTTTACAAGCTCATCGACACTGATAAGGGGTCTGACATGTACCCGAGAAATACGCCCAGATACTCTTCCAGATGCGCAATCGCTTCCTCGTCAAAACGATAGTGACCTGATTTAGCATCAGGTAGCGGTACCTGATGCAACAACTCCCGTGCTGTAAGTTTCGTTGCGCGGTGCGGCTCTTCCCCGTTGGCATCCACAAAGTGGTAACGCCTCCCGATTCAGTACTTTCTTAGTTTAGGTGCTCGACTTACAAACATAATGGGTAACCCATCAGCAAACAAATCACGCGGGTTGTTTGGCAAGATGCAAACAAAAGCCACTGAAGAATAGATACCCATCAATACGGCTGCTAAGAGACTTGGTGTCAGTGCATTTCGAATATCGGACTTAGCACTTAGAGGGAAGATACGTACAAAGCGTGATCTAGTAGATCGGCGAGTGAAACTGGTAGAGTAAACGAGGTATATAATCTGTTCGATTCTAGTAGCATATATCAAGACCGTGATTACTAAAAGGAAATAATGGTTACCAATGAGGGAAGCAGCAGCAATTCTAAAAGCTGAGGGCTACAAAATTAGCCCTAATACTATTTCACGTTTAGCTAATCGTGGAACAATACAGGCAAAGGACGATCCTGTAGATGCAAGGGTGCGCCTTGTTGATCTTGATGAGCTACGTAGACTTTTCACATATCGTCGAGCGGAACTGCCTGCCGCGCCCGAACAGATCGCTAGAAAGTCGTAATCGTAGCCCACCATGCCGTTCTCTCAAACAGGATACATGTCTATAGCTTCACGCTACTTGTAGCACGTTTCGAGCATTGGTGAAGGTTCAGTCGAGGCAGGCGTACCAGACAGCCTATCATGGCAGCAGGGGACACGACTCCTGGAATTGCCGCACAAGTTCTTCAGTGCGCAAGATCGCAACATGCAGAGGAGGGGGAACAGACAGGTTGAACGTCAGGATTTTCTTGTTCAGTGTGCGCAGCTGCTCGTCGTAGTCCTGGATAGCCTTCGTCACGGCAGCATTGTAGGCACGTTTCTCGCTCTCGAATGGGGGTATGGCGCGCGAACGCAGATAGGCTCCGCGTGCGTGCAAACGTTTGTGCTTCTGTTCCAGGCGAGCGCGTTCGCGCCGAATTTCCTTCAGCAGCTCGATCTCTGGTGGAGCATAGCCGCTCTGCTTCAGCACGCGATACCCGGCAGCTTTATCGCCAGCGTAAGGATTATCTTCCTTATCGAGATTGAGCGGTTTGCCCGCGCCCACAAGGTTGTCGAACTCTCCACGCTCGATGGCTTCTTGAATGATCTCTTCGACATAGTCCTGGTAGCGTTTTCCGCGAAAGCGGGGCGTTTTCTGCGTCCCCCCTTGCTCAGTTTGCTTATGCTCTCCCGAAGGCGCGTGTCGCCAATCTTTGTACTGCATAATGCCAGGTTTCCGGTGGAAGGTTTTTTGACCATCCACATGGTGTTGTTCGTTTATTTCCTATCTATCATTATAGTACGCTCGATAGCCTGTCGCGCAACCTCGTAGACCGTCTCCAAGGGCACGTTGCGCTCCACGGAGATGCGGCGGCAATCCTCGTATTCGGGCGCGGCGCTGATGACACGCTCGCCACCCTCGCCACCCTCGCCACCCTCGCCACCCTCACCTAGCAACTTCACCTTCACTGCGATGCTGCCTAGCGGTGTATCGACATGCCGTTGCTCGCGGCGAGCCTTGCGGCGTTGTATCTGCTGCATGCGCACGCCCAATGTGCTGCTTTCAGCCAGGATGAGCGATGCCAGCGCCTCACCCATCTCGACCGTGCAAATGACGGAGAGTTGCACAGCCGGGCGATTCTTCTTCATCACAAGAGGCATATAGCTGACATCCAGCGCACCAGCCGCCAGGAGGCGTTCCATCAGCCAACCCAGCATCTCGCCGGTCATCGTATCGATGTTCGTTTCGATGACCGTCACATAGTCGATTTCTGAGCTTGACATCCCCTGCTCTTCAATAGGTGTGCCGAGGCAGGCGCGCAGGCAATTCGGCCAGGGAAAGCGCTTCTGCCCGAATCCATAGCCGACTTTCTCGATGCGCAGGGCGGGCGTGTCGAAGCGCGCCAGGGTCGCGAGGATGGCAGCGCCTGTCGGAGTCACCATTTCGCCCTCGGCGGGGCATGGCTTCCACGGCGCAGCAACGCGCCGCAGGATTTCCAGCGTGGCGGGCGCGGGTACGGGCAGCAGGCCATGCGCCGAATTCACATGTCCGCTGCTCAATGGCAAAGACGAAGCATAGAGCGTCGTAATGCCGAGCGACTCAAGAGCAAGAACGGCTCCCGTGATATCAATAATGGCATCCACAGCGCCGACTTCGTGAAAGTGAATGGCCTCCGGTGTGGTATTATGCACGACCGCTTCAGCCTCGGCCAGGCAGCCAAAGACAGCCATCACACGCTCTTTTACGCTGGTTGAGAGCTTAGAGGCGTCCATCAAAGCAGCGATATCGGCGAGGTGGCGCGTTGGCTGTGCTTGCTCATCCAGTTCAACGCTGAAACGCGAGCCGTGGATGCCCCTGTCATCCAACGGCTCGCACTTCAAGGTATAGCCACTTAATGGAAGTGCGGACAGTTCCTGTTTGAGCGTATCCAGGGAGAAGCCAACATCCAGCATGGTTCCCAGGAACATGTCGCCGCTGATGCCGGAAGAGCAATCAAGATACGCAATGGTCTGTTTCATACGCGAACCTATTTCCCGCTCTTATGGAAGGCGATGGCGTTGCGGTAGATATCGACGTAGCGCACGGCGGAGGCGTGCCATGAATGGTCCGCCGCCATGCCGCGCTGCTGCAACGTGCGCCAGATGTCCTTGAAGCGAAAG
>Ga0070734_10004958_pt1 | contig 12137 bp, 8 predicted proteins | sample Coa_R1_8_FD_66444 | JGI IMG/M metagenome (GOLD analysis project Ga0070734, IMG submission 66444) | Surface soil microbial communities from Centralia Pennsylvania, which are recovering from an underground coalmine fire - Coalmine... | ecosystem: Environmental > Terrestrial > Soil > Unclassified ...
AACCGACTTCGGGACGCGCCATCGTCGGCGGGTACGATGTGGCGCGCGAACCGGAATCAGTGCGGCAAAACATAGGCTACATGTCGCAGAAGTTTTCGCTCTACAACGATCTCAAGGTCATCGAGAACCTTCGGTTGTTCGCCGGCCTTTATAGCGTTCCCTCGAACAAGGTGAAAGAACGCATCGATTGGGCGCTCGACATGGCGAATCTCAAAGGCCAGGAGAACCTGATTGTTGGCACACTACCGGGAGGCTGGAAGCAGCGCCTGGCGTTGGGATGTGCGGTGTTGCATCGGCCCCCAATTATTTTTCTCGACGAGCCGACTTCCGGCGTGGACCCGATCTCGCGGCGGCAGTTCTGGGACCTCATCCACCGGATGGCAGGCGAGGGCGTCACGGTCTTCGTGACCACGCACTACATGGAAGAGGCGGAATACTGCAACCGCCTGGCTTTGATCTTTCGCGGAAAAATGGTGGCCCTCGGGACGCCGTCGGAACTGAAGCACAAATCCATGAAAGGCGAATTGCTTCTGGTGGAATGCGCACCCCTTGGGTCCGCAGTGGAAGCGTTGCAAACCGCGCCCATGGTTCTCGACGCCGCGGTTTTTGGCAACGCGCTGCACCTGGTGGTCGAACAAGCTGACACGGCAATTCCGGCTGTGGAGCAATATCTTGCGGAGCACGGCGTCAACGTGCGCCGCATCGAGAAAATCCGCCCGAGCCTTGAAGATGTTTTTGTTTCACTCACGACCGAACCACGCAACGGAAGGCAGCAGAAACCATCATGAGCTTTACGCGCTTCATGGCAATCGCAAGGAAAGAACTGGTGCAAGTGCTGCGAGACTCGCGCAGCCTGACGATTGTGCTGGTGATGCCCATCGTCCTGGTGCTTCTGTTTGGGTATGGCGTAAGTCTCGATCTCAAGCATCTGCCGATCTATGTCTACGACCGCGACGGCAGCCAGCAGAGCCAGGACCTGCTCAAGCGGTTTCAGTCCAACGAATACTTTGACATCGTGGGTGTGGCCGGCAATTACCACGACCTGACCCGCGCCCTCGACGATGGCCGAGCCAAGATGGGTGTGGTAATTCCCTGGGATTTCTCGCAGCGACTGCACGATGGCAGGCCCGCATCCGTACAGGCACTCATCGACGGAACCGACGACAACACCGCCAACGTGCTGATCGGCTATGCCCAAGGCGTTGTACAGGGATATTCATCCGGAATCCAACTGGACTGGCTGCGCGATCGCGGTCAAATTGCCCAGCCTGCGCCAGTCAGCGTGGAGACGCGCACTTGGTATAACGAAGATCTTGAGAGCAGCGCTTTCATTATTCCAGGCGTGCTGGCGCTGGTGATGTCGGTGATCGGCGCATTTTTAACGTCGCTGACCATTGCCCGCGAATGGGAGCGCGGCACCATGGAGCAGTTGGTCTCCACCCCGGTAAGCCCGCTCGAAATCATGCTGGGCAAGCTGGTGCCCTATTTTTTGATCGGAATGGTGGATGTAATCATCTGCGCACTGCTTGCCCTCTATTGGTTCCATGTTCCGTTTCGCGGCTCGTTTCTCACGCTCATGCTCAGCTCCGCCATGTTTCTGGTGGTCGTGCTGTCGCTGGGTTTTTTCATCTCGGTGATCGCTAAGAACCAGTTGGCCGCGAGCCAGATCTCCCTGCTGGCTACATTTCTTCCCGCGTTTCTGCTCTCGGGCTTTCTCTACGCAATCGAGCAGATGCCGGTCGTCCTGCAGTGGATTACGCGCATTCTACCGGCGCGCTATTACGTGTCGATCCTAAAAAAGGTTTTTCTGAAAGGGTCGCCCGCTGCCCTGCTGTATGCGGACCTGGTTCCGCTTGCGATCTTCACCATCGTGCTGGCCCTGCTTGCCACACGTTCATTCCACAAAAGGCTTACGTAAGGACAAAGGAGAGAACGATGCTGGCTCGACTGAAGCAGATGCTCATTAAAGAGTTCATCCAGGTGTTTCGGGACAAGCGCACCCGCTTCTTGCTGTTTGGGCCGCCGATCATCCAGATGCTGGTGTTTGGATATGCGGCAACTTTCGAGATTCGCCATGTGCCTACGGTGGTCCTCGATCTCGACCATAGCCAGGAGAGCCGAGAACTGGTTTCTCGTTTTACCTCCAGCGAATATTTCGACGTGCAGCACCAACTCACCGATTCCCGCCAGGTAGGGGACGTGATCGATCGCGGAAAGGCGACGGTGGCATTGCAGATCAATGCAGGCTTTGCCGAGGCCCTGCGGAAGGGCCAAACCGCCCCTCTGCAGGTGATCGTGGACGCCACAAATTCCAATACCGCCCTGATTGCCTCGGGCTACGTCAACCAGATTGCCCTGGGCTTTGCCAGGAGCTATCAGGAAGACCGCATCAACCGCATCTCTCCGCAACTGAGCGAGCGGATTCCTTCGGTCGAATTGGAGCAGCGCCCCTGGTACAACCCCGATCTGCGCAGCCGCTGGTTCTTTGTGCCGGGAATCGTCGGTAGTCTTACGCTGGTGCTGGTGGTGAACCTTACGGCGTTTGCGGTGGTTCGTGAACGTGAGATCGGAACGCTCGAGCAGATTATGGTGACGCCCATTCGCCCTGCCGAGTTCATTCTTGGCAAGACCCTGCCGTTCTTCTTGATTGGCCTGTTCGATGTTTCCCTAATTGCTTTTGTAGGTACGCTTTGGTTCCAGGTGCCTTTCAGGGGGCAGCTTCTGGTCTTACTTGTTGGAGCAATCTTATTCCTGCTGTGCATGTTAGGAGTCGGCCTGCTGATCTCTACCGTCTCCGCTACCCAGCAACAGGCAATGGTAACCGCCTTCTTCTTCATCATGCCGGCAATCACGTTTTCCGGATTTGGGTTCCCCATCAGCACCATGCCGCGTTGGCTGCAATATGCCACCTATGCAAGCCCGCTCCGTTACTTCCTGATTGTGCTGCGCGGGACCTACTTGAAGGGAGTTGGAATGGATATTCTTTGGCCGCAAATGCTGGCCATGGCAGTGTTAGGCGTAGGGCTGCTAACGACGGCCATGTTGCGCTTCCACAAGGCCATCGACTGACGAAGGCTATACATACCTCATAAATCGGCAGAATCGCGGCGAAGCGATAGCGAACCCGTGGGCAGACAACAACGTTGTGACCACCGCCGTCTGGAGAGACGAAGACGCATTTCAGAACGCAAAGAAGAGCGCAGCGGAAGGATTCAAGAAGATTGGATTCAACCCTCCTGAGGTCATGCGGACTCTCAAAGTCGAGATCGAACGCGCTGTATCGGCGCTCACCCTATTGATGACCCGACTGCGCGATCCGTTGTTGGGCCAGTCCTATCTTTGGGAAGCACCTTAATCTGGGTTAACTCACTCGTACCTGTACCGACGCGCTTCGTTTTCCTTGGAGTGTACAAGGCGGATATTGTAGAGTTTGAAGAAAGTGTCAGTCGATAGCCCGTTCCCTGCAAGGTGGTTTGTGCTTTTGGTCCCGTTGCATCTTTGGCTTGTTTCCAATTCGACGGTTACTTCTGTGCCGGCGGCTCATAGAAGGAGCGCCTCATCCAAAACTAAGGTGTTTCCTCCCTCAATATTGTTGCGCACCAAAATAACTGCTAGCGTAGCTGGACAGCGCTCCGATTCAGGAGGAGAGGGATGAAGGTTGTTGTCCTCTGCGGCGGGCTTGGCACCCGCCTGCGGGAAGAGACCGAGTTCAGGCCAAAGCCGATGGTTGAGATAGGAGGGCGTCCTATTCTCTGGCACATCATGAAGATCTACGCCCATGCCGGTTTCCAGGAGTTCGTTCTTTGCCTTGGCTATCGCGGCAATATGATTAAGGACTACTTCCTGAACTACGAGGCGATGAACAGCGACTTTACCATCTGCCTCGGGCGCCGCTCCCATATTGAATACAACAACAATCATTCGGAGCAGGACTTTCGCGTCACCCTGGTGGATACAGGCCAGGCGACCATGACCGGCGGCCGGGTCAAGCGTATTGAGAAATATGTCGATGATGGCACATTCCTGCTGACCTATGGCGATGGCGTCAGCAACGTGGATCTGCAAGCGCTGCTGGCCTTCCATAGGAGCCACGGCAAGATCGCCACGGTTACGACTGTGGTGCCCGGATCGCGCTTTGGCATTGTCGATACCGGCAATGGTGGCCGCGTGCTGAAGTTTGTGGAGAAGCCGCGCAGCGAAAGCCGCGCTAGCGCGGGATTTTTCGTCTTTGAAAAAGAGGTCTTCAACTACCTGGGCAGCGACGAGTGCATTCTGGAGCGCGAGCCGCTCGAACGCTTGGCCGCCGACCAGCAATTGATGGCTTACGAGCACGATGGATTTTTCTACGCGATGGACACCTATCGTGAATACGAATACCTGAACGATTTGTGGTCCAAAGATCAGGCCCCGTGGAAGGTATGGAAATAAACACGGCATTTTGGCAGGACAGACCCGTGCTGATCACTGGCGCTACCGGCCTGCTGGGTGGATGGCTCACCAGCCGTCTGCTGGGCGCAGGCGCAGCGGTGACCGCGTTGGTGCGAGACTGGGTTCCGCAATCGGAGATCGTCCGCAAGGGCGTCTTCAACCGCATCAACTCCGTTCGCGGCGATGTATGCGACCAGCCTTTGCTGGAGCGGCTGCTGGGCGAGTACGAAATCGAAGTTGTATTCCATCTCGCGGCGCAAACGGTTGTGGGGGTCGCCAATATCAATCCGGTTTCAACCTTTGAGAGCAATGTGCGTGGAACCTGGGGCCTGCTCGAAGCCTGCCGACGCTCGCCCAAGGTAAACGCCATCGTGATCGCATCTTCCGATAAGGCATATGGTTCGCAGCCGGTGCTTCCCTACTCCGAAGAGATGCCGCTGCAGGGCCGCCATCCCTACGATGTGAGCAAGTCGTGCGCCGATATGATTGCGCAATCCTATGCAGCCACCTTCGACCTGCCGGTGGCCATAACGCGCTGCGGAAATTTCTACGGCGGCGGCGACCTCAACTGGAACCGCATTGTGCCTGGAACGATTCGCTCGGTGCTGCGCCGGCAGCGTCCGGTGATTCGCTCCGATGGAAAATATGTGCGCGACTATCTCTACGTGGAAGATGGAAGCGCAGCCTACATGCTGCTGGCGGAAAAGCTCTCCGCCGACAAAAACTTGCGGGGCTCAGCCTTCAACTTCTCTACGGAGACTCCCATCACGGTTCTGGATCTAGTGGAGCGCATTCTGGAGCGCATGGATTCCAAGCTGAAACCCGATGTGCGCAACCAGGCCAGCCACGAGATTCGCGAGCAATTTCTTAGCGCCGAGCGCGCTCGCCAGAAGCTGGCGTGGAAGCCGCAGTTCATGCTGGACGAAGGACTAAAGCGTACGGTCGCGTGGTACCAGGAGTTATTGCAATAGTGGATAAGGCAACCGAGTTGCGCAGTCGCATTCTGGACATGGTGGCCGAATACTACCAGGAAGCGTTTGCGCCGCGCCCATTCGTCGCTGGCAAGACTCCTCTCCCGGTAGCCGGAAGGGTGTTCGACCAAACGGAAATGCAGTCCCTGGCCGATTCGACACTCGACTTCTGGTTGACCACCGGGCGTTTTGCTGAGCAGTTCGAACGCGGGTTTGCGCGTTTTATCGGTGTTCGTTCCGCCACGCTGGTGAACTCCGGTTCATCTGCCAATCTGGTAGCGCTGTCTGCGCTGACCTCGGCACGGCTGGAAGACCGCCGCTTACGTCCCGGTGATGAGGTCATTACCGTGGCCGCCGGTTTCCCGACGACGGTCAATCCCATCTTGCAGAACGGCCTTGTGCCGGTGTTCGTGGATATTCAGGTTCCCACCTATAACATCGACCCTGCGAATCTCGAAGAAGCTCTATCCCCCCGGACGCGGGCCATCATGCTCGCGCACACGTTGGGCAATCCCTTTGATCTCGACGCGGTTTGCGCGTTCGCCCGGCGACATCATCTGTGGGTGATTGAAGACTGTTGTGACGCTGTTGGGTCGCAATACGCTGGACGCAATGCTGGAACCTATGGCGATCTCGCCACCACCAGCTTCTATCCCGCGCACCACATAACGATGGGCGAAGGCGGATGCGTTCTAACCGAAAAGCCTTTGCTGCAAACGCTGGCCGAGTCGTTTCGCGATTGGGGTCGCGACTGCTGGTGCGAGCCGGGAAAAGAAAATACCTGCGGCAAGCGCTTCTGCGGGCAGTTCGGCGGCTTGCCTTACGGCTACGACCACAAATATACCTACTCGCATATTGGTTACAACTTAAAGCTTACGGACATGCAGGCAGCCGTGGGCGTCGCCCAACTGAAGAAGCTGCCAGGGTTCATCGAGGCACGCAAGCGCAACTTCCGTTTTCTGCGTGAAGCTCTGGGATCGTTGGAAGAATATTTCGTCTTGCCGGAAGCCACTCCTAACTCCGATCCAAGCTGGTTTGGCTTTCCCTTGATGGTGCGCCCCTCGGCTCCTTTCAGCCGCAACGAGTTCGTGAATTTCCTGGAAGAAAGAAAGATCGCCACGCGGCTCTTGTTCGGTGGAAATCTGGTCCGCCAACCCGCCTATCGCGAAGCTACTTATCGTGTAAGCGGTTCGCTCGACAACAGCGATTTGGTGATGAATCAGGCGCTATGGATCGGCGTCTACCCAGGACTTTCCCAACCCATGCTCGACTATATGGTGGAAAGCATTCATACCGCAACGCGCGAATTGCCCGCTGCGCAAGGTACGCCGCAGGTCTCAGGGGCGGGCAAGTGACCCATCCGTTGGCGGAGGATCTCGATGATGTGCTTGCAGCCACCTCTCCGCTCTGGGACGACCTGCGTGGCCAACGGCTGTTCATAACCGGAGGCACCGGATTTTTTGGCTGCTGGCTGCTTGAGACCTTTGCCTGGATCAACCAGCGCCTTAACCTGAAGGCTCAGGCCATCGTGCTCACGCGCGATCCCCACGGGTTTTGCAGGCAATGGCCTTCACTGAATCGGCTGCTGGCTCGTGAAGAAGCGATTCAGCTTTACCAGGGAGACGTTCGCGATTTCGTATTTCCTTCTGGCGAATTTACCCATGTGATTCATGCGGCCACCGACGCCAGCGCCAGCTTAAATGCCGAAAGGCCTGCGGTCATGCTCGACACAATTGTGCAAGGAACGGCCCGCTGCCTGGAATTTGCAAAGAGCAGTGGAGTGCACAAGTTTCTGCTGACCAGTTCAGGTGCGGTTTACGGAACGCAGCCGCCTACGATCGAACATGTTGCCGAAACATACATAGGAGGGCCCGATCCGCTGGCGGCAGGATCCGCTTACGGCGAGGGCAAACGCATGGCGGAGTTACAGTGTGTGCTGGCATCGCGTAGTGGAGCGTTCGAAGCCAAGATTGCGCGCTGCTTTGCCTTTGTTGGCCCGTACATGAAGCTCGATCAGCATTTTGCCATCGGCAACTTCATCTCCGATGTTTTGCACCAGAGGCCCATCGTCGTAAAGGGTGATGGCTCGCCGTATCGCTCGTATTTGTATGCAGCCGATCTGATGACGTGGCTGTGGACCATCCTATTTCGCGGTGAGTCGGGCCGCGCCTACAACGTCGGCTCCGAAGAAGCGATCGACATTGCCAATCTGGCTCGTTCGGTAGCAGAGCACGGGGAAGCGCAGACGCGCGTGGAAATTCTGGGGAAACGCGATCCACAGGCTGGTCCTCCGCCGCGTTACGTCCCATCTACGCAGCGAGCGCGCACGGAACTGCAGGTTGCGCAGAGCACCTCGTTAAACGATGCCATTGCCAGGACGCTTCGCTGGTTTCAAGCCACGCGTGCCGAAGAGACCGCCCAAACCAGCCAAGGCGATCAAAACTGGAGAAAGACATCAGACCGCAGGGAGCACAGCATGATGAAAGTTTCCGACTACGTAATGCAACGCCTCGCGGATTGGGGCACACGCCATATCTTCCTGCTCACCGGCGGCGGCGCAATGCACCTGAACGACTCCATCGCCAAAGAATCGCGCCTCCACTACGTTTGCACGCATCACGAGCAGGCGGCGGCCATGGCTGCCGAGTGCTACGCACGCATCGCAGGGACGCCCGGAGTGCTGAACGTCACCACCGGCCCGGGTGCCATCAATGCGCTGAACGGAGTTTTTGGCGCGTGGACCGACTCAATTCCGATGATCGTGATTTCCGGACAGGTAAAGCGTGAGACCTGCAAAGCGGTGACCGGGTTCGACTACCTGCGACAGCTTGGCGACCAGGAAGTGGACATCATCAGCATGGTGCGCGGCATTACCAAGTACGCCGTGCTGGTGGAAGACCCTGGAATGATTCGCTATCACCTGGAACGAGCCTACTATCTGGCAAGCCATGGGCGTCCGGGGCCCTGCTGGCTCGACATCCCAACGGATGTGCAGGGAGCGCAGGTGGATGAACAGGCCCTACGCGCCTATTCCCCAGAGGTCGAAGAGACAGAGAGCGGTAAAGATCGATTGGAGTGGCCGAAGGAAGATGTCGAGCGGCTGTGCGCCGAAGTGATCGAGCGGATTCGTTCCGCACAGCGGCCGGTAGTGATGGCCGGGACTGGCGTTCGCCTCGCTGGAGCACTCGATGAGTTTGAGGAGGTCATTCGTCTTCTTCAAATACCGGTAACCACTGCCTGGACACACGATTTGATTGCGTCGGACGATCCTTTGTTCTGCGGGCGGCCCGGAACCATTGGTGAACGCGCAGGTAACTTCACCGTACAGAACTCCGATGTGCTGCTGGTGCTGGGATCGCGGCTGAATATCCGCCAGGTGAGCTATAACTGGAAGTCATTTGCTCCCGGCGCGTACAAGATTCAGGTCGATGTTGACGCCGGTGAGTTGAGAAAGCCTACAGTCCAGCCCGATCTTCCGGTCCATTGCGACCTCAAAGTGTTTCTAGCTGAGCTAATCCGGCAGCTACGGCAGAACAATCACCAACCGCGCCATCGCGAATGGCTCACATGGTGCGGTGAACGAGTGGGCCGTTATCCTGTGGTGCAACCTCGGCAAAGGCAGGCTGGCCCTCCGCTGAATCCTTACTACTTCATGGAATTGCTGCAAGAGCTGCTGTATGAAGACGACGCTGTGATTTGCGGCAACGCCACCGCCTGCATCATGCCCTTCCAGGCTTTGTTGCTCAAGAAGGGGCAGCGGCTGATTTCCAACTCCGGCTCGGCTTCCATGGGCTACGATCTCCCGGCGGCTATAGGAGCTGCCTTTGCTCGCGATGGCCGGCGCGTAATCTGCCTCGCCGGCGATGGAAGCATTCAACTCAACATTCAGGAGTTGCAGACAGTGGCCCATCATCGCCTGCCGCTGAAGATCTTTGTGCTGAATAACCGCGGCTATCTTTCGATCCGCAGCACCCAGGCGAATTTCTTTGGGCGCATGATCGGTGAAAGCCCTGAGAGCGGCGTATCGTTCCCCGACATGGGACGCATTGCCGCCGCTTATGGCATCCAGAGTCTCCATGTGGATCGGGTTGGCCAAATGGATGAGCTTCGGCGGCGCATGGAGAGCTCCGGCCCGCTTTTGATCGATGTGGTGCTCGATCCCGCGCAGGGGTTTGAGCCTCGTATTAAGTCGCGGCAGCGCGCCGATGGAACGATTGAGAGCCCGGCGCTGGAGGATATGTATCCGTTTTTGGAGCCGGAAGAACTGGCCGCCAACATGGTTACCAAAGTGGCAAAGTAACGGCTGTCCGCTTGGCGTTTCGGCGTATAATCTTGGTCATTTCCCCCGGAATTGCCCCGAATTTACACTTTCCTTCAGGCTCTTTTTGGACAACGAGCCTGTGGGGAAATCGATTTTGCCCCAGGCCGGAATTGAAAATCCGAACTTGAACAACAAGAAAGCAGTCTTGGACCGCTCATGAACAGGGACATTTTTGAAGATTTATTCGTTCTCGAAATTGCCAACAACCACCTTGGCAGCGTAGACCGCGGCTTACAGATCATCGGCACCTATGCGCAGGTCGTCCGTTTTAACAACGTCCGCGCGGCGATGAAGCTGCAGTTGCGCGACGTGCAGAATTTCATCCATAAGGATTTTCGCCAACGCACCGACATCCGGTATATCAAGAAGACTCTGGATACGCAGTTGCGGATCGAGGAACTCGCGCGTCTAGTAAGCGGGATACGCAAAGCAAGCTGTATCTCCATGGCGACCCCATTCGACGAATACTCGGTCGACCTGTGCTGCGAACTGGGCATCCAGATCTTGAAAATCGCCAGTTCCGATATCAACGACTGGATGTTGATCGAAAAGATTGCCAAGACCAAGAAGCCGGTGATCGTCTCCACCGGGGGCACATCGCTGAAAGATATCGACGACCTGGTTACGTTCTTCAGCAATCGGCACATTCCGCTGGCGGTCAATCATTGCGTTTCGATCTATCCCTCCGAAGACCACGAACTGGAGATGAACCAGATCGACTTCCTGCGGAACCGCTATCCCAACAATACGATTGGGTTTTCCACCCACGAGTACCACGACTGGAATGCCTCGATGCTGATTGCCTATGCCAAGGGCGCGCGTACCTTCGAGCGGCACATCGACATCCAGATCGATGGCATCAAGGTGAGCCCATATTGTTCGCTGCCGGAGCAGGTCGATACATGGTTTAAAGCCTTCCACAAGGCCAAAGAAATGTGCGGGGCCTCGGGGAGCCACAAACGCGTGCCGCCGCAGCGCGAGATCTCGTATCTCGATTCGCTGGTGCGCGGCGTCTACGCCAAGGAGGATCTGCCGGAAGGCCATGCTCTCACCGACGACGACGTGTATCTGGCCATCCCCCTACAGAAAGGACAGATCTCCTGCCGTGAGCTGATGCGCGGAGAGGTTTTGTTGCGTGCCGTGAAGAAAGACGAGCCCATCATGATCGAGAGCATCGATAGCCCGTATGCTCGTATTCCGTCGTTGACAGCCCTGATCTATCAGCGGGGGCTGTAGCGGGACATTGACGATAAAGGTAAGGCGGTACGGACGGAGAAAGGCGTGGCACAGCATCCCTCGGCTGTGTGGTTCGGCGATTTTATAGAGGTTCAGGGAGCAAGCCATGAAGAGTATTAGCGTTGTAACTCCTTGCTACAACGAAGAGTTGAACGTCCTGGAGCTGTATGAGCGGGTGCGGGCCGTGTTTGTGCGCCTTGGGCGATACCATTACGAACACATCTTTATCGACAACCGCTCCACCGATAATACCTTCGCGATTCTCAAGCATCTTGCCGAGAACGACCACAACGTAAAGGTCATCCGTAATACCCGCAACTTCGGCCACCTGCGCTCGCCAATGCACGCGCTTCTGCAGGCGCGCGGCGATGCCGTGATCTGCCTGATGGCCGATCTGCAGGACCCGCCCGAAATTCTGTTCGATCTGATTGCCGAGTGGGAGAAGGGCGTGCCCATTGTGATCGCTATCAAGACGCAGAGCCGCGAAAGCGGCCTGATGTATTCGATCCGCAGCTTCTATTACCGCCTGGTGCGCCGCCTTTCCGATATTGAAACCTACGAGCATTTCACCGGATTTGGCCTGTATGACCGCAAGGTCATGGAACTGGTCAAAACGTTTCGCGATCCGTACCCCTACTTTCGCGGGATGATCGCTGAAATAGGTCTGTCACACTCAGAAGTCGAGTACGAGCAACAGCGCCGCAAACGGGGCAAGACCAAGAACAACATCTTCACGCTTTACGATCTGGCCATGCTGGGAATCACCTCGCTATCCAAGGTTCCCCTGCGGGCCGTCACCTTTACCGGATTCGCGGGCTCGGCCCTCTCTTTCCTGGTGGGCTTCGCCTATCTTGTATATAAGCTGATTTTCTGGACGAACTTTTCCGTTGGCATCGCCCCGTTGGTGATTGGGTTTTTCTTCTTTGGCTCGCTGCAAATGGTGTTCATGGGCATTATAGGAGAGTACATCGGCAACATCCACACGTTTGCCCAAGACCGTCCACTGGTCTTCGAAAGCGACCGCATCAACTTCGAGTACCCGGCATCAGCCCCGCTCGTCGAAAACGAAGCTGCAGCGGCAGCCGCTACAGCGAACGCACCAATGGAATACATCCGATCGTAACAGTGCGGGATGCTCTCAAGAACCGGGTGATTTGACCTTGCCATTTTCATCCTGAGCG
>Ga0070734_10004959_pt1 | contig 12130 bp, 8 predicted proteins | sample Coa_R1_8_FD_66444 | JGI IMG/M metagenome (GOLD analysis project Ga0070734, IMG submission 66444) | Surface soil microbial communities from Centralia Pennsylvania, which are recovering from an underground coalmine fire - Coalmine... | ecosystem: Environmental > Terrestrial > Soil > Unclassified ...
AGCATGAGCCATGAGCTGCGCACGCCTCTCAATGCGATCATCGGATTCTCAGAGATGATCTCGACCGCCATGCTGGGCGACCTTCATCCGCGTTATGCCGAATACGCGTCCGACATCCACAGAAGCGGTGAACACCTGCTCGACCTGATCAACGACATTCTCGATCTTTCGAAGCTGGAAGCGGGCAAGCTTGCGCTCAAGGAAGGCGAGATCGATCTGAATGCGCTCATCGGCAGCAGCGTCGAACTGATACGGAATCAGTCAGCGGCGAAAGGGCTGAAGGTCGAGGTGCAGCTGCCGGTCTACCTCCCGGCCATTCGCGCCGACGCGCGCGCTCTGAAACAGGTGCTCCTCAATTTTCTGTCCAACGCGATCAAGTTCACGCCGGAGGGTGGCCGCATCCGCATCGGCGTGCATTCGGCGCCGGGCGCCGATCTCGAGATTTTCGTCGCGGACACCGGTATCGGAATGACTCCGGAGGAAATCAAGGTGGCGATGGAGCCGTTCGGCCAAGTCAATCCCATGCTCACGCGCGAGCGCGTCGGAACCGGACTTGGCCTTCCGATCTCGCTTTCCCTGATGCAATTGCACGGCGGCGTCATCCGCATCGCAAGCAAACCTGGCGAGGGCACAACGCTTTCGGCGATTCTTCCGCGCGCGCGCCTGATCGAACGCGCGGCCTAGATTGACCATGCGTGTCATCCCGGCCGAGCCGCTTGAGCGGCGAGAGCCGGGTCCCATCAAAGCGAGCGACAGCGAGCGCGATGGGCTTTGATGCCTCACTTCAGCCCCGCAATCTCCCGCAGCGCCTCCGTCCACGGCACCCAGCGCGGATCGGGCACGAGATTGTTCCACAGCATGTTGTTCGCGACATAAGCGACTGCGATTCCGGATTCGGGATGGGCAAATCCCATCCGGCCGCCCGCACCCGCATGACCGAATGAACCCTTGCCGAGCATCGGCTCGGATTCGCGGGGCAGCTCGAAGCCGAAGCCGAACCATTGCGGCTCGCCGCGCGAAAAGATTCGAAGATTGCCTGGTGCGCCAAGACCGATCGTCTGTGGCGTTCGTGCGCGTTCCATGGTTTCGGCTTTCAGCAGCCGCACGCCATCGACCGGGCCGATCATGCTTGCGTACATCCGCGCGAGGGCACGCGCGTTGCCGATGCCGTTGCCGGCGGGGATCTCTGCCGCGTGTCCCGCGCGCGTCGTCAGAACGCGATGAATGGCTTCGTCCGTCGTCTTGAAGGCATGGAGTATGGCGCGCGAGAGGCGGCTCTCGGCATCGATGCCGCTCGCGGCGAAGAGTGCCCGCCACTGCTCCTCGGTCACGGCCGGCAACGACGAAAAGTGATGCGCGACCCGATGTTCCTCCGCCTCGGGCAAACCGATCCACATCTCGAGGCCAAGCGGCGAGGCAATCTCGTCGTGAAAAAAGTGCCCGAACGATTTGCCTGTAATCCGGCGCATGACTTCGCCAAGCAGGAAGCCGAATGTCAGGAAGTGATAGAGATACGCCGTGCCCGGCGTCCATAGCGGAGTCATGCGTGCGAGCGCATCGGTCGATTTCTGCCAGTCGAGAATATCGCTCGCACCCATGCCGCTTTCTGGGTCGTATCCCATCAGGCCCGCCGCATGGGTGAGCAGGTGGCGCACGAGAATGCCGCTCTTGCCGCCCGCGGCGAATTCCGGCCAATAGCGTGCGACCGGCGCGTCGAAATCGAGCAGCCCGCGCTCGGACAGCATGTTTGCGGCGAGCGCGACCGCTCCCTTGGTGCAGGACATGAGGACGGTGAGGCTTTCTCCGTCGAAGTCCCGATCGTGTTCGCGATCGCGAGTCGTCCAGAGATCGACCACGCGTTCGCCGTGCCGGTAGATGCAGAGTTGCGCCCCGCCGCGGTCGATGGACTGCCCTTCGGCGAAGGCGAGGCGCACGGATTCGAACCCGGCCGCGACCATGCCTGCGATGTTCGCCGCACCCGTCATGGTCTCGCCCCCTCACGGCTCCTGCACAGCTGCCGTCCGCCTAACATATTGATGTGACGGCAACTGGTCTTGTGTTAACCATTTTGCGCTGGCGGACGGGGGAACTTTCAGCAAATCCGCGCGTTCGCCGCTCGATAAAGGTTAACGGGGGTATACGCCCATGCATGAAGTCGTCACCTTTCTCCACGAACTCCTCAATTTCATTGTCGATGGTCTCCGCGCCGGCTTTGCGCACATCAATGCGGCGCTCGGGCTGCTGATTGCGGCATTCTTTGCGTACTCGCTCAGCGACCTGAAGAGGATCTGGGTCACTGCACTCGGCGCAACCCTGGTTCACCTGGTCGCGCTCGTGATGCTTCCGGTGCTCGCGAACAATGCGAGCTTTCGGTTGCCTTCGAACCTTCTCACCATGTCGTATGTCGACATGGCGGTGTCGCTCTGGTTTGGCTATCTCGTCGTGATTGCGCTTTTCTATTTCGTCAAGAAACAGTTCCTGAGCTCGCCACGCGCGGCAAAAGCGCACTGAAGTCGCGGACGGCTGGTCATCCCGGCTGCGTGATAACGCAAGCCGGGACCCATTTAAGCGTGCTGCCGCGCGCGGATTGAAGGATTTGCGCTCGCTGTCGCTCGCTTGACGGTCCCGGCTGTCGTTTCGGGACAACGACACGCGCATTTCAGGTTCCCGGCATTGACGGGATTTTCGGCGCGCCTAAGTCGTTTTAGAGCGCGATCCGGAAAAGTGTGAAGCGGTTTTCCGACAGATCGCGCGAGAACCCGGATTTTCGAGACGGAGCGCGCATGACTGTTTCCACGACCGCCCAGGCTCCGCGCCTGGCCGGGCCAGTTCCACCGGAGAAACTGCTTTCCCTTCCGAAACTCGTTCGCGTCGCGCGTGAAAACGGCCTCGCAGCCATCCCGCGCTTTGCCTACGAGCAACCGGTCTCGACCATGCGGCTTGGGTTTCGCCGCGTCGTGCTCCTCGCCGATCCCGAAGCGGTCAAGCAGGTCCTGCTCGACAAGGTTTCGAATTTTCCCAAGGCGGAACACGAGCGCCGCGCGCTCGGCGGTGCGCTGGGGGAGGGTCTTCTGGTCATCGATGGCGAGAAATGGCGCTCCCATCGCAAACTGATGGCGCCGTCCTTCGATCACAAGAGCATCGTCTCCTATGTTCCAGGGATGGTGGAGAGCATCGAGAGCTATATCGGGAACTGGAGCTCGCTTGGGTTCGGAGCGAGCCTCGACATGAACGAGGAGATGCGAAAGCTCACACTCAAGATCATCTCGCGCGCCATGTTCTCGACCGACAGCGACGGCATTTCCGATCTGATGGGAAACACGCTGAAGCGCGTCGCGGATTCTCTTGAATTCAGCTTGCCCGATATCCTGCCCGTTATCGGGAAGTGGCGCATGCGGCGGAGGCTCGCGCGCATCGACCGGATCTTTTCTGACCTCAACCACGCCATCTACGCTTTGATCCGATCGCGCGCCGGCAACCCGGAGCAGTCCCGCCCGGATTTGCTGGACCGGCTGGTTGCAGCGCGCGACGGCGAGAGCGGCGTACGGCTCAGCGAGCGCGAGGTTCGCGACGAGGTCGTGATCATCTTTGTCGCCGGTCACGAGACGACGGCGGTCGCCATGACATTCGTCTGGTATCTTCTGTCGCAACATCCCGATGTCGAGGCCCGGCTGCATGCCGAACTCGATTCGGTTCTGGGCGGGCGGGTGCCCTGTTTCGAAGACCTGGCCGATCTCAAATACACGCGCATGGTGATCGAAGAGGCTATGCGCCTCTATCCGCCTGCGCCGGGGCTCTCCGATCGCGAACCGGTTGCGAACGAAACCGTCGCCGGCTTCGACATCACGACAAAAGATACCGTCCTGATCGTGCCCTGGGTTCTGCACCGGCACCGGCTGCTCTGGGACGATCCGGAACGCTTCGATCCGGAGCGGTTTTCTCCCGAGCGCTCGAAGGGTCGTCCGCGCTTCGCGTATCTTCCTTTCGGCGGCGGCCCCCGCATCTGCATCGGTGCGTCCTTGGCGATGACCGAGGCGCAACTCATTCTGGCGCAGATCGCCCAGCGCTTCCGCTTCAGGCTCGCGCCGGACCAGGAGGTCCGGTTGCAGCATCGCGTGACGTTGCGCCCGAAGGGCGGAATGCAGATGATTCTCGAGCCACGCGAGAACGCCGTGCGCGAGTCCCTCGTCGCAGCGCAGTAGAACCGCGCGCCGTCCGAATAGCGCCCCCTCCGTCCGCCGGGCGTGCGCGCTCTTGCGGGCGGAGGGGGTTTTCCTCGAAGTCTGCTTGGCCTACCGCCCCTTCGCCCCACCTGTCGGCGCAGCAGGAACGGTCAAGGGCTCCTTGGCCTGATCGTCGTGCATCATCATCGACCAGTGATGATCGCCCATCAGCGGCTTCCCGGTCAGCACATGAACGATCCCCAAAACCAGCGCGAGCACGGCGGCGATCAGGAGAATCCATCCGAGTATGTTTCCGAGGAGCCGGACAAAGCCATCGGCCTTGCTGGCCGCGAACAGGACGAAAAACGCAAGCACGGCAATCACGAGCGTGTGCAGCACCGCTGCCACGGCAAAGAAATGCATGACATCCTCCCCAGCCTCGCGGGGTTACTCCCGCGGCCGGTACAGTAGAGGGAAATCCCTGTTCTTGGAATCGTGTGGCTCGGGGCTCGCGGCAGGATCTCGCCTCACGAGTCTGCGATCTTCCTTAACGGGAAGCATCGACAAGCCGCCTTGCCCCGACGTTCAGATACCGTATGACAGGACCATGAACCTCGATCTTTCAGCCGAAGACCGCGCCTTCCGCGACGAGGTGCGCAGATTTCTCGAGACCGCGCTCACGCCCGGGCTTCGCGAGGCCGGGCGAAAGACGACGAGCGTTTTCAGCGACAAGCGCGTGAACCTCGCCTGGCAGAAGATTCTCCACGCGCGCGGCTGGGCCGCGCCAGCCTGGCCGAAGGAGTATGGCGGCACCGGCTGGAACGAGATGCAGCGCTACATCTTCGCCCGCGAATGCGCGCGTGCCGGTGCGCCATCGCTTGCGCCCATGGGTCTTCGCATGGTGGCGCCTGTGATCATGCGCTACGGCACGGATGCGCAGAAGGCGCATTACCTGCCGCGGATTCTCTCGGGCGAGGATTATTGGTGCCAAGGCTATTCGGAGCCGGGCTCCGGCTCGGACCTCGCCTCGCTCAAGCTGCGCGCCGGGTCCGACGGCGACGACTACGTTCTTAACGGCTCCAAGATCTGGACCACGCATGCGCATCTGGCGACGCACATCTTCCTGCTCGCGCGCACGCGCCTCGAGGGAAAGCCGCAAGCCGGAATCACTTTTCTGCTCGCCGACATGCAGTCGCCGGGGATCACCGTCAGGCCGATCGTCACCCTCGCGCTGGAGCACGAGGTGAACGAGGTATTTTTCGAAAATGTGCGCGTGCCGAAGGCGAACCGTGTGGGTGCGGAAAACGACGGCTGGACGGTTGCGAAATACCTGCTCGAGTTCGAACGCGGCGGCGGCTCGGCGGCGGGGCTGAAAGTGGCGTTGGCGCGCCTTCGCGGGATCGCCTGCTCGGAACGTGCCGACGACGGTCAGGCGCTTGTCGAGAACGCGCATTTTCGCACCCGTCTCGCGGAGGCGGAAATCCTCGTCGATGCGATCGAGATGACCGAGCATCGGGTCATGAGTGCGCTCGCAACGGGCAAGAATCCGGGCCCGGTCTCATCGCTCCTGAAAGTGCAGGGCACCGAGGCCATGCAGCGGCTCGATGAACTCGCGATCGAAACCGTCGGTTACTTTGGCGCTGTTCATCAGCCCGAGGCGCGCGCGCCCGGTACGAATGTCAAACCGGTCGGACCCGAACACAGCGTGACCGCCATGCCGCGCTACCTCAATAACCGCGCCGCCTCGATCTATGGCGGCTCGAACGAGATCCAGCGCAATATCATCGCGAGCCTCGTCCTGGGTCTTTGAAGGCCTCTCGCGCTGCTCCTTCAATTTCACCTTGGCCCGCTTCAAGCGGGTCACCCAGCCTTCAATCCGCGAACGTTGCCGCGCGCTTCTGCATGTTCGCCATCACCGCCTCGACCTGGTTCTTCGAGCCGATGAGCGCGACCTGCTCCTTGGTCTCGGCAAGCAGGATCGCCTTCTGATCCGCCTCTGCAGCGAGATTGAAAAGCCGCTTTCCGGCCCGGATCGCATCGGGATTTTTGCTCGCGATTTCGGCCGCGAGTGTGCGCGCATCGCCGAGCGGATCGTTGCTGACCCGCGTGGCCACGCCGAGCGCCTGCGCTTCTTCGCCGGTGAAGATGCGGCCGGTGAAGGTGAGTTCGCGCGCGATGTCGTCGCGCACGATTCCGCGCAGCAGCACGAGACCCGCCATGTCCGGGACCAGACCCCATTTGATCTCGAGTACGGCGAGGCGCGTGTCCGGTGCCACGATGCGGATGTCGGCGCCGAGCGCGAGCTGGAAGCCGCCTCCGAAGGCGACGCCGTGTACGGCTGCGATGACGGGCACCGGAATCTCGCGCCAGACCATCACGGCCTGCTGTGCGCGATTGGCGCCGCCGGGCGTGCGGCCGGTGGCCACGAGCCGGTCGGTATCGCCGGAAGCGCGCCGCTCGCCGGAGGCCATCTTTCCGAAATTTCCCATGTCGAGCCCGGCACAGAAGGCGCGGCCCTCGCCGGATAGCACCACCGCGCGTACGCCCTTCATCGTCTTCAGCTTCTCGCCGGTTTCGACGAGGGCGGAGAACATCGCATCGTCGAGCGCGTTCATCTTGTCCGCGCGCACCATGCGCACGTCGGCAACGCCGTTTGCGAGCTCCAGTTGGATGCGCTCTTCCATGATGATCTCCCGGGATTGCTTGCCGTCCAATTCATAGCTCGGGGCGGGGGCGGTGGCCATGGCGGGATATTCCTTCGCCGGAGCGCCGCTAAAGAACGAAGGTCAGCGTGTCTCCGCCGGTGATCAGAAGCTCATGTCCGGAGGCGGCGAATGCCTTAAGCACCGGCGCGCTGGTCCTCTCGCCCGGAAAGCGCCAGTCATGCGGTTCGACCATGACGACCGGCATTTTGGCTATCCAGCCGGTATTGGCTGAAAAGAGGTCGCGCTCGAATCCCTCGATATCGATCTTCGCTATGAACGGACGCGCCTTTTCACCCGCAGAATGCAGAGCATCATCGACTGTGACGATCCGAACGCCGCCCGAAGATGAGCGCACGGTCCGCGTGCCGAGGCTTTCGGCCGCCGGCAACACCTCGACATGGCCGGGGGTGGAACCAATTGCCGCTTCGATCACCTGTGCACGCGGAACGGCGATGAGATTCTTGCGGCAGACGGCAGCGCTTCCGGGATCGGGCTCGATGGCGACAATGGCCGCTTCCGGAAATGCGCGCGCGAACCAGCGTGACGCCGCGCCGACATTCGCGCCGGCATCGACAATCACCGGCAGATCGCCAGAAGAAAGGATTCGTCGATAGGCATCCACAACGCGTGCCTGCTGCGGGAAAGGCCCAAGATCGTAAGGCCGGCGCCGAACGAAGATGTTCTCGAACACGTCGGCGTCGGTATCGCGCGGCCGGATGTGAATGGTTCCGATCGACGTGCGAACCGCCATCATCGACATGCCGAGCAAACGACCGGCACGCACCTTCCAGGCGAGCGGGACAACGCCACTCAAGCGCTTCGGCCGAAGGTCACGCTCGTGTTCGGGTAAGTGTGCGTCCATTCCGATTCCCGGTTCGAGGGCAAATTCAGCTGTCGCAAAATCGACTCGGCACCATAGCAAAACCGTCGTGGAAGACTGGCAAATAAGAGAACGGGTGGGTTGGGACGATCGCGCGAGCTTCTCGCACGGAAAAAATCTTTTGCGCACCCGATGATTGGGTAGGGGCGGCTGGCGTACGTGCGCCGGCCAAATTTGGGGGTCGAGGGGCTCTCGTCACAGCGTCTTCGCCGGCAAGGCGGAGGCGGGATTTCGTCAGGGCGGCAGGCCTCGTCTGCCGCGAAGGGGAGACACATGCCTGTTTTTCTGCGCAAAACCTTTCTGTTGAGCACCGCGTTCATTGCTGCCGCGGCCATTGTGACCCCCGTCCAATCGGATGACAGCGTCGCGCAGGAAACGAATGGCGGCGCAGCCAATGCCTGGGGCAACGGCGTGGAAACCGTCGTCGTAACCGGCGCGCGCTTCAATCCCAACAACGCGCCGGCCAAGGCGTCGCTCGATACCACCGAGCCGCAGACGATCATCAACAAGAACTACATCCAGGACTCGATCACGCCGACGGCGGACTACGTCACGATTCTCGGGATCGCGCCGTCGCTGACCGGCATGTCGATCAACGGCCCCGGTCTTTCGGACGGCAGCGTCAAGAACACGCTGCGCGGCCAGCCCGATGGCAATTTCAACATGACGTTCGACGGTATTCCCTTCGGCGACACCAACGGGCCGACGCATCATTCCGAATCCTACTTCCCGTCTTCCACCATCGGCGGCATCGACGTCGACCGCGGCCCCGGCAACGCCGGCAATCTCGGTGCAGCCAGTTACGGCGGCACCATCAGCATATTTTCGGAAGGCCTGACCGACGATTTCCATGGCCGGCAGACATTCACCTACGGCAGCTGGAACACCTACAACATCAACACCAACGTGCAGAGCGGTGCGCAGGAACTCATTCCGGGGCTCGGCAATACGCGCGCGCTTGCGAATTTCCAGTATACCGGCAGCGAGGGATACCTCACCCTTCAGAACACGATCCACGACAATGAGCTCATCAAGATCGAACAGGATCTGGGTCCGGACTGGAGCGTCACCTTCCTCGCGAACCGCAACGAGCTCATTCAGCACTTGTCGGACAACAATGGCGCAACGGCGGCCCAGGTCGCGGTCTTCGGAAAAAAATATGCGCTCGAGGAGATGCGCAAGGACATTCCCGACTATTTCCAATTCAACGGCCAGCACAAGCAGACGGACATCGACTATCTGAAGGTGGCCGGTACAGCAGCGGGCTTCATTATCGATGATCAGGCCTATACCTACGCTTACGTGAACAAGACCACGACGGCGAACAACATCATCCAGGTCTTGGAAGATGTGCAGGATCAGCTGGAGCCGGGAGCTCTGCCCAAGGACATCAATCCCGCCTCGGGCGCCGTAGGCACGAAAGTGGGAGGCGTTTCGCATCCCCAGGACGTCGAGGCCTACACCAAGCAAAATGCGTATCGGGTCTGGGGAAACATCTTCCGCGCCAGCCGTCACGTGGATTTCGATGACGTGTCGCTCGAGTTCAGAGCCGGGTTCTGGGCCGAAGGGCAGGCGACGCAGCGCGAGCGCGTCTACTACGACGCGACGCTATGTCAGGCTGTCAATTGCATTCCGTTCAAAGGCGGCGCCATTCAGTTCGCCGACACCAATAACAAGAGCGCCAATGGCAACAAGCCGCCGGTGCTCGCGGGCGTTCCGCTTGGCGTCGGCTATTTCGAGCACACCGGCTGGACACAGTACGAGCCCTTTCTTGAAGTGGAGATCAAGCCGCTCGAGGATCTGACGATTACGCCGGGCATCAAATATGTCTGGTGGAAGCACGACATCACACCGAACTCGGTGGTGAAGGGCAAGCCACCAGTTTTCTATCACACCGAGAGCAATCAGGACAGCTTCACCACCCAGCGGATGCTCTATTTCGCGACCGCGAACTACAAGATCGAGCCGAACTGGAGTGCTTACTTCCAGTACGCGACGGGTATCTATGTCCCCGACATCTCGGCCTTCGAGTTCTCCAAACCGATCTTCTCGTTCCCGAAGGCGCAGACGACGACGAACTATCAGTTCGGTTCGGTCTACTATGCGGACAATCTCACCGCGGACGCCGACATCTATTACATCGACAGCGCCAACACGATCCAGTTCATCACCGGGAACGGGGCAAACGGATGCACCAGCGGCGACTCATGCGCGCTCAATGCCGGATATGTCGTGTACAAGGGCATCGAGGGTGAGGCGACCTACACCTTCGATGACCAGCAGTTTGACGGCTTGCTCTCAGGGCTTGCCGTTTTCGCAAACGGTTCGCTCAACTCCGCCAAGGGCCACACCAATCCCACGAATCTCAAGAACCCGGGACCAGCCCTTCAGTTGCAGCAGGCGCCTTACTGGACCGCGGCAGGCGGTCTTATTTACAAGAGCGGCGGCTGGAAGCTCTCGTTGATCGACAAGGTGGTCGGCCAGCAATACGAGGACTCACCAGGCTCGCGTGCCTTTGTGAATGGACAGGCTTTCTACAGATTGCCCGCCTACAATCTTCTCGATTTCACCGGTTACTACGATGTTTCGCAGTATTACGGAATCGATTGGGAAATCGGCGGCGGCGTCTACAACATCCTGAATGCCCGCAACGTCCTGTCGATGAACATCAACGATGGCGCGCCGGTCGGCAGCGCGGCCGAGAACGTCAACGATCCGGCCCGGATCGCCAACAGCACCGACCAGTACTTCTTCATGCCGCAGCGGAGCTACCAGATCACCATCAAGGCGCATTTCTGAAACATCGGAGGGGATGGCGCGCGGCGCGCGGACGGGCATCGGTCCGTCCGCGTCCGCCGTGGGTGCGCGCGGCCGTCACTCCGCCGCGACGACCGTTTCCTTCTTCTTGCGCAGGATGAAATCGCCGGGATCCGGCGCGAGCGTCGCCTTCCAGTAGTCGATCAGCGGAAACGGCCAGTTTTGCGAGACACGGCCTTTCTGGTTCTTGTACCAGCTCGTCACCTGCGGCACGCCCCAGGCCATCCGCGCATTCTGCGCATCGACCTTCTCGTTGAAGGCGTCGTGCACGTCCTTCTTCACTTCGATTTCCGAACTTCCCGTCTTCAGGAGAAGCTCGATCGCGCCCAGGATGTACCGCGTCTCGCATTCCGAGAAGAAGATGATGCTGCCATTCACCACGATGTTGGTGTTGGGACCATACATCACGAACAGGTTCGGAAAGTTCGGGATGGTCATGCCGAGATAGGCGCGCGCGTCGCCCGCCCATTGCTCGTGCAGATCGACGCCGCCGCGGCCCTTGAATGTCATCGGCTCGAGGAAGTTGCTGGCATAAAAGCCCGTGCCGTAGATCAGGACATCGACCTTACGGACGGCGCCGTCCGCGGTCACGACGGCATCTTCCGTGATTTCACGGATTGGCTGCGTGACCACCTTGACGTTCGGACGCTGGAGAGCGGCGAGCCAGACGCCATTGTCGCGCACACTGCGTTTGCCACCCACCGGATAATCAGGGATCGCCGCTTTCGCGAGCGCATCGTCATTGGCGATCTGCGCCGTCGTGTACTGAACGAGAATGTCGCGCAGGCCCTGGTTGGTGGCGCTGATCGCGGTAGAGGGCCCGTTCCAGCCGGGATCGGCCTGCACGAACGGATAGAGCCCGTCTGTCAGCATCCAGAACAGCCAGAAGCGGTACCATTTCGCGTAGAAGGGCACGTGCTTCAGCAGCCACTTTTTCCCTTCGGCGACGTCCTCGTGATAGTTCGGCGTTGCTCCGAGCCAGGGCGGCGTCCGCTGGAAAACCAGGAGCTCCTTCGCCTCTGGCGCGATCTCAGGCACGAACTGGAAAGCGCTCGCACCCGTTCCGATCACCGCGATGCGCTTGCCCTTGAGTTCTGCGTCGTGGTTCCAGCGCGCGGAATGGAAGGCCACACCCTTGAACTTCTCGATGCCCTTGATGTCGGGAAGTTTCGGCCGGTTGAGCTGGCCGACCGCAGTGACGACCGCGTTGGCTTCCACCGATTCTTCGCGGCCGTCCTTCGTGCGCAGCTTCGCGCGCCAGAGCGAGCGGACCTCGTCGAAGCGGGCTTCGACCATCTCGGTCTCGAAGCGGACGAATTTTTTGAGGCCGTATTTCTCGGCCACGCGGCGGAAATAGGAGATGAGGACCGGCTGCGTTGAGAAATGCTGCGGCCAGTCATGGAACGGCTCGAACGAATAGGAATACATGTGATTGGGATTGTCGACGCGGCAGCCGGGATAGGTGTTCTCGAGCCAGGTGCCGCCGACATCGGCGTTCTTCTCGACAACGGAGAATGAGATTCCGGCCTGCTTCAGGCGAATGGCCGCGAGCATGCCCGACATGC
>Ga0070734_10004960_pt1 | contig 12128 bp, 7 predicted proteins | sample Coa_R1_8_FD_66444 | JGI IMG/M metagenome (GOLD analysis project Ga0070734, IMG submission 66444) | Surface soil microbial communities from Centralia Pennsylvania, which are recovering from an underground coalmine fire - Coalmine... | ecosystem: Environmental > Terrestrial > Soil > Unclassified ...
ACCGCTATGCGGGCTTGGAAGGCAAGTCCCTGGACCTTCCCCTGGTGCACCGGCGCATTCCCATCATCACCGACCCGTCAGTGGACAAGGAATTCGGCACCGGCGCGGTCAAGATCACGCCCGCCCACGACTTCAACGACTTCGCCACGGGCAACCGGCACAACCTGCCCCGGATCAATATCCTCAATCCGGACGGGACCTTGAACGAGAATGCGGGCCCCTATAAAGGATTCACGGTCCAGGCCGCCCGCAAGAAGGTGGTGGAGGACCTGGAAGCCCAGGGGCTGCTCCTGAAGGTCGAACCCCACGAGCACAATGTGGGCCATTGTTCCCGCTGCGGCACCGTCGTGGAACCTTATTATTCCAAGCAATGGTTCGTGCGGATGAAGCCCCTGGCCGAGCAGGCCTTGAAGGCCGTGGAGCAGGGTAAAACCCGTTTTACCCCCGAGGGCTGGCAGGCCGAATTCGACAAATGGCTGACCAATATCCACGACTGGTGCATCAGCCGCCAATTGTGGTGGGGACACCGCATCCCCGTTTATACCTGCGGCACGTGCAAAACCCAGGTGGCGGCGGAAGAACAACCGAAGGCCTGTCCTAGAGGCCATGAGGGACAAATGGAGCAGGACCCGGATGTCCTGGACACCTGGTTTTCCTCCGGCCTTTGGCCCTTTTCCACCCTGGGCTGGCCGGAAAAAACCAAGGACTTGCAACTTTTCTACCCCACCTCGGTGCTGGTGACCTCCTGGGACATCCTCTTTTTCTGGGTGGCCCGGATGATGATGATGGGCCTGAAGTTCATGGGCGAAGTGCCTTTCCGCGAAGTCTACATGTACTCGCTGGTGGCCGACGCCGAAGGCAAAAAAATGAGCAAGTCCAAGGGCAACGTGGTCGACCCCCTGGACCTCATCGACCAGTACGGCACCGACGCCCTGCGGTTCACCCTGGCTTCCATCGAAACCAAGCAGCGCTATGTGGCCTTGACGCCCCAGAAGCTGGAGTCCTCCCGTAATTTCGTCAATAAGCTCTATAACGCCACCCGTTTCGTCCTGATGAGCGTCGGCGGCGTGGAACCCAAGCCGCTTTTGAAAGACGACCATTCGCGGCTCAAGCTGGAGGACAAGTGGATACTGACCCGTCTTTCCCAAGTGGCGGGGGAAGTGACCCAGGACTATGGCAAATACAGGGTCGCCGAGCTTTCCCAAACCCTTTACCGGTTCGTCTGGAACGAGTTCTGCGACTGGTACCTGGAATGCATCAAGCCGCGCCTTTACGCCGAAGCGTCGCCGGAGGAAAAACAACTGGCGGCCTCGGTGATCCTAACGGTTTTGGACGGCATCCTGCGCCTGCTGCACCCCCAGATCCCCTTTGTCACCGAGGAGCTTTGGCACAAGCTTCCCGGGCGCGTGGAAACGATCATGAAATCCACCTGGCCCAAACCGTCCGACTATCCGGCGGATGAGGCGGCGGTCAAGGATTTCGCCTTCTTGCAGGATATGGTGACGGCTATCCGTACCAGCCGCAGCGAACTGAATGTGCCGCCTTCGGCCATGGTCAAGCTATCCACCCAAGGGGATAGCGTGAAGTTCGCCCCCTCATCGCCCCAGGTCCCTTTACTCAAAACCCTCTGCCGGGTCAGCGAATTGTCCGAAACTTCCAAACGCCCCGCGAAGACGGCCCTGGCAGTCATCAAGGGCGGGGAACTCTATGTCCACCTGGAAGGGGTGATCGACCTCAAGGTTGAGGCCGCCAAGCAGGAAAAGGAACAACAGAAACTCGAAAAATACGTCCAAGCCATCACAGGAAAGCTTTCCAACGAGCAGTTCGTCAAGAACGCACCGGCCGAGCTGGTCGAGGCGGAGAAAGAAAAACTGCAGGAAGCCAAGGATAAGATCATCCGCATCATCAGCAACTTGAAATTCCTCGATAAAGGGCCGTCACTATGAGCCATCCCAAGGGCAAGGTGGCCGTGAAGACGGGGAAGGGGCTGGATTTCGGGAAAATCCGCCCCCTGCTCCAACAGGCCCTTGAGGAAGACGGGGCTTGGAGCGATCGGACCAGTTTCGCTACTATTCCCGCATCTTTACACGCCCGCGGTGAAGTGATTGCCAAGGGGGACGGCGTCCTGGCCGGACTGCCGGTTGCGGAGCAAATCTTCCAACTTTTGGACCGGCGGTGCCGACTCAAGGCGTTGGTGAAGGAAGGCGCCCGCGTGCGCCGGGGAATGAAAGTGGCCGAATTGAGGGGCTTCGCCCGTCCGCTCTTAAGCGGCGAAAGGGTCTCCTTGAACCTCTTGAGCCGCCTTTCGGGTATTGCCACCTTGACCCGTGAATTCGCCTCCAAGATCAAAGGCCCCCGTCTTTATGACATCCGCAAAACCACCCCCCTCTGGCGTCTTTTGGAGCGCTATGCCGTGCGGATGGGCGGCGGCCAAAACCACCGCTTCAACCTGGCGGGCCACGTCTTGATCAAGGACAACCATTTGCGGCTTGGCGGCGGGGTTTACGCCTGCGTCAAGGCGGCCCGGAAGCTTTACGGCAAGGGCGAATTCATCGAGGTAGAAGTCGAAAACTTTGCCCAGGCTTCGGAAGCCTTGAGGGCGGGCGCTGACCTCCTTTTGGTGGACAACGCCTCGCCCAGGATCATTGGCCATATCCTCCGGCTGGTCAAAGGCAAGATGCAGGTCGAAGTTTCGGGCGGCCTGACCTTGAAGAATATCGGCCGATATTCGAACCTGCCGGTAGACCGTTTTTCCTCCGGGTCCTTGACCCATTCGGCGCTTCCTCTGGACTTCTCGATTGAATTCTATCCCCTGAAATAACCTCAAAATGAAACCCGAACAAATCCTCAGGGGCCTCAAGACCAGGTCCTTCGGCCGGAACTTGCTCTGGCTGGAAAAAACAACCTCCACTAACGACGTGGTGGCTGAACTGGCCCTGCAAGGCGCGTTGGAGGGCACGGTGGTTGCCGCCGAAACCCAGACCAAGGGACGGGGCCGCCAGGGCCGCCGTTGGAGCTCGGCGGCGGGGAAGTCCCTGGCTTTTTCCATCCTCCTCAGGCCCAAACTCCACGCGGATGAACTGTCCGAGATCACACTGGCTTCCGCCGTGGGGGTCGCCAAAACCCTGGAGGATTTCCACTTCAAGCCGCGGATCAAATGGCCTAATGACCTTTTGTTGGAAGGCCGCAAGGTTTGCGGCATTTTGACCGAAATGGGCCCTAAAAAAGATAAAATGACCGCGGTGGTTTTGGGAATCGGGATCAACCTCAACCAAGGCGCGAGGGATTTTCCGAAGGAACTCGGGGGCATCGCCACCAGCCTTTACCGGGTGTCGGGCCGTAAAGTCAACCGGGCCCTCTTTTTTCAAAAACTGCTGCTTCACCTGGAGGACGCCTACCACAAGGTTTCGGAAAGGCATTTTTCGAAGATCCTGGCCGAATGGCGCAAGAGGTCCTCGACCTTGGGCCAACAGGTCAAGGTGGCCCAAAGCCACCACGTTTTTTACGGGCATGTGGTGGACGCGGATGAAAAGGGGGCCTTGCTGGTCCGGAACGACCTGGGCATGGTGGAGCGGGTCACGTCGGGCGATGTGGAGATTTTGGGATCTCATTCCTAAACTCATTCGAGGTTGAAATGATCTGGGCAATTTTGATCGGTAATACCCGTTGCGTTTCCGCCTTGATGCGGGGCACCCGGGTGGTAAAACGCCATGTGGTGGCTACGGATTCACTCAAACGGGGGGCGGGCGCCCTGACCTGGGCGAAGGCTTTGCGCAAAAAATCCGGGGCCGAAGGGGTCATCGCGGCCAGCGTGGTGCCGCCGGTGGACGGAGCGGTGCTTAAAGCCGTCCAAAAAGCCTTTAAAATCAGGCCCGAGTTTGTAACCGCCAAGAGCCGGCTGGGCATAAGGGTGAAGGTCAAGAAACCCGCCCAGGTCGGGGCGGACCGCCTGGCCAATGCGGTGGCCGCCGTGGAATTCTACGGAGCCCCTTCCATCGTGGTGGACCTGGGCACGGGCACCACCTTTGACGTGGTGGATAAGAGCGGGGCCTATTGCGGCGGGGCCATCCTGCCGGGACTGGGTATTTCCTTGCGAGCTTTGCACGATTTCACCGCCAAGATTCCGCTGGTCCAATTCGAACCTACCCGCTACGCCATCGGCCGGACCACGGAGGAAGCGGTCCGTTCCGGCATCTACCATGGGGCCATCGGTACGATCCGGGAGTTGTTATTGAAAATCCGCGGGGAGTTGGGCGTAAAAGCGCCGGCGGTAGCCACCGGTGGTTGGTGCCGGGTTTTCAAGGGCACCGGCCTTTTCCCCCACACCGAGCCGGATTTGACTTTGAAAGGGTTGGCCCTTATCTGGCGGAACGGCCATGCGTAATATCGAAGAGATCGCCGCCGAAGAAGAAACGAAAATCCAGGAGATGAGGCAAAGGCGGCTCAGGCTGTTCTTCCGCTGGTTGGGATTGGCCGGAAGCCTGTGGGGTTGGGTCCTTTTCCAACATGGGGAGATGGGCAAGGGGGCCCTATGGGTCACCGGTTCCCTCTTGGCCTGGGCCCTTGGCTGGGGAATCCTCCAAGCTTTTCGGGGAAGTTTTATTTCTTTTTTTCCTTCAATCCTTTCCGCCGCTTGCGCTTGTGGCCTTTATTTTTTCACCCGGCTGCCGTCTTTTTACTGGGGCAAAGACCCCGCCTTTTGGCTCGCAGTACACGGAGGCGCGGTGACGGAACCCGCCTGGTCGCCCTTGGGTTACCTGGTGGGCCAGGCGGCATGTTTTTTACTGCCATCCCAGCAATTTTCCCTCCTGCCAATCCTGTCCGGCGGGTTCTTGTCGGCGGCCCTTTATTTCGCGGCACAGGATTATTTTTTTCAGCTCAGGAACAAAACCTTCTCCGGACTGGTTTGGGTTTTTTTGGTTTGCGCGGTTCTGGCCGTCAGCGCCCCCTTTTGGGGCGTGGGAACGCTGGCTTCGGGGATGACCGCCTCCCTTGGTTTTTTTCTATTGCTCCTTCAACGCGTTCTTTTGAGCTTGGAAGAAAGGCCCTGGGGAGTTCTTTACTTCCTTATAGGACTGCTTGGGTCGGTCCATCCCCTTTGGGGGGGGCTGGGACTCCTCTACCACTTGGGGTCACTGGATTTTGACGGAAAGAAATGGACAAGGCATCTCTTGCCCCTGGCGGCGGGGTTTACCCCTTATCTTTGGATTTTCTTCCGTGCGGGCCGCTTTTTTCCATCCTGGGGCGGCGACCATCCGTTTTCCGCAATAGGCTGGGGTAGCTGGTATTGGGAATCGTCCTTGTGGGGCCCGAGTGGGATTTTTCCCCCTGCCTTGCAGGGAATGGGTTTTGCCCTGGCCCTTTTGGCTGTCCTTACGGCCTTGTTCTGGTTTCTCCACTTTTTTAGGTGGAGGGCCGGGTGGAAAATCCACTTTTCCATCCTGGATTTCTGGATCTGGATCCTGGCGGGATTGGGTGGATTTTTCCTTTATTCCACCACTTCTGGAATTTACGGTCCGGTTATTCTTTGGTTTGCGGCCGGCTTGGGGGGCGGGTTTTTAAAACTTCTCGAAAAAGGGGCTGAACGGTCGCAGGGAACCTTCTTATCGGGCGCCCCTTTGGGATGGGTGGGATCGCTGGGCCTTCTGGCGGCCATTGGCTTGGCCTGGCTGCCGGGCCAGGGACCGATGCGCAGCCAGCCCTATTTTCCCCTGCAACACGCCCTGAACCTTTTACGAAGCCTGCCTCCGAAGGCCGCCGTCTTGATTTGCCATGACCCCTTTGATGCCGCCGCCTGCCGGGAAGCAAGGTTGATGGAACCGATCGCGCTGGACTCTGTCATCCTGGATGAAAAATACCTGGACCAAAGATGGTACGCCACCCAAGTGATGGAGCGGGCGCCTGAAATCCTTTTTTCCAATATCATCGGGACTCCGATGGAAGTGGTGAAAAGGATTGCGGCGGACAACCGGGACCTCTGGGCGGTCTATTGGGACCTGGCCCAGTTACCGCCTGATTGGAAGGAACCCCAGGCCGCACCCGCGGTTTTGGCCCAATTGTTCGTGGGTCCCGCAACCGGAAAGCTTGACCCCGAAAAGGCCCAATACCAGCTTGATTTGACGGTTTTGCCCGGGGCCGGCAAAGGGATGGGCCCCCGAAGCCGGGACTATTTTTCCCGTTACGTCACAGGCTTCGATGAATTGGGGAAATATCTGATGGGCGCAAACCGCTATTCGGACGCCATTCCAGCCTTGGAAAGGGCGGTGAAGCTCGACCTGGATTTCCAGGAGCCCCAGACCCTCCTGGCCCAGATGTATTCAAAGCAGAACATCCTGGAGGCCGCAAGGCTGGAGTTCGAAAAAACGGTGAAAACCCACCCGCAGCAAATCGGGGTCCTCATGAAGGCCGTGGCGGAGGCCCAGGAAGCCAAGGATGAGGCGAAAGCCGCCGAACTGCTGGCCGAAGTTATCCAACTCAACACCCAATTGGCGGACGCCGAATACCAGCTATCGAAGATTTATGACAAGGAAGGCCATTCCAGCGAGTCCAAATCGCTGCTGGAATCCTCCCTCCGGTTGAACCCCCAGCAATTGGACGCCCAAATGGCCTTGGGGAAACTGATGGAGAGAATGGGAAACCGTCCCAAGGCCGAGCAGGCCTTCCGGGCGGTTTTAGAAATCGACCCGCAGAACAAACCGGCCCAAGTGGAGCTTTGGAAATTGTTGAATAAGCCCTAAACCCGGCTTTTTAAGAAATGCGAATTGGGAATCTTTGCCCTGGGCTACAATAGGACATGCCCTTTACCGGAAAACTTGAAAAAACCCCGCGCTTTCCATTCTGGGTTTGGCCGATTTATTTCCTCCTCCTTTGGCAAATCCTCCTTTGGGCTGAAAACCCCGGCTTGATGTCGGACGACAGCGGGGAAATGGCGGCGGCGGCCTTTAACTTGGGCCTGTCCCATCCGCCGGGTTACCCCCTCTTCGATTTGGCCGGCCACCTTGCCTGCCAGCTTCCTCTCGGCACTGCGGTCTACCGTTTGAATCTCTTCTCCGGGTTTTTAGTTCTTTTGTCCCTTTTCTTCACCTTGGATGCGGCCCGCCAAATGGGGAACCGCTTTTCCCGCCCCGGCTCCCGAAGGCCGGCCTGGAGGCTCGAGGCCCTTCTGGCGGTCATGGGGCTCGTTTTCATTTCCTGCCGTATCGTCTTCGCCCAAAGCCTCACGGCCAAAGGCTGCGTTTATACCTTGACGCTTCTTTACGCTTCGGTGGCGGCATGGCTTTACCTTTCGGACCGGAACTCGCCCGGCCGACAGTCTTATTGGCTTTTGGGATGTTTTTTGGAAGGGGTGGGGTTGGCCAACCACTGGCAAACACAGCTTTTATGGGTTCCGTTTTTGGTCCTTTGGTTTTTTCAAAGGGATTATCTTTGGTGGTCCCGAACGGTCCTACTTTCGTTATTCTCCTTTCTCATCGGTCTTTCGCTTTACCTCTATCTTCCACTGCGTGCCCAATTGGACTGTAGGCCGAGCTGGGGTTACCCCATCAACCTCCCCCTCTTTTATTGGGTTGTCTCACGGAGCCCCTTTGCCGGAATGGAGCATTGGGTCCAAACCGGTGCCTTCTACCTGAAATCCCTCAGGGAAATGCTGCGGGTTTGCTTTTTCGATTGGATCCCGGGATTCGCGTTCTTCAGCCTGGCCGGTATGGCCCTTTTGTGGAAGAAGGAGCGCGATCTTTTTTGGGGTTTTTTCGCGCTTTTTGTCCCGGTTTTTTCCGCCATCCTGGTCGTTCATGAGGAGATGAACATCTACCTCATTCCCGCCTACATGGTGTCCCTGACCGGATTGGTGCTTTTATCCGGGTTTGTGGCCGCGTGGCGAATCGGAGAATCCTTGGGCGGGCGTAGGGCCGTCCTCTACCTGGGAATCCTGGCCCTTCTATCCACAGGCTGGCTATCCCATGTCTTCCGGTTGGAGGACAAAAGCCGTTACACGCTGGCCGGAGACTTTGGAACCAATGTCCTGCAAAATTTGCCCAAGGGGGCCCTGTTCCTGGCTGAAGGCGACCACTATGTGATGCCCCTCACCTATCAACTTTTGGTGGAGAGCCGGCGGGACGATATTGTCTTTGAGCCGTCCATTTTTCTTTTTCACGGCTGGGGATGGAAACAACTGGGCGACCAGTCGGGGGATATTGGCAAGAGGGTGGCTTCGTCCAGCCTTTTCCAGGACCGCTTGAACGCCCTGACCCGGTTCGAGGGGGTCCATCCCTTGTATTATTCCCTCGGAAGGAAGGACTTGAAGCCGGCACTCGATAAAATGCCGGGCGTTTGGGTGCCCAGGGGCTTGGTTTACGCTTGGGAACGCCGGATGCCCCCGGGACAAGCGAAATCCTCCCAGGCATCCCGGGTGATCGGGATGGAAAGAATGCGGGGGCTTGATATGAATTGGGCTTCCGGAGAGCCCGACCCCTCGTCCCAACAAATTTACCGCTATTACGTGGACCAATTAACGGCTTTGAAACAGTAAAAACTGGCTTTTTCCGCCCCCCCTGTTGTTATAATGTTCCCGTTTGAAACTACGCTTTTTTACGCTCTAAAGAGGAATGATGGACCTTCAAGAAATCCTCAATTCCATGGTCAGCAAGAAGGCCTCGGACGTCCATTTAAAGGCCGGCGCGCCTCCCCTTTTCCGCATTGACGGCGATTTGACCCCCCAAAGCGAAACTCCTTTGACTCCCCAGGAACTGGCCGAAGTGGCCTCCTATCTGATGGATGAGAAGCAACAGCGGATCTTTTTCGAGGAACACAGGGAGGTGGACTTGGCCTATGCCGTCGAGGGCCTGGCCCGTTTCCGTACCAATGCCATGTGGCAGAGGGGCCTGCCTGAGATCATCATGCGTGTCATCCCCCAGCGCATCCCCAATATCGAAGACATCAACATGCCCACCTCCGTGCTTAAGCAGATCGCCATGGAACAGAGGGGGCTGATCCTGGTGACGGGCATCACCGGCTCCGGGAAATCCACCACCTTGGCCTCCCTCATCAACGAAATGAACATGAACCGCTCCGCCCATATCGTGACAGTGGAGGACCCCATTGAGTTCGTCCACCCAGACAAAAAGTCCAGCGTTTCCCAAAGGGAAGTGGGCCTGGATACCGAAAGCTTCCGTGCCGCCCTCAAATACGTCCTGAGGCAGGACCCGGACATCATCCTCATCGGGGAAATGCGCGATGTGGAAACCGTAGCCGCGGCCATCAGCGCGGCGGAAACGGGCCACTTGGTCCTTTCCACCCTGCATACGATGGATACCATCCAGACCATCGAGCGCATCCTCGACTTTTTCCCGACCGAACAGCAAAACCAGATCCGCGTCCAGCTTGCGGGCACCCTCCGGGCGGTCATTTCCCAACGCTTGGTCAACAAGGCCGACGGTGTGGGCGTGGTCCCCGCCGCGGAAATCATGATCGTCACCCCGACCATCAAATCGCTCATCGCCGAGGGCAAGGTATCCTCGGTTCGCCAGTACATCGCCGAGGGCCAGAGCCAGTACGGCATGCAGACCTTCGACCAGTCCCTCATACAACTGGTCAAGAAGGGGCTCATTACCAAGGAAAGCGCAATGGAGCAGGCCACTTCGCCCTCGGAAATCGACCTCGGCCTCAAGGGCATTTCCTCCTCCAAAGCCTCGGCCCAATCCCTGATTTCCCAGATGGAGAACTCCCAACAAAAAGAGAGGATCACGGGCTGGCTCAAGCGGGCCCAGGAATACTACGAAAAACGCCGTTACGACGAGGCCCGGGCCGAGCTCAAGCGCATCCTGCAGGAATCGCCCGAACACAAGGAGGGGAATGCCCTGATGGCCCGCCTCCGGGAAATGGACGGGGCGACGGAAAAGAAGAAAGACGCCTCCGGCAATATCAAAACCGCCCTCCAACTTTACCGGGAAGGGAAGCATGAGGCCGCCATCCTGGAGTTCCGAAAGGCCTTGGAAGTGGACCCGGAAAACAAGCAGGCACAGGCCTACCTGAAGTCCATCCAGGAGGAGATCGAAAACCGGTCCCGCGCCCGGGAGTTTTACCAGAACGCCCTTTCCGCCCAGCAGCAAAACGACCTGGCGGGGGCGCTCTCCCAGGTGGAACAGGCCCTGATCCTCGACCCGGACAACGAGCAGGCCAAGGTCCTTCAAAAAAACCTCAAGGCCTCCGTGCAGAAAGAACAGGCCCGGGGCAAGGCGGACGGCTTGAACCAGTCGGCCATCGAGCTTTACAAGGCCGGGGACCTTCTGGGAGCCCTGGTGGCCTGGAACAAGGCCTTCGAGATCAACTCCGAACTCACCGATGTGGCCAATTACCTCCAGCAGGGCACGGCCAAGCTGCTTTCATTCGGCGTTGACGGCATCGACGCAAACCCCGAAAAGCAGGTCATCCTCAACCTTTTCGAACAGGGTGTGAAGAGCTACATTCGAAGCGACTTCCAGACGGCGATGGATTTTTTTAAACGGGGACTTTCCAAGGCCGAAGGGAACGCCTATTTAACCGCCTACATGCAAAAGTCCGCCCAAATGCAGGAACAGCAGGTGGCCGAGTTCTACCAGGACGCCCTTCGGATGCAGCAATCGGGCGACCTGGCGGGCGCCCAGAAGGAATTCACCAAGGTCATCCGCCTTTCCCCGGGCCACCCGGAAGCCCTACAGCAGCTTTCCGGCCTCAAGGCCGCCATCCAACAGGCCACCGAAAAGCTCTATGCGGAGGGAAAACAGTATTTCGACGCCAACCAGATGGACCATGCGTTGCGGCTGTGGAACCAGATTTTGGAGATCGACCCTTCGAACGAAAGGGCCCTGAAGCGGGTCGAGGAAGCCAAGATCAAGAAGAACACTTTGAGCGGCATTTTCTCAAAAATCAGCTGATAACAAGAGGAGACGTTAAGGATGAAATCGGGCAATACGATGGTGCGCAATTTGGTGATCGTGATGGTTATCCTGGTCGTGGCTTTCCTGGTGGTGCTCAATTCGGGACTGGTGGCCGACCAGGTCGTGGGCTGGGTCAATGCCAATGCCAAGGACCCCGGCGCCCCTGATATCCTTTACAAAGCGGCCCGCTGGTGCGACGTGATGGGCAATGAGGACAAGGCCGCCGAGCTTTACTGGATGCTCTACCAGCAATACCCGGAACGGGCGGACCTTTGCGCCCCGGCCCTCTACTACACGGCCTATGACAAGGTCAACGGCACCTACATCGTCGGGATCAAGAAGCAGTCGCTGACCTATCTGGACATCCTCTTGAACCAGTATTCGGGGCAGACGGACTGGTGCACCAAGGGGAAAGAACTGGAGGATGAGGTGAACAATGTTCATTGACCGGCGTTTATGGCACAAGGCCGTTCCTTTGGCGGCCGTCCTGCTGACGGCTCTTTCCCTCAAGGCCGCCACCATCGAGGTGGAGAACGAGGACGAGCAGGTTGACGCGGCCCCCACCGCAACGGCTGTTCCTCCCGATCCCGCCCCCGCCAAGCAGGCCCCGGCCGCTGCGGCCGCACCTGCCGCGGCGCCTGGAAAACCCGCGCCCGTGACCCAGGCGGCACCCGTTCCCGCCGCCAATCCCAGCGCGTCCGTCCCGCCAGCCACGCGACGGGTCAGGGTTTCGGACAGCGTCGGTTTTTATTATTTCGTCAAGGCGGGCTATGTGGCCGACCCGGACAAGATGCCGGCGATTGGACAGGTGGTCGGGAACGCCGACAACAACATCAGCTACTCCATGGCCAAACGCACTTTTATTGAACTGCAGTCGGAAAAGAACAAACCGGCGGTGGGCGACCTGTTGGTCATCTACCGCACCCTCCAACCTGTGGAGGAGTCCCATATGGGTGCCTTGGGCTACCAAGTGGAGAACCTGGCTATTGTGAGGGTCGTTGAAACCCAGGACCTGCGGGACCTGGTGGAAGTGGTCAAATCCTTCTATCCCTTCGTGGCGGGCGACAGGGTGGAGGACTACGACAATGAGATCCAGCGGTGGAAAGAGGCGCAGATCAAGAAGCCCCTCCCCGCCCAACCGGTAACCTGTTACGTGGCGGGAGGCGTGCAGGAGTCCATCCAAAAAACCTTCAACCAATTGGATTACATCTACCT
>Ga0070734_10004961_pt1 | contig 12126 bp, 9 predicted proteins | sample Coa_R1_8_FD_66444 | JGI IMG/M metagenome (GOLD analysis project Ga0070734, IMG submission 66444) | Surface soil microbial communities from Centralia Pennsylvania, which are recovering from an underground coalmine fire - Coalmine... | ecosystem: Environmental > Terrestrial > Soil > Unclassified ...
GCACGCCCGCCACAATGCCCAGCGTACAGATCGCCCGCTCATGGGGCTTCTGAACACGGGCGGACGGGCGGTAGCCCAGTTCGCGCACGGCTTTTAGCACCCGCTCGCGGGTCTCTTCCCCCACTTCGCCCGGTTTGCCGTTGAGCACATGGGAGACCGTCATGGGTGAGACATTACAGGCTTGCGCCACCTGGCGTATTGTCGGTGCGGATTTCGTCATATCTGCCTTTCGGAGACAACCATAGCGTTTACTCCCTCATATCCGTCGATGGCTCGCTTCCTCAGCAACTATGTGGGAGGAGACAAAGGCGAATGTTGCCATACTATTTTGCCAATCGAGGCAGAAAAACCTCTTGACAAAGCAAAATGGATGGCTTATAATGCCAATGAAGACTTTACACGTATAGTACGCTTCGCACTCCGGAGCTAATACGTATTATCTTACTCTTCACCCTCTTTCCGAAAGGAGACACGCAATGGTGCATCCGAAGCATGGAACGCGGCGCAGTCGCCCTGAGTACGGCTTCACCCTGATCGAATTGCTCGTCGTCATCGCAATCATCGCTATTCTGGCCGCGATCCTGTTCCCGGTTTTCGCGCAGGCACGGGAGAAGGCGCGCGGGGCTTCCTGTCTGAGCAACGTGAAGCAGCAGGGGCTGGCAGCGATCATGTACACGCAAGATTATGATGAGACCTTCGCGCTGACCACCCTGTACGACTTCGGCCCCTCGTCTCAGGTGAGCCAGTGGATCCCGAGGCTGGCGCCCTATATCAAAAATACCGACATCTTCTGGTGCCCCTCCGACTCCACAGGCGGATACCCCCGGTATGGCGGTTGGTCCGGTCCTGCCGTCAGCTACGCCGCCAACTCGATCATGGGCGGCGCTCACCTGGCCGACAACACCTCCGTCGGCATCTTCGGCGTGGGCAACCAGGCGGTCTGGCCGGACGCCTCGAACTCCTGGATGCACAACAGCACAGGGATTGCGCTGGCATCCGTCACCTACCCCGCCTCGACCATTGCGATCTGTGAGCATCTCTCCCGAGATGTCGCCAACCCCGCCAGCACCTTCTCCTGGCTGGGAGCCAACACGATCTGGTACTGGCCGGGAACCGACATGCTCTGGGATTGCACCCCCCTCGGCGGTGACTGCTTCTACAACGCCAGCTCCAGCACCCCGGATGGGGATATCCCGGCGGCTCCCTATCCGAATGGCCCGAACGGCAGCGTCTCGGCAACTCACTCCCTGCACTCCAACTTCCTGTTCGCCGACGGACATGCGAAATCGCTGATCCCCTCCGCCACCAACCCGGATGGCTGGAACCACCCGGAAACCAATATGTGGGTCTCCAACCGTCCGTAGCGCGGGCCGCAACGCGACACCCTATCGCGGTCCGCCGCCTGCTTACGCGGCGGACCGCCCCTATCCATCAAGGAAACTTCGATCCCAATGGAAGCGATGAAGGAACGCCCATGCAACAGAAAACGGCCCTCGCGTGTGTATTGATCTGCCTGCTAACCCTGTTCGGTGCATGGGGTTGCGGGCCGAAAGAGCCGACGGAAACGGAGAAGAAGAAGGAGCTTGTGGGGCAACCCGGCAAGAGTTTTGACCCCAACTCGGTCCCCCCGGAGTACAAGGCGGGCTTCGAGAAGTGGCAGAAGAGCAATGGGGCCAAGGTGAGCGGCCCCACCACTGTTACCGGCTCCTCGACCCAATAGGGAGCGGGACGCCGGTGCGGGGTTTTGAAATTCTCGTATTCCTGTACGGTTCCGGAGCGAGGTGAGCGTGGAAGAAGTAGGAGAACGCATCGGAACGGAGCGTTCCGATGCGCTGAAAACGGAATCACAGACACGTTAGCCCATAACTCGATACTCAGGAGGAACCAATTATGAGCAGGAAAGCAATGCTGCCTCGAGCATGTCGAGACCCTGATGCAGGGTCTCTTCGGGGATGTTGAGCGGCGGGATCAGGCGGATGGTCGCATTGTCCGCATCGACTTTGCCGATCTTCGCGCCGCAGGTGAGCAGTAGGAGCCCCGCTCTACGTGCGTGCTGCTTGATGGCCTCGCACCGGGCATAGTCGGGTCGGCCTTCGGGATCGCGCATCTCGATCCCGAGCATCAGGCCGTTCCCACGAATGTCCACGATGCCATGCTTTCCGAGCAGCGGACACAGACGGGCTTTTATGGTCTCTCCGAGGCAGGCCGCCTGCTGTACCAGCCCCTCGCGTTCGATGATCTTCAGCGCCGCCAGACCTGCGGCGCAGGAGATCGGATTGCCGCCAAACGTCGTGCCGTGCTCTCCCGGCTGCCAGAGCGCCAGGGTGGAGTGCGGCGCGGCGACGCCTGCCAGCGGCAGGCCGCCCCCTACCGCCTTGCCGAAGACGACGATATCGGGCGTGATCCCCAGATGCTCGAAGCCGAACCATCGGCCTGTCCGTCCCCACCCGGACTGGATCTCATCCGAGACCAGGAGGACGCCGTGCCGGCACGTCAGTTCGCGCAGGCGTCGGGCCGCTTCGGGGTTCCAGGGGATATAGCCTCCCTCGCCCTGCTGCGCCTCGAAAAAGACCGCCGCAATCTCGCTGCCCTTCTCTTCCAGCAGGCGCTCCAGCCCGGTGATGCAGGCGCCGGTACGTGGAGAGGGTGCATGATGGATATGCGCACGCAGCGGGGCTAGAAACGGCTCATAGGCGTTCCAGTGGAGCTGCTTGGAGCGGGAGAGCGCCGTGGCGAGCATCGTCCGCCCATGAAACGCGCCCTCGAACGCCACAAGCTGGTTTCGGCCCGTGGCCTTCAGGACCAACTTCGCCGCAGAGTCGATGGACTCGCTGCCGCTGTTCATGAAGAGGAACGACCAGGGCTCACCCCCGACCAGGCGCGCGAACAGGTTACGGAGCCACTCGCCGAGTTCCAACTGCGGGGTGTGGCGCATGATGTCGGAGGTGTGCAGTACCTCTGCGGCCTGCTTTGCAATGGCAGCGACGATCTCCGGGTGGTTGTGGCCGCAGGCATGGACGGCGATACCGCCCGTAAAGTCGATATAGCGTGTACCGCCCCAGGCGGCGACCGACGCCCCCTCGGCGGACAGCGCGACCTCCTCGGTCTCGTATCCGACCACTTCCGCCAGCAAATTCTGCGCGTGCAGTTCCGCGACGCGCTCTTCGCTTAACATAGGTTTATCCTTTCTTTTGAAAACAGGTCGTTGATGGCCTGGCCCCCCCCCCCGACCCCTCCCCCATTCTGGGAGAGGGGGGACTCTAGGCTGAGAGCCACTACAAATCGGCGCAGGGCGGGGCCTGCGCCCTACACAAGTAGGGCAGGGGCTCCGCCCCCTGCCGATACATTGGGGCCAGGCAGGGCGAATTCCGCCGCCGGTTAGGGAGGGGGGAACGTCGCCTGAAAAACGGCCTGTTCAAAAGGCATCGGTTAAACCTTCCTTCTTATAGCGCGTCGAGCGCCGCTCACTAGGTGTCGATCTGAGCGCGGACGAGTTCGGCGGTGTCGGCATAGTTGACATAGACCGACTTCCACTCGGTGCAGTAGTCCATCGCCATCCAGCCCGCTTCGCGATGGCCATTCCCTGTATTTTTGACGCCTCCAAACGGCAATTGGATCTCTGCGCCGCTGGTAGGCAGGTTGATATAGACGATTCCCGCGTCCAGTTCCTGAATGGCGCGGAAAGCGCGGTTGACGTCGCGGGTATAGAGGGAGAGGGAGAGCCCGTATTGACTATTATTGGCAGCGGCGAGCGCTTCATCCAGCCCATTCACTTCGATCAACCCCGTCACCGGACCAAAAATCTCCTCCTGCGCCACCCGCATACCCAGCGTGACCTCGTCCAGAATGGTGGGCGCATAGAAGCAGCCCGCTGCGTAGTCGCCCTCATCGAGGATGCGTCCGCCCGTCAGGGGCTTCGCCCCTTCGGCTCTGCCGATCTCGACATAGGAGTGGATGCGCTCCAACTGCGTCCGGTTGACCACGGGGCCGATCTGCGCCTCGGGGTCCGCGCCCGCTCCCATCCGCAAGGCTTTTGTCCGGTCCACCAGCTCATCGCGGAACTTCGCCATGACATTCCGCTGGACTATAAGGCGGCTGGCCGCCGTGCAGCGCTGCCCCGCCGTGCCGAACGCGCTCCAGAGCGCGCCCTTCAGCGCCAGTTCCAGATTGGCGTCGTCCAGCACCACGATGGCGTTCTTGCCGCCCAGTTCGCAACTCACCCGCTTCATCAACTCGCCGCATCGCCCGGCGATCTTCCGCCCGACTTCGGTCGAGCCGGTGAAGGAGATGGTCGCCACGCCGGGTGCTTCCACCAGTGCCGCGCCGGCCTCCGGTCCCAGGCCTGTGACGATGTTGACCACGCCCTCCGGAATGCCCGCCTCGATGAGAAGCTCCACAAAGGCGACTCCCAGCCCCGGTGTGTCCTCCGCCGGCTTGAAGACGATGGTATTGCCCGCCAGCAGCGCCGAAAACATCTTCCAACTGGGGATGGCGATGGGGAAGTTCCAGGGCGTGATGAGGCCGACCACCCCGACCGGGACCCGCTGCGCCATACAGTAGATATCCTCCCGCTCCGAGGGGACCGTGCTGCCGTTGGGCAGGCGTCCAAAGGCGGCAATGTAGTAGGCCATGTCGATAGCCTCCTGCACGTCGCCCCGCGCCTCCACCAGCACCTTGCCCATCTCCGCGACCATCTGCCGCGCCAGGTGCTCCTTATCGCGCTCCAGCAGTTGGCCCATGCGGAAGAGGATCGCGCCGCGCTTCGGGGCCGGCGTGTGTCGCCAGGAGGGGAACGCCTTTGCCGCCGCTGCGACCGCCGCCTCCACATCCTCCCGCCGGGACCGGGCATATACGCCCAGCACTTCCTCGATATAGGCGGGGTTCACCGACTCGAATGTCTCCCCCGTCCGCGCCGCCTGCCACTCTCCGGCGATATAGTTGGTCTTGCCTTCATGCATCTTGCGAACTCCTCTGAACCGCCCGGATAAAATTCGGAAACCTTCCGGCGATCCGACCGTCCTATGTAGCGGTGACGCAGCGGTTGGCCCCCGGCGCGCGTCGGTCCCGATTCCCATCGGGCAGGACCCATCCATTACAACACAGGTTAACACAACCGACGGAGACGCGGGTGCATCCGCCCTTGTTTGCCATCCGTCCTCCCGGGAAGGAGGTTTGTTTGTATGTCTCTACGTAAAGCCACGACAGGCGTCGTCCTGGGGCTGGGGGGGATTGTGATCGCCCTGCTCTCCGGCTGCGGCGGTAACTCCAGCCTCGGTCCGGGCGCCAATACCACCAGCCAGTTGCGCTCGATCAACACGCTGGTCTGCGCCAACTACAACACGCTCAACTTCGCCCAGCGCACCGCGTCCATCAATATCGCGACAGGGGTCGTTTATGGACAGACCACCAGCTATACCACGGTCCCCTCCGGGAATGGGGTCAATGACTTCGCCGTGCAGAACGGCGCGGTAGTCGCCCAGAACGCCTACGATCTCCAGCCCAATAGCACCTATTCGCTGGTAGCGACCGGAGACTGCTCTCAGTCGTCCGGCAGCGGCGTCGGCCCGGCGCTGCTCCAGTTCACCGACAACCCACCCACCGCCGCGCAACTGGGCAGCAATGCGGGCCTCCGCGTCGTCCATGTCGCCCCGATCTCTAACGCAACCTATCAGACCATCGACCTCTACAATGCGGGGCAACCGCTCAACGGCCTTACCAATATCGCCTACGGCGGCGCGACTGGCTATGCCGTCCTTCCCGCCGCCATCTATAACCTGACCCTGCATAGCCATGCCAACAACAGCCTGCTCGCCCTGCCGAATGCCACGGCGACGGCGCTGTCGAGCCTGACCCTATCGGCAGGCCACTCCTACACGCTGTTTGTCATCGGTACGACCGGCGGCGTGGCCAACGAACCGTTCGACGTCAAGGTGGTGCAGGACAACTGACCTCACTCGCCTACCGTACCATGCTCTTCGCGCGCAGCCCTGGCCAATCGCCAGGGCTGCAGCAGTCCCAGACTGCGCACCTCCGTCGGCTCCATCGCCGAAAAATCGTAATCCGCCCCCTGCAGGGCGTAGCGCATTACATTGCTCACCACGATCTCGCCCGGCCCCGCCAGCTTCAACAGGCGGGCGCTGATGTCCAGGGAATCGCCGATAGTCGCCAGGCGCGCATGGTCCAACGGGCGCATGGTGACGACATGGACGCGCCCCATCGCGATCCCGATGTGCGCTCCCCGATGGGGCTGCACATGGTCGATCCGCCGCTGCCAGTTGTGCGAGACCGAGGCCCCGATATCCAGCAACCGCAGCGCCGTCCGCATAGCCTCCTCCACATAGCCGGGCCGCTGATCGGGAATACCGAAGAGCGCGACGACCGAATCGCCCACAAACTGGACCAGCATCCCGCCGCCATTGATGACCTGATACCGTGACTTGGCATAGAAGCTGGTCAGGATCTGCCGCACCACCGCATCCTCGTAGGTGTCGTGCATAAAAGCGGAGAAGCCGCACAGGTCGGCCATCACCACTACCACATTCTCGTACAGTCCCGGCGGGACCAACTCCGTCGGCAGCGGATTGCCCCGCATGTGCCGCAGCTCCCTCAGCCTCCAGGTTCCGAAGTGCCAGAGCAGGTTCTGGCGCAAGATGCTCTCGCTGTACCGCACCGCCGGTTTCGTCCCGAACGCCAGTCGCTCCTTGCCCTGGTCGATGCACTCCCGGATGCCGATATAGTCGTGGCAGGTAAAGGTCGGGATCCCTTGGCCGAAACACTCCGCCATCTCATGATGGAGCCTCTCTTCGTCCCAGACTTCCAGCGCCAGCGTGGGGTCCAGGGCGTTCCGCAGGGATGTCTCCAACGAAGGCCAATCGCTATGCTCGGAGGGCTGCACCACCAGCACCACACGGTCCTCATCTGTCAGACCATAAGGGTTGCCATACTTGCGTTTGATTAGATTGAGAATGGCCTGCGCCGAATAGCCGTGCTTCACCTCCACAAAGTAGGGAGGTGCATTGCAGGGTTCGACCCGGATATCGGCGTAGTTGCCCGTCGGCCCCAGCGCCCACTCGCGATCGATGCGCACGGCCCCGAACTGGGTCGCGTCGCCTCGCGAATGCAGGAAGCGCATCAGGTCCGTGCAGACATCCTCCAACAGCAGTCGGCTCATATTTTCCAGATCGTTTGCAACATCCATCTGCACATCCTTCATTCACCGGGGTGGTTTAATTTCGGGCGTCGGTATCGCGGATGATGGCGCTGACCCCGGTCTTGTTGAACCCCTTGAAGCCCTCCCAGCGCTGCAGGATCTCCAGATGGCTGCCGGCAGCGCCCTGTGTTATGAAGCGTTCTGCCTGTTCGGGCGTAATGGCGTTGCGGGCGACGAGGGCCGCAGCGCGCTCCGGCGCTACCGGCCACATTTCGGCCTGCGTGAACGCCTGTTTGAGCATTTGGAGGTCGGTAAAGGGCGGCATGACCCCGAACCCCGCCGCCTCGAAATTCGATTTCGCTCGCTCGAAATCGAATTCGCACTCGATATGGTGCATTCCCGCCATGCCGATGCTGTCGCCATGCAAGGCGCACCAGAGGCCGATGGTCCCCAGCTCGTCGCGCGGAGCAAGGTCGGTGTTGGCGAAATCGATGTTCAGCTCCTCCGGGGCGATGTCCAGATCGGAGAAGATGACGATCCTGCTGACAGGGTGCTCCAGCACCTGCGCCCCCCATCCCGCTTCGGCCCCCGCATAGAACCGCTCGCGGGAGAGGAAGCCCAGGGTATGCCAGAGCTGCATCAGTGCGCGGAATGTGGAGCGGGCGCTGCGGTAGGTGTGGTGGTCGTGATTCGCCCAACCGAAGCCGAGCGCCTGCTGTTGGGCATACTGCCACTGCGCCGCGCGGTTGCGGGGCAGGTAGTAGTCCCGCTCGGCGGCGAAGAACTCGTCTGTGGCTCGATCCAGCCCGATCTCCCCAATGATACTTTCGACCAACTGCTGTGTCTTACGGAGCACGGAGACATCTTCACCGCTTCGGTCACGTTGGCGCAGGGCGGTGCGTATATGGGTTAAAGCCCTGGCCGAGGAGGCGCTGAACTCCCCCGGTTTGAAACCGCGATAGCCCTGACGCACAACCGCCGCCAGTTCCCCGTTCGGCATGGGGTAACGCGCCTCCTCATAGCCGGAATCCGGGTCGCCATGCTGTCCGTTCGTCGGAAGTTGATTGGCCTCCGCGAGGTCGGCAAGGGAATCCACTGCCAGCGCCAGGCGCGGCGCATTCAGGCCGGGTTCCAACCGGACGCGGGGCAGGCGTGCGCCGGGATGCTCCCAGGCGCAATCGCCATCGGCGGTCGGGGTCTCAACCAGTCCATAGCCGGTCAACTCGGCAGCGAGTTCGGCGGAGGCGGGCAGCGCCCAGTGGTCCACCAGGTTCGTTAATTTCACGCCTGCGCCGTTGAGAAAGCGCGTCGCCATCGCTTCGATTGGCGGATTGGCGGCGCTAAAGGCGCTCAGTTGGCGTATAAAGAAGGCTGCGGCTGCGGGGCAGCGCGGCCAGGATTCCAGAGACGGCGATGTCATGGTTTTGTACCTCCTACTTCCTATTATACCTTACCGCCCCTGCCGCTTCCGGGTACGGGAACTGTCCCTCCAATTATGGGCGAGAACCCGCCGTAAGCCGATAGACGCAGTATCCCCCGGCCAGGATCTGTGCGGCAAGGCTCACCCATAGCAAGGGATCATTGGCGGCTCGATGGTTGGATTGGAACGGCAACAGCGCCCCGGAAACAAGCGCCAGGCCGGAGAGTATCAGTTGAACATAGCATGCCCAGCGTCTGCTGGATAACACCAGAAGCATCACCGCCAGTTTCAATGCTGTCTCGAACAGCCGAAATACGAGTTGAGGCGGCGTGAAATGGAGGAGGGTTCGATACCATATCAGCCCCACATCCAGCAGCACGGCGAGTGCATAGAGATACGCAAGAGAGGTTACAGGCATCCCCTTCTCCGGTTCGGGCACAGCGTTGGGCATGGCGAGAGATCCTTTCTGGGAGCGTTTTAGTAGTGGTTGATCGAATACAAAGTACTTTGCTAGCAAAAGTGATTCTGACAGGGTTGCTGCCCTGATGTCAAGAGGAAACCCCGGTTCCGAAGCGGAATCCTTCCACGGATCTCATGATGATAGGAGCAAAACGTTGAACACTATTCCGGAGCGCCGAACCCAGGTACAGCGCTCTCTTCCCTTGATTGTTACCTGCACGGCGCTGCTCTCCTTGCTAATCACGCCGCTTCACTCTATACCGTTGGCTGGAGGCGCGGGGCGAAGCAGACCGGTTCAGAATGCCGTTCCTGTGGAGATCGAGAGCCTGATCGCGCAGGCGACCCATGCTGTCAATCAGCACCGATTGGAGGCGTTGCGCACCCTGAGTACGGAGGAGGCCGCCACCGCCTTCGCCTGGACGAAGCGCTCTACACTGGAGTGGGAAGGAGACGCGCTACCGGTACCGTCCGGACCTTTTGCTGAGAAGGAGCCGACCTACCTGGCCGTCTTCCACGCGTGGCATCTCTGCCAGAGCGAAGGCGACCATGTCTATCGCCTGGCGCATACAGAACAGGGCTGGAAACTGGGCGATGAGATCCCCGAAACGGAGACGCTGGGATTTCGCGTCCGGGATCATAATCTTCGCGTGACCGTGAATGTGGCTCAGAAACTGGCGAACATTCGCGATCAGGTTCGGATCGAGCGTACCGCAGGCGGCGTGCCGGCCTTCGCCCTCCTGCGCCTATCGCAGGACTTTCAGGTGCAGTCCCTGAAGCGGGAGGATGCCGACGCGAAGCCCGACATCTCCTTCAAGCAGGTCGGCGGCGTTCTGGCGTTTACTCCGCCTGCCGACCCGGCCTTCACTCTCGGGTTGCGCTACGAAGGGTCCCTCAACCATCGCGACGGCGATTTTATCCATACGGATGAGGCGGTGTTGGATTCCTACTGGTATCCGCATATTGCGCGTCTGCCCGCCACGGCGACCTTTACAGCAACCGCGCCACCGGGATGGACGCCGCTTGCCCAGGGTGAACTCCTCCACTCCGACCGCGCCGCAGATGGCTCCCAGACCGTTACTTATCGCAATGAGCTGCCGGTTAGCTACTTCACCCTCGATATGGGCCGCTATACGGTCACCTCTCGGCAGGTCAAGGGCCGCACGCTCACCGTCTATCTGATGTCGCCCAATAGCAGGCTCGCCACCCAGTGCCTCGACGTCACCGAGCACGCCCTGGCCTACTATGAGGAGCACTTCGGCCCGTTCCCCTACACCCGTTATGGGATCGTGGAGACAAAAGGCCCTTTCAACGGCGCACTGGAAGCCTACTCTTTCTCCACCTATGGCCCACAGAATCTGCCGGGCACGATAGAGCATGAACTGGCGCATACCTGGTGGGGCGGGATTGTGCCCTGCACCTATACCCATTCGATGTGGAACGAGGGGTTCGCCAACTATTCGGAGGGGCTTGTCGAGCGTAGCACGCAGCAGCCCTGGAAGCCCCATCTTTTGAGCGTGCAGGAGGCGAAAGATCTGCTGGGCGCACGCCGCATATGGGCGCGCGCCTACAATGCCTCTCCTCTGTCGGAAGCCTACGATACCAATGAATCCAATCAGGTCGCCATCGGATACGAGAAGGGGAACGAGGTACTGCGTGTGCTGGAGGAGGAGATCGGGCAGGAGGCCATGCTGCGCAGCATGAAACGGTTTATCGCCGATCACAAGCGGGGCGAAGCGGCCGATTGGAGCGATTTCGAGGCTGCCGTCAAGCAAGCGACCGGAAAGGATATGCGCTGGTTCTTCGCGCAGTGGGTCGAACGGAGCGGGGTTCCGTCCCCTGCCCTGGAGAGTGTACAGACGCGCCGTGCGGGCGGCAGCACTATCATCGAGGGAGACATCATTCAATCCGACCCGCCCTATCGCATGAAGCTGCCCATTCTGCTCTCCCTGCAGAACGGCGATTTCATGCTCACCTCGGTGGAAGTCACGGGAGAAAAGACCCACTTTCAACTCAAGGTCGCCTCGCCGCCCGCGCGTCTCGTGCTCGATCCGGAGGCGATCATCCCGTTTTCCGTTCCTGCCTCCGGCGACCCGACTACCTACGACTTCCCCCAATAAAGCGTTAAGAGACCAGTCTAAAACCGCTTACCAAATTTCGATGCGTAGAACGTCCAAAATCGCACTGCAATGGAAGCTCATGATGGATGACGCTTATAAGGGAGAATTTCAGTGACAAGAGGCTACCATATAATTGAATCGGAGGATGAAACGGTTGTATGGCAGGACATTCTACAGTCATTCAAGGTAGCATAAGAGTGTGTAGGAAGCCCTAATTATAGCCAAGCGATACAACATTCGATTGACGATCATCCAGCGAATCATGGCTTCACTGCTGTGTAACGCAAACACGAACACCGCCCAGCCATAAGCGTCAACCTTGTAGGAAAGAACATTCCGGATTCCCCGGCAAAAATACCGATAATATCGGAGGGAACCGATTGCAAAAGCGGGCAGAGTATGCTATACTGGCGACTGGTCGTCGTAAGCAGGCCTGTCCGCTCTGCCGATCCTTCGCCCCGACGGTGAACGATCCTGCCCTGCGAAGCGCCTCCTCCCCCGGAGCCCGCTTTCACAGCAGGGCCGACAGCCCGGAACCCTTTGTCTTATCCCCCCCGATTTCGCATTTCGAAGGAGGGAATGCTCCATGAAGCAGATCCGTTTCTTGCTCGTCGGTGCAGCCGCGCTGACCCTCTGGGGTTGCGGCGGCGGTGGCGGCACTGCCGGGCCGCCATCCGGCAACTCTCTGGCGAACGGTCGCGCCGCGCTCAACAGCATGGCCTCCGGGTCGCAGCCGACCTCATCCCAATCTTTGCAATCCGCACTCACGCTCTTCCAACAGGCGACGCAGCAGGACCCTAACAACACCGAAGCCCAGTGGGGCTCGGCTGTCTGTCTGGCCGGGCTGGTAGCCCAGGAAGTAGATGGCGCCCAGACGACGGTAAGCCAGACTGTCAGCAGCCAGCCTACCGCTTCCAAGGCCGCCGCAAAGCCGCATACCCGCTCCGACCCCAACTATCCCCCGCCCCCGCCGCCCCCCG
>Ga0070734_10004962_pt1 | contig 12121 bp, 11 predicted proteins | sample Coa_R1_8_FD_66444 | JGI IMG/M metagenome (GOLD analysis project Ga0070734, IMG submission 66444) | Surface soil microbial communities from Centralia Pennsylvania, which are recovering from an underground coalmine fire - Coalmine... | ecosystem: Environmental > Terrestrial > Soil > Unclassified ...
CGCGCCATCCTCAAGGATTCGCCGATTTTAATTTTGGACGAAGCGACCAGCGAACTCGACTCCGAATCCGAAATGCTCGTGCAGCGAGCCCTCTCCAATCTGATGATGGGTCGCACTGCCTTCGTGATCGCGCATCGGCTCTCAACCATTCGCCGCGCGGATAAGATCATCGTCCTCGAAGACGGCTCGATCGCGGAGACGGGAACGCATCAGGAACTGCTGGCGCGCGGCGGCATTTACGCGCGGCTCTACGAGATGCAATTCGCGGACCTGGACGACGCGGCGGCAACTCCCGCGCCGAAGGCGGAGCGATGAAGGCCACCACGGCCCTGACAGGCATTTTTTCGATGACCGGCTTTGCGCAGGCGCGCGTCGAGCGTGAGGGCGCGTCCGTTCGAATCAATCTGCGGAGCGTGAATCACCGTTTCCTCGACCTGCACCTTCGAATGCCGGACGGCTTCGAGGTGTTCGAATCGCGCATCCGCCAGGCCATTCGAAACCGCCTGCGGCGCGGGCACGTGGACGTGAATATCTACTACGAGCCGGTGGGCGGCGCCGCGGTGGAGGTCAATCAGGAACTGGTGGCGTCGTACATCCGGGCGGCGGAGCGTTTGCGGCAGGAATTCGCAATCAAAGCGGAGCCGGACATCGTCTCGCTTTTTCGTCTTCCGGGCGTAGTGGCGGCGCCGGGCGACGCGAGCGAGCTGCAGACAGAGGAGCAGCAGGAAAAGCTCGGCGGGCAGCTGGACGTCTGCCTGGAACAGGCGCTCGATAAGTTGCAGGCGATGCGCCGCTCCGAAGGCCAGGCGCTGACCGACGAAATGCTGCAGATTCTGGACCGGATCGCATCGCGGACCGCCGAAATCGAGACCATGGCCGAGCGGGTGCGTCCGGCGATTGCGCAGCGGCTGGCGGAGCGGCTCGAAGATCTCCTGAAAGGCGTGCAGCTCGATCCGATGCGGCTCGCGCAGGAAGCCGCGATGCTGGCGGAGCGGAGCGACGTCAGCGAGGAATTGGCACGGCTGCGCAGCCACGTCGAACAATTTCGGAAGTTGCTCACGGGCGGCGGCGAGGCGGGGAAGAAGCTCGATTTTCTCTTGCAGGAGATGCAGCGCGAGGCGAACACGCTGCTTTCCAAGACGCCCGGCGTCGAATCCGAAGGGCTGGCGATTACGGGCCTGGCCCTCGAAGTAAAGTCCGACATTGAAAAGCTGCGCGAGCAGGCGCAAAACGTCGAATGACGCTAGCACAGGCACAGCAGCCGCTCGTGTTCATCGTGTCCGGGCCTTCCGGCTCCGGCAAGTCCACGCTGGTGCAGAAAATGCTGGAAGTGCCGGGGACGATGTTCTCGGTATCCTGCACTACGCGGCCGCCGCGCGGCGCGGAACAGGGCGGAAAATGGTATGATTTTGTAACCGAGGAGGAATTCGACCAGCGGGTTCGCGCGGGCGAGTTTCTCGAGCACGCCCGCGTTTTCGGCAAGCATCAATATGGTACGCCTCGCCGCTGGCTCGAAGAAGCGCAGCGCAAGGGCCTAGACCTGGTGCTCGAAATTGACGTGCAGGGCGCCGAACAGGTGAAGGCCAACCTGCCCCACGCGGTAGCGATTTTTATTCTTCCGCCCGCCAAGGAAGAGCTGGAGCGCCGGTTGAAGGCGCGCGGGCAGGATTCGGAAGAGGCCATTGCCCGCCGGCTGGAGCGCGCCGGCCAGGAGATTCAACGTTACACGGAATACGATTTTTTGGTGGTGAACGATGACGTGGAGCGCGCCGGGCGCGAGATTCAGGCGATTACCGTGGCCGCGCGCTGCCTGCGCAGCTGCCTCAGCGAACGGGCCCGAAACATTTTGGAATCCTTTGGAGGATAACGATCTCATGGCCGAGACCCAGGCACCGGACAGCAAATTTGCATTCGTGGTGGTGGCGGCGCGAAGAGCGCGGCAGCTGATGATGGGCGCTTCGCCGCTGGTGGCCAATCCGCGCTCGCACAAATCGACTCGAGTGGCGATCGAGGAGCTGGACGCGGGCGTCCTCGAATACCAGATGCCGGAAATTCCCGGCGACGAGGACGACAAGGACGGGAAACGGCGCAAGGAGTAACTGCGGCGGAGCGACCGGTCGAAGATTATGCGCGTAGCACTCGGTGTTTCCGGCGGAGTGGCCGCTTATAAGGCGGCGGAACTGGTGCGCAGGCTCCAGCAGGAAGGCATCGACGTGCAGGTGGTGATGACGGAGAGCGCGCAGGAATTTGTGACGCCGCTCACGTTTGCCGCGCTGACCGGGCAGAAGGTCATCACCGGGATGTTCGGCACGGAGACAGCCGGGGCCAATGTCGAGAGCGCCATCGAGCACATTGCCGTGGCGCAGCGAATCGATCTTCTGGTGGTTGCGCCGGCCACTGCAAACGTGATCGCCAAGATGGCGCGCGGCGTTGCCGATGATTTTCTGACCACCCTCTATTTGGCGACGACCGCTCCGGTTGTCGTTGCTCCCGCCATGAACGTCAACATGTGGGAGCACCAGGCTACACAGGAAAATATCGAGACGCTGCGCGCTCGGGGAGTGCACGTCGTCGCGCCTGAGGAAGGCTATCTTGCTTGCGGCATGACGGGCGCGGGCAGGCTGGCGAGCGTCGAGGCGATTGCGGCGGCGGTTTGTGCGCGCCTTGGGATCGCGCACGATTTGGAGGGCGAAACGATCGTTGTTACCGCCGGCCCGACCTGTGAGGATTTGGATCCTGTGCGGTTTCTGACCAATCGCTCTTCCGGAAAAATGGGTTACGCGCTGGCGCAGGCGGCGGCGCGGCGCGGTGCGAGCGTGATTTTGATCAGCGGTCCGACGCGGCTCGATCCCCCTGACGGTGTCACGTTCGTTCAGGTGCGCAGCACGGAAGAGATGCACCGCGCGGTGCTGGAGCATTTTTCTCGCGCGACGGCGTTGATTATGGCCGCGGCCGTGGCGGACTATCGCCCCGTGGCGCCTCAGGCGAAAAAGATGAAGCGCGTGAATGGCCGCGTGAATCTCGAGCTTGAATCCACACCGGATATTCTGGCGGACGCGGCGCGCGGCAAAGGCGATCGCGTGATCATCGGCTTTGCCGCCGAGACCGAGAACGTGGCCGAGCATGCACGCGCGAAACTCGAATCGAAGCAGGCCGATCTGATCGTGGCGAACGACGTGACTGCGGAGGGCGCGGGCTTCGATCACGATACCAACGTGATCACGCTTTATTTCCGCGATGGAAGCGAAAAAGCGTTTGCGCGCATGCCGAAGATCGACGCGGCGCATCGCATTCTCGATCAACTGAGCGTGTTGCGGCACACGGCGCAGGCAACAACCACCCGCGCGCGCTAGACCCCTCATGGACTCTTCCACCGCTACAAAACACCGCGAAAAACTGGAAGCCTGGCTGCGTTATTACGACGATCTCGGCGTGGGGGTGTTTTACAAAGACCGGGCGCGCGTTGGAGAACCTGTCCCGCAGTCGAATGCGAAAGCGCCTGCGCCCGAGTTCGAGCAAATCCTGCGTGTACAAGCTTCGCCTGCGTCGGCTGTGCCTGCCGAGAGGTCGAATCCGACTCGGTTGGCAGCGAGTAGAACACCGACGCCAAGCACAGCGCCGGCACTCCCGGTTGTGAACGAAGACTCTCTTTTTGAGGCCGTCGATCGCGTGGAAAACGACACACTCGAACGGATTCGCGAGGATCTCGGCGAATGCACGCGCTGCCGCTTGCACAAGAAGCGCAACAGCATTGTTTTTGGCGTGGGCAATCCGCGCGCCGAACTCGTATTCGTCGGCGAAGGTCCCGGCCACGACGAAGATGTGCAGGGCCTGCCGTTCGTCGGCCGCGCCGGAAAACTGCTGACGCAGATGATTGAAGCGATGGGCCTCCGGCGCGAGGACGTGTACATCTGCAACGTGGTGAAGTGCCGCCCGCCGGAGAATCGCAGGCCGGAGGACGACGAAGTGGCGACCTGCTCGCCGTATCTCTATCGCCAGTTGTCGGTGATCAGGCCAAAGGCGATCGTTTGCCTAGGCGCGACGGCCGCGCAGTCCCTGCTGAAAACGAAGGAATCGATTTCTCGCTATCGCGGGCAGTGGCTCGACTACCGCGGCACGAAATTGATGGTGACGTACCACCCAGCGTATTTGCTGCGCAACCCTGCGGCCAAAGGCGATGTCTGGAAGGACCTGCAAAAGGTCATGGCGCACCTAGGTCTTGCGCCGCGCAAGCCCGCGCGACCGTAGGACAGGTCTTTTAGCCTGTCGGGTTTCTGTCAATTTACCCGGGCTGCGCAGACTCAACTCCGACCCAAGCACGCAGGGAATTCGTCCCCGAACCGCTCTCGGGATCTCCTTACTTATCCGCCGTGCCACGACAACATCCACAGCAGGACCCTCACACCGTCCGCGAAGACGCGGACGGGTTCGGGATGACAAAACTACATTTCAAACGCATTTTTTCGCGGCGCGTGAAGTCTGTGCTACCTGGAAGAAATTCCAGCTACACTTACTCGCGCACATGTCTCCCCAATATTGCGAAGTAGCCCTGCCGGTTCCGCTGCGTTCGACGTTCACCTACGAAATTCCGCAGCGGCTTGCGGAGTCGGTATGCGCGGGCAGCCGTGTGCTCGTGCCGTTCCGGAATCGGGCCATGGTTGGAGTCGTGCTGGACACGGCGGCGCGCAGGCCCGATCCTGCGCGCATCAAGCAAATCCGCGAAATTGTCGAAGCGCTTGATCCCGTTCCGGCGCTTCCGCCGAAGCTCCTGGAACTGGGGGGTTGGGTGAGCAATTACTACGTCGCGCCGATCGGGGAAGTGTTGCGTGCCATGCTGCCGCCGCAAATCGATTTGCGGCACGAGCGCGAGTATGTGCTGACGGATGCCGGGCGCGCGTGGCGCGCCGAGTTGGACGCCGCGAGCAATCGCAGCGAGAGCGAAATTGCGGAGCTGGCTCTGCTTTCGCTGCTGGAAATCGAGGGGCGGCCGGTGCGCGCGGACCGCTTGCGCAAGCTGCCGGGAGGCGAAGCCGCGGCGGAGCGCCTGCTGCGCCGCAAGCAGCTCGAGTCGCGAGAGGTTGCGATTCATCGGCAGGCGCGCGTGCAGAGAATCGTCGCCTGGAACGTCACCTACTCCGCCGCTGGAGGTCCCGCCAACGATGCGCAAGGCGCTCCGCCCCTCCCTGAAAAAGAGCTGCGCGTCTTCCACATCCTTGCCGAGGAGCGCGGCCCGCTTCCGTTGCCACAGCTGGCTAAGCTGGCCAAGGTTTCGCGCCCGCTGGTCGAGCGGATGATCCGTGAAGAGAAATTGCATTGCTGGGAGGAGCCGCTGCCCGTCGAGGAGGATTTTTTCGACGCGGACTACACGCCGCCCTCGAACATCTTGAATGAGGACCAGCAGCGCGAACTCGGCGTGATTCGCGAATGGCTTGCCACAGGGCAATTTGCGACCGGATTGCTTTACGGCGTGACCGGCAGCGGCAAGACGGAAGTGTATCTCGGCGCCGTGGAAGCGGCGCTCGCGCGAAACAAGACGGCTCTGATTCTGGTGCCGGAGATCGCACTGACGCTGTGGGTGGGCAGGCTGTGCCGGGCGCGTTTTGGCGCAGGCGTGGCCGTGCTGCACAGCGCGCTGCCGGAGGTGGAGCGGGCGCGAGAATGGTGGCGGGTGCGGCGCGGCGACGCTCGCGTCGTGGTGGGGACGCGCTCGGCCGTGTTTGCACCGGTGGAGAATCCGGGCCTGATCGTCGTGGATGAAGAGCAGGAGGGGTCGTACAAGCAGGAAGAAACACCGCGCTATCACGGGCGCGACGTGGCCGTGGTGCGCGCGAAGCTGGAAGGCGCGGTCGCGATCTTGGGTTCGGCGACGCCCTCGCTCGAGAGTTATCACAACGCGGGACTCGGCAAATACCAGTTGTTGCATCTCGATTCGCGAGTCGAGAATCGGCCGCTCGCCCGCGTCGAAGTCGTCGACCTGCGTGAGGATTTCAGAACCACCCATCGCGCTTCGCCCGTTTCATCGCGGCTCGAGGAAGGCCTCCGCGAACGGCTCGAGCAGGGCACCCAAGCGCTGATTCTCATCAATCGCCGCGGCTATTCGTGGTTTGTGCTGTGCCGCTCCTGCGGCGCGGCGGTGCAATGCGAGAACTGCAGCATTTCGCTGGCCTATCACAAGCAGCGCCAGCGGCTGGAGTGCCACTACTGCGGATATTCGCGGCGCGTGCCGGAAGCCTGCCCGAAGTGCAATTCCGAGCACGTCTATTTTTTCGGCGCGGGCGCCGAGCAGCTCGAGGAAAAGCTGCGCGAGAAATTCCCAAACGCGAAAGTGGCACGCCTCGATCGCGACTCGGTGCGCACGAAGAAAGCCTACCAGCAGGTGCTCGGAGATTTCGCCACGGGCAAGATCGATATGCTGGTCGGGACGCAGATGGTGGCCAAAGGCCACGATTTTCAGGGTGTGACGCTTGTCGGGGTGATTGCCGCGGACGCGCAGCTCAGCCTGCCCGATTTTCGCGCCGCCGAGCGTACGTTTCAGTTGCTCACGCAGGTGGCCGGGCGCGCGGGCCGCGGTCGCCTGCCGGGGGAAGTGCTAGTCGAAACCTATAGCCCGGAGCATTACGCGATTCAGCTGGCAGTGCGCCAGGACTATCTTTCATTTTTCGAAAAGGAAGTGCAGTTCCGGCGGCTGCTGCATTACCCGCCGTTCACCGCTCTTGCGAGCGTTCTGGTGCGCGATACGAAGATTGAGAACGCGATTCGCTGGTCGCGGCAGCTCTCCGGGTTTTTGGCGCCCTACGAATCGCGTGGGGTCAAGGTGATGGGGCCGGCGGCGGCGCCGCTGGCGCGGCTGAAGCGCGAGTACCGCTTTCAATTTTTGCTGAAGGCGCCGAAGCGAGCGCAGCTAACCCGGGCCCTTTCCGAATTGCTCGGATTCGCCGAGCAGAAGGAGATCCCGCAGAAGGCCGTGCTGGTCGATGTCGATCCGCTGAATCTGTTCTAGGTTTCGGTAGGACAGACTTGAAGTCTGTCGGGTTCCATCAAAGAACCCGGGCTGATCGGACCGGGCGGGTGCCGCACCCTTGCGGTTTTCTGGGGCCGTTGAAAACGGCAAAGGGTGCCGCACCCGCGGTTTTGCTTGCATCTGGTGGAACAGCAGGTCCGTCACACCGTTCGCGAAGACGCGAACGGGTTCGGGATGACAATGGAGGGGAGGGGCTTACATGTTGTGAAGTGTGTGCTGCTGGCGCTACCGGACCATGACCGGCATGGGCATGAAGCAGAGGGCGAACATCAATACCGCCACCCCCGCCCAGATGAGGCGCGTCCGATCCAGCCGGTCCCAACGGTTCATCAGCGGAGGATGGCGAAAGCCGATGAGCAGCAGCAGGATCGACCAGAAAATCCAGCCACTCCAGAAGAGGACGCCCAGGGGGATCAGCAGCAGCGCCACGCCAATCGTAATCTTGCGGTGATACTTGCTGGCTACGGAATAGAGGATGTGCCCTCCGTCGAGCTGCCCTCCGGGAAGAAGGTTCAGCGCCGTCGCGAATAGACCCACCCACGCCGCGCGACCCACGGGATGCAACAGCAAATCCTCCGGGCGCACGCCAGGCCGCAGCAGCGCGATGAGCCAGCGCATGACGAGCGGCTGTCCAAAAACGATGGGTGAATGCATGTCCGCGGCGGGCACCACGCGGGAATAGAAAATGGCAATCGCCAGCGCCGGCACGGCAAACAGAAAGCCCACCACCGGGCCGGCGAGACCTACATCAAAGAGCGCCCTGCGGTTGTAGATCGGCGAGCGAATCCGGATGAACGCGCCGAGGGTTCCGATAAGCGTGGGCGCAGGCAGAAAGTATGGATAGCTGGCGGAGATTCCGTAGTAGCGGCAGGCAAAAAAATGTCCCAGCTCATGCGCGAGCAGGATACCGATCAGCGTGAAGGCAAACGGGACGCCCGACAGTAGGAAACCCGGGTGGAGAATCAGGCTCGAATACGTGGAGAAGAGTCGTTCAAAGTCGGGCGACTGCCAGGAAGCGTAAGAGGAGGCGTACTGCGCGCCCACGGCCAAAGTGGAAATCAGCGTCAGGGCAAAAAGAAGTACAGCGATTGCGAGCGACTTTCTCTGCCTGCGCGCCTCGCCCTTTTCCCAATCGAACTCGCGCGGCGCACTCCACTCCTCCGGCACGGGCACGGGAATTTGTCCTGGAAGCGGCTCGATGTGGTCGGAATCACTCACAGAAGATTGGATGCGTCACGCCCCGCGAAGGGACACTCGGCGAGCGTCCGGGTGCGGATCCTGATGTCGTAAGGAGCGTGCGCGTCGCGATCGTAAGGTCAGAGTGCTTGCAGTTCCTTGCCCGGCTTGAATCGCACCGCTTTTCCCGGCGGAATGCTGACCTCTTGGCCGGTGCGTGGATTGCGGCCGATTCCGGTCTTGCGCGGGCGAACGTTGAAGACGCCGAAGCGTCGCAACTCGATGCGCTCACCCTTGCCGAGCGCATTCTTCATGGCTTCGAAGACGGTTTCGACGGCCTGCTCGGCCTTGGTCCGGCTCACTCCTGTCTTTGTAACCACGGCATTTACAATGTCCAGCTTAATCACTCCACCCTCCTGCTACTCAGCGGCAGCCTATGCTAGACATGCACTTGCGGGTTGTCAAGCAGCAGGCGCTCGGTTAAGATGCCCGTTTTTGCCGGCAAAATTTGGGCCTTTTGGAACGCCCGCGTGCGCCGCGGAGGAGGGTGGATGTCCGTAAAACCGGATCGCTGGATACGCAAGATGGCGGTCGAGCACAAGATGATCGAGCCGTTCGAGGACCGCCAGGTGCGCGACGGCGTGATCAGCTACGGGGTCTCCAGCTACGGTTACGACATTCGCGTGGCCGACGAGTTCCGCATCTTTACGAACGTGAATTCGACAATCGTCGATCCGAAGCACTTCGATCCGCGCTCGCTTGTCGAGTTCAGAGGAGACGTTTGCATCGTTCCGCCGAACTCGTTCGCGCTGGGGCGATCGGTCGAATATTTCCGCATCCCGCGCAACGTGTTGACGATTTGCCTGGGGAAATCGACGTACGCGCGCTGCGGCATCATCGTGAACGTAACGCCCTTTGAGCCGGAATGGGAGGGTTTCGTCACGCTCGAAATCAGCAACACGACTCCGCTACCCGCCAAGATTTACGCCAACGAAGGCTTGTGCCAGGTGCTTTTCTTTGAGTCCGATGAACCGTGTGAGATTTCGTACAAGGATAAGAAAGGGAAGTATCAGGCGCAGCACGGCATTGTGCTTCCTCGGCTTTAACCAGTACGCAGTTTTCTTCTATCCGGCGGGACAGCAGGTCCGTCACGCCGCTTCGCCTTGCAGGCGAACCGGGTTCGGGATGACAGTGAGCAGGGAGTGGCGATACGAAGAGGGCGGGTGCGCGAGAATCGCGGAAGAGTTTTTTCGCAGCCTGAAGCCGTTCCTGACAATCTCGTTTTCATACTGGCTCTTTTGTCGGCGCCACGTCGCCCGACTCGTCGCGGGCCTCGCCCATGGGGAAGCCGCGGCTACGCCAGCCTTCGTAGCCGCCGGAGAGCGGGCGGATGCGGGTGATTCCTTTGCTGCGCAGGAGCAGGGCGAGGCGCGCGGCAGTGACTTCGTTGGGGCAGGCGCAAAAGAGAACGATCTCACGATCGCGCGGGATCACGTCCGCCGCTTCCTCGAGTTCAGCGGCATCCACGTGCAGCGCTCCCGGAATGGTCTGCGGGTTCGCGTCGAATTCAATCGAGTGCCGCAGGTCGACAATCAGAACATCTTCGCCGCTGTCGATTTTTTCTTTCAGCTCTTCCGGAGAAATGCGGGCGATTTTCAGCTTCCGCAGGAATTTGCGGCGATTGTAGAACTTCCAGAGGATGTACCCCGCAAACGCCGCCAGTACGATCACCAGCAGCCATTCGCCCAGGAAAGCGGCGCGCGCTGCGACGCGCTCGAGCTGGCCGCTGAAGACGTAGCCGACGAGAGTGAAGGACCCGACCCAGACGATCGAGCCTGCGGTGTCAAACAGGAGAAACTTGCGCCAACCCATTCGAATGATGCCGGCGAGCGGCGGGGCCATGGCGTTCAGGCCGGGAACAAACTTGGCCCCGAGCAAAACGCGCGCGCCGCTGCGCGAAAAGCTGACCTGGGTTTTGCGCACGCAGGAGTCGGGCTCGAGAGAAATGCGGCACAGGAGCTGAAGAACGCGAATGCCTTTGCGGTGGCCGATCTCGTACCACATCGAGTCGCTGGCGACCGCGCCGATCACCGCGCAAATCATCACCGTGCCGAGGTTCATTCGAGATGTGCCCGCAAGCGCGCCGGCCGCCAGCAGGATCGGCGCGGAGGGAATCGGCAACCCCGCCTGCTCGACAAACACCCATGCCAGCACGACGATGTAGCCGTGCCGGAGAACGAATTGAAGCGTTTCGGTCATTTCGATCCGCGTCGGTGCCTAGAGTCTACCAGCGTGCCGGCTTTCCTCGTAGCTCTTCCAATTGCGTGTCGCAGCGGCGGCAAGAACGCCGGGCACGATTGAAGTAGCTGCCATGATTGGACGAGGGTAAGTCTCTGAAGCTGCAGGAGTCTGCGAGACCCGAAAAACCAGGCGCACGAAAATTGCCTTACGGTTTGCGCGTGGGGCGGATGTGCACTTCGCTGATGAAGCTGCCTTCCGATTGCGTGACGAGCGCGGCCACTGCGTGCGCCACGTCCTCGGGCTGCAGGATTTTCGCGCCGCTCTTGTGGCCCGCCCTCGGGAACTCCGTGGCCACCGAGCCGGGGCAGATGGCGCTCACGCGAATGCCGTGTGCGCGCAGATCCTCGGCCATCGCGCCGCTCAGGCCCATCAGGCCCCATTTCGACGCGCAGTAGATTGCGCCGCCGGCGAACGTGTTCTTGCCGGCCAGAGAGCTGATGTTGATGATGTGCCCCCTCTGGCGGCGAATCATCTCCGGCGCCACGACGCGTGAGAGTAGGAAGACGCCCTTCAGATTTGTATCGAGGACGAAATCCCATTCCTTTTCGCCGAATTCATGGAAAGGCCCAAACACACCGGTGCCGGCGTTGTTGATGAGGATGTCGATTGGTCCCAATTTCTGCCGGGTGGCGTGCACGAGTGCGGTGACTTCGCCTCTGCTGGTCACGTCCGTCTGCATGGCGAACGTTTCGATTCCTTCCTTTCTCAGCCTGGACGCAGCGTCATTCAGCCGATCTTGATCCCGAGCGCAGACGGAGACCCGCGCGCCCATGCACCCGAGCCGCCGGGCAATCGCGAAGCCGATGCCCCGGCTCGCCCCCGTCACGAGGGCCACCTGGCCGGCCAATAACGCCTCCTGTTCCGCCATCGCGTTCCTTTCGCTTCGCCGCAGGGAAGCAGCCCTGAGGCGGCGTCCCCATCGCCGGGCTTCCCTTCATCCAATTTCGTCATCTTACCATTCCAGTGGAGAGGAAAAGCACGACCCGGATCACGATCGTGACAGTTGCAGATAGCCGCAGGGAATCCTGCTTGCGGTTCAGAGCGGGATTCTCCTATAATCCGAACGCTTTAAAGCCAGCGGACATTCTTGCGAGTTGCTTTTTCAATCAGATATTCTGAGACGAGCCGAGGAGGCTGGAAGCCGATGATGCGAAAGTGGATTGCGACAGGCGCCGGTCTGTTATGGATCGCGCTGGGAATGGGAACTGGCGCGGGAACGTTGTCGGCCGCAGTGCAGGCGGCGCAGGACCAATCGAAGCCCGGATACACGCTGGCCGAGTACAACCAATATCAGGCCGCGGCCAAGGAGACAAATCCGCAGCAGAAGATCAAACTGCTGGACGATTTCGTCAAGGCCTACCCGAATTCGACGCTGATGCCTTACGTCTATCGAGACTACTACACGACGTACCAGCAGCTGAAGAATTACCCGCAAGCAATCGAATACTGCGACAAGATGATCGCGCTGGGCGACAAGATTGACACGCAGGGGCGGCTGGACGCGTACTACACGCGCGCGCTGGCCTTTTACCTTGCATCGTCGGCAGGTGACAAGAACCTGCAGACCCCCGACGCGCTCAATAAAGCCAGGGATGCAGCGACCGCGGGCCTCAAGACGCTTGA
>Ga0070734_10004963_pt1 | contig 12120 bp, 11 predicted proteins | sample Coa_R1_8_FD_66444 | JGI IMG/M metagenome (GOLD analysis project Ga0070734, IMG submission 66444) | Surface soil microbial communities from Centralia Pennsylvania, which are recovering from an underground coalmine fire - Coalmine... | ecosystem: Environmental > Terrestrial > Soil > Unclassified ...
GTGGATATGGTGGCCAACGGAGCGGGTTCATGGGACTCCTCTTGCGGAAAAGCGGTTGCCAGCCGGGCGGGCAATCGGCTGCCTGTTGATGATCATAAGATCGCGAGGGGTATCCGGAAAGCAGTACGGATGATCCATCGAGGGCGCGCGGGACCGCCACGGAGGAGATGGGCCCTGCCGTTTTGGCATTTTCACCCGGCTTGACAATTCTGGAGAATCGACTATGTTCCCCTCCCGCGGTCGTTGGAGAGTGCCGGTCCGCCGGGCTTCCATACCCTGGGGAAACCGGTGAGAAGCGTGCTCGACTCTTGACACTCTTTCAGACAGAGGAGTACACTTCTTAAGAGCTAACCGCTTGCGGTGTTAGGCCGCTCACGTGGCACGGGGAAACCGCGCGGGAAAGCTTCTTGCGGGATTCCCCGGGAGTAGGCTGCCGTGAAGGCGATCATTAGCGACATCCACAGTAACCTGGAAGCACTGCAGGCAGTGTTGGGGGACATTGCCACCCAGAAGGTCGAAGAGATTTACTGTCTCGGCGACGTGGTCGGGTACGGGCCCAATCCGCGCGAATGCGTGGATTTGGTCATGAAGTGCCGGGTGGTTCTGCTGGGCAATCACGATCAAGGAGCGATGTTCGACCCGGAAGGCTTCAATCCGCCGGCGGAACGCGCTATCTTCTGGACGCGGGCGCAGCTGGAAGCAGCCGTGGACACACGCCAAGACCGCGAACGCCGCTGGGAGTTTCTTTCGGAGCGGCCACGGACCCACCGCGAGGACGGCTTTCTGTTCGTGCACGGCTCGGCACGGAATCCGCTCAACGAGTATGTTTTCCCCGAGGATATCTACAACCAGCGTAAAATGGAGCGGATTTTTGCCCTGGTCGAAAAATATTGCTTTCAGGGCCACACGCACGTGCCCGGCATCTTCACCGAAGACCTGGCGTTCCACAGTCCCGAGGAAATCGACCACGTCTACCATCTGGACGGGCGCAAGACCCTGTGCAACGTCGGCTCCGTCGGCCAGCCGCGCGATGGCGACTGGCGCGCGTGCTACATCATGCTAGATGGCGAGACGATCCATTACCGACGGGTGGAGTACGATATCGACACCACCATCCAAAAGATCTACGCTATTCCCGATCTCGAGAATTTCCTGGGCGACCGTCTGCGTGACGGTCGCTAGGAACCCGGCCGACAAACCCGACCCGGGAGAAGACCGCCCTGGTCGAAGCAGGCGTCAATGTAGTTGGTTGGCTCCACGACGCCTCCTCTCGGAACGGCTAAGCCGCATCCACAGATGTCTGGAATGGATGGAGCAGGTGATGCCCATCCGCCTTGGATGGCCCCGGCGCGGGGCTGTCCTCAACCATCAGGTTCAGGATGGCCAGAAGGGAGGTGGTATCGGTGTCCTGGACCCCAATGGTTTGGAAGCCCGAGGTTCCTGACTGGCAAACAAACTTTGTCTACGTCTCCGCCTCCTCCGGACCCACCACCCCAGCGTATGGGCCACCCTGAAATCCATCCTGGAGCGGACCGGGACGCCCATCACTTGCATTCCAAAGACGAAGGACATATGGTGCAGGGACTACATGCCCGTCCAGGTTGACGAGCAAACGTTCTGCCAGTTCAAGTACGATCCCGACTACCTGCGGGGATACGACCACCTCAAGACGCCGGCAGCATCATGCCGGATGCAGACAATGCCCAATTGTCGGAGCATGGATCTAGTTCTCGACGGGGGCAATCTCGTGCCGGCGCCAGGCAAGATGATCGTGACCGACAAGATTCTCACAGAGAACCCGGCGAGGCGCAAAAAGGACACGCTTGGGCTGCTGGAAAAGGAACTACAGGCAGAGTGCATCATCATCCCCGCCCGCTAGACGATCCTATCGGCCACGCAGACGGGGTTGTAAGGTTGCTTGATGGAGATACCGTCGGCGTGAACGATTATCGCGGGCGGGAGAGAGCGTATGGCCCAAGGCTCCGCTCGGTCTTGCGGCAGCACCGCCTGGAGTGCGTGCCGATTGCGTACTTCACTGAGAACCACGCGACTGCTGGGATTCCCTCAGCGGTGGGTTGTTACCTCAACTATCTCCGCACCGAGAAGCTGCTCGTCCTGCGCGTCTTCGGCGCTGTAGGCCACCTCGATCTGCTATTCGTTCCAATCCGGTCTAAATGGCACGTTTCAACTCCTTGTCATTAACTCTTGCTAAATCAATTTCCGAACAAGCCTTCCAGGCGCATCGAGAGTAAGCGTCTGCCAACGAGCATCGCAGTTTACCTCTCCCGTGTCGCTCGGATCCGCTTCGCCTTGCCCTCCGCTGGCCGCGTGTCCTGGATCGCTTCGGTAGTCAGGACTAGCCGCCGCCCGACTGCAGCCGCGTAGCGCCAAAGCGTGTCGAGGGTCGGGTTCTTGTTATGCCCGTTTTCCAGGCGTGACAGGGCCGGCTGGTCTATCCCACAACGGCGGGACACCTCAGCCAGCGTAAGCCCCGCCGCCTCGCGGGCGCGCTTGATCTCCTGCACGAAAGGGCGCAGTTCGCGATACTCGCCGTGCAGGTCGAAGCTTGCTCCCTCACCGCTGGCAATTAACTCCTCGGGGGAGGGGTGCCAATCTCGGAACTTGTTTCGGATGGCACGGTGGCGCGCGCGATCCTCGGCTGTCCACTGTACCTTGGGGCGATCCTTGTGGGCGTTGTTCCTGTTTTGCTTCATCATCTTTTCCTCCGCTTTCTGGGACTGGGTGGCGGGACTTCGTAGGCTGTAATCGGGTAAACGGTCAATGGGTCATCGGAGACCTGCTCGAAAACGACTGTGAGAAACTTCCCGCTGGCCGTCCAGCCAAACGCCTCGGGCTGGCCGCTGCTGCGGCTTTGGGTCGCGATTTGATAGTTGCCCGTCACCACTTCCTCGACCTCTTCGCGGGTGACTCCGTGGCCTTCGACGCAAATGTGCCAGTAGTTTCCGTCCGGATCAACTTCCAGGTCCCAGATAAAAGCCACTCGGCCCATGACCATTTCTCCCGGATCTTGTAGTAAAATACAAGACGCGCGGCGAATGATCAAGAGCTAGCGCCCGTTCTGTTGACCTGACCAATTTGGCAACAACTTGGCAGCAACACTGCCCGTGCGACCGCAACGTGTTTACAATGCGAACAGGTGCGGCGACGCCGCAGGTCGTTATTTGCACGACCTCCTTGATCGGGAATTGAGCTGCCTCCCGGACAAGTACCGCGCTCCGCTCGTCCTTTGTGGTGTGCAAGTTCAGACCGAGAAGGAAGCGTCCCGTCACCTTGGCTGGCCCCAAGGCACCCTGTCGGGGCGGCTATCCAGGGCGCGGACACTGCTGGCGAAGCGTTTGGCTCGGCGTGGTGTAGCGTTGTCCTTGGCGGGGATACTATCGGAGAAGATTGGATCGGCCTGCGTGCCGACCGCGTTGTTGGATTCGACAATCAAGGCAACGCGACTTGGGCAAGCGGCCGTAGTTTCGGCAAAAGTCGCCGCTTTAACCGAAGGAGTGCTAACAGCCATGTTTCTGTCCAAAATCAAGCCCGTAACTCTAGTAGTGCTGATCGCAATTGGCACCGTCCTAGGCACGGGCACGCTGATCCTGTCGGCATCACGGGCTAAGAGCGTCGGGAAAGAATGAATGGTTTGGCATAGGAACAGCTAGTTGGTGACTGGGAGATCGTCTCTGGACACCGAAGGAGCACCCGCCATGAAACCGTTGGTCACCGATGCCTTGTGGGAACGGCTCGAGCCTTTGCTGCCGCCCCCGCCCCACCGCCGCTTCCGCTTTCCCGGACGCAAGCCGCTGGATTTCCGGAAGATCCTCACCGGCATCCTCTTTGTCCTCAAGACCGGCATCGCCTGGGAGGATCTGCCGGCTGAGCTGGGCTGCGGTTGCGGCAAGACCTGCCGGGATTATCTGAAACGCTGGCACGAAGCCGGCGTCTGGACCAACCTGCACGCCGTGCTGCTCGCCGAACTCAACGGGGCCGACCAGATCGATTGGCGGCGGGCCTTGATCGACGCCTCCTTCGCCAAGGCCCCCGAAGGGGGCGCGGATACCGGCCCGAACCCCACGGATCGCGGCAAATCCGGTAGCAAACACCATGTGCTGACCGATGCCCAAGGCATTCCGCTCGCCGCCACGGTGACCGCCGCCAATGTCAACGAGGTGACGCAGCTCTTGGACGTGCTGACGAGGATGCCGCCGGTGGGCGGCAAGCCGGGGCCCAAGCGGGAGAAACCGGAGCGGCTGCAAGGCGACACCGGGTACGACTCCGAGCCGGTGCGGCAGTTGTTGCGGTGGCTGGGGATCACGCCGATACTGGGCAAACGTGGGCGCGAACACGGCAGCGGCCTGGGAGTGTACCGTTGGTTCGTGGAACGGACGATCGCCTGGCTGCATAGCTTTGGTCGGTTGCGACGCCGGTTGGATCGGTTTACCGAACTCCAAGAGGCGTTCCTCCAGTTGGCCTGTGACCTCATTTGTCTGAGGTTCGTGGTCGATACATGAACCTCATTTTTTCCCGACGCTCAAGAATTTCGTAAAACTAGCTCCGTCGCATTGTCTTCGCGTTGCTCATCCCCGAAAGGCGGAAAAACCAGGGCCGCCCTGCAATTGCGCGGCAAAAGTTGGCGGGTCTACCTCAATTACAAGGGAGAGCAGCGCACCTTCACCATCGCTGAGGTTGACGCCGCCGAGGCCTCCCTCTACAAGGCCCAGACCGAGGAGCTGCTCTGGCTCCTCAATCGCAAACTCATCAGCGTTCCCGCTGGATGCACGATCGAGCAATTCCTGTTCTACCGCGCCAAGCCGCCGGAAGCGTTTCCGCTTCCGGAGCGCCACACCATCTTCGCCAAATTTCGGGATGGCTATCTCAAAACCATCGACAATGGCTCTGTGGGTAATAACACTCTCTATACGACTAAAATCCACGCCGCTCACCTTGCTGCTACCCTCGGCAACAATTTTACGATGAACGCCCTGACGCATGCCGACCTGCCGCGGCACATCAATCGCCGCAGCCGGACCAAGGTCGCAGCGGTCACCATCCGCAGGGAACTCGATACGCTGCGCGCCGCATGAAACTGGGCCAGCCGCATGTGCATGTTCGACGGTGCGTTTTCCAGCAGTGGCCTGATTTATCCCAAGGGCAAGGAAAAGCTTCTCTTGTTGACGTTGCAGCGATATCTAAACTCCGTTTATCTGTTGTGCGGCCTCCGTGCCGACCGGAGCGGTCACAAAAAAGGCTATCGGGGGGTATCACGGAGGTTGACTGCCCATCCACGGATCACCGACCCCGGAGGCCTCTATGTGTACCATAGCCAAACAGGAGCCGCTGCTGCTCTCCCTCTTTGAGTCTGCCTTCACCACCACGGCTACCTTCGTCCGCGCCAAAGTGCTGGGGCTGGCCGCCATCCTCACCACCGGCCAGCGTACCGTCGCCAACCCGTTGCGCACCGTCGTTGGCCTGACCGAGGACGCCCCTTCCAGTTACCACCGTGTTCTCTCTCTGGCCCAGTAGTCGGGCCTGACGCTCGCCGCCATTCTCACTCGCTTCCTCATCCGCCACTTCTGGCCCCAAGGCCGTATCTCCGTGGTCGGCGAAGACCCCGTTGCCGTCCCCCTCGCCGGCACGTCTGCCGGGCGCGGGGAAGCCGAAATTGGCTGCATTGGCGCAGTCTCCCGGCAGGCAATTGTATTTGGACTGAAAAGCGCGAACCGCAGTATTGGATTTCTCGATGTGGCTGACCTGAGCCCACATCTGCGCCGCGGCGATCAAGTCCCGCCCGACCAGCACGCCGTCCGATGATCGGGGCAATGATGGTAATCACGATCGACAGCTCGATCAGCGTGAAGCCGTGGCGGGCAGCCCACTGCTTCTTCCGCTTGCGGAACGCGGCAACCGCGATGAGGTCTGGTCATGCCAAGGAGACGACCGCAAGAAAGCTGTCTATTGGCGGTCACTGTTACCGCTTTTCCTCCAGCAGCGTCTGGGCCTCGGCGCGGAATCGCCGCAGTTTTTCCGCCTCTTCCTTCGTCCGGCTCGCGGCATTTCGCTGGTGGGCTGCCAGGGCGCGGTCGACATACGCCTTGGCCTTCTTCGCATCCCCCAAGCGACAATGGCACATCGCCAGAAAGTACAGGTCGAGTGCCTGGTCAGCAGGTGAATTGCCAGCGAGGCTCTTTTCCAGAGCGGTCACGGCGTCTTCGATGCGCCCGGCCCGATAGTAGGCAAGGCCCAAGGTGTTGTGGTAGCTCCATTCGCCCGGCTCGAGTTCCACGGCCCGTTCGGCCAAGACCATCGCTTGGCGGGCGTCACGGATCTTCCCCGGGCCTGCGGCATACAGCCAGGCGAGGTGGTTGCAAATTGACGGGGAGTCCGGCCGCAGTTCCAACGCCTTGCGCAGGTCGGCGAGGGCTTCCTCGTACCGCCCGGCCTGCTGGTGGGACTTGCCGCGCAAGAACCAGCGGACCGCGAGGTGGGGAGCCGCCTCCACGGCCCGGTCAAGGTTCCTCACCGCCTGGACCTTACTCAAGCGGTCGAAGTCGCCGCGATCGAATTGCAGGCGCAACGGTTTGGCCGAGGCTTGGCCTGGTGCATACGGGGGCGCGTCCCAGTCCAGGCCGCGCTCTGCCAACTGTTGGCGGAGCAGCCGCAGATCCCAAACGTGGAGGCCCTTGCGGGAGTTGACCGTGACGAGCCGCGAGCCGTCCGGGGTGAAAAGGACGTTGTTCGGTAGGTCGAGATCAGGGTCTTCTAGCTTGGCGAGTTCGCGGCCGGTGGCGGCGTCTACCAAGCGAAGTGCGGCGGTGTCGGTCCACAGGGCGAGCAGGTGGCTGTCCGGAGCGAAGTGGCCCGGATTGCGGAGCTTCCGCACTTGTTCCCAGTTCCCGACGTCAAAGAGCCCGCCGGCTCCGATGGATCCGCCGCCGGCCAGCCAGTGGCCATCCGGGCTAAAATGGAGCGATGTGCCGTGCGCCCGCAGCTGTCGGTCCAGCCGGCCAGTCCGGGCATCCCAGAGCTTGACTGCGCCTCCCCAGAACACGGCGGTAACTGCCCACCGCCCGTCCGGACTAAGGGCGCCGTACCCGACGTCGGCGCCGGCGTCCAACTGCAAGGGCGAGGCGGGCCTGTCCTCGTGCAAGATCCAGGCTCCGGCCCAGGGTTGCTCCTTGCCCACGGCCCGGAAGCAGGTCAGCAGCACCTGGCCGTTCGCACTCTGGTCGAAGCGATAGCCTGCTGGCAGGGCCAGCGGCTGAGGTGGGCCGATGCGCCGCAGGCCGGGCGCGGCCGGATCGTCGTGAATCGTCCAGCGGTACGTGCCGGTTTCGTCGCCAATGAGCAGCGCCTCCTCCGCCCTACCCTCTCTCCCAGGGAGAGAGGGTAGGGTGAGGCGCCGTGGTGGTTCGAAGTGAACAAACCGCGGGTTCTCCAGGGGCAGAAAACCGAGTTCCGTGCCGCTGTCCAGGTCCCAGAAGCCAATGCCGTCCGCCAGCACGCCCGCGAGCAACCGACCGTCGGGGCTGATGGACGCCCCGCTATAGCGGGCCTTGTCCAGCAATCCCTGGCGGGCCAGAGTGCGGTACTCGCGACCGTTCGCGACACGCCAAATGCCCAGCCGGTTGCCGTTGATGAAGCCGACCAACCTACGGTCATCACGGTCAAACCGCAGCGAATGGGTTGAGGTCGGTGTAGTCGGGACCTGGAACAACAGTTGTCCCGTAGCACTGTCGTAGAGCCGGAGCATGGCGTCCCAGCCGTACACGGCCAACTGGGTGCCGGCATGGTTGAAAAAGAGGCGCGCCCCCTCGCCGGCAGGCCCAAAGGTGCACAGCTGCTGGAACGTGGTCCCATCGAACAGGTGAATGTTCCCCCCGTCGCTAACGGCCAGCGTATGGCCCTGCGGGTGCCAGGCGACGTGGGTGCCATCCGCTTGCATGTCCAGGGATTTCACCACCTCTTCGGTTTGCAGATGGCGCACCTGCACGACCTTCGTGAAGTAGGATGCCACCGCCACCAGCGGCTCGGTGGGGTGCAAGGCGATCACGACCTCGCGCGTCAGGGCGTCGGGCGCGAGCCGCTTCACCAGCCGCCCGGTGTGCAGGTCGTAAAGGGTGATGGCTCCGCCGACGTGACTGAAAGCTACTTCTTGGCTATTGGAGCGGAAATCGACCCAGTAGACGTTTGTCTCCGTCAGGAGCACTTCCGGCTTTGCCCCGTCGAGTTTCCAAAGAGACAATCGGCCATCCGCCCATCGCACAGCGACCCACCGCGCATCGCGGCTCAAGAACGGCACACATCCCACCTTCGAGGGGGCTGGACCAGGAAGTAGGTAGAGTTCCTCATCGCCGTCCACGCGGCGGATGCTGCACGTGCCGTGTTCATCGGTCCGGGCGTAGACTTCGAGGTTATCGTCGAAATCCACGTACCGCGACCCGGCCGGATAGCCGGGCCACGTCTGCGCTGGGTACAGGTCGGGCATAATGAGGGCGGCGATCGTGGCGTTCCGCAATTCATGAAATCTATCCGCTGACAGGTTGAGCTCACGGGCGAGCTCACGGGCCTGATCCAGGAGAGCGAGGCTCGCGAAGTGCTGACCGGGACGGTGGCTCAGGCTGTTGGCGCGTACCTCGGCCAGCCGGGACTCGAAGAGCTGGACGTGGGCCTGTCCCCTCTCTCGCAAGGCCCACACCGACAGCACGGATGCCCCGACGGCGATGATCAGGAGCAGCCCCGCCACCGTCGCTAGCATCGCCGCCCAACGGGGGTTCCGCCGACCCCAGCGCCAGCTTCGCTCCAGGGTCCCGACCGGCCGCGCCGCGATTGGCTCTCCAGCCTGGAAGTGCCGCAAGTCTTCTGCTAGCGCGGCCGCTGACGGGTAACGCCGCCCCGGTTCCTTCTCCAGGCATTTCAGGCAAATGGTCGCCAAGTCGCGCGGCAACTTCGGCCGCAGTCGGCTCGGCGGAACCGGTTCCACCGCCTGGACCTGGAGGAGCGTCTCCAGGGGTGTATCCGCACGGAAGGGCGGCCGACCGGTAAGCATCTCATAGAGGATGGCTCCGAGGGCGTAGATGTCCGCCGCCGGGCCGGTCTCCTTAGTCCGCCCCTCCGCCTGCTCCGGCGCCATGTAACTGGGCGTTCCGATGATCATGCCACTCTGTGTCCTTGGCACCCCTTCGCGGAGGTGCAGCTTGGCCAGGCCAAAGTCGGTGATCTTGGGAACAGAGCGCTCCACGGACGGCAGAGCACCCGCCGAGCCATCTTTTCCCGGTTCGGTGGGAGCCTCGCCCTCCAGAGCCAAGAGCACGTTCCCCGGCGTCAAATCGCGGTGGACGATGCCCCGCTGGTGCGCTTGGTCCATGGCCCGCGCCAGTCGCTCCACCAAGGAGGCCGCTTCACGGATGGACCACAGGGCGCCGGCTAGCCGCGCCGCCAGGCTGCCGCCGTTTACATATTCCATGACCAGGTAGGGCCGGCCGTCGTGTTCGCCTACCTCGTAGATGGACACGATGTTTGGATGCCGCAGCCGCGCCAGTGCCTCGGCCTCGGTGCGGAAGCGGGCGCGCTGCTCGGGGCCGGCGTGCTCTCCCGCCAAGAGCATCTTGAGCGCCGCCGCCCGGTTCAGCGTCTTCTGGCGGACCTCGTAGACGACACCCACGCCGCCGCGGCCCAATTCCCGCATAATCTCGTAACCGGGAATGGACGGAAGGTCCCTGGCCGCGCTGGGTAGAGGCACCGTGGGATTGCTTTTCACGGATAGGCCGTCGGCCGCGGGCAAAGCGCTGACCTCCAAAGCGGTATGGACTTCGAAGAGCAACTCGAGCCGTATGGCCAGCTCCGTGAAGCGCTGTTGATACTCCTCCAGCCGTGGCGCCTCCCCCAAGCGCTGGCGGATCACGATTTCGTTGTAAATCAGCTCCAGGGTTGCTTCCGAATCCGCTCGCAACTCGGGATGCCGCTGCAAGTAGGCTTCCGTGGTATGCCGTTCGCCGCTCTGCCAACTCCTTCGCTGCTCGCGCCGCAGCGCGGCGATCAATTTCAGCGCATTTGGCTCCTCAGCCATGCTTCCAAGTCCTTTCGTCCCGACCGCGGATCCGGATGGACAATTGCAATCCGCCCGTTACTAAACAAGATTCCAGTGTCGAACCGAGCAGATTCTGGTGCCCACGCGGAACGTGGAAACGAGAGTGGGCTCGATGAGGCGCGATCAGTCTTCCAGGCGCAATTCGCCCGCGACGCGATCGAGGGCGCGGGTGAGGCGGAAACGCAAGGCGTCGGCATTTTCGCCAACCTCGGCTGCGATCTCCGGCCAGGAACAGCCCGCGCCGCGTAGCTCGGCAAGCCGCCGTTCCTCTCCGGAGAGACGGCTGCGGACCGCCTCGAGCAGCTCGCGATACGTGGCGATCTGGCTGGGAGTCGGAGCGGCGTCGGTGACCTCTGCCGTGTCCACGCTCGCCTGGCGGCGGTGATCACGCCGCCCCGCCTGCTGGTGATGGACATAGTTGATCAGCTTGTTCCGGGCCATCGTCACCAAGAGCTTCACGAGCTGTTCCGGCTTGTCCAGCTCGAATTGCCCGGAGGCCGCCCGCACGAAAAAGTTGGCCATCACGGATTGGCAGATATCCATCGAATCGAACAGGCGGCGCAGATGGCTCTGGTCCAAACGGACACGGATCGCCATGCGGATGGTCGATTCATAGCGCCGCACTAGTTCCTCGGCAGCCCGGTCGTCGCCAGAGCGGACGCGGCCAATGAGATCGCGAAACGCCTCGGCTTCGGACATGATTTGCTCTCGCCCCAGTGCTAGACCGCCTCCGGTTATGGTAACTGAGCGTTTGCGCCGCCGTCCACTGCATTCCTGAGCGGTTCACTCGTTTTCACGCAATCTCAGGCCCGCCCGCGGAGCGGGCGCGACCGGTCCGAGTCCGCGCGCGGACGCTCCTTGCAAAGAATTCCCTCCTTTCTTGCTCGCTCTCGGAAGAGAATCTTGTTCTCTTGCATGAAGGCCATTAGCCTCAAAGCGCAATGAGCAGGCGACAAGTTCCCACGAATAGCCGGCATGGCCGCGGCACTGAAGGCATGGTCAAGCTCACCGGCCACGCCGGCCAGCCTCCCCCACTCGCCTCGCGCCATGACAGCGGTTCTGGAACTCGCGGGCGTGGAGCGGTTCTTTGCGGCCACAACGAAGCAGGATCACGGGTTTGGCTGGTCCCGGTCCAAGTGGGAGGCGTTGCTCCGTGCGGGCGACTGGTGGGTCGACGGCCTTGGGAAAGACGGCGCCGCAAACCGCCCAGACGCTGGCGTGCCTAGGCAAGAGCGTGCTCAAACAACTGAAGTACGCCGACGCCGAACCGTTTTGCGCGCCGGGATCGTAGGCCGCTTTCTTCTATCGCAAACCGTGAGGAACATCTAATTGGAGGATTGTAGTATGTTGTTCAAGCGCCAGCAGAGTTGGTTGAACCAGGATTCCACGAAATCCCAACGGCAGCTCCGGAAAGGCAAAGCGAAGCCGAAGTGTCAACGTTCGCTGCCGTTACTCCTTGAAACCCTGGAGGACCGTACGGTTCCCACGGTACTGTTCGCGCCGCAGTTCGGCAGCGAAACGCCCGTGGGCGTTGTCCCACCAAAGGACGGCGGCCAGCGCATCAACTCGCCCAACCTCTATGCCGTGCTCTGGGGCTCGTCCTGGGGCGGCGAGGCGACGCCAAACGCCATCCAGATTTACAGTAGTATCTCGGGTGTCGTCCTCAGTCATTACCTTGACGGCATCGCTCAGTATGGTGTGACGACAAACGTCCACTTCAAGGGCACTCTCTTCGACAATACGCCCGACCCCATATCGGGCTTTACTCAGCAGAGCATGTTCCAGGAGATTGAAAGACTCATCGCAGCCAAACAACTGCCCGATCCGACCCAGACTCCCAACATGATCGTGGACATGGTGACGGCCAGGAACATTACCTCCGGCCTGAATGGCGCCGCGGGCTACAACGCGGCAGCCGTAAATGGCAACCAGTCCTTTCGCTACGGCTACATATGGAATGGCACGAACTTCGGATCGCTCTCCTTGAGGGACTCCACAAGCCTTATCTTCTCCCACGAGTTGGC
>Ga0070734_10004966_pt1 | contig 12117 bp, 20 predicted proteins | sample Coa_R1_8_FD_66444 | JGI IMG/M metagenome (GOLD analysis project Ga0070734, IMG submission 66444) | Surface soil microbial communities from Centralia Pennsylvania, which are recovering from an underground coalmine fire - Coalmine... | ecosystem: Environmental > Terrestrial > Soil > Unclassified ...
CTTCGATGCTTCGCGATATGGCGCGGCGCGTGTGACGATGAAACCAATCAGTCACCCCAGCATGCTCGAAATAGTAGATCGAACCCGCGACCTTCAAGGCTTCGTCACGTCGGCTCTGTGTTTCCCATGATCGCGGCGTGTCTTCGCCAATGCCCACGATGCGCGTAGCCTTGTTCATGACGATGACGCGCCCTAGCACGTCAAGATATTGGCGGAACATTTCGGGGGACTTTTTCGTCATGCGGCGTTCTTTCGTTTCAAGCAATCGGCGACAAAGGCGCGTTGCTCATCCTGCTTTCGTCTCGCGTTGGCTCGCGTGCTGGCTTTTGTGCATTCAACACACGCGCCATTGCTGACATAGCGCGGAGCCGGAAAATGGCCGCGCTCGCACGCCTCCCCTGTGTCGAAACGATGCTGGCGAGCAGCAATCGCAGCCACGCAAGCGGGATGATCACGAAGAGCGAAGCCATTCGGCATGGGGACATACTCAACGCGGGCCGAAATAGGTTCTCGGCTTACGCTCTTGACCGCGAGCCTGCATCACTCGCTGTTTCTCCCAGACCTTCGGCCCGGTCTCAGGCGGCTCCGCTGCTTTCTTGGCAAGTGCTTGCTCAGCGCCGCGTCGCGCGGCATCACGAACCAAACTTTCATGCGTGGGGCGATCCGCGTTCGCCGCAAACCACTGCTCGACCGCACGGTTATAGTCTCGCTCGGCTTCGCGAAGTGCCCGGCTCGCAGCGATGACGGTGCCCTGCGCTACCGCGAGGGCATCGTTTGCAGCCTGCAAGATCATCGGCTGACGCGCGATGGCGAGTTCTTTGCGTGCTGCACCGAGTTCGGTTTGAAGCTCGGGGTTGGACTTCGCACGTCTTTCGAGGGAGGCAACGCGGTCGGCGAGCTTCTTCAAATCCAAGACTGGCTTCGGTTTCCCATTGTTAGCCGCGATGGCATCTTGCAATGCGCTCTGAAATGATTGCGGAGGCGCGTAGCGATTTCTCGTCTCCAATGCTTGATGATAGGCAATCTCTTTCTCACGCACATCCTTGCGCGCCGAAGCCAGATTGTTTTCGGCTTCGATCTTTGCGGCATTCGCCGACACGCAAGCGAAAAGTTTCTCGCGCTTGTTGTCGTCAAGCTTCTCGATCTCAGCGGCGAGTGTATCGAGATCGTCACGTACATGATCGGACCCCGACTGGGAAAAAATCTCAAGCATTGGACACTCCTGTCATTTGATCGCGCCCGTGCTCCCGGAGACGGAAAAGCACGGGCGCGACATAGCCGCGCTTGCGAGGGCTTCGCGCGGCTAATCGGTTTATCGCTTGGCACTGCGGCGCGGCGCGATCTGGCTCACGGCGCGATTGTTGCCGCTCGGCACCTTGGCCGGAGCGCGTGCACGATCACCGCGACCGACACGGGTCGGCAATGGCTCGGCGCTGACGTTGCGATTTGTTGGGACCATCGCTGCTTTCACATCGACCGGCGCGACCGGACGAAGCTTTGCGGCTGTCGGCGAATACTTGATCTTGTCGCCGGGCAGCAATGAAGACGGCTGCAAGTTGGCCGTGTCGCCGTAGCCAGTGTCAGCCTTGAACCGGCTTGTGATATAGACCTGATCGGGAAGCGGGTTGGGATTGTCAGCCATGGTCGTATTCCTTCTGTTGAGTTCTCAATAACTGCCGAGCGGTCCGCCGGGACCCATCGCCCCAGTTGTCGGAGGCCCATTCGCGCCGGGCGCTGCACCGCTACCGGGAGAGCCGGGCAATACATCGCCGCGCGGCGTCTTGACGTTCTGCGGTGCTCGCATCGGCCAATGGCGCGACTTGCGGCCTTTGGTTTTGTGTGTGCCGACGCTCTTCACGTCCTCATGGGTTGTGATGACTTTGCGCATTAGACCCTCCAAACCTGAGCGGCACGCAAGCGTGCCGTATTCTTTGCCAGAATAAATTCAACCTGATCATTCGGTACTAAACTCAAACCGCGCACGACAGACCCGCTAAACCACACGTCGTCTCCGGTAGGGCGTTCTATGAAACCGAAGTACCCGCCGCGCTCATGGTCCCATAGGATTTTCTTGATGCGACCACGCTCAGCCATTGGTTTCGTCTCCAGCGAACACAACGAAGATCGCGCGAGCGCATGCGCCCTCCGGCAGAACTTCATCGAACAATTCGAATGAAACTCTTGCGCCAATATTGGGCACAATCCCGCGCGGCCAATCAGCACCGTGGCAATAGATTTCCTGACCGTCATCGGACGTTATCCGCCCGTGACTGCCTTCCCAGCTTGTGAGCCTGCCCATGATCATGCGACGACGATCCTCACATTCACGGCACGCGGGCCGCGAGGATCAGGCGCGATATCAAACTCGATTTCACGACCGTTGCGGATCATACGGCGCGTTTCGTCCGGCATGTCGTTGCGATGGATGAACACGCTCGGCGCTGAGCCGGAAACCGGCTCAACATACCCGCAGTGACCGCGCCATTTTCTGACCGTGCCGAACATCGCTGATCACTCGCTGAGCTTGCGCTTCGATGCTGGCAACGATGCGTTGCGGCTGATCCTATGACCCACGTGCGTAATATCGAATGACGGGTCAACGCGATCAGCACGGCCAAGCTGAGCAGCGGCGGCTAGATGCTTGCTGGCGTCTTCGACATGCGCGACGATGCCGCGCTGATGCGCGTGCTTCGCGCTCGTGCCCATGCCATCGTGAATGGGGACACTCCGGCCGTTTTGAGAAAGCTTGATCGCCGTTTCGTCGTCAACGGCCTGAGAATGCAGATAAGGATGCAGCGCGTCAGCCGTTACGCGCTTCATGCCGTGCGAGATCGGCACCGCGCCGACGTTCTTCGGCTTGCCGCCGTCTCTGGCGATGTTGAGCCGAAGCTGACCGTGCTGGATTACGCCGGTTGCGACTTTGATTGGCTTGTTCATGTCATGCTCCCCTCAGTGGTGCGCCGCTAAGCGTCACGCCAGCGGCTCGCGCCATGCGCGCGGCGAGTGTCGTGCTGCTCTTGATGATCCTGATCCGATGCGCTTCCGCTTCTTTCGGCTTCGAATAGCTCTTGTGCCACGGGTTATCCGCGCCCTTGACCGTCTCGGCGTCTTCCTTTTTGCGCGGCAGAATTTTGCCGAGTGCTCCGCCGTTATCGGCGAGGAATTGCGCCGCGCCAGCTTCGCCGCGCTCTTTGATCAGCTTGCCTTGCTCGGCGAGCGAATAGAGAGCCGGATGGTTTGCATTCGTCTCGGGCTGACGTTCGAAGAAGCGCGAGAGATCGGGATTTGTCTTCGCCGCAGCAACGAACTCGGAAAGGCTGCCCGTGCCTTCGGTCTCAAACTTGGCGCCGAGATCGGCACGCGCATTCGCATTCTTCAAGACGCCGAAGTGATCGAAGATGAAATCGTTATCGCTGGCCATGGGGACTACCTCTTGCAGACGCGTTTGATCAATTGCGGATTGTTGCGAAGCCATTGCTCAAGATCGGCGACGATGACTCGGCGTCGCGGCCGGAGTGCGCCGGGCTCGCCGATCAGATAGACAGGGAGCGTGCCGCTCTCGACCGCTGGCTTTATGTCGCGGTCATAGTGGAGGCCGCATGCTGTCGCGCATTGCGTCGGGCTCAACGCGACGCGGACCGGCAGAAATTTGTGATGACGATGCGCCATCGTGTTGCCTCGCGGGCCGTAGGGCTATGTGCCCTGCGGATTGTGATCGCGCGTGGCGATCTATGGAAAACGTGAGAGGGGGATTTGTTTCTTGGCACCATGGCCAGCGTGACGCGCCATGCGCTGTCACTGGAAACGGTCGCTATCATCGCACGTGATGCGGAAAAACATCAACTAGCAACTATCGCCGGGCTCAGCCGGGCCTATTCTCGACACGTACACGCGCGGAAAGGCCTATTTTTATAGGCTATTTCGCGCATCGCTGTTGTGGATCGCACTGCATTCGCGCCACGTGTCGAGGGAAACGGCGTTTTCGCGGATGAGCGATTTCGGCTGATCGCCGATGACCCGTTGTGCAGCCGGGCCGGTCATAAGGCGGAAGACGGCTCAAGCTGGAGGCGTATGCCTCCCGGAATGGTCAGGCTGGGGAGCCCATGGCTCAGGTAACCGTGGAACCATGGGCCTAATTTCACGGTTCCAGAAATTCGCTTGTTAGATCAATCGTGTCACCGTGGAACCGTGGAATATAGGGGTATTTAATACTTTATATTTTTCCTATAAGTCTTTAGAAGTCGATATTTCACAGTTCCCACGGTTCCAGCGGCCTCCGGTTACCTTTGGCTGGGCTAAACGTTAAGTTTTAACCTTGTCCGGGGCGCGTTAACCTTAATTATTAACCATATTCCGTCTGGAATTAACCTTAATTACTTACCATGCGCCCCTGCGGGCAAGTAAACCATGCCACATTCTGTTCTTACGGGGCTCGTTATTCTTGTCGAGCGAAAGCAATATTCTCCCATAGAGATCGCTTGACATGCGCCCGGCGCATACTCGACCTATTCCTTAATTCCAGTTCCTAACGCGAACCAATGGCGAACGCATAATACTCAATCCAGTCAATCACCTAGCTCGCGATATGACATAACGCCCGTTATCGGCTCGGGCTGTATAGTTAAGGAATAGTTAACGCGCCGTTGTGCTATGCCGTGGTCCCGCCCCATTTTGGCACACGCCAAACCGCTATGCCCTCGAACCCGTACACACTTTCTGATCGAGGTCCCCAAAAATTTTACGGTAGAAAATTCCCGGAACGAAAAATCGTCGAGGTTGTACCGTATGAACTTAACACGTTCACCAATTTCGAGAGGCGTTTCCTAAGCCCTCTTGCGCCGGGCTCCAGTTCGCGCAAGCATCACGCCCAAGCATCAAGATGCGGTCCCTAATTGGCATAGGCCGCGAGCGTCATGGCAATCCCGCCGATGTGCTGCCGAAGATGCGAGCCGGAGAGCCGGTCAGCTATAGGGAGATCACGATGACCGACGTTACGACTTTAGAGGGCGCACGCGCGGCGAAGCGTCTAGGTCTGCCGCTGACAACGCCATGCGAGACAGGCGAAGTCAGCGAGACTGTTGCGAGGCATTGGCACGCAGTGGGCGAAGCCTATGCCGCATATGAGAAGGCGCGCGACCGCTATGTTGCGAAGCAGAGCCCCGCGCGCTTCCGAAAGATCACGGTCGAGTTGAACCACTTCCATCAAGCCGCGCTCGCGGCGGATACCTACCTCGGCAAGGTGAAAGGCGAGAATGATGGCTTCGGCGCTGATCGCTCTGCCGTGTTGCTGATAGAAATGTGCTCGCGAGCCGATGCCATCTATTTTTGGTGGTATGATCGCATCAACCTTGTGAATGAGACAGGGCAGCCCGTCACGTTCGATCTCGCCGAATGTCCGACGTTCTTTGATGGCGAGGTCGCGTGATGGCTGACGACCGGATGAAGAATTTCTTCGGCGCGGCGCTCGATCTTCAAGACCGGGCAACCGATTATCTCGACCATGGCGAGGTCGCGAAAAAGGCCCTGATCATCGCCTTGCGAAACTTCGGCCTCGCTCATCAGTCGTTGCGCCAGTTGGCTTCCGAAAAGCTACGCAAGGCGGGTATACCGGAGCCTTAGCGAGGGCTCGCTGTTTGACATCGTGAACCGCTCCGGCGGCTTGCGCGGACCGGATCGGCGCGCGATGATCAACCATGGCCCCGAAACACCATGAGCCGCCGATCTCCGGCGGCATGCGCAAGGCTCTCGGCAAAGAGCTTGCGAAGTCGCGAGCCATGACGACAGTTTTTGCGGAGCGCTCCGCCGAGCTACGCGAACGCGGAGAGGCGCTGATCAGGGAGGCCGATAGTCTCGCCTGCCAGTCGTGGAATGAGAGGATGTGGTCGGACGGCGGCCCGATTGATCCGAGCCCGCGCATCGGTCAAGCCATCAACGGCGGTTACCCGTGGTTGGAAATCGAGTGCAGCCGTTGCCGCGTCAGGCGCGAAGTAGACCTTGCGTCGTTACCTCACGTCGATACGACGTGCGTGCACGATCTCGCCAGCCGCCTCCGCTGTTCGAAGTGCGCGAAGGCGAACAAGCGCCCGGCCGCGACGCTGCTCCAGCTTATGCCGCGCGCGCGATCCAGCGCAACGAACAACTAATTCATTGAATTTTCCGGGTCTCTTCACTCCCGGCCGACACCTGTGCCGAAGCAAAAGAAGCGTTCAACCTGACAGGTTGATTTTTATTCGTCGCGGGTTTATGGTTTAGATGCTGATTCGCGACGAGGAGCCTCGACATGCTCACACCATTTGGCGTTGCAGTTCGCAAGCTTCGGCTCGACAAAGGGTTGCGTCTATTGGACGTCGCCAAAAAGACCGGGATGAGTGCTGCGTTTATTTCTGCTGTCGAGACAGGCAGAAAAGCTATACCTGACGCCTTTGTTCTTAGCATCGCGCGAGCGATGAAGCTTTCCGCGAGTGAGATTCGCGAGTTAAGACGAGCGGTTGATCGGACCAGAAAAGAGGTAGTCGTTACCAAGCTGCCGGAAGATCAACGTGAACTCGTTGCTGCGTTCGCGCGTAAGATCGACGAGTTGCCATCGGAAATGATGGCTGACCTAAAGAAGATCATTCTCAAGAGCAATTCTGACGATATTCCATTCCAACGAAAGCGGCGAGGCATCTATGTGCCGCCAATGAAGACAGAGGTTATCCGAAATTTTGCCGAGAAGGTGAGGTCCGCGTTCGTTGAGGATAATAGGATTGACTTTCCGATTATGGACGTTCTCGAATTTCGGATGTCTTCCGTTCTCGGCGGCTTTTATGTCCACGTGGAGGGTCGTGATGTGATGGGGCCTGAGGAGGGAAGGGTCATAGCGGGAGAGAACTGTATCGTTCTCCGCGAGGACGTCTATGAAGGCGCTTGGAATGACAACAACCGCGATAGATTTACCGCGTGTCACGAGTTCGCGCACTTTCTTATGCACAGGACGATAACACTGGCGCGGATGCGCGACGACAGCGAGAAAATCTATTGTGATGCTGAGTGGCAGGCGGACACGTTCGCTGGAACTTTATTGATGTCAGAACGACATTTGAACATTCTGGAAGGGCCGGATCATGCCGCGCAAATGTGTAAGATGAGTGCCCCCGCCGCCAAGGTGATGTGGTCCAAATACAACGCGGAGGGACGAATTCCGCGTTGAGAAAAAGCCGCCGGGTGCGTCCAACACCCGACGGCTTCAAACCGCCCCGCGTCGATGAGAGCCGTCGTGGGAACGGGCCAAGCTAGGCAGGCCGAGTGTGAATCGGCTTGCTGCCCGCGGTCAATACCCCGGCTCTCGTTTTAGACCGACGGAGAGCCGCAATGGCTAATCAAGAGACCTGCAATTGGATTGGAACTTCCGGAAAAAAGTACCTCTATTATGTTTATCCGCGGCATCCGAACGTTGAGGCTGCTGATGGAAACTACATTTACGCGAAGAAGAATGTGCAGAGGGGCTATGGGTCCCTGTCTATATCGGCGAAGGTGATCTTTCAAAGCGAGCTTCCGGAGACCATCACCGCATCGAGTGCATTGACCTAAAGAAGGCCACGCACGTTCACATGCATTTAAATGCGACCAAGTCGGCTCGCCGCGATGAAGAGCAGGACTTGCTGAGCAATTACCGAAATGCACTTGCTCCGCATGGATGCAATATTAGCCCAACAGGTTAAGCGAGATATCCATCAAGAAACCCGGTCCGATCAGGCCGGGTTTCTTTCTTCTTCCCCTGAGGACACTTGCCAATGACCCTTGCTCTAAAGCTAGTTCGTCTCAGCGTCCTGTTCGCGACAATAATCATACTGCCAAGCCTTCTTGGCTACGATCAAGTTTCGTGGGCTCAATCACCCGAGACAGCGCCTGCGTCTTCACCTGCACCTACGGCCACTGAATCTTCGGCGACAACGCCTACCACCACAATAACGCGGGCGCCGTCGCCAAGCGAAGAACTTAACACTCTCCTTATGCATGCGACCTTCCTTATTGTTGGCCCTACAAAGAAGCAAAACGAAATCTCATTCGGTACAGTGTTTGCGATGGGCATTCCTTTCAAGGACGATCCGAAGGCCGCTCACATCGTGTTCGTGACTGCCGCACACGTATTTGAAGGGATTGCTGGCGATAAGGCGACGCTTCAACTCCGCCGCAAAAAGCCCGACGGCACCTACGAAGCCTTCGGCTTCGAGTTTCCAATTAGAAAAGACGGAAATCCCCTCTACGTCCGGCACCCCACGGCGGATGTTGCAGCTATGTTTGGCGACATTCCCGATGAGGTGCCGATGACGGGTTTATCGCCGGACTTCTTGGTAACCGACAAGAGCCTAGGAGAAATTGAATTTCACCCGGGCGACGAAGCAGATATTCTCGGTTTTCCCGCAATGGTTTCGACAGAGGGTGGATTTCCAGTTCTCCGGACCGGCCGTATTGCTTCGTATCCGCTAACGCCTATGAGCGTTGTCAAGCAATGGGCGTTTGATGCTCACATCTTTAACGGCAACAGCGGTGGTCCGGTCTATTTCACTTCCGTCAATCGCTTCTTCAACAACCAAATTCATTTTGGCGTTGCTAGAGGCATCTTGGGATTGGTCACCCAAGAGCGTCACTCGGTTCTTCCCGAGTTCGCGAACCGGGACTTGAACTACGGTGTGGTCGTTCCGGCGAAATTCATCCGGGAGACGCTTGATATGCTCCCGTCCCCTCCACCTGAGCTAGGTCGGCAGACACAGCCACCTGATGTTACAGGCGCGATAAAATAGCTGGCGACCGACTGGGCTGCTAACTCATTCTTCACGAGCTGCGGCGACATTGTCCTTCGGGTTGCGTATCAGGCCCACCTTTCTAGCGAGCCGTCGCCGATCTCAACCCGGCGGCGGCTTTGGTTTCGTCAGATGACTGCTGCCACTCCTTGCCAAAGCTGTTGATCGCGCCAAAGCGACGAGCATTGTCACTTCCATGTTGACATTGCTCGGTCTAACTGAATCGTTCCGGGATCAAACTCCGCAAGTGATTCGGCACTATGCTGCAACGATCAATAAGTCGTCTTGAGGTAGACAAGCAGGCGCTGATGGCCTGCCAAGCAAACCTCGATTTCATGCGCCCGTTAAAAGACGGGACGATGAAGCTGATCGTGACTTCGCCACCTTACAATATTGGTAAGGCCTATGAGCGAAGAACAGGGCTAGAGAGCTACATCAAAGATCAAGCACAGGTGATCTCGGAATGCGTTCGTCTCCTGCATCCGCAAGGCTCAATCTGTTGGCAGGTTGGCAACCACGTTCAGAACGGTGAGGTCTTCCCACTCGATATCGTCCTGTATCACTTGTTCAAGGATCACGGCCTCAAGCTGCGCAACCGCGTCATTTGGCACTTCGAGCACGGCTTACATTGTAGCAACCGCCTTTCGGGACGGCACGAAACGATTCTCTGGTTCACTAAGGGCGACGACTACACCTTTCATCTCGATCCCATCCGGGTCCCCTCGAAGTACCCGAACAAGAAATATTACAAAGGGCCGAACGTCGGAAAGCTTTCAAGCAATCCACTCGGCAAGAACCCGGGCGATGTTTGGATACTTCCGAACGTGAAGAACAACCACGTAGAAAAGACGGTTCATCCCTGCCAGTTTCCAGTGGAGTTGGTTGAGCGGTTGGTTTTATCGCTGACCGACGAGGGAGACGACGTTTTCGATCCGTACATGGGCGTTGGATCAACTATCGTCGCGGCGCTCCTTCACAATCGTCGCGGCTTCGGCTGTGACGTTGTCAAGAAGTACGTTGATGTTGCATGGGAGCGTGTGCACCAATTGCGCGCCGGAACGCTCCAAACACGCCCGAGAAATAAGCCCGTCTACGATCCGTCGCTCCCGTATGGCGGCCACAAGCGATGAAAATGGTTCAGCATTACTCTCACCTGAACGGGTTGGAGTATCTGATGGTTCATCACCCGGGGCTTTGGAAAGAGATCAGATCAATCATCGGATCGATTGATGCATCAGAGCACCGGACTAAAATCTCGAAAGAAAAGCGAACGCTTGGGACTGCATTCTATTCACCGCTGAGCTTGAATCGAGCATTCAAAGAAGCCTTTTCGGCGAAGCACTGGTCCGAGCAGCGCACGAGCTACTGGGTCACCGACGACGTTCAACTGATCAGAAAAACGCTCACCCTGTCTCAAGCTGAGCAAAAGGCCGATATTTTAGCCGCTGGGAAAAATCCTATTGCGTCGTACAACCAGACCGACTTCGTCAAGAACCGCGTCGCTGTTGAGCTACAATTCGGAAAGTATTCGTTCGTTGCTTATGATCTCTTCGTCAAGCACATGGCTTTTTACGTTGGCAACGTGATCGATGTTGGCGTGGAAATATTGCCAATGAAAGAGCTTCAACAGCATATGTCGTCGGGCGTGGGGTATTATGAGGGAGAACTCTACAACGTCATAAGACAGGGTAGAGGCGTGCCAGCCGTCCCACTAGTCATTATCGGGATCGCCCCTTAATCTCGGCCCACGCCGAGCACCGACGCCCGGCCCAGAAAGGCCTGGCAGCCATGGACATACAGGATGAAAACCCGCGCCTGATCGATGGCCTCGCCTTGCTGCGCGCCTTTCTACAGATCGTCGAGCCAGATGACCGGCGAAAGGTCGTTGAGCTTGCCACTGCTCTCGCCGCGCGCCAGCCATCACCGCCTATTGCGCCTCACTGAGCCGTTAACAGGAAATCGGCCCACGCCGTCAGCATCGGCCGGAGCACCTTCAATTGGTCTTCGCGGTCGTAACGCTCATAGGCCTTATCCGTCCCGGTCCGGCCCTCCGCATGCGCCTTGGCAAGCTCGCGTAGCTCTTTCGGATACCCGGCGGCCTTGGCCCATGACGTGAACGATGTGCGGAAGCCATGCACCGTCACGCCTTCGCGCATCGCGTTGAGCTTTTCATTCAAGGCATGGTTGGCGAGGTCTCCGAAGATTAGGCCGGAGGTTTGGCGCTTGCCGAGCAACGCAAGCGCGGCGGGAGCGAGCGGCACGGCATGCTCTTGGCCTTCCTTCATCGAACGTTCCTCGCGTCCGCCGGGAATGATCCACGCATTACCGATGATCTCTTGCCAGTCCGCCAATCTGGCTTCCGTGTTGCGCGATACCGTCAAGATCGTGAAGGCGAGCGCCCGTGCGGCCGGAGAGCCATCGGCTACAAGCTCGCGATAGAAGGTCGGAACGTCATCGCGTTTCATCGCCGCGCGTGGCGTGCTCTCCGGCGGCTTCGGGATGAGTTGCTTGATGATATCTTTGAGCGCCGGGTTCGCTTTGTCGGGATCGCGAGCGTCCAATGCAATCGCGTGATTGATGACTAGTTCGATACGACCGCGCATCTTGTCTGCGTTGGCGAGCGCGTCACCCCAGCGGGTTTGCAATTCGGTCGCAACGTTCGTTTTGCTGATCTGATGAGCCCACATCTTACCCAGCGTGCCAGTCTTCAAGCGGCGATAGTTCTCCGGCTCCCGGCTCTTCACCTTCCACTCTGACGATTTCAACGTGATGAAGCTGTCCACTACATCGGCGAAGCGCATGGGCTTCAATTTCCACTCGTCTGTCTTTTCTTCGGCTGGGTCGGTTGTCGGCTTGTCGAGATTGGCCAGACCACGGCGCGGGATGCGGCTCTTACGGCGTGTCACAGCAAGGTCGTCGCGCTTGTCGCGGGCCACAGTCAGCCCTACCCCGTCATGGTAGCTGCCAAGGCTCATTGATCGGAAGCTCGCGCCGTCCCGAAACTTGTAAATCCAGAGCGCGGAGCCGCAGCGAATTTTTAATGAAAGACCCTCACCATCGTACAGGATTTTCTGCGCTTCCTTGCCGGTCTTACCGTTCGCGACAGCCTCTGCGACGATGGCAATGGCTTCTTTGATCTTGGCCGCACTGAGATCGTTTAGCAGAGGCTTCCGGCGCTGTGATTTCTCGACCATGGGGAGGGGCTCCAAATGTACCCACATTTGTACCCACAATAGGCGTCCTAGTCGGTCTCAGCTAGTCCCGGTATGGCAAAACAGAGCCTATCTAACCCATTGGTAAATGGCCCATATTGTCTCACTCTGTCCCAGCATGG
>Ga0070734_10004968_pt1 | contig 12115 bp, 9 predicted proteins | sample Coa_R1_8_FD_66444 | JGI IMG/M metagenome (GOLD analysis project Ga0070734, IMG submission 66444) | Surface soil microbial communities from Centralia Pennsylvania, which are recovering from an underground coalmine fire - Coalmine... | ecosystem: Environmental > Terrestrial > Soil > Unclassified ...
GCCGGGGGTCTCGAAGCCTGGGTTCAAAAGCCAGTTGTCCGTCTTTTGCGCCGTCACCGGCTTTCGGTCCGGGTGGGTGGCCGCTCCCGGCGGCAGGGGTTTCAGGTCGTAATCGTAAACGAGGACCCGGATGCCGGAGAACCAGGCCTTGCCCGTGCAGTTGCCCAGTGCCAGGCCGAGGGTGGCGTAGGCCGTCCCCTTGGGGACGCTGTATTGGTTGGTATAAAAGTCCCAGTCGTGGGTCCCCTGGATTTCGGCGATGGGCGCGGGCCAATCCCCCAGCCGGTTGCCCTTGTCGTCGTAGAAGACCACCGTGATGCGGGCCGCTTCCCAGTCGTTGGCGCCCTTGACCACGTTTTCGGTCTTCAGGTAGCCGGAAATTTCCATGGCGGGCGGCGGAGGCTGGGGCAGGCTGATCTTCTGGTTGAGTTCGGTCCAGACCACCCGGGTGTTTTCCAGGTAAGCCGCCGGTTTGCCGCCGCGGCCCGGCTGGGTGACGACGCTCCCCGTCCATCCGCTGGCGCCCTCAAAATCGCCGTTGAGCGCCCAATTGAAATTCGGGCTGTCCGCCAGGGCCGCCGCGGCCGCGCCGCAAAGGGCGAATGCGATTCCCCACAACGCTTTGGAATAACCCATGGACCTTTTCCTTCCCCGAGCTTCATTTTAGTTGGGCTTCGGATCGAACGCGCCGGCATCCAGGACGGGTTTCTCCGTCATGAAAGCCGCCCGATTTTAGCAGAATTCGGTTAAAATCCGTTGCCAGTGCTCCGCCTTATCCTCAGTTCTATTACAACCCCGGGGGTTGCGTTGAAATCAAGGACCGGCCTTTTGTTTTTCCTCTTATTCACCGCCGCCTCAAACCTCCGGGCCGAAATGGTCCAGGGGGACGGCTATTCCTTTTTCATGTCCGCTCCCGTGGGCTGGGTGCTGGACAAAAACATGGCCTCCGATGCCGAAGCCGACGCCGTCCTTTATCCCCAGGGAACGACCTACCAGAACGCCCCCTCGGTCCTCTATGTGAGCGTGGTGGAAAAGGGCGGGGGATTCAAGGACTTGAAGGACTTCATCCGCCAGGACTCCGCCTCCGCCCTCCAACAAAACCCCAAGCTCCAGGTGCAAAGCGGCCCCCTCCTGCAGACCCGTTTGAAAAAAAGCGTGCCGCTCTTCCTTTACACGGGTTACAAGGACGGAAGCGGTGAGGCGGTCGCATATATAGAAGAAGAGGACATGGTCGTCGTGGTCACCCTGACCTCCTCCACCGGCCAAATCTTGCACGAGGATCTGCCCGCCCTACAAGCGGCGGTGGAGTCCTACGAATTTATCGGTAAATCCGGCGAGGACCTTGATTAGGTGGATTTTCAGCCTTACTTTTAGCCCGTGGAAGTCCCACTGGTTTTGAAGGCAAATCCCAGATTTTTTCTATCATTTCCTTAACAACTTTAGTAGGATGACACCCGTCTTTGGGGCCTTTTAAGCCCAAAGATGAAGAAAATTTTAAGATTTGTAGAAAGGTTGTCGCAGCATGGCACAAGGTACTGTGAAGTGGTTTAAGAACGAGAAGGGCTTTGGTTTCATTTCCCAAGACGGAGGCGAGGACGTATTCGTCCACTTCTCCGCGATTCAGTCGGATGGATTCAAGTCCCTGAACGAGGGCGACCGGGTGGAGTTTGATGTCACCCAGGGCCAAAAGGGTCTGAAGGCCGAGAACGTCCGCAAGATCTAAGTTCTTAAGGACAAAAAAGCCCTTGGGGGTCACCCCAGGGGCTTTTTTTGTTTCACCCATTCCGAGGCCATCAGCCTCTTGGCCGAAACCACAAGTTGAGGACAAAGATTTGAGTGTGCCAACCCATCCAGGTCAGGGTTGGCCCGAGGAATAAGCCTTGGTTGTGCCCATTCTAAATGGGGATGGGTGCCAGGAGGACCCACCAATATTTCCCTTTCCCGCCCCGCTGAAATCCATATAGTAGCCCCGGTTGAACCGCCCCATTTCGCCACCGGGAGCAAACATGAAGACCTTTTTTAAATTTGCGCTGGGATTTATCGTCGTTCTGGTCCTTGCCGGCGCGGCCGGCTTCGGCTACCTCAACTTGGCCTTTCCCAAGGTCAGCCCCGCCGAGAATTTCCAGGTCAAATCCACCCCCGAACGCCTGACCCGTGGCCGATATTTGGCGGAGAACGTCACCGGCTGTTTCGGCTGTCATTCGGACCGCTACCTTGACCGTTATAACTTTCCCCTCAAGACGGAAACCCGCGGCCAAGGCGGCTTCCTTTTTGACAAGAAATTGATGGGCCTGCCCGGAAGCCTCTCCCCCCCCAATATCACCCCCTACAACCTGAAGGATTGGACCGACGGCGAGATCGTGCGGACTCTGCGCTGCGGCGTGGATAAAAACGGCAAGGCGCTTTTCCCCCTCATGCCCTACCCCAATTTCTCCAAGCTTTGTCAAGAGGACCTTTATTCCATCGTGGCCTATATCCGTTCCATCAAGCCCGTCACCAACAATCCACCCGCGACGAAACTGGACTTCCCGGTGAATTTCATCGTCAGGACCATTCCCCACGACGCCGGCGCCTACCCGCCCCCGCCCGACCGGAAGAACGCCCTGGTCTTGGGGACCTATTTGGTGAATGCCGCCTCCTGCGCGGCCTGCCACACCCCCGTGGACGGCCATGGCGCTCCCCTGCCGGGCATGGATTTTGCGGGCGGGATGGAATTCCACTTCCCCGACGGTTCGACCATCCGGCCGGCCAATATCACGCCGGACAAGAAGACGGGAATTGGGGATTGGACGAAGGACTACTTCATCCAGAGGTTCCGCCAGGGGAAGAAAATGGCCGACAGCGGGACCCCGGTGAAGCCGGGGGAATTCAACACCCTCATGCCCTGGCCCGAATTCGGGGCCATGACGGACGGGGACTTGGGCGCGATCTACGACTACCTGCGCAACAACGTCAAACCCGTGAACCACAACGTGGAAAAGTTCACCCCGCCCCGCACCCAGACCGCCTCGGCGAAATAAGCCCGAAAATCAAAAGCCCCTGGGTTTTTCCCAGGGGCTTTTTGTTTTTCAGACTCTCTGCCGACTGCGGACTGCCGGCTGTCGACCGTTGTTTACCAATCCTTGCACTTGGCCTGAATGCGCCGGTAGTTCCGCAGGGTGTCGATTTTTTTGTTTTCCCGAAGGACCTCTTTTTTATACCCCTCATAAAGCGGCTGGACGATCTTGTTCACCCGGGCCTCAATGATATCCTCGCCCTCTTTGACCGAACCCACTTGGATGGGCCGGTTCCGGGTCGGTATGCTTCGGTCCCTCCGGATGGCCTTTTTCATCAACGCGACATATTTCTTCAAGACCCTTTGGTTGATGGCGACGTGCTGGTTCTCGTGGGCCAGGATCATCCGGTAAGGGCAGGAACCTTCGGGGTACTGGCTGGAAATATAAACGTCCATCTTGGTATAGGAAAAATCCACCTCCACCGACGTGGCCCAGGCGCAATAGCGGCGGGTCCGGGGGTCTTCCACACCTTCGGTATGGGATTCGATCTGGAAGGACTGCTCGGCGGCGGTCAACCCCGGCTCCCGCATGTAACGGGAGGTCAGTTTCACGCTGGTTTGAAGGTGCTCGATTTGGTCCGTGGTTAACTCGTGGTGGTAGGTGTGCAGGATGGGAACGTTGACCACGTGGAAGATGGCGTTTCGGTTCACCGGCGGCCCCCCGCCGCACTGGGCGAAAACCCAACCGTTGCCTGCGGCCCAAACCGCCGCCGCAAGAAGAAGCCGCCTCACCGGACCGCTTCCATCCAGGCCCCGATTTTCTTTCCGCCTCCCAATAGTTCCCCCGCCCAGGCATAGGGATCGGTTTCCCGGCCGGACTTCCCGAGGGTGGAAGCCAGGTAGCTGAACTGCCGCAGGGTTGGATCGGCCTTGAAAGCCCATTGCCAGCCATTGTTCCGGCAGGCCGTTTCCCCCAAATAGGTCCCCACGATCCCCAGGCGGATACGGGCGTCTTCCTCGTTTTCAACCTCCCCCAAAAGCACCGGCAGGTACCGCTGGAGGCGCTTCAAGGAGGCTTCCGAGAAATCGGGGCGGATTTCCTTGAGGTCCTCGTCCGCATTGCGCACCAGGCGGGAAATCAGCCGCCCCGCGTTGCTGACGTCGTTGGTTTCGGCCTTTTGCGCGGCCCGGCGGTTTGCCGCAACCTGCCGGACCAAGGCCCTGGCCAAGGACCTGCGCACCAGGATTTCCCAACCCCTGGACAATCCCATGAAGGCCGCCGCCACGCCCAACCCCACCGAAAGGCTTTCCACCAGCCAGGGGGACAGGGCCGGGAAAAATGACGCCGGGTATTTATTGTTTAAGACGGGGACCAAACCCATGAGGGCCGTCAGCAGGAAATAAGGGATGGGGGATCGGTTTTGAACGCCGGTCAAAATTCAATGCCTTCCTTGGAAGGGGCTTTCTGGTCGAAATAGTGCTTTTCCTTCCGCATTTCGGTGACGAGGTCGGCCTTTTCCACCAATGCGGGCCAGACCTGGTGGCCCGTCAGGACCAGTTCGAACCGGCGGTTTTGGTTGTAGAGATCGACCAGGCCCATCACGTCATCCTGCGTCAAAAGTTTGGTCATCACCGCCGCCAGGATCTCGTCCAGGACCAAAAGGTCCACCCCGCCTTGGACCAGAAGCTCCCGGGCCTTGGACAGGGCCTTTTGGGCTTCTTCCAGGTCGCCCGGCTCATTTTTGAACCGGAAGGCATTGGGGCCCAAAACCCTTTCCTTGCCGAAGGGAAAAAGCTGGAGGTTTGGCAGGGCCCGGAGGATTTTGCGCTCGGAATAATGCTCGTTGACGCCGTCGTAACCCTTGTCGAATTGGACGACCGCGGCCTTCTTCCCCGCCCCCAGGGCGCGGACAGCCAAACCGACGGCGGCGGTGGTCTTTCCCTTGCCGTATCCGTAATAAATGTGAAGGCGGTTTTGCATGGGAGGCAATTTTCAAGGGACAGCCACCTATTTTCAACCCTTATTACTTGTGTATCCATTCAAGTTAAGGGGTGATTATCCATAAGCTCTTGGACCGAGCTGCCACTGGGCCGGGTGCAACCCCGGCCCAGTGCACGGCCAACTCCAGGGCGAAGCCCTGGGCCAGGCAGCCGGTAAGGGAAGCGACAGCCGGAAGGTAGTGCCAAAAGGTTCAAGAAATAGGGGACTTGGGACGTTTTTTCAGGAAAGGGAACGGACGATTTTGCGAAGCGAGGAATCCATATGCATGAAGCGGACGCCACATCGGTTGGACCGGGACCAGACGATCTTGCCGTACACTTCCACCGGCTCGTTGGCTTCTACTTCAAAATTCATTTTGAGCAGCCAATCCGGGTTCATATTGCGGTTGGTTTCAAAACCCACGCCGCCCTCGCTTACGTCGGAGGCACGGACCTCGAAAGACTCTTTTTGGACTTCGTAGATGTTGCCGGACTTGGAAGGCAGGACGGGAAAGACACGGATGGGCTTTTGGAATTCAAAGCGGTTAAACTTGCGTTTTTCGTTAGCGGCGTTCATGCGCGCAACCTTGAGGGAAATCCGATGTCATTCGGTTAACATTAGTGTTCTGCAATATTTATACCCCGACGAAAAAACTTCAATTTTTATTTATCGTGCAAACCCCTGCTAAACCAGGTCTTTTTTCAGGATCTTTTTTTAGTTGAGAACCCATTCAGAAAAAACGCCATCAATTGTCAGAAGTTTGGACTTTTCAGGATAAGTTTCTGACGATTAAACATAACTGGAATAAACCGGAAAGTTTCAGGAAAGAAAGACGTTTTGGGCCTAGAGGGGTCCAGCCCTTTCATTTCCATGAACACCCAGGGTGAACTGGGCAAAGTCATCCGAAGATTTACGCCTGGATGGAGTGGCGGTCCTGGCCAGTTCTCATATCAAGACAACTGGCCCCGTGCCACCCTCATTTAACCCTGTAGAGAATGGTGGTCCTGAAGCGGTTTCACCTTGATCTCACGCTTCTTCAGGGCTTCGATGCCGTTGGCGGCCGCCGCGCAGGCCGAAAGGGTCGTGATGCAAGGCACGTTATAGACCACCGCCGTACGGCGGATCTGGAAGTCGTCCGACCGCGGGCCCTTCCCCGCCGGGGTATTCATGATGAGCTGGATGCCCCCGCTCTTGATGAGGTCCACCACGTTGGGCCTCCCCTCATACACCTTGCGCACCACCGTGACTTCCAGGCCGTTGCTGGTCAGGGCCTGGGCCGTACCCTGGGTGGCCACCAGCTTGAAGCCCATGTCCGAAAGGCGCTTGGCGATGAAGATGACCGAGCGCTTGTCCTTGTTCTTCACCGAAATGAAGACCGTTCCCTTCAAAGGCAGCGAGGAGTTGGCCGCCATCTGGCTCTTGGAGAAAGCCATTCCGAAGTCGGTGTCCAGGCCCATGACCTCGCCCGTGGACTTCATTTCAGGCCCCAAGACCGTATCCACCCCCGGGAAGCGGTTGAAGGGGAAGACCGATTCTTTCACCGCAATGTGCTTGAGGTAGGAAACTTCCTTCACCTTGAGCCCGGCGATGGTCTTTCCCGCCATGAGGCGGGCCGCCACCTTGGCCCAGGAGGTGCCCGTGGCCTTGGAAACAAAGGGCACGGTGCGGGAAGCCCGGGGATTCACTTCCAGCACGTAAACCATGTCGTTCTTGATGGCGTATTGGACGTTCATGAGCCCCTTCACCTTCAGGCTCAAGGCCATTTCCTTGGTGTATTTGCGGATGGTGTTGATCTGGTCTTCGCGCAGCGTATAGGGGGGGATGACGCAGGCGGAGTCGCCCGAATGGATGCCCGCTTCCTCGATATGCTCCATGATGCCCGCCACCAGCACTTCCTTGCCGTCCGAGACGCAGTCCACGTCCACTTCCAAGGCGTCCTCCAGGAAATGGTCCACCAGGATGGGCTTGTCCGGTGCCGCCTCGGCCGCCTTGGCCACGAACTCGTCCAGGGAGGATTCGTCATAGACGATCTCCATGGCGCGGCCGCCCAGTACGTAGGAAGGCCGTACCACCACCGGGTATCCCACCTTGCGGGCCACCGGCTTGGCTTGTTTGACATTCATGGCGATGCCGTTGTCCGGTTGGAGGATTTTGAGCCGCTTGAGCATGGCCCCGAAGAGCTTGCGGTCCTCGGCCACGTCGATGGATTCGGGCGAGGTGCCGATGATGGGCGCCCCGGCCTTCTTCAAGGACACGGCCAGCTTCAAGGGCGTCTGGCCGCCGAACTGCACGATGACCCCCTTGGGGTGCTCCCGGTCCAGGATATTCATGACGTCCTCGAAGGTCAGCGGCTCGAAATAAAGCCGGTTGGAGGTGTCATAGTCGGTGGACACGGTCTCCGGGTTGTTGTTCACCATGATGACTTCATAGCCGTCGGCGCGCAGGGCGAAGGCCCCGTGCACGCAGCAATAGTCGAACTCGATGCCCTGGCCGATGCGGTTGGGCCCGCCGCCCAGGATCATGATCTTTTGCGCCTTGGTGGGGGCCGCTTCGTCGTCCTTCCCGGCATAGGAGGACTTGCCCAGTTCGTAGGTGGAATAAAGGTAGGGGGTAAAGGCCTCGAACTCCGCGGCGCAGGTATCCACCATCTTGTAAACCGGCTTGATGCCGTTCATCTTGCGGTAATTGCGGATTTCCGTTTCTTTTACCCCACACAAAAACGCTAATTGCGGGTCCGAAAACCCATAGGCTTTCGCCTTGCGCAACAGATCTTCCGGAAGAAGTTGTTTTAACTTTTTACCCTTTCCACCTTTACCCTTTTTACCAAGGGTTGTTCTTTCCAGTTCTTTTTCCAGATCCACGATTTCCTTCATTTCGTTCAGGAACCAGGGGTCGATGGTCGAAAGCTTGTAGATCTTGTCCACGGTGTAGTTTTGCCATAGCGCCTGGCGCACGAAGAAGTGCCTTTGGGAGGTGGGCTTGCGGAGTTGGGCGTCCAGGATGTCGTGCGATAATCCCCGCGGCTTGCGGGCCCCGGTCCTCTGCCAGCGGCCTTCCTTCCACTCGCGCCCGTCGGCCCCCAGGCCGATAGTGCCGGTTTCCATGGACCGCAGGGCCTTCTGGTAGCTTTCCTTGAAGGTGCGTCCGATGGACATGGTCTCCCCCACGCTCTTCATGGAGGTATTCAGGATGTCCTCGGCATCGGGGAACTTCTCGAAGGTGAACCGCGGGATCTTGGTGACCACGTAGTCGATGGTGGGTTCGAAGGCCGCCTTGGTATAGCGGGTGATATCGTTGAAGATCTCGTCCAAGCTATAGCCCACGGCCAGCTTGGCCGCGATCTTGGCGATGGGGAAACCCGTGGCCTTGGAGGCCAGGGCGGAGGAGCGGGAAACCCGGGGGTTCATCTCAATAACCACCATGCGGCCTGTCTTGGGGTCCACGCCGAACTGGATGTTGGAACCGCCCGTATCGACGCCGATCTCCCGGATGCAGGCGATGGAGGCATCCCGCATGCGCTGGTATTCCTTGTCGGTAAGGGTCTGGGCCGGGGCCACGGTCACCGAATCGCCGGTATGGATGCCCATGGGGTCCATGTTCTCGATGGAACAGATGATGACCACGTTGTCTTTGAGGTCGCGCATGACCTCCATCTCATATTCCTTCCACCCCAGGGCCGATTCCTCGACCAAGCATTGGTGGATGGGTGAAAGGTCGATCCCCTTGGAGAGGATTTCCTCGAATTCTTGTCGGTTATAGGCGATGCCGCCGCCGGTGCCGCCCAGGGTGAAGGCGGGGCGGATGATGACCGGGTAACCGTTCCCTTCAGCGAACCCCAGGCCCTCTTCCAGGGTATGGACCGTGAGAGACTTCGGCAGGTCCAAGCCGATCTTGAGCATGGCGTCTTTAAAAAGCTGGCGATCTTCCGCTTTCTTAATCGCGGCCAGGTTGGCGCCAATGAGTTCCACCTTGAACTCGTTCAAGGTGCCGTTTTCAGCCAAGGCCACCGCCGTATTCAGGGCCGTCTGGCCCCCCAGCGTGGGCAAAAGGGCGTCCGGGCGTTCCTTTTCGATGATCTTGCGGCACACGTCGGGGGTGATGGGTTCCACGTAGGTGCGGTGGGCGAATTCGGGATCGGTCATGATGGTGGCCGGGTTGGAGTTGATGAGGATGACTTCGTAGCCCTCTTCCTTCAGGGCCTTGCAGCCCTGGGTGCCGGAATAGTCGAATTCGCAGGCCTGCCCGATGATGATGGGCCCCGCCCCGATGACCATGATTTTTTTGATGTCAGTGCGTTTAGGCATTTTTTTCTTTCTCCGGGTTTAGTATCAACCCACAATTGAGGCACTTACCGCTAAACGGGTTGTGATAAGCAAAAAGAGGCCCAAAAAGCTCTTTCGTAAAGAATCGCTTCCCGCACTCGGGACATTTTGCAAAGCTCATCACAATGCTGCAATAAGCGAAAAAAACCATATACGAGATCATCGGCAACGAAAAATATTTTTCGTCTATTGAAAAAAGCTTGAACAACGCCATCATCAAGGCCCCATACGGTAACCACATCAAAAAAAGCAAAACCACCCTTCTTCTGTAAAAACGGATCTTCTTCAATTTTGATTTCTTTTGTTCTCGGTCCAATAAACCCTCAAAGGCGGTTGTTTTGTTCCACCATCTCCCTGAATTGTTTGAACAAGTAATCCGCATCGTGGGGCCCAGGCGAGGCTTCGGGATGGTACTGCACGCTGAAGACCGGCTTGTGCTTCATCGTCAGCCCTTCGCTGGTGTTGTCGCTCAGGTTGACGTGGCTTTGGTAGACCAGGCTCTTGTCCAGGCTTTCCGTTTCCACCGCGAAGCCGTGGTTCTGGCTGGTGATTTCCACTTTGTTGTTGCGGGTGTTGAGAACCGGCTGGTTGCCGCCCCGGTGCCCGAACTTGAGCTTGTAGGTCTTCCCCCCCAAAGCCAGTCCCAGCATCTGGTGCCCAAGGCAGATACCGAAGATGGGTGCGTTGGAATCAATGAGCTTGCGGAGGGTTTCGAACACATAAGGCACCCCTTCTGGGTCGCCGGGACCATTGGAGAAAAAGAAGCCCTTGGCGCCGGAGGCCAGAAGCACGTCCGCCTTGGTGGTGGCTGGATAAACCGTCACGTCGAATCCATTGGCGGTCAATTTACGAAGGATGTTGTACTTGATGCCACAATCGATAGCGGCAATCGGAATCCCCGCCGTCTTGGAATCCATCACCGACAGGTTCATCTGGGAATCGGTCTTTTCCCCGGGCTTGTCCAAGTTATAAGGAAGCTCGGTCCAGTGGTAGGGCTTGTCGCAGGTGACTTCCTTCACCAAATCCCGCCCGATGAGGCCCGCCGAATCCTTGGCTTGTTTGACCAGCCTTTTGGGGTCCAGGTCGGTGGTGGAAATAACGCCTTTTTTCGCGCCGTATTTGCGCAAATGGGCGGTCAGGGCGCGGGTATCAATGCCCTCGATGCCGACGATGTTGTTCTTCCTCAGGTAATCGCCCAGGTTCTGGGTCATACGGTAATTGGAGGGGTGTTTGCAGTATTCCTTCACAATGAACCCGGACAGGAAGGGCTTGCGGGATTCGATGTCCACGTGGTTCACGCCGTAATTGCCGATCAAGGGATAGGTCATGGCCACCATCTGGCCCCGGTAGGAGGGGTCGGTGAGGATCTCCTGGTAGCCCGTCATGGAGGTGTTGAAGCAGACCTCGCCGAAGGATTTGCCGTCCGCCCCGAAGGCCAGGCCCTCGAACCAGGTGCCGTCTTCCATCGCCAACACCGCTTTTTTGATCTTAGAGGCCACGCAATCCCCTTTCCATCGAAGGTCTATTTGCCACAGATGCACACAGATTCATGGGATGGCTTTAAATCTTAATCTGTGTTTATCCGTGTGAATCTGTGGCTGATTAAGCTTCTCTTTCGTATTTGACTTCCCCGCCCACGATCGTCGTTACCGCCCAGCCCTTGAGGTTCCACCCGTTGAAGGGGCTGTTCTTGCCCTTGCTTTTGAACTGCTTGGCGTCCACTTTCCGCTCGTTCTTGATGTCGAAGACCGCCACATCCGCCGCCGCCCCTTCGGACAGCGTCCCCGCCTGGATGCCGATGATCTTGGAGGCCGAGGTGGTGAGCATCTCCACCGCCCGGGAGAGGGAGATGACCCCCGGCTCCACCAGGTGGCTGTAGGTGAGGGGAAAAAGGGTCTCCAGCCCGACGATGCCGAAGGCCGCCTGGTCGAATTCGCATTGCTTTTCAGTGGAGGCATGGGGTGCGTGGTCGGTGCAGATACAGTCGATGACCCCTTCCTTGATGCCCTTGCGGATGGCCGCCACGTCCTCGTCGCCGCGCAGGGGCGGGTTCATCTTGAAGTTGGCGTTGTAGTTCTTGATGGACTTGTCCGAGAGCGTCCAGTAGTGGGGGCAGGTTTCGGCGGTCACGTTGATGCCCTTCTTCTTGGCCTGCCGGATGAGTTCCACCGACCCGGCGGTGGACACGTGGGCGGCGTGGAACTTGGCCCCGGTCATCTCCGCCAGCAGGATATTGCGGGCCACCATGACGGTCTCCGAGGCCGCCGGGATTCCCCGGAGGCCCAGCGCCGTCGAGGCCGCCCCTTCGTGCATCACGCCCTCGTTCGAGAGGTGCGAATCCTCACAGTGGTCGATCACCGTCAGGTCCAGCATCCTGGCGTATTCCATGACGCGGCGCATGAGCTCCGCGTTCATGATGGGCGCCCCGTCGTCGGACAAGGCCACCGCCCCGGCTTTCTTCAGTTCGCCCAATTCGGCCATTTCCTGGCCTTCCCGGCGCTTGGAGATGCAGCCGATGGGATAAACGTGGCAGTAACCTTCCTTCTCGGCCTTGCTATTGATGAAGTGCACGATGGACTGGTCGTCGATGGGAGGGTTGGTGTTGGGCATGCAGGCCACCGAGGTGACACCGCCGGCCACGGCCGAGTGGGAGCCCGTGGCGATGGTTTCCTTGTATTCGAAGCCCGGCTCGCGGAAGTGCACGTGGATGTCCACCAAGCCGGGCGTTACGACCCTTCCCTTGGCGTTGATTACCTGGTCGGCTTTCACCTTGAGCCCCTTGCCCACCTTGGAAATCTTTCCGCCCTGGATAAAAAC
>Ga0070734_10004971_pt1 | contig 12111 bp, 13 predicted proteins | sample Coa_R1_8_FD_66444 | JGI IMG/M metagenome (GOLD analysis project Ga0070734, IMG submission 66444) | Surface soil microbial communities from Centralia Pennsylvania, which are recovering from an underground coalmine fire - Coalmine... | ecosystem: Environmental > Terrestrial > Soil > Unclassified ...
ATCAACTTGGCTCCTATCAGGCGGGCCTTGTACAATCTGGCTTGGCTCAGATCAGTATTGAACAGATCAGCTTTGCTCAGATCGGCTTCGATCAAATCAGCTTTGCTCAGATTGGCGTAGCGCATATCGGCTTCGTGTAGATCGGTTCCGCTCAGGTTGGCTCTGCGCAATGTATCCGCCTCTACTGTATGTAGCACTTTGCCTGTGACTTTGTGCTTGATCTCGATCATGTTGGCCTCTGGTGGTTAGCGTTTCGCTGGGTTCTTGAGCGCGTTCAGCAGTTTCTCGAATTCTTGCATGAAGGTGTCGAAGTCTTTCCAATTGCTGAAGTTGGGGACGTGATAGTCCCGTAGGTAGGTCAACCAGTCCTCCCGGCGCTGGCGAGGCGGAAGCGTCTTGTACGCCCACTCCTCTGCTTCCTTGGTGAATAGGAAGTCGTCTAGCCGTACAGGGAACAGCTTCTGCGCTCCAGTTTCTCGCTCATGCTCTATGGCCTCGATGATCTCCTCTACCACTTCCTTTCGAGATAGCGACTTCTGCGAACAGGCGACGATTAGCTTTTCGTGCATCTTGATGGCCTCATTGATCTGTTTGCGCCAGAAGTCGCCGCCTTGCATGTCATGAACATCCATCCAGCATGATACGTTGGCAGCGATCAGCTTCTCGTGTAGGTAGGTTGCAAAGTCGCGGTTTGCATGGGCATACGAGATAAAACAGGAATAATATTGAATGCCCTGTCGGTACATTGCGCGGAGGTTCTCTATCTCTTCATTGGTGTAGCCGACGCCCTGAAGGAACTGATCGGGCAGATCAATGATACAGTACCGGAGCGTCCGAGCATCCAGTATTGAGATGCCAAAATGGTCCACTTCCGAAAGTCCAAGAGCTTTGTGTAAAGTAGGGCAATCCGCCCATACGGTGTACATAAGGTGCGCCTGGTTCAAGATTGCGCCTGTCAGGTTGGCTTGGGAGAAATTTGCAGACCGTAAATGCGAACGTGTTAGGTCGGCATCAGATACTTTAGCTTGTGTTAGATTTGCTTCCGCGAGATTGGCTTCCGTTAAATCGGCTCCAGTTAGATCAGCCGCAGAGAGATCCGCTCTTTCAAGGTTTTGGCGTTGAAGGTTCGCTCCACGTAAGTTAGCACCATGTAGATTAGCTTGTACCAGCGATTCGCCAGGTACGTTCCTGAGTATCTCGCCCGTCTCCCGATGAAGGATTTGTATGTATAGTGAATTTGGCATCGTTTCCTCGCATTATTAACGTTTCTCCGGATTCTTGAGGGCGCGGAGGAGATTGTCGAACTGGGTCTGGAAGGTGTCGTGCTGCTTCCAGCCGCTGAAGTCGGGAATGTGGAAAGCCTGGACATGGCGGATCCAGTCTTCGCGCCACTCGCCCCGGCTCATTTTCTCATCGGCAAGTTGGCGCGCTTCGGGGCTGATGATAAAGTCGTCGAGGCGGACGGGGAAGAGCTTCTGCTCGCCGGTTTCACGTTCTTGTTCAATTGCGGTGATGATCTCATCTACGACCTTGCGACGGCTGACGGCTTCTTCGGAACAGACGAGCAAGAGTTTGTCGTGTAATTTGATGGCTTCGTGGATCTGGGGCCGCCAGAGTTTGCCTCCGCGCATGTCGCGTTCATCGATCCAGCAGGGGACATTGTTGGCTTCGAGTTCGTTGTGGAGGCGGATGGCGAAGTCGTAGTCGGTCTTGCGGTAGGAGATGAAGCAGGAAAAGAGTTGAATGCTGGTGGCATAGAAGGAGCGCAGGTAATCAATCTCGTCTATGGTATAGCCAACTCCACGCAGAAAGACGTCGGGTAAATGGGTGATCCGGGCTCGCAGTGTTAGAATATCCAGCGAAGAAGGCCCATAATGGCGGATGGCTTCCAGATTTTGCGCCAGGTGTAGTGTAGTACACTGGACAATGACTGTCCCCCCTAACTTGACTTCGCTCAGATTGGCTCGTCTCAGACCGACATCGTTCAGAATGGCTTCTCTCAGATCGGCTCCCCTCAGATCTGCAGAGTGCAGATTGGCTTCGTTTAGATGGGCGAAATCTAGTTCGGCTCCCATCAGATAGGAGTTGCTCAAATCGGCTCTGTAAAGATCGGCTCTTTGAAGATTGGCACCTTCAAGATCGGCTCGGCTCAGATTAGCGTAGTGTAGATTGGCATTGTTCAGTTCGGCACCGATCAGATCGGCTCCGCGCAAAGTATCCGCCTCTACTGTATGCAACACCTTTTCTGTTTCTTTGTGCTTGATCTCGATCATGCCGAACTCACTTTCTGCTGGGAGCTATGGAAGGGCATTCTACTTTAGGTCGCGGAGGAGGTCGGTGAGGGCCTTTTGGTAGGCGACCAGATCTTGCCATTGGCGAAAGTCGGGGATGTGGAAGGCGCGGACGTAGCGCACCCAGTCTTCCGGCCATTCGTCGGCATCGAGCTTGGCGTCGGCGATCAGGAGGATGTCTTTGCTGAGGATGAAGTCGTCAATGCGGATCGGGAAGAGTTTGCGAGCATTGTTTTCGCGTTCGCGCTCGATGGCGGCGACGATCTCGTTGGCGACTTCAGCACTGAGCATTGATTGGCCGGAGCAGACGAGGAGGAGCTTGTCGTAGTTCTTGATGGCTTTCTGGATCTGGGCGCGCCAGAACTGCCCGCCGCCCATGTCGTAGAAGTCCATCCAGCACGAGACACCGTGGGCTTCGAGGTCGTCGTGGAGCTTCTTGGCAAAGACATCATTGGCGTGGGCGTAGGAGATAAAGCAGGAACGGAACTCGGTGTCTGACATGGTTGGATGCTCCTTCGGGAAGATGTTTGATTATGAGCTGGGCTGTATTGCGAGACGCGAACGTCTGGCGGGTTCCTTGAGATCGCGGAGGAGTTTCTGGAATTCTTGGGTATAGGCGTCGTGATCTTTCCAGGCGGAGAAGTCGGGGATGTGGAATTGGCGGATGTAGCGGATCCAGTCCTCGGGCCAGGCACTGGCAGCTATATTCTTATCGGCGAAGCGGAGGGCTTCTTTGCTGAGGATGAAGTCGTCGAGACGGAGAGGAAAGAGTTTCTGTTGTTCGGTTTTGCGCTCTTGCTCGATGGCTTCGAGGATTTCCCGGACAACTTCGGGACGCTGGACGGACTGCTCGGAGGCAACGAAAACGAGTTTATCGTGGAGTTTGATGGCTTCGTTGATCTGTGGGCGCCAGAATTTACCGCCTTTCATATCGTGGCGATAGTGCCAGCAGGTGATGTTGTTGGAGATCAGGTCGGTGCGGATGCGGTCGGCGAAATCGGCGTTTGCTGTAGTGGATGAGAGGAAGCAGGAGTAGTATTGGATACCCTGGTTGTATATGGCTCGCAGGTTCTCAATTTCCTCGTTGGTGTAACCTACGCCTTGAAGGAATACGTCGGATAGATATGCGATACTAGCTCGCAGAGTTGCCCCATCCAGAGAGGAAGCATACCAATGCTTGATGGACTCCAAGTTCTTCGCTTGATGTAGAGTGTTGCACCGAACGAAGTTTGTATACCCTAACTCTGCTTCTTTCAGATCGGCATTGCTCAAATCGGCTCTACTAAGATCGGCTCCGATCAGACGGGCACCGTTCAGACAGGCTTTGTTCAGATGGACTCCTCTTAGATCCGCTTCGCTCAAACAAGCTCCTTTCAAATTGGCTTCGCTCAAATTGGCTTCGCTCAAATCGGCTCCGATCAGACGGGCTCCGATCAGACGGGCTTTGTTTAGATGGGCTTTGTTTAGATGGACTCCTCTCAGATCGGCTCTGCTAAGATCAGCTCCGATCAGACGGGCTCCATTCAGATCAGTTCCGTTCAGATCAGCTCCGATCAGATCAGTTCCGTTCAGATCAGCTCCGTTCAGATCGGCGTAGCTTAGATGGGCTCCTCTCAGCTTCGCTTCGCACAATGTATCCGCCCTTACCGTATGTAACACTATTCCTGTATATTTGTGCCTGATCACGACCATACTGCTGTTCCTGTATTCTACATTACTCTTCGTCCGCTCGCCTGATTTCGCGTGTTAAATGGAAGTCCTCCGTATCAACTCCTTCTGAAATTAGGAAAGTTACAATCCGTTGGGGGCGGATCCTGGGCGGCGGCGCTTGGGTTCGGCCTGGCCGGTCTTGGTGAGGTAGCCGTTGCGGACGCCTAGCGTTTCGATGTAGCGTTGTAGCGCGGTCGGCTCGATCAGCTTCTTTCCGTACTTCACGACGTACTCCAGGCGTCCCTCTTTGGTGGCGCGGTAGATGGTCTGAGGAAGGACACCCGCCTTCTCGGCGGCTTGGTGCATGGTGAGCAGGTCCTCATCATTCATGGAGCGTCTCCTCGCTGGCGTGTGTACGGCGTTTTTTGGCGGGTTGTTGGCCGGTCTTGGCTTTGTAGCCATTGCGCTGCCCCATGGTGAGGAGATAGGCGTCGAGATCGCTGCGGTTCACCAGCATTTTACCAAAGCGCTCTATGGTCTTAAGCCTGCCGGCACTCGCGGCCTGGTAGAGAGACGTGGCTCTCACCTGGGCGATTACGGCGGCTTCGTTCATGGTGAGCAATTGTTCCTCCATGTTGGCTCCTTCCGGGCGTCTTTTCTCGCCCGGAAGGTCAGTATACTGCACCAGAAGAAAAAAAGCAACCTTGATCTGCCGGTCTGTGTGGAGCGGGTTCTTTGGGTGGCATCCAGGGGTTCCTTATGGCTCCTCCGCCGGTCGGATCTGCCAGATGATGCGCCAGGGGAGGAAGAGCGTGACTTTGCCGAGGAGGGTCTCGGCGCGGAGGTAGATGCCAAGCGGGTTCTTATCCTGGATCGTGCCGCGCCAGAGGCCGCCGGGAATGAGGATGACGCAAACGGTTTCCATGTGGGTTCCTTTCCGGCAGGCAGGAGGGACAACCGCACGCCCTTCCTGCCCGGCCTGGCGGCGATCAGCGCGCCATGAGGAGGGCGATTACGGCGCGGCAACTGGCTTTGTGATCGGATTTGAAGAGGACTTTGCCGCTCTCATCGAGCACGGCCCACTGCTTGACGCGGCCCGAGCAGTAACGTCTCCAGACAACGAGTTGCATGCGAGAAACCTTTCTCCGCGTGGGTGGATGCGCGGCCCCGGAATACCCGCCTAAATCCGGCGGGCTGCGTGAACCGAGGCGAGCACTGCGGAGGGACCCGCGCCATACCGGGCGGCGCGCCAGGACGCTACAGCGGAGGGGGAAGTTTGAAGCTGTGCGAGTTGGGCGCGGGCTTCGGCGATGGCATCCAGATTGGAGGCCAGGACTTCGGCGGCGGGAGAGGAGCAGAGAACCGCGCCAGACGGATCCACCACAGCGAAACCAGCAGGACAGGGCACAACGGACAGCATGGCGATTACCCCTCGCATTCCGGCGAAAATAAAGCAACCGGAATGCAAATAAAAATTAAGCTGCGAATGGAAACGGAGACTCGGCGCGCACGCCCCAACATGCTGAGCGGAAGCGCCAGCCGGCTGCAGCGGCTGCGGCGCGGACCGCGCCGGGAACGGGAGGGCGGAAGCCAACGGGCAGTGCGGCCAGCGGGACGCGGCCATACCGGAAGGAGCGGGAGAAGCCGCCGGGCGCTGGAAGGGAAGCCGTGCCGCCAGGCAGGAGGGCGAGCACGGCGCGGGAGGCCGCCGGGCGCGGAGCGGCGCGGACGACTGGAACCGAGGCCCAACCACCGCAAGAGCAACAGCACCAAGCCACCACCGGCGCAACCGAGTACCAGCAGGAGACCGGGCCACAGAACGGACAGTAACCGGCACAAAAAAAGCAACCGAAAGACAAAAAAGAGCCACACATGGGCCGAGGAGCGACGCGCGCAGACGCAAGCGCGCCACGAGAAGAGCCGAACGGACGGACGACGCCTGTATCAGGAGCAGACAGAGCAACCATGAGAAACCCCCTTGGAACGAAACTACCTTTATTATACCTGAACTGACGCAATAAAAGCAACCGGATGCAGATTTGCGGGGCAAGACTTTGAAAAGAAGCACTTTGCAAAACAAAGCGAACAGACGGACAAAATAGAGCGTTTCGGGCGATGCGGCAGGAGAAAGACGACGGTTGGCGTGGGAACCGGAACGAGAGGCAACGGCGCGCCAGGCTGGGCGCTGGCGGCGGTAGGCAGATCCGGACGCCGGCGCGGAGGTTCCGTTCCGATAGGCGCATTGCGCGGCCACGTCGCCCGGCACGATGCGAGCCGCCCCCGGCCAGGCCGCCAGGCAGGACACCCCCACCCATCCCCTTTCTCCAACCCGATGCCCCCATTGCCTACCAGATAGAAAACGCTGTCGGAAGGCGGCGCGTTGGCCCCCAGAAGAGAAGACAGCACAGGGGCAGGCAGGGTGCAAGGCTGCGTAGCACCCGGCTTGCCGGGCTTGGCCTTGCGCTCTGACTGGAAAACCCCTTGTGCTTTGCACAGGCTTTCGCTACCCCTGTGCTATCATGCCCCTGGGGGCCGGAGCGACGCAGCACGGAGCTTTGCCCTGCCGCCAGGCCGGATGCCGCGCGGCATGGGAGCGATGCTGTTTTTACACTCTGATGGAGTGGGAGGTTGGTAGGAGTGGGGAGATGCAGAGGAGATCGTCGGTGCGAGGCGGGCACGACCTGGGGGGAGCGCACGCGGTGGACGGCGGTGGAAATGCTTTGTTTTGTGTCGAAAAGCTTTGATTTCTAGCAATTTTCGTTGAAATCCGGCGTATAATATAGTTATACAGTGCCGTCGCTGAGACGGAATACTGTTACGGGGCGTCAGGACACAACCGTAAGGTTGAAGACCCCCTCCCCGCCATTTGGCGATGACGGGGAAGGTTCCTTGTGAGTAACCTCTGCGAGGTTACTCGGTCAGTTTCTTACGCGCTTCACGGATGCGATCCGCGAGTTTGAGCGCGTAATAGACCGACCCCATCGTGAAATACACGATGGCGAGGACATGGAGGATGGTATCCATGTAGGGTCTCCTGCGTGCCTGATGTCGGTCTGCTTGTACAGACCGCCTTAGCAACAGGCGCACGCGGACCTGCCGCGCAGCCCAGATTGAGGGAGTGAGAATCGAGAGTTCTCGCTCCCTTTTTGCTGAACGCCTTTATTATATCCGCTTGCGGCTTGTTGCACGTCTATCGACTTACTTTTCGGTTGTGATTGTGGGCGTCCTGCTGGCAGGGAGTGGGGAGGAGTAAACGATTATCGGTTTAGCTATATGGGCGCACATAATGCAGATGAAGTATCGCTGAAAACTGGGCTGATTAGATTCGGATTCAATGCGAATCCGTTTCGATTATTACGCTCTCTATAAGATTGATGATCGAATTGATTTGGTTGAAATAGATATCCTGGTCAATTTCATCATCGATATTGTCATCTCCTTGCAGATCCCGTGTTCCTATTGTTATCTTACTAAATTCCTTAATCTCTTGCTTCATGCTTAATGTTGCTGTTAGTGCCTTCTGATAGGTTTGTGAACGTTGTGGCTCTGGCAAATGGGGAGCTAAAGCAGTAAGTGCCAACGCACGGTCACGGCTCCATGTAATGCCCTCGGCTGAAATCAATGCCTGCTGATAAGCCTGAGAACGTTGCGGCTCTGGCAAATGGGGAGCCAGGGCGGTTAAGACCTCAGCGCGGCTGTAACCCCCAATGTTTAATGCCGCATTCAGTACCTGAGGCAAGAGTGGCTCTGGCAAATGGGAAGCTAAAGCTGTGAGTACCTCGGTGCGCTTATCATTTTCCTTAATACTTAATGCCACATCCAGTGCCTTCTGATAGACTTGAGAACGCTGTGGCTCTGGTAGATAGGGGTCCAAGGCAATGAGGGCTTCGGCACGCCTATAATCCTCCTTCATGCTTAATGCTGCATCTAGTACCTGAGGCCAGAGTGAAGCTGGCAGATGGGGAGCAAAGGTGGTGAGAACCTGGGTGCGTTCATAGTCATCGTTAATGTCTAATGCCGCATCCAGTGCCTGAGGCCAGAGCCGTTCTGGCAGATGGGGAGCCAAGGCGGTAAGGATCTCGATGCGTCTGTAATCCGTTTTAATGCTTAAAGCCGCATCCAGTGCCTGAGGCCAGAGCGGCTCTGGCAGATGAGGAGCCAAGGCAATGAGAACTTGGGTGCGCCTATAATTTCCCTTAATGTTAAGCGCCGCATCCAGTGCCTGAGGCCAGAGCCGTTCTGGCAGATGGGGAGCCAAGGCGGTAAGGATCTCGATGCGTCTGTAATCCGCTTTAATGCTTAAAGCCGCATTCAGTGCCTCCTGAAAGACTTGAGAACGCTGTGGCTCTGGTAGATGGGGGGCCAAGGCAATGAGGGCTTGGGCACGCCTATAATCCTCCTTCATGCTTAATGCCACAGTCAGCGTTTGGGACAAAAGTGGCTCTTGAAGATGGGGGGCCAAGGCAATGAGGGCTTGGGTGCGTCTGTCATCCATATCGAGATTCAAGGCTGCATTCAGTGCTTGAGGTAAGAGAGAGCCTTGCAGATAAGGGGCTAAACCGATGAGGAGCTCAGCACGTGTGTGGTCTTCCTTAATATTTATTATCGCATTCAGTACCTGGGACAGGAGCATTTCCGGAAGATAGGGAGCTAATCCGATAAGCGCCTCGAAGCGTGTGTAATCCGCTGTAATGCTTAATACCGCATTCAGTACCTCCTGATAGACTTGAGAACGCTGTGGCTCTGGAAGATACGAGGCGATAGCTGCCGATAGAACAGGATTGTCTTTTGATAGCTGTCGAGCAATGCGCAAGAAAAATGGTCGAGACCTTTCTATCATTACTGTTGACATGTGAGGCAGCAGAGCTGCTACCAATTCATAGATTATCTGATCTGGCATGCCTGATTGTTGTTCGATGGCATGTAATAGGGCGGAACAACGTTGTTCCTGAGCGGCTTCAGAGATCAAGTCGCTATCATTTGGAAGGCGGACATCCTCTACGTGAAAATCGCCGATGTGGAAGAGCCTACCTTGCGCGAACATGTCTTTCAGGAGATTGAGTGCATCTGGCGGACCCTTAACCATAAAAATAATGGAACCTTGTTTAGCAACCGTAATTCTAAGTTCTGTGCCAGTTATGTCCTTGAAATGTTGAGCTAATGCCTTGAATGTCGGTAAATGTACATTTTTGATTTCTCCAGAGACAACTAACATGAGTGTCTCTTCGGATGTATCTTCTTCGGGAGATTGCGATGTATCTGCGCAATGCATTGTAGTCGCGCCCAATATTGTATCTGAAATATGTCTCAAGTCACAATTGCCTGGATTCATAGTATGGGCTTTCGCAATCAGTTCTTCAATTCTACCTTGCGAGGTGGCCCACTGGATGAGGTTGAAGACAATCGCAGATAGATCGTCACCCCCAACAATTGTCCATAAGTTTTCATCCAATTCCATTCTGACCATCCTCCTTAACGCGTCAGGTGTAGGAAACGCGCTGAGAAGCGCTTGATGTAACCGCTTGATCTGCTTACCATTCAACTTCATCTTCGTCGCTCTCCAGCGTTTTCCGACCGATTAGTTATGACCCGAAGGTAGGGGCTATTGAATGCTACGACTGCATACTTGTTGTGGCGATGTTTTGTGAATACGACAATATCTGGAGCGGAATGGTAGCCACACGTAATTGATTCTCTGATTGCCTGGTGATTCCTCTTTTTCTGTTTGTTCGCACCTCACATTCTTTTGACGGTTTGTGCCTATCTGTTCAATCTGCTTCCTCATGGTGGGAGATGGCAGGTTTTCTGCCGGCGGGGCGACGGTCCGGCCATTGCTGCATGCGGCGGAGCATGTCCTTTGCTGCCGGGATCAGGTGGGGCGCGGTCTGCTCGTTGGCGCCGATCCACGCTGCCAGGGCGAGCGGCGCGCTCAGGTCGCAGGCTCGGAGGAAAAAGATCGGCTCGTTATGGGGGATCGTGCCGCCCATGGGGTCGAAGATGTGGTCGGGATGCGAGGGCGGCGGGACCAGCTCGCCGTCGAAGAGTTCCAAGCGGAGGGGCGGAGTGGTTCTTTCTGTTGGGGACGGCGGGGTGGTTTCCGCCAGCTTCAGATAGTCGGATCTGGGCATTGGTCGTGCTCCTGATGGGGTCCTGGGGGGTGATATGCTCCGGCTACGAAAAAAACGATTCTAACGAAAAAAGCCTCCCGTTCGACCCTTTTTTCGTTTTTTCGTTAATTTCGTAATTCGGAATCCTCGGTGTCTGTGTCGGCTGCCGGCTGGAGGGCGAACCAGCGCTCGGAGGGTCGGCCCGCCGTCTCCACCTTATCGCAGCGTACCTGGTGCAACTGGAGGAGGGTGTCGAGGGCCTGCTGGAGGCGCTCCTTGTTCACGTTGCGTTGGAAGAGCGCGGAGATCTCGCTGCGGTTCATGCCCTGTTCGGCGTTGCGGAGGGCTTTGAGGATGGTAGCGGCGACGGGGTCGCTGAGGCTGTTGCCGAAGATGTAGCGGGCGCTGTCCTCGGCGTACTGCCAGGCTGCCAGCGCCGCGAGGAGGTGGTCGGGCCGGATGACGGTGGTTTGATCGAGGAGGGCGTAGAGGCAGGAGAGGCGGAGGACCTGGGCCTCGGAGCGGCTGGTCACTTTGCCGAAGAGCCCTTCGGCGTCCTGGGTGAGGGCGCCATAGACGCTGCTCCACATCTCTCGCGTTGCGTCGTCTCGGGTTAGCTCTCCGGCCTCCCGTCCGAACCAGACGGCGGCGTTCAGGCGGGAGAGCAGCGGCGCCATGTTGATGCGGTGGATGTCGCCGCCGAATGGGAGCAGTTTGGACCTCCGGACGCAGATCCAGAGGAAGCGGTTGGCGAAGCCGTTGTCGGTTTCGGTGGCGCTCATGTAGCGCATCAGCTCTTCGCGGGTGATGTGTCCGATGATGGAGACATGGGCGCCGCTGGCCTGGAGCTGGCTTTTGGTCATGACGCGCAGGCTGCCTTTGTCCCAGGCCTGGCGGAGGAGGGGGCTGAGGGTGTTGCCTTCGCGACCCATGACGCGGAGGGTGTTGGCGAACTCGCTTTCCAGGACGAGGAGACGCTTGTCTTCGACGCCTTCGTCTATGGTGACGGTTTGGTATTCGCCGGTGAGCCTGCCGGCTTTTTTGATGGCCTCCTGTTTCTGGACCGGATCGCGCACGGCGGAGAGCAGACCTTCACCGGAAGAGAGGCCGCCCTGGACGCGGTCCTCGACCCATCCGCAGTCGGCGGTATGGAGCAGGCGGAGGATGTGCTCCATGCTGGTCCCTTTGCGTCCCCGGCTGCTCTGGCCCACCAGGACGCCGAAGAGGTTGGTATGGTGTCGGCTGGCCTCGATGGGGAAGAAGGCGCTGCGTCCGATGACGTTGCCGAAGCTGATGAGGAACTGGAAGAGGAGCGCGGCGGGGTCGGCTTCCGTGTGGGGTTCGATGGTACGGACCAGCTCCCCCGCCAGGCCATAGTATGCCTGGGATGCGAGCGGATCCGGCCAGAGGTCTACCTCCGGTGTTGGGGCGGGGGTGGGAGGAGGCTCGTGGACTTCGGCGCGCGGCATTGATGGCGGCGACCAGGTCGGGGCGTTGCGGGCGAGCTCCTGGAGCTTGTGGGCTGTGCCGCCGGCCTCGATCCAGTCGGAGACGTCGCCCTTGGGAGGAAGGCCGGGCAGCTCCAGCACGCGGACGGCGGCGGCGATGCCTTGCAGCGCCTGTGCGACCTGATCGCGGTGTTTGCGCCCGGGTTCGTCGTTATCGGGCAGGAGGATGACGTGCGCGCCGTGGAGGGTTTCGGAGTACTCGGCGCGCCATTTGCCCGCGCCCTGGGGGTTGCAGGTGGCTGTCAGGCCGATCCGGTGGAGGTTGTCGGCATCTTTCTCGCCTTCGGTCAGCCAGATCTCCCGTTTGTTGGCGACGGCGGCAGTGACTTCGGGGAGCCGGTAGAGGACGCGGCGGACGCCGTCGAGGTTCCAGATCCAGCCGCCATTGTTGTCGGGGCGGCGCTGGCGGAACTCTTTTGGCGCGTAGCGGACGGCTTGAAAGAGGGGCTTGCCGACCTCGTCGGTGTAGGTGTAGGCGGTGATGGGCTTGCTTGCCTTGTTGGGGTTCGGGGCCGGATGCGGAGGGAAGAGCGCGGCGGGCGTCAGTCCCAGGGT
>Ga0070734_10004972_pt1 | contig 12111 bp, 7 predicted proteins | sample Coa_R1_8_FD_66444 | JGI IMG/M metagenome (GOLD analysis project Ga0070734, IMG submission 66444) | Surface soil microbial communities from Centralia Pennsylvania, which are recovering from an underground coalmine fire - Coalmine... | ecosystem: Environmental > Terrestrial > Soil > Unclassified ...
ACAGCTTTCGGTACACCGTTGCAGGTTACGGTGACAGACGCCAGCGACAATCCCGTAACTGGAGCAAACATAACGTTTACTGCGCCGTCATCCGGGGCCGCGGCAACTTTCGGGGGCTCGGCGATTGCTACATCCAGCACTAACAGCGCAGGCGTGGCCGTCGCGCCGGCGCTAACCGCGAATGGGCAAGCTGGCTCCTACGCCGTCACGGCAACGGTTGCGGGATTCGCCAGCCCTCCTGCAGTTTTCCTCCTTACGAATCTGCCGGGACCTCCGGCGAATATCTCCATAGCCGGAGGTAACGCGCAGGCCACAAATCCGAATACCGCCTTCGCTGTGCCGCTTTCTGTCGTTGTCAGCGATGCGAACAACAATCCGGTCGGCGGCGCCACGGTCACCTTTAATGTAGCGACGAATGGCGCAGGAGGCACTTTCCTCAATGCCGTCAATGGGGCGGTCTCAAGCGTCACCGCGGTCAGTATGACTGCGAACAATAATGGGCTAGCGATTGCGCCACCCCTAATCGCGAATAATCAAGGCGGCCAGTTCTCGGTGTCCGCAAGCGCAGCGGGCGCCACGCCGGCTAGTTTTGGCCTGACCATCAACAATAAGCTTCCTCCGAATGTTGCGGCGACAGCGGGTACGCCTCAAAGCACAACCGTCAATACTACCTTTGCCACGGCGCTCCAGGCTACCGTAACCGACAGCAACAACAACCCGCTCGGCGGTGTCACGGTTACCTTCACGGCTCCTACGATCGGAGCCACTGCCACGTTCAGCGGGTCGTCCATAATCACTGTGATCACCAACGGCAGCGGGATCGCGACGGCTCCAGCCCTCACTGCGAACGGAGCCGCTGGTCTCTACATCGTGACCGCGAGTGTATCGGGAGCGGCCGTCGTGGCGAACTTCAACCTGATCAACAATCCCAAGGGAACGCTGTCCGGAAGCGGTACCAGTGCCAGCACGACGGCGAGCCTCACGACGGAGGGAACGGCCGATTGGGAGCACTGGGGAGATGCATCCCTCAACCGAAAGGCGGGCGTGACGGCGCAGATCGGTACTTACACAGTGGTCGGCGCAGGAACCGTCCTTAGCTATAACAATGATCCTCGGCCCTTGAGCTGGACTGACGGAACGCCAACGGTGAGCGCTTCCAACGCCACCAATGGCCTTTACATTAATGGCACAGGGAACGGCTTTTCATTCACCGCCCCAGCGGACACGAACATGCGAAAACTCACGGTACATGTCGGGGGCTGGATGAGCGGAGGAACCCTGACCGCCCATCTGTCGGATTCATCCGCGGCGGATTACACAGATGTTACGACTTCAGCGAACGGTCAATACGACCGGAATTACACGTTTACGTATAATGCCGTGACCAGCAGCCAAACTCTGACCGTGAAATGGGTGATGACGTCTGGCGCGGGCAATGTGACGCTGAACGGTGCAGCGCTTTCGCTGGCTGGGCCGAGCGTCGCGCCGACCGCGGGGAGTTCGCAGAGCACGATGGTGAACACGGCCTTCGGAACACTCCTGCAAGCGGCAGTCACGGACGCGAATAACAATCCACTGGGCGGAGTGACGGTCACGTTCACAGTGCCGGCAACTGGACCGAGCGCAGTTTTCAGCGGACCAATGCCGGTAACAGCGGTGACTGGTACCAACGGGATTGCAACTGCGCCGATTTTAACCGCCACCAGTCAAGCGGGCGGGCCTTACTTGGTCACTGCCAGCGCTACGGGTGCAACCTCCGCAACCTTTAGTCTCACGAACACGCCCGGACCGCCGGCGAGCATCACGACAACCGCAGGTACTCCTCAGAGTGAACCGGTGAACAGGGCATTCGCAACGCCTCTCCAGGCCACAGCGTTGGATTCGAGCAACAACCCCGTGAGCGGGGTTGTCGTGACGTTCTCGCCGCCTTCCACCGGTCCGAGCGCGTCGTTCGCGGGACCTTCTCCTACCACAGTGGTCACTGATAAGAACGGCGTTGCGACAGCGCCTGCTCTGACGGCCAACAATCAAGCCGGTGGGCCGTACGCAATTACAGCCAGCGTAACGGGAGTGAGCACCCCAGCGAGTTTCAATCTAGTCAATAATCCCCCGCCCCCAATGGGAACGCTGTCCGGTAGCGGCACCACCGCGAGCACCACGGCGAGTCTCACGACGGAGGGCACGGCCGATTGGGAGCACTGGGGAGATACGTCCGTCACCCGGAAGGCGAGTGTGACGGCACAGATTAGCACCTACACAGCAGTGGGCGCAGGAACTGTCCTCACCTACAACAACGATCCTCGACCATTGAGTTGGACAGACGGTGCGCCGACGGCGAGCGCCACCAGCAACACCAATGGCCTTTACATCAATGGAACGGGCAACGGATTTTCGTTCACCGCCCCGGCCGACACGAACATGCGAAAACTCACAGTGCACGTCGGGGGCTGGATGAGCGGAGGAACCCTGACAGCGCATCTGTCGGATTCATCGGCCCCGGACTACATGGATGTCACGACCTCGGCGAGCGGTCAATATGACCGGAACTACGCGCTGCTTTACAGCGCTCTGACGAGCGGCCAAACATTGACCGTGAAATGGGTGATGACGTCTGGCGGGGGCAATGTAACGTTGAATGGTGCGGCGCTTTCGCTGGCCGGGCCGAGCGTGGCGGCGACTGCGGGGAGTCCACAGAGTACCGCTGTGAACACGGCCTTCGCAACACTGCTGCAGGTGACCGTGAAGGACGCGAGCAACAACCCGCTGAGCGGAGTGACCGTCTCATTCAGCGTACCGGCGACTGGCGCAAGCGCAGTGTTCAGCGGACCAACACCGGTCGCCGCAACAACCGATTCGAACGGAATCGCGACGGCACCGGCTTTGACTGCGAATAGCCAGCCCGGTTCTTACATGGTGACGGCCAGCGCTACGGGAGCAACCCCAGCAAGCTTTAGTCTGACCAATACAGCCGGACCGCCCGCGGCGATTAACGCGACAGCGGGGAGTCCGCAGATTACCCCAACAAGCAAAGCGTTCGCCACGCCCTTGCAGGTGACCGTCACGGATGCGGGCAACAATCCGGTAAGCGGAGTGACTGTGACGTTCGCAGTTCCAGCGACCGGACCGAGCGCTGTGTTTACCGGACCTGTTCCAGCAACGGCTGTCACAGGAACGAACGGAGTCGCTACGGCTCCGGCTTTGACCGCCAACAGTCAAGCGGGAGGCCCATACACGGTCACGGCCAGTGTAGCCGGCCTCACGCCGACCGCAAGCTTCAGCTTGACCAATCTCGCCGGGTCGCCCGCAAGCGTCACATCCTCGGCCGGAACACCTCAAAGCGCCACCGTAACTTCGGCCTTCAGCACAAACCTGCAAGCGGTAGTAAAGGACGCAAGCAACAATCTGCTAAGCGGGATCGTCGTGACATTCGCCGCGCCGGCCATCGGCGCCTCAGGAGTGTTCGGCGGATCTGCCACCGCGACCGCCACAACGAACTCAAGCGGTGTCGCGACAGCCCCAGCTTTAACCGCCAATGGCCAAGCGGGTACTTACACTGTGACAGCAGGTGTAACCGGTGTCACCACGAAAGCCAACTATAGCCTGACGAATCTCGCGGGCCCGCCAGCAAGCATCACCGCGACGACGGGTACGCCTCAAAGCACGACTATTAATTCTGCCTTCGGCACAAACCTCCAAGCCGTTGTAAGGGATGCGAACAGTAACCTGCTCAGCGGCGTGACAGTTACCTTCACGGCACCGACTACGGGAGCAGCCGGCTTCTTCGGTTCGTCGAATACCGCGACAGCCGCAACTAACTCAAGCGGCGTCGCCACCGTCCGAAGCTTCACCGCCAACAGCCAATCCGGGTCTTATACGGTGTTCGCAAGCGTGACCGGTCTTACCCCGCAGGCCAGCTTCAGCCTGACCAACAACGTGCCGTCTGCTGTCCCGATCAAACTAATTCAGGGCAATACGCTGGACTCGCTTATCAATCTACAAACAGCGACGGTCTCGTTCAAATCGAATAACACGGCTGGCAATTGGATTGGCGTCGTCATCTCAGGTAGTCCGTCCAGTGCTGACACATTTACGGTGACTGACTCGAACGGAAACCAATACCATCCTGCATTGGTCTTCGGCGGGACCAGCTTGAACACCACACTCGCGATCTACTATGCGGAAAACATCAAAGGGGGAGCAAATACGGTGAAGGTCGTTCCCAACAGCGGTGTGTACCTGAGGATCGCAATCCTGGAGTACTCCGGCCTCGCGGCAAGCAGTTCGTTGGACGTGACCGCAGCAGCACAAGGAACCAGTGCCGGGGCCAATAGCGGCAGCGCCATGACCACAGCGAGCGGAGACCTGCTCCTAGGGGCTTTAATCACAAAGAATGGGCATTCACTTACGGGCTCTACTGGCTACACGTTCAGAGAGTTTGTTCCCGCTCAGCCGAGCACTAAGCTCGGCGTGGAGGATCAAGTCCTAACAACTTCCGGAGCAACGTCCGCGGGCGCCACGCTAAGCTCGTCCGACACTTGGATCATGGGCCTTGCCGCATTTAAAGCGGCTCATTAGCCAAGATCTGACGACTCGAGCCAATCCACAAGCCTCGATCGAAGGGGTTCTAGTGCCGGATCTACTTGATCGTCCACCCACCGTATTTGACTGGTATGCCGTCGACGGTGAGATTGATGTTTGCGCACCCGCCGTTTGTGATTGCTACAATCCGGTTCCGAACAGGAACAGGTACGCAAGATCTATCGATCCACGCTTTCGTCGAGAGTGATCCGCACGACGGATGCTCACGAATGAATGGGGTGCTTTTTATCCGAGGCAGCTTGCCGGGCAAGAACCACGTTAGCTCCAGACTAACGTTTTTTTGCCGTAGGCCGGCCTAGGAGATTCATTGCTGGATTCATATTGTTGGGCTTCGATGGCCCACGCCAGGTCAGACAGCGCCTCGTCGGCCGTGTTTCCAAAGCCGACGATTCCGTGTTCCGGGTCAGGTCCGATCAAGGCGCAAACGCTACCGTCTTGCTTGACGAGCTGGATCATATTACGTTGTTCCAGTGAGCAAAACGCTAACTCATTTACGAGCACCCGATGATCCGAGGTCTCGCCGTCAAATTCGGACCGGCGCTGACCCAGGAAGAGATTGAGAAAGCGTTGCGTAAGTCCGGAGACATGGAACCGCACGTGGATACTCATAAGATGCCTTGCGCCGAGGTCGTTGCTGATTTTGCAGACATCGAAGAGATATGCGCAATTTGCGAGCAATCGAGCCAATCGGAACCAGGCACTGTTTCTATACTGTTAACGTGAATGCACCACCTGATGTCCTTCAGATTGAAAAAGATGCCGGGGGCACAGCCACCCAGCTTGGCGTACCCTAAAATCGCTAGAGTATCCATAAACACGCTCCTGCTCCGCTCAAGCAAGCGGCATTCCAAAGCAATGCAAGTGGCGGCAAATCCTGCGATCATTGGAACTGAAGCGGATATCACTTTTACCGTAACAAACGATTCCCAGCGTGTCCCGGATGCGCTTGAAGCTCTGGCTCTCAGTCGGTTTCGGTCGACGCTAACCGGGCAGGGGCATTCAGGTGCAGCACCTGCCTAGAGCATTCGGCCAAAGTACGACGCCCTGTTAACGTTTCGCGGCCGTTTCGGTGTTCACCAAAAGACCTTGGCCATGTAAGCGGCGGCCGCCCGCTCGGTCTGTCCACATGCGTGCCTCCGGGCGCCAGCGCAGACCTTGCAGACATACAAACAGAGATGCCGGATCCGCGGCAGGCTGATACTTAGCTTGGCATTCAGCCAACTCGACTCGCGCCTACTCGCCTAGGTCTTCCAACTCCTTCTTCTCCAGCTTCCCGATCGCGCCAACTTCGATTGCGAACCCGAGAAAGGTCTCCCGGCCGCTCTGCGACTCCGCTATCCATCGGGATGCGACACCCAATAGCTCCGCAACAACTACGGCGTTTCCTTTTGGGCTCTTCTTTGCCGTTCTGAGAAACGTCGACCCGACAGTGGCCTCGTGCCTTACGGCACTCTTGCCCGGATCGAAAGTGCCTGGTCCAAGTAATCCCAAACATAAGGCGCTGGATCCGTAGGTCTGCCTTCGTGAACCCAGGCGCGAACATCAGCGCCGACTAGTCGTAGGGGTAGAGCAGGAGGCTGCGCGCCTGCATGCTTCCGTAGAGGCATGAAGAAAAGCAGTAGTACACCGATCACCAAAGTGATTCGGACAGAAATCTTCATGGACGGGCTCCTAACTAGGATACGCGCAAACCTGAGGAGTTTGGGCGCATACGCCGGGCGGCGCGGCCGTCTCTGGGACTATGTCTTCCTGCGAAGCTCCCGATCGGCTCGATCCCCATCTGCCTCCTGCGAATCTTCGAGGAGCCTACCCTCGATCGATAATTGATGCGCCAAGGACGTGATCTCGCGAGTGTTCGGAGCGCCTACTGGGTCCGGTGCGACTTCCACCTCGGCGGCCGCGGGCGAAGGCGGCACCCTCTGTAACTTGAGCAGTGGAGACAAGTCTGGCAGGAGTCGAGCGATTTGCCGCGCCGGTTCGAGACCGCCATGCAGAAGTATGGACATACTCACATAGAGAGCCGCGAAAATCAGTGAGATTGTCACAATACGGAACAGACTTCCACTTGTTCCCATCACCAGCCATAAGTAAGGAATCCGCATGCTGATCAAGGAACAAGCGTAGCCTGCCATTATCGCCGCGAGCACATACTTCCACGCGACTCTGACTACGGGTCCGATCCCAAAGTGAATCGGCCTTCCCGCATACCAGGTCGCCGGCAGGGCCAGAAGCCAGTAGGACGCGGACCAAGCCGCCGCTAGTCCCTTAGGGCCCCAGCGAAGTCCCAGAAGAAACAAGAGAGCGGTTACGGTAAGCTCCACGACTCCCCATCGCGAATACCGTTCGGCCCTTCCAATCGAAAGGGGGATCCAGCCCCAAGGACCATAAAGAAACACAGCACCGATGCCAGGCGCAAAGAATGTGAAGATTTTCCCGGCCTCGGTCCATTTGGGCCCCAGAAGCACGAGCACGACGTCATTTCCCACCAGAGTCAAGCATGCACCCAAACCCATACCCAGGAAGGAGAGCATGGAGAAGGATTCGATCAGGAACCGTCGGTAGGTGTCCTGATCATCGGTCATTCGGCTGAGCGCGGGAACGGCGGCCGCTGACATTGGCGCGAATAATTGGGTCCCGGTGAGGTAGAACAAGTCGAACGCTTTTTTGTAGAGCCCCAATGCACTCGCACCGAAGCTCGAGGCGATCAAAACATTGTCGAGGTTGTTCTTTGCATAATTCAGTCCGAAGAATCCGTAGACGTGCATCGCGAACCGGATCATCGCAGAGGTCCCCGCTACCCGTCGCGGAAAACGTGGTACCCAGCGGCACAAGATCCAAGCGCCGGTAGAGGTGAAGACGGACTGAATGATTGCTGCTAAGACAAGAGCCCAGTAGCCCCAACCTGCCGAACCGAGTGCAATGGCCGAAATCACATAAGCGCCTCGAGCCAGAAGATCATTGGTCGAGATCGCCGTGAACCACATGGCGCGTTTGAGCAGGCCGAGATGCAGAACAGAAGTACTTGTCACGAGGATTGTCACGGCGATACCAATGGCAACGCCGGTCACGTTGGGGTTGGCGAAGGATCGAGCCAGCAGCGATCCGGACGCGGCGAAACCGATCGATAATAGAAGACCGGCTCCAAGATTGATCCAGAAAAGGTTGCTGGTCAAAGCGTCATTCAATTGCTCCCGTTGAACGACAGCTTCGGTGAACCCGTTCACACCGAAATTCTGCAAAAGCAAGCTGAAGGTGGTAACGATGGAAACAACGCCAAAGTCCGCAGGTGCAAGCAGACGTGCGAGGACGACTGTGGCGATTACTTGGATTGCGATAGACAGGGTTTGGAAGAGAACCATGACCCCTGCACCACGGACGGCACGGTGGCGCAGATCCGCCAGCTCCGCCGTGGGCCGGAAGTCACCCCTCGCATCGAATGCCTGCAAACGCGAAATCACGATTCCTCGTCCGACCGCGTCTTTGATTCGTCTCGCCCTTCGCCCAGGAGTAAGGGCAAGGTTGCTCCAGTATAAAGCCAACTGGCCATTTTTCATCGGCTTATTCTGGTAACGATCACGTTTCAGAATTCACGTCTAGCTCAACGACGAACAGCCGTCGCTAGCAGGTTCTGATTGGGGCACGATTCGAATACCTCTAAAGCCCACGCAAAAAACCTTGATTGGGTATTGACAGGGTTGCGGCACGGGCGCGTTAGAGCCGGATGCCGCATGGGCGAGCAGGCGCCCGCGAAATGCACCGCCGAAGGACTTCGATTCAGGTCAAGTGACTTAAAAGACGCCTAAGTGGCGTGCAGAACTTGCACTCCGCCCGCGCCGCTGCGATGCGGGCGCCACGCCTCGAGGCTATTCGCTAGTTGAATTGACACACAATTTTGGTAAGCTCGAAACCGTGCCCGCCCAGGATCCGCATTCCAGGATGACTTTCCTGGATGCCCTCCAGATACTCGAGGCGCTCTTCCCGAACGGCAATATTGACTACTATCCAACAACCGATGTCGTATTTATAAGCCTGCCGCTGATTGACGGCGGAGAGTTCCGGGCCTGCCTGACTTGGCAGCAGGTCAAATATCTGGTAGCTGGCCTTTAGCCAACCTGACAAAGCGCTTCAATCCTCGGCAGGCATCTGAGCACCGTAGTGGGCTGAGGTCGAGCAATCGGCCGACAACGTTCGCTCCGGCCACAGGCGTCCTTTTCAAGTCATCCTGTCAGAGATGCGTTACGCCGTGCACGCGAGAAGATTGCGGCTGAGGCGGAGAAACAACTGAAGCGGAGAAGGATCTATGGTGGTAACGATGGGTTTTCAATTCAACCCACATACGTCAGCTCGGTTTTTTGGAAAGCTGGCTCGCGTCATCACCTTCCTCAACAAAGAATTTAGCTCGCACTATAGCACCCACACGGACCTAGGAACGTTCTTAGCCTGTGTGTCCCTTGCTATGATCCGGCCGTGCGCTGATAAGTGGCACAACGAAGTTTTTGGCGCTCGAAAGGAACGCGTTCTCCGTGCGCTTGAACGAGAGATCGACCGTTCAGGCGGTATCCCCATCGCCAAGGTATATGAACTTCTTGATTACATTGCCGAACACATCAACTTCGCGACCTTCCAAAGGATATATAGGGAGGTTGCCAACCGAGTTCTTACCAAGCAACTCCTCTCCTCGTGATCCGCCCTCGCGAAGCCAGAGCAGCGATTCGCATGCGATACTCGATAGTTCATGCGCGATCGGCGGGACGAGTCGAGAAATCCGACGAAGGAGCCAGTCGAGCTTCGATGGTCTGATACTCGCGGTGTTGAGCGGAACTGCCTCGGTATCCTACGCGAACTCTCACGATCAGGTGCACGCATCCAATCTGACCGGGCTGTGCAATTGCAAACCACGGTGCGAATCTTCGTTCGCGGCAGGGAGCATTTAGCTCGTGTGAGATCCTGCGCCCGAGGAGAACGTTCGTACATGCTTGGCCTAGAATTCGATCCAGAGTCTCAGGGTGCGCTTATGAAAGCCCCAGATCCGCCGTCGGAGTCCTGACCGGGGCGAATCACGAGGGAATCGAAGAGCCGCTCGAATCAGGTCCTAGTCTTGATCGCGTCGGCGACATTCAAACAACGCAGGCACTGGGTTTGGTCCGTCGAAGATGACCCGGTGATTTAGTATCGAGCTCAAACGTACGCCTAACAGACGTATTCGCGTAGTGGTAGTTCTATTAAAATTTAGTACCGTAAGTTGCTTCGTATTTGTGTTAGCATTCTGCCGTACTGGAAGGAATCGGTATGCGGTTACTCCCCCTCCTCCTGCTGTGCTCCGCTGTCTACGGAGATGCGATCGTCTCGAAGACGACTGACGCTAATGCCCTTGGTCCGGATTATGGGGGCCAGTCGTTCACTACGCCTTCGCGAAGTGCGTGGGACAACATGATCTTCAACTTCTTTCCGGATGTTCCGGCTACTCCGGAAGCGACAGGAACGCCATGGATCGACAGCAAAGTCCCGGCACCCATCTTTCTTTCGAATATCCAAGACAAGGTCGAACCCCTTGCCCTCGTTATTGTCGGCATCGTCCTCGTGGCATTCTCGCGCTACAAGTTGAAGGATTAGGGGGGAGTGGCCGCGTGGACCTCCTCGCGCTCCACCCACCCTAAGGGTTTTGGCCAAATGGTTTAAGCAATTCCGGCGAGTGTGCTAGGTTCATACCGCCGATACGCTGACGTCTATGGCCCTCCGTGTCTTTCGCACTGTTTGAGGCGGGAGTGGTGGGATGTCTCTGCCCCACCCACGCTAAGACGCGATCCTACTCAACCGGCGGCCTGCCGCGGCGTTTGCGCCTTTGCTCCGAATACTCTTGGAACTCGCGAAGGCTGCGTCAAAAGCAGTTACGCTCGCGGTGGTAAAGATCAATCCAGCACTCAGTTTTTACTCAGAGGCATGGATTTCAAATTTTACTGACGAGGACAAGCACAAGTTCCACCTATGCGTCGACCCACGCACGATAAACCCTGAAAGCCGTCCGGCTCCAGTTGGACGATCCCGGACGGCTCCCAACTCCCAGTGGATGGCCTTATATGGCCATGTTTTCGACCTCAGTACGTAAGATTGGGTCTTGCCAGTACGACACTGCGCGATTAGGATGGTACTACCATATCGACCTCTCATCCCCTTAGGGGGATGTGCTCACAAGAAACCGCCTGGATCGTCAGAACCCTCCGGGCGGTTTCCTTTCTAAAATTGACGCGAAACAAGAACGGGCCCCGTGTGCTCCTACCTCAAGCGGAGGACCGAATGGCGGAGATCCGGGAAACGTTCATGGCAGGTGATCTGAAGTACGAAATTAGGCTGGGGAATAGGGAGTGGTATGAGCTGTGGCTCGACGGGAGTATCATTGGCGAACGGAATGAGTGGCCGATCGATCCCGAGACACAGCAGCCTTATGTCGCGAGCAAATTCGTTGAGGTAACAGCGAATATGTGCGTCGCGCTCGTTAACGGGGCTCGAGGCGCAGGCTAAATCCCGACCAAAGAGAAAGATAGCAAAGGCCCCGAAAAGCACCGAACTAGCTGCCCCGAGTACGGTCAGGACGTCCATAGCCAGTCGAAAGGATCGTCGATGCTCGCTTGAAGTATCGAGTCGCACACGTGCTCCGATGTATCAATAAATTGGATAGCTTTCCCCAACCACGCAGCGCTGCCGATTGGCCAGTTCCGCCCACGATCGTACGGCGGGTAAAGAATCGGTTCTGGCTCGTCAGAGAATCGCGACGCCCGATTAGTCGCGGTTGCGACACTCGTCGCAGACGTGACCTAGTTCCCATGATCGAGCGATCGAAAGCGGATGAATCTGGGATGTGCCGCCAGTACGGTCGCGGTGGTCTTGGTCTGGCTTGAATAGTTGACTCGCCGCTAGTTTGTGGGAGAACCCAGGCCAAGCTGTTTATCGGCGCGCTTCGGCGCAATCCAATCAAAGGCCCATGCGACATTTGGCGGTACCAGCGGCGCGCAACGCTGCAGAATGAAGCGAGTCGCACGCCAATGGAATGTCGGCGAATCTAGATCGTACCGATGCGCCGGCAGCGGCCGGCAGAAGCGATTGAGAGGGAATCCCACTCCGCCCCAGAATATAAGCTCTCGAGTTCCTCTCGCTATTAGGTCTTCAATAAAATACGAGCGCAGGACGGTCGATAAAGACGCGTTTGCGTGCGGAGACTCCGCATTCATCTGCATGAATAGGACGACACGCTCTGGCGATTCTTGCCATCCGCCCAAAACAGCCAACCATTGTCTAGATGAATCGCGGAGCCCAGCAAAGATTGGACGCTCTACTGCGGAGAAAACGCGAATGCTCCGCTCCACGCCTTCTCGACTGGCGCCAATGACGCGTTGATTCAATAAGCTAAGCATCGCCGTGTACAGCTCTGTCCAACCCACATCCGGAACATATTCCGAATTCGCACGTTCGCTCATCCGTCGATAGTAACGGAAATTGCGACGCGTGCGCCGACCG
>Ga0070734_10004973_pt1 | contig 12111 bp, 9 predicted proteins | sample Coa_R1_8_FD_66444 | JGI IMG/M metagenome (GOLD analysis project Ga0070734, IMG submission 66444) | Surface soil microbial communities from Centralia Pennsylvania, which are recovering from an underground coalmine fire - Coalmine... | ecosystem: Environmental > Terrestrial > Soil > Unclassified ...
GCCTCCCGCTAAGAATGACGCCACAGGTTATCGAAGCCCACCAGCTCACCGGGCCGGAATACGACAAGATTGTCTCCTTGCTCGGCCGCGAGCCCACCTACACAGAACTCGGCATCTTCAGCGTGATGTGGAGCGAGCACTGCTCGTATAAAAGCTCGCGCCTGCATCTCAAAAAGCTGCCCACCCGCAGCAAGCTAGTCCTCCAGGGACCTGGTGAGAACGCCGGCATCATCGACATCGGCTCGGGCTACGCCATCGCCTTCAAGATCGAGTCGCATAACCATCCCAGCTTCATTGAGCCGTTCCAGGGCGCGGCCACCGGCGTGGGCGGCATCCTGCGCGACATCTTCACCATGGGCGCGCGGCCCATCGCCGTTATGGACGCCCTGCGCTTCGGCCCTTTGAGCACCGCGCGCAATCGCCGCATCGTCGAAGGCGTCGTCTCCGGCGTCGCCCATTACGGCAATTGCTTCGGCGTCCCCACGGTCGGCGGCGAATGCGTCTTTGAAGAATCCTACTCCGGCAATCCGCTGGTGAACGTCTTCGCGCTCGGTGTCTTCCGCCACGACGAAGTTTTTTATGGCAAAGCGACCGGGGTCGGCAACCCCGTCATCTATGTCGGCGCGAAAACCGGAAAGGACGGCATTCACGGGGCCTCGATGGCCTCGGCCGAGTTCACCGAAGAGTCGAAACAAAAGCGCCCCAACGTCCAGGTAGGCGATCCCTTCATGGAAAAGCTGCTGCTCGAGGCCTGCCTGGAGGCCATGAAAACCGGCGCGATCGTCGGCATCCAGGACATGGGCGCCGCCGGCCTCACCTGCTCCACCTGCGAAATGGGCAGCCGCGCCGGAACCGGCGTCGAGATCGACCTCCAATATGTCCCGCAGCGCGAGACCGGCATGAGCCCCTACGAGATCATGCTCTCGGAATCGCAGGAGCGCATGCTGCTGGTCGCGCAGGCCGGACGCGAGCACGAAGTCTTCGATGTCTTCAAGAAGTGGGGACTGGACGCCGTCACCATCGGCCGCGTCACCGACGACGGCATCCTGCGCGTGAAGGATCACGGCCGGGTCGTCGCCGAGATCCCCAACCGCGCCCTTGCCGACGAAGCGCCGATCTATGATCGCCCGCACTCCAAGCCCTACCGGCCCGCGCCCGTCGATCCGCCGGCCGGCCTGCTGTCGCGCCAGCCTGACTTGAGAGCCGACCTGATCGCTCTGCTCGCCTCCGGCGACATCTGCTCCAAGCGCTGGATCTGGGAGCAATACGATTACATGGTCCGCACCAACACCATCGAAGGCCCGGGCTCCGATGCCGCCATCGTGCGCATCAAGGAAACCGGCACTTCCATCGCCATGGCGCTCGATGGCAACGGCCGCTACTGCGCGCTCGATCCGCGGGAAGGCGCGAAGCTGATCGTGGCGGAGTGCTGCCGCAATCTCTCGGTCGCCGGAGCGCTGCCCGTCGCCGCCACCAACAACCTCAACTTCGGAAACCCCGAGCGGCCCGAGATCATGGCGCAGCTCGTCGAAGCCATCGAAGGCATTGCCGATGCCTGCGCTTTCTTTGAGACCCCGATCACCGGCGGCAATGTCAGCCTTTACAACGAAACGCTGGGCGAACCCATCTTCCCCACCCCGGTCATGGGCATCGTCGGCCTGATGAAAACGGCCAAGCCGACGCCCGTGCATTTCCAAAACGAGGGCCGCGCGGTTCTGCTCTTAGGCGGCCTGGGGATCTGCGATCCGGTGCACTTCGGCGGCACGCAATACGTCAAAGTAATTCTCGACTCGCTTTGGGGCAAGCCGCCCGTGCTGGACATGGATTACGAAAAGCGCGTACACCGGGTGATCCGCGAGGTGGTCGCGGCGGGACTGGCTGAATCCGCCCACGATTTAAGCGACGGCGGACTCGCGGTCACGCTGGCCGAATCGAGCTTTGGCGCCGCAGGCGTGGGCGCCGACATTGCAATCGCCTTTACCGGCCCAGCGCACGTCGCGCTCTTCCACGAGAATCCCTCGCGGATCCTCATTTCCACAGCCGAGCCCGAGAAAATTCGCGCGATAGCTGCTAAGAATGGTGTCGAGTGCGACCAGATCGGTGTTACCATGAAAGAGCGGTTACAGATTCGTTCGAGCGAAGCGACTCTCCTCAATTGTGACATCACGGAGTTGAAGCAACCTTGGGCCACCTCACTCGAAACGATGCTCAACCAGCGATGACCCACCTCCCCCAGGAGGAGTCCCCGGTGTTGGATCTGGAATTCGACGTGCCCTTCGACAAGCTGCGCGAAGAGTGCGGTGTCTTTGCGATCTACGGCCATTCCGAGGCCGCCAATCTCGCCTATCTGGGCCTCTACGCGTTGCAACACCGCGGACAGGAAAGCGCCGGCATCGCCACCAGCGACGATCGCGAGATCCGCTGCTTCAAGTCCATGGGCCACGTCGCGGATATTTTCACCCCCGAGCGCATTGCCTGCCTGCCCGGCGACAAGGCCATCGGTCACACGCGCTACTCCACCGCCGGCGACACGGTCCTGCTGAACGCGCAGCCCTTCTCCGTCGCCTGCAACAAAGGGCAGATCGCGGTGGCGCACAACGGCAACATCACCAACGCCGCCGAGCTGCGCCGTGAGCTGGAGCATGAAGGCTCCATCTTCCAGGCCTCAAGCGACACCGAAGTGATCTTGCACCTGGTGGCCCGCTCGCGCGAACGCACCCTCACCGGCGCGCTGCGCGAAGCCATGCTGCAGCTCGAAGGCGCTTACTCGCTCGTATTCCTGGCGCGCGACCGCATCATCGTCGCCCGCGACCCGCGCGGTTTCCGGCCGTTGGCTTTCGGCCAGATGCCCTCGCTTGACGGCGGCACAGCCTACGTCTTCGCGTCAGAAACCTGTGCCTTCGATTTGATCAACGCCGACTACGTCAACGACGTCCAGCCCGGCGAAATGGTCTCAGTCGGGCCCGAAGGACTCACGCGCGAGCGCTTTGCCCCCGAGGAAAAGCGCGCCCACTGCGTCTTCGAGCACGTCTATTTTTCGCGCCCCGATTCGGTCGTCTTCGGCCGGCCCGTCGAGAAATCCCGCGAAATGCTCGGCTGCCTGCTCGCGCGCGAATCCAATGTCGAAGCCGACGTCGTCGTTCCCGTCCCCGACTCCGGTGTCGCCGCGGCGCTCGGCTATTCCACCGAATCCGGCATCCCGTTCCGGCAGGCTCTCATCCGCAATCACTACGTCGGCCGGACGTTCATCGAGCCCTCCCAGGCCATCCGGGACTTCGGCGTCAAGCTAAAACTGAATCCTGTCCGCCACCTGCTCGAAGGCAAGCGCGTCATCTTGGTCGACGATTCCATCGTGCGCGGCACCACCTGCCGCAAAATCGTCCGCATGGTGCGCAACGCCGGCGCGCGCGAAGTGCATCTCCGCATCTCCTGCCCGCCCACCGTCTCACCCTGCTTTTACGGCGTCGACACCCCCTGCCAAAGCGAGCTGATCGCCGCTAATAACACCATCGAACAGATCCGCCAATACGTCGAAGCCGACTCGCTCGCCTATCTGTCGCTCGAGTCCCTCCGCCAGGCGGTCGGCGACACGCGCGGCGAATACTGTTACGCCTGCTACACCGGCAACTATCCCACGAACCTGGTTCATCTCGAAGAACTGGTCACGGCAAAAGCAAATCGGTAAGGAAATTGGTATGACCCCGTCCGTCGCCGCCTCGGCGCTGCGCGTCCCGCACTCCCGCATCCGTGAACTCGCCGAGATCGCCATGTCCATGGATGGCGTGCTCAAGCTCTACTTCGGCGAATCGAACCTGCCGACGCCCAGCTTCATCAAGACCGCTGCGCAGAAGGCCATGAACGACGGCTATACGTTCTACACCGAGAACGCCGGCCTGCCGTCGCTGCGCAAAGCGCTGGCCCGCTACTACCGGGAAAAGCACTCGGTGGATCTCGACCCGGCCAGTGAGTTCGTGATTACTGCTTCCGGCGTGCAGGCCCTGAATCTCGGGATCCGCTGCGTGCTCGATCCCGGCGATGAAGCGCTGGTCCTGACTCCGGCCTGGCCCAACCAATCGTCGAACGTGGCGCTCGCAAACGCCGTGCCGATCGAGATTCCCCAGCCGCTCGTCGGCGATCGCTACGAAATCGACTTCAACGCGCTCAAGGCCGCCATCACGCCGCGCACTCGCATGTTGATCTACACCTCGCCGTCGAATCCGCTGGGCTGGGTTGCAACCGCCGAGGAACAGTGCCGCCTTCTCACTTTTGCGCGCGAGCACAACCTCTGGCTGATCGCCGATGAAGTCTACGAGCGCCTCAACTACACCGGCGCCGCGCCCACCACGCCCGCGCCGAGCATCCTCAGAATGGCCACGCGCGATGACGCGGTCCTCGTCGTGCAGTCCTTCTCGAAAACGTACTGCATGACCGGCTGGCGTTTGGGCTGGCTGGCCGGCCGCCGCGACGTGATCGCGCGCGCCACGCAGCTCAACGAGTTCATCGTTTCGCACGCGCCCAGCATGGCCCAGCGCGCCGCCGAATCCGCGCTGCTCTGGGGCGAGGACGAGCTCTGCAGAATGCTTGTGCGCCTCAAGGAAAATCGCGACTTCTGCCTGAACGCGCTCGAGAAAATGCCCGGCATCACCGTACCGAAACCCGACGGCGCGTTCTATCTGTTCCCCAAGGTCGCGGGCGCAACCGACTCGTTCGATTTCTGCAAACGCTTGTTGCTCGAAACCAAGGTCGGGCTCGCCCCCGGCGTTGCCTTCGGCGCGGGCGGCGAAGGCTCCGTCCGGCTCTGCTACGCGGCCGAGCGCCCCATCCTCGAAGAGGCTATGACGCGGCTTGCCGCGTTTCTGAGGCAATGAAGCGGCTCGCCGCGTTTCTCCCCCGGTAAAAAGTTACTGCTTCGCGGCGTTGTGCTTGTCGCGATAGATGTTCCGGCTCAGCTTGTTCTGCTGCCGGTTCACCTGGGCTTTTTCTTTGTTGGTCAGATTTCCGCCGTTCTGCTTTCGATCGTGGCGAACCTCTTTGTTCAGGTTGGATTCCTTGTGCTCCAGGTTAGCCGTTTCGCCGGCGGTGAGCTGGCCGCTCTTCACGCCCTGCGCGATGCGGTCCTGCTGGTTTTCCTTGCGGTCGTGAATCACGTCATCCGCGAAAAGTCCGGAAGCGCCCATGAGCATCCCCGCCGCGGTCAAGGTCAAAAACATCTTTTTCATTTGTGTAATTCCTCCATCCAATCCTGTAAATGCAGATCGAAAGAAGGAGTCGCGCGGTCGATCCGTTAAAATCCCGTCATCGTCCGGGGCCGGGCAGGAATCTTAGTACTTTGGGTTCAAGCGGAGACGGCGGATTGGGTCTCTTCGACGATGCGCCCGTCGAACAACGTGATGCTCCGGTCGGCACAGCGGGCGTAGCGCGGATCGTGAGTCACCATGCAGATGGTGGCGCCCTCTTTATGTAGATCGCTCAACAGCGACATCACCGCTTCGCCGTTGGCCGAATCGAGATTTCCCGTCGGTTCGTCGGCGAGCAATATCGACGGACGCCCCGCCAAGGCTCGCGCCACGGCGACGCGCTGCTGCTGGCCGCCTGAAAGCTGCGACGGATAATGCTTGGTCCGATGCGACATCCCCACTCGTTCGAGCGCATCCCGCACCGCGTTCTTGCGTTCTGCCGAAGGCATGTTGCGATAGGTCAGGGGCAATTCGACATTCTCATACACGGTCAGATCGCCGATCAGATTGAAGGCCTGAAAAATAAATCCGATCTCGCGATTCCGCACTCGCGCCCGGTCGCCCAGTTTCATCTGGCTTACCTGTGCGCCGTTCAGCTCGTAAGTGCCCCCCGACGGCGTATCGAGCAATCCCAGGATCGCGAGCAGCGTCGATTTCCCGCAGCCGGACGGCCCCGAAATCGACAAATACTCGCCTTTATGAATTTCCAACTCGATGCCTGCGAGGGCGTGCGTCTCCACTTCGTCGGTGGTGAACACCTTCACCACATCTCTCAGAGCGATCAGGGTCTCCGGGGTCTCGTTCACAAGCCCTCCGTCCAAAATGGCTTATCACTTGGACGTACGAAGCCCGGCCAGGTTAGGTTCAAAGAAATTTCGGACGAAATCGGCAAAATCAGACGGGCCTCGCAGCCCGGGCCATCCGCCGCATTCTGCAAAGTCAGGGACCCGCCGTGCGCCTCCGCGATCTGCCGGGAGAGCACCAGGCCGATCCCCGATCCGGCCGGCTTGGTCGTAAAAAAGGGCACGAACAGGTTGGACGAGTTGGGCAATCCGGGCCCCTCGTCCCGCACCCAAACCGTCAGATGAGTGCTCTGGCAAAGCCACCCCACCCGCACGCCGCCGCCTGTCTCGAGCGACGCATCGGCAGCGTTGCGAATCACGTTGATCAGCAGCTGCTCCAGCTGATCGGCGTCCGCCTGGATCGTGACCGCCGGCCCCTCAATCAATACCGGCGCCACGCGGGTTTCAAGCCCCGCGACGCGCCTCACCAGGCCGGATACTTCCACCGGCGCGAGTGTCGGTTGCGGCAGCTTCGCCAGCCGTGCGTAAGCGCCCATGAACCGGTTCAGCGATTCGCTGCGCGCGCCGATGACGGCCAGTCCCCGCCGCGCGTCCTCTTCCCAATCGGCCGGACGGGGCTGACGCGACAGCAGCGTGTCCAGACTCCCCGCAATCGACTTGATGGGCGCGAGCGAATTGTTCAGCTCGTGCCCGAGCACGCGCACCAGTCTCTGCCAGGCCTTCAATTCCTCCTCGCGCAGCGGCCGTGTCAGATCGGTCACCACCAGCAGCTGATGCGGCAGCCCTCCCTCGCGAAAGGTACTGCGGCTGATGTTCCAGCGGCCGGCGCCGCCCGGAAAGGTCCGCTGCACGGTCTGCTGCGATTCGCCTTCCAGATACTGCGCCAGGCCCAGCGTCGCCGACACCGCGCCGATGATTCGTTCCGATGGGGCGTTGAGCAGCCGTTCGCCCGCCCGATTCACCAGCCGCAGCCGCTGCTCGCCGTCAAAGGCGAAGATCGCCACATCGATCTCCTCCATCACCTTGCGCAGCAGCGTGGTGGCCTCGAGCGCACCGAGCCGCTGCGCGCGCAGCGTAGCGCTCATGGCGTTGACCTGCTGCATCACTTCACCCAGCGCATCGCCTTTTTTGCCGTCACCGCGGGCGCGGATCGAGTAGTCCCCTTCGCGGAGCGCTTCGAGCAGGCTTGCCAGCGTCCGCAGCGGCGAGGCCACCCGCTCCCGCAAGGCGACCGAAAAGCCCAGCCAGCAGCACACCACCAGCACGCTCAACGTCCAGCGGAGCAGGTTTGAAAAATCGCCCAGCCAAAGGATCAGCAGGCAGGCCAGCACGGCCGGGAACCCCGCCAGGAGCGCCATCCCGAGAATGCGCTGCTCGTGGACCAGGGCTGGCTTGCGGAATTTCATTCGGGCTCGGCCGCTCGCACGCGGCCGGCTGGTTCACATCATAACCCGTAGCGTTGCAGGCGGCGATAGAGAGCGCTGCGGCTCAAGCCCAGAAGATTCGCGGCGTGGCTCACGTTGCCGTTGTAGCGGGCTAACGCTTTTTTGATCAGAAAAGCCTCCACCTCTTCGATGCTCATGTCCTCAAGGCGAGTCGACCCGTCCCGCGCCGTCCTGAGCGCCAGATCGGCCGGCCGGATCTGAGTGTCCTGCGCCATGAGTACCGCGCGTTCGGTGACGTGATTGAGTTCACGCACATTGCCTTGCCAGGGATTGTCGAGCAGCATCTGCAGCGCGGCCGGATCGAAGCCGCTGATCCGTTTGCGGTAGCGCTGCGCATGCGTGGCCAGGAAATGCGCCGCCAGCAGCGGAATATCTTCGCGGCGTTCGCGCAGCGGCGGCAGCTGGATCTCGATGGTGTTCAGGCGGAACAGCAGATCCTGGCGGAAACGGCCGGCCTGCACTTCCTCGTCGAGATTCGCGTTGGTGGCCGAGATCACGCGCACATCCACCCTCTTGGTCTTCGACGATCCGACGCGCTCCATCTCACCCACTTCCAGCACACGCAGCATTTTGGCTTGCAGATTGAGCGGCACGTTGGCGATTTCATCGAGAAACAAGGTCCCGCCGTCGGCCAGCTCAAAGCGCCCCACGCGATCGGTCTTGGCGTCCGTGAAGGCGCCCTTGACGTGCCCGAACAGTTCGCTCTCGAAAATTCCTTCGGCCAGGCCGCCCGCGTTCACCGTGACCATCTGTTTTGCGCTGCGCGGCGAAATCGCGAACAGCGTCTTCGCCACGACTTCCTTGCCGGTGCCCGGCTCCCCCGTAATCAGAACGTTGGCGTCCGACGGCCCCACGCGCGCGATCATCTGCAGCACCGGCTGCATCGCGGCCGATTCGGCAATCAGGGTCGGCAGCCCGTCCGCCCGCAGCAGCCGATTCTCCGCCTCCAGCCGGAGCCCGCGCCGGATCGCGTTGCTCAGATCGATCTGCGTTTTCACGATCGCAAGCAGCCGCTCGTTTTCCCAGGGCTTCTGGACGAAATCGCGCGCACCGCGGCGCATGGCCTCCACAGCCAGCCCCACCGTTCCCCAGGCCGTCATCACAATCACCGGCAGCACAGAATCGACGGCCTGGATGCGCGCTAGCAGATCGAGACCCTCCTGGCCGCTGGTGGTGTCGCGCGTGTAGTTCAGATCCATGAGCACGACGTCGAAATCCCGCGATTCGAGCGACGAGATCGCCGCCGCCGGCGATGAGCAAGCCTCAATCTGATAGCCTTCGCCCTTGAGCAGCAGGCGCAGCGCTTCCAGCACATCGGCCTGATCGTCCGCGATCAGGATGCGCGGCGTGGCATTCGAGTGGGATTGCATGACGGGGGGGTCAGCAACCAGAATACTCAAGTCTGAGGCCAGCGTTGAAACGGTCAGACTCCTTTCTTCTGCTTCAGGTGAATGGTCCCGTTAACCGTGTCGACGATCAGTTCCGGGCCGCCACGGCCGATGTGCCCTTCTGCGTGCCGAGCTGGTGAGACGCCGCGCACTGCCAGCGGAAACTCGGAACGGATGGCGCCGTTTTGCGTCGTCGCGTGGACCCGTGCGCGAACGCAGGCCGGCATCGCCAAAGTGATGCCGCCGTTCACGGTGGAAAATCGCGACGCGCCGTCGATGCGGCCAACCGTAGCGTCGATGGTCCCGTTCACCGTCTCGCCTTGCGCCGCATGGTCGGTCGATACCAGCACGTCGCCGTTGACGGTATGAACCTCGGTGTCCGCTTCGAGCGATTGGGCCTCGACGCGTCCATTCACCGTGCGCGCCACAAACCGGACGCCGCGCGGAACGCGCACATCGAAATCGACGTTGTTCGCTGCGGCTGAGTTTTCGCTGGGAGGAACGGCGATGGTCACGCCTCCGCCCAGGTGTTCGAATACCTGGACGCCCGTCAGCGCCTCGCGATCCGTGCCGGTGCGATATGCGATGACGTCAACAGTGTCATCGAGTGCGGGCGCGGCGTGAATGCTGCCATTCACACTGCGGATTTCCAGGAGCTGCCCTTGGGCGACGCGGCCAGACCAGTGAAACGTGTCGGGACCAGTGACGCCGAACAAGCTCGCGCAGACGGCGAGCAAAACGGGGATCGCGGAGAGGTGCACGTCGGACTCCTTTCGAAAATATGGGTGTATTGAGGCAACCAAAATGCCACGTTAAGTGGCTTTGTTTCAACGAAATGCTTGGAGGCGCTGTCCGCTTGTGGGACAGAGGGGCCGAAAGCGGACGACCCTGGCGCCTCAGCGACGCCGGCTAGTCGTCCCAGCCCCCGGGACGCCGCAGCGGCGAGGAAGTCTTCACGAAACAGGCGTCCACCTGGCCGAGAGCGCCGTCGCGCGGCCTGCGATTGAAACCCGCCAGATCGTAAAGCACGTAGCCGCGCTCGGCCAGCCAGGCCACCACTTCGTGAAAAATGGGCTGCTTCCAGAACGAGTAAAGCGACAGCTCGATCAGGAACATCTCTACCGGCCCCAGCAGCGATTGCGCGCCTTTGAGCACGGGAAGCTCGTAGCCCTCCACGTCGATCTTCACCAGATCCGGCATCGGAATCTCTTTGGCCGTAACGAGGGAGTCGAGCGACCGCACCTGCACCGGCACCTTTTTTGCTGCATAGCGCGCATCGTGCGATCCGGCCATGAACGTGGACCCCGGCGTGCCGCCCCCGCTCTCGGCGACGGTGATTTCGTTCATCTCGATCACTGCGTCCGAATCGGATACGCCCACCGGGAGGTATTGCACTCCCAACTGATCGCAAACCTCTTTGAGCTGCCCCGCAAACAGAGCGACCGGCTCAAACAAAAAATATTTCGCGGCCGGGAAGATGGGGTGCACGGCGCGGGTCCAGTTGCCTTGGTTGGCGCCGATGTCGAGGATTACCTTCGGCTCAAAGCGCCGGCTCTTCACGTCTTCGAGAAAACAGGCTAGGTCTCCGAGCGGCCGCTGCGCAGTTCCCGGCGTGGAGGTGTGAATCCTGCGAAGCTCTAACCCTGCCGATTTGAGGACCGATTGAATCGCTTCTCGCATGTTGAAGGCGCGCGCACCCCGCTCGGTTCAGAATATCATGGCAGGCTTTTCATACCGATGGCGCCGAGCCGAGGTCGACTCCGCCGCCGATTGCCCTTCCGGCTGCTACGGATCACGCGGTAGTGCGCGGGATGCGCACTACCGTAAAATGAAGCCATGAGCACGGCGCGCTATGTGCGTTGGCAGGATGGCAGTACGTGGCTGGGGTATTTCGAGGAGTTCCCGGATTACCTGACGCAGGGCGAGTCCCTTGCGGAGCTGGAGGAGAACCTTAGGCATCTTTATCGCGATGTAAAGCGGCGGATCCGAGCACTACGTTGAAAAGGCCTGAAGCGCAATCTCCAGGGCATCGAACGCGCCAGTGAAATGCAGACAGCCTTGGCTAAAGAACACATCCCTTTGTACTGCGATGTCATCAGCACCGGAACGATCCAATACACACATCGCGGTCGGATGCGTGAACTTCGAGAGAAACTTATACGACAACGCAAAATGCTCACTTAGGCCACATTTTGCAGCAGCATTGCGTACGAGCGTAACGCTGTCTTCGTGTTCAGACCCGCTTTGAAAAACCTTCCCCTTGCTTTCCTCAATCTCTTCTAGCCACGCTCTATCCGCTCCAGTTCCCTTCCCCCATTTGATGAACGCGTTGAGGATGCCCATTACGTCCCTTCGTCGGTCTCCATAGAACTGGTGTGCGTTCACGACGTCCTTTGAGCAAAACATCGCCCAAACGGAGAGTTCGAGCAAGTTCCTAGCCCGCCAAGCAAGCAGTGACGGATCCTGCACGCTCTCATAATCCTTCTTAAGGCTTAGATACTCGCGGAAGATTCTCGAGGACAGGCTCGCCAACACCTCCAGTCGCCATTCCTCGCAGGTTTCTCGACTTGCCCAGAGCTGTTTGATGACTCCATTTAACTTGTCCCATCGCCCCGACGCTGCGACGCCGGACGCCATCTCAACGTAGCACGAGAACTCGGGATGCATCTCTTTCGGCTTAGTTCGCCACCCACCCATCCGCGATCTGAATCACACGGTTCCCGTACTCGGCGTTGCGCTCGTTGTGCGTCACCTGAATGATGGTCGTACCGGAATCGTTGAGGCGCTTGAAGAGATCCATGATCTCTTTGCCCTGGCTCGAGTGGAGATTCCCGGTGGGCTCGTCGGCCAGAATGATCTTCGGGCTGGCCACAATCGCGCGCGCGATCCCCACCAGTTGCTGCTGACCGCCCGAAAGCTGGTTGGGGTATAAATCCTTCTTGCCGACGATCTGGAACCGATCCAGCACGTCGCACACGATCGAATCGCGCTCCGACTTTTTTACGTTGCGGTACGAAAGGGGAATCTCGAGATTCTCGTAAACCGTCAGCGAGTCCAGCAGGTGGTAGCTCTGGAACACGAATCCGAAATACTTCTTGTACAGCTCCATCCGGTCTTTCTTGCCGACCTTATGGATGGCATGCTCCAGCAGGTGATACTCGCCCGTCCAGGCGCTGTCGTGCATGCCGAGCAAATGCAGCAGCGTCGACTTGCCGGCGCCCGACGGCCCCATGATCGA
>Ga0070734_10004974_pt1 | contig 12108 bp, 8 predicted proteins | sample Coa_R1_8_FD_66444 | JGI IMG/M metagenome (GOLD analysis project Ga0070734, IMG submission 66444) | Surface soil microbial communities from Centralia Pennsylvania, which are recovering from an underground coalmine fire - Coalmine... | ecosystem: Environmental > Terrestrial > Soil > Unclassified ...
AGACCATCCAATGAGTGCAGCTACGCTCGAAATGAAACAAGAACAGGCGATTCGGCGAGCCATGCCGGGCGAGCGTCTGTTCGGCGCTTATTTTACGGAAGCCAAATACGAGACCATCCGGATGCTGCGCACTCCGGCTTTCGCGATTCCGTTCCTGGCACTACCGGTGGCGTTGTATCTGCTATTCGCCGTTCTGCTTTTCGGCGCCGCGCTGCGAGCTGATCCGAAAGGGGCGATGTTCGCCTTCGTCGGCTTCGATGTCTTCGGCGTGATGGGCCCGGGGATCTTCGGATTCGGCATGGTAGTGGCGCTGGAACGCGAGCAAGGGCTGTTGGCTCTGAAACGCGCGATGCCCATGCCGCCGTCGGCGTATCTTGTTGCGAAGCTCTGCATGGCGATGCTGTTTAGCGTGATCGTGACGGCGACGATGATCACCGCGGCGCTGACGCTCGGGCATCTGCCGTTGAACGCTGGCCAGTGTTTCACTCTGGCGGGGCTGAATGTTCTGGGAGCGCTTCCGTTCTGCGCGATCGGACTGTTTATCGGCACGCGAACATCCGGCAAAGCCGCGCCGGCCATCGGAAACATCATTTACCTGGCGATGATTTATCTGTCGAGCATCATGTTTCCGCTTCCGAAATCGATGCAAGCTTCGGCGGTGATCTGGCCGGCCTATCATCAGGCGCAACTGACGTTCCGCGCTTTAGGAGCACCGAGCCAAGGGTCGCCGTGGGTGCATCTCGCGGTGTTAGCGGGTGTGGCTCTCGTGCTGACCGCTCTCTCGGTACGCAGGCTGGCGCGAGAAGACTGAAGGACGAAAAGTTCACATGAAAATATTCCTATTGGCCGTAATCGGGATCAGTGTGGCCTGCGCACAGGATGGCGCGACTGTCTATAAAGAGCGCTGCGCGCAATGTCACGACGCTCCGACCGGCCGCACGCCTCCCTTCAGCGCATTACGCGACATGCCGGCTATGAAGATTGTTTCGACGCTCGAAACCGGCGTGATGAAAGCGCAAGCGGAAGGCTTGAGCAGCGCCGCAAAATTCGCGCTCGTTGGTTACATCGCGTATCCGGCGCCTAAAGTGACGCCACCGCCCGAGAACGCTTTCTGCCAGGCACCGGCGCCGCGAGTTGGTGCCGGCAAGAACCAGTGGCTGCGCTGGGGCGTCGATTTTGAGAACACGCGCTTTCAATTCGCCGCAGCCGCGGGAATGACAGCGTCCGACGTTCCGAAACTAAAACTGAAATGGGCGTTCGGATTAGGACAGACGAATGCGGCGCGCGCGCAGCCTAGCGTGGATGGCGTCCAGCTGTTCATGGGAAGCGAATCCGGCACCGTGTATTCCTTGGATGCGCGCAGCGGATGCATTCTCTGGGCGTTCCAAGCGGATGGAAGCGTGACGGCCGCGCCATCGATCGGCGATGGACACATTTATTTCGGCGATCAAAGAGCCAATGCGTATTCGGTGGATGAGGCGACCGGAAAACTGCAGTGGAAAGTTCACCTGGACGATCATTTCGCCGCGCGCGTCACCGGAGCGTCGCTGTTGTACAAAGGCGCTGTCTACATGGGGCTCGCTTCGTTCGAAGAGGTAATGCCGCTTTCGCCGACTTATGAGTGCTGCACGTTCCGCGGCGCGTTGGTCGCGCTGGATGCCAAGACTGGAAAACGACTTTGGAAAACCTACACGGTCGCGCCGCCTCAGCCCACCAAGATCAGCAAGACGAAGGCGCAGTTACGAGGACCGTCGGGCGCTTCCATCTGGTCCGCGCCAACATTGGACGAAAAGCGCGACTTGATTTACGTTGCGACCGGCAACAATTATTCCGACCCACCCACCGAAACCAGCGACGCGGTGCTGGCGCTCAGCCGGAAGACTGGCGAGATCGTATGGTCGAAACAATTGACCTCGAAAGATGCCAATAACAGCGGATGCAGTTCGCCGTTCAAAACAAATTGTCCGGATTCCAACGGTCCCGATTTCGACTTTGGACAGCCGCCGATTCTGGTTTCGTTGGGCAATGGGAAACGGGGGCTGGTGATCGGCCAAAAATCGGGCATGGCGCATGCGATCGATCCGGATAAGAACGGCGAGATCCTGTGGCAGACTCGCGTTGGCGAGGGTAGCGCGCTCGGCGGATCGCAGTGGGGTTCGGCGGCGGATCACGACAACATGTACGTGGCGGTGTCCGATCTGAAATTCACCGGAATTGTAGCGGATAAGAGCGTACCCGAGGGATTTCGGCTTCAGATCGATCCGAAACATGGCGGCGGATTGTACGCGCTGAAGCTCACGACAGGTGAAAAAATCTGGAGTGCGACGCCAGCTCCTTGCGGCGATCGGGCGCGCTGCAGTCCCGCGCAATCGGCGCCGGTTTCGGGGATTCCGGGCGTAGTGTTTTCCGGATCGCTCGATGGGCATCTGCGCGCATATTCCACCTCGACCGGCGAAGTGATTTGGGACATCGACACCGCGCGCGAGTACGAGACGGTGAATGGGCAAAAAGGGCGAGGCGGGTCGCTGGATGCGGCGGGCGCTGTGGTTTCCGGCGGAGCGCTGTACGTCAATTCCGGCTACGGGCAGTGGGGCGGAATGCCGGGGAATGTTCTGCTCGCGTTTTCCGTGGATGGAAAATAGCTCGTTACGAACTCGGAGTTACGCCGTCCTGAGTAGCGTGCAAGCTCACGGCCGATTCGCCGCTGAATTGCAAAAAGATTACCGACGCCGGGTGGTCGCCTTCGATGGTTACTTTCACCACTCCGGCCGGGATCGCAGTGCCGACCAGATCGCTTAACAAGAACCCGCGCGTTCCGCCTGCTCCGTTCGACCCGTTGCCGCCTGGAATGGAAGGCGTGGATCCTTGTGCGGCGAGTTTTCCCGAATCGTCATAGACTCGGACGGTGTAAGCCGCCGGCGCGGTTCCCGGGTTGTAGATCGCGAAGGATATCTGGTCCGTCGCGCTGTACGTGCCTGTTGCCGACCAACGAGAAGCGAGTCCCGAGGGCTGAAGAAACGAGAACGACGAATCCCACGCAACTGGTACAGTAAGCAGCCAGGGCGTCATCGGCGCCGCGGAGTAGATTAATTGCGGAAGTACCGTGGCGCAGGTCGCGGAATCCGGACACAACAACACCGCGAACACGGAACCCGTCTGAGTCTTCGGATAGTGCGGGCCGTCGCTGGTCGCACCTAAAAACTCGACTTCCGATGCCTGGTTCGCATTCAGCGCGAAGCTCACGGTGTTTCCGCTTGCTCGACTGGATCCGGAAACACTATCCAGCGAAATGCGTTTGCCGTCCTGATCGAAGAAGAGGTATTCGACGCCAATCGCTCCCGATGCCGGGGCGGAAAGACGAATCGAAGTCTTCCAATTGCCGCCCGCGGCCGACCAAACGAACGTTCCGGTCACTCCGCAAGCGAATCCTTGTCCGCCGGAAGCGAGCGAGACCTCGTGAACTAATGAGTGGAACGCGGTGCAATCCAGATTCGGATTCGTGGACCACCACTGCGCTCCCGTGGTGGGTGGCTGTCCGTAGAGCGCTGCGGCCACAAGAAAGATCAAGGAATGACGCATGGACCATTGGACGCTAGACGGAAGCATCCGGTTGTTTTGCGTATGTAAATAAAATGCAAAAGGTCACGCTAACTGCGGCGGGCCGATTCGCGTGTTACTTTTCGATGACTCCGTCAGCCGTCAACGCAACTTCGCGTTTCTTACCATCTTGACTGACGACAGCTTCGTAACTGATCACGTTGCCCTTGGTGACGGTTTCGATTTTCAGGATCCTGCCTGCTTTCGTCAAAGCGGTTTGCACCGCGGCTGGAACTTGATCCAGCGTGGTAGCTTCTTCAACTTCCACAATTCGTCCGGAAGCATCCACCAGCAGATCGCGCGATTTTCCGTTGACGGTGGTCTCTATTTCATAGAGGGTTTTGCCGTGCTCGATTTCCTTCGAAAGTCCGTGGAGCTGGGCGTTCTTGGTTTGCTCTTGGACAGTTTTCTGCACTGGAGCCGGCAGATCCGCGAGCTTGATTCTTTGTTCCGCTGCGCCAGCCAGCAGCGCGATCGCGATGAGCACGCCAAAAAGTTTCATGCCGCTAGCATGACACCGGTTTGTGAAGGAACTCTGAAAGCTTAGGCGAAATTGTATTTCCGGGCTTGCTCGTTCCACAGCACTTTTTTATTGTTCCGGAACGACAAAGTGGCCAAGTGGCCGGAAATAGCCGCTTCCTGACCGACGCGCGTTGGGGCAATCACCTTCGCTTTGCCTTGAATCGATTCGAGCCAATTCTTGATGTGGGCTTCCACGGCTTTGTTGTCGTTACCGGGCCGCTCGATATGCTGCTCCAGGCGCGCGGAGACTTTTGCCGGAGCCTTGCCGCCGAATTTCTCCGGATAAAAATTCAGGAACTGGCGGTTCAGCACCTCGATGGTTCCTTCATTGCCCATGAAGTTCTCGCCGTATCCGTAATGATCGTTGCCGAAATAGGAGCTGTAGTTGATGTGAAACTTGTCGCCGTATTCGTAGATCGCGCTAAAGGTGTCGGGCGTGTCGCGATCGTCGTTGTTCGTCCAGCGATAAATTCCGCCAGAGGCCATGCAGGAAGCGGGAACCGTTTTTCCGCAAACGAAGTTGGTGATGTCGGTCTGATGCACTAACAGATCGGTTGCGATGCCGCCGGAATAATCCCAATACAAGCGCCATTGAAAGTAGCGATGCGGATCCCAATCGTGCTTGGGCGCTCCGCCTAGAAACTTGTTCCAATCGCTGTTTTCCGGGCTGGCATCGTCCGGCACCTTGTAGCGCCAGGCAGGATTGTCGTCGAGCGAATTGCGATACCAGAAGGCGCGCACATAATGGATGTCGCCGATCATACCTTGTGCGACCATATCGCGAGCCTGTTGGTAGAGTGAGTTGCTGCGATTTTGCGTTCCCACCTGAACCACTTTGCCGGACTGCTCTGCCGCCTGGACCATCTGCTCGCCTTCTTCGATGGTGTGAGCGAGCGGCTTTTCGACGTAGATATTCTTACCCGCTTTGAGCGCCGCCATGAACATTGGATAGTGCAGATGCTCGGGGGTGGAGATGACGACGGCGTCGATGCTCGGGTCCTGCAGCAGGTCTAGGAAATCGACATAGGTCTTGGGCGAGTTTCCGCCCATGGTCTGCACGCGATCCTTGGCGCGTGCCAGATTGTGCGAATAGGTATCGCACACGGCGTCGACCTGCGCCAGATCCTTACTCGCGGTGTAGAGCCGTTCCATAAGGTAATAACCACGAGAACCGACGCCGATCCAGCCAACGCGGACAGTTCCGGAAGCATTCTGCGCGCGGAGAATACCGGGAGCGGTGATCGCGGCGGCGCTGGTCTTCATGAAATTGCGGCGGGAAAAATCGTCAGGCATGACTTGAGAATATCCTAAAGTCAGCCCGATAGTTTTTGTGTCGGCGGAGAGTGCTCGAAGCGCGCATGCGGTGGAATAGAACGAATCGGGCCGTGGCGCAGCCTGCCTAGCGCGCTTGCTTGGGGTGCTCTGCTCGGCGCCATAATCCCTGTTTTAATTCGCTTCCTTTCTCGGTAGATTACTTATCAAGAACCGTTGCATGACACCAACGCGGCGCAGGGAGTGACCCACCGTACCGAACCGGCGCTACCATGGAGTGTCAGCCTGAGCGAAAACAGTTGGGAAATCGGAAACTGTTTTGGAGGTACCCATGTCAGAAGCGAACAAGGCACTCGTCAAACGATGGTTCGAGGAAGTCTGGAACCAAGGCCGGAAGGAAACGATAGGTGAGCTACTCGCTCCCGAGGCTGTGATCCAAGAGGGCGGTGATGCGACGGTGGGGCCGGACGGGTTTTATCCATTCTTCGACCGAATGCGATCGGCGTTCTCGGATATTCACGTAATCATCCACGATGCAATCTCCGAGGACGACAAGGTTTGTGTGCGATGGTCCATCCAGATGCGGCACACTGGAAACGGCATGGGCATTCCAGCTACCAATAAAATTCTTCACTCGACTGGGATTAGTTTGGTTCGTGTTGCGGGTGGAAAGTTCGTCGCCGGGTGGCAGAACTGGGATATGCTCGGGCTGATGCAGCAGATCAAGGACGAGCCGGTGGCGGCGACGTACCTCGCTGCGAAGGTCGGGAAGACAGGTAGCGCCTAAGTAACGGACCGTCCGGTAGAAACCGCCCTTCGAGGAGTTTGGTACGTCCGAATACTGTTACAGGCGACGCGATGTTCAGGAGTTGGTCGCGACGGAGTTATACTGATCCAAGCTTGTACGCCAAAACGAGCATCCCGACTGAAAGGAGTCTGACTTATGAAACGCAAGGCTCTGTGGGCATTATCGGTCTTCGTCCCCGCGATGGGTGCGGCAACAATCAACTGCACAGCAGGTGCGGCTTCCGTTCCCGTCTTCGATCCGTCCAGCGTGTCTGGGGCTGTTGGTGACTACACCCTGGATTGTACCGGCGGCATACCTGTGGTCCCGCCTGATCCTATCCCTGTGATAAACGTCACCGCCTTTATGAACGTGGCGGTACTCAACACAGGCGGTTGGGTTTTGTCCGACGGACTAAACATGACACCAGGCATACTCGGGGCCAGCAACGAGGTTGAGTTCATCGGCGTGCCGTTTAATCCTCCAGGAGCGGGGCATCTGGTATTTACGGTCGAGAACATCTTCGTTAATCCCAGCGCAGAAGGACCGGGCTTCCAATTCATGGAAGATGCGGCAATAAATAGCACGACGTCATTCGGTATCACGAACCCCCAAGAACTGGTCGCGGTGAACGCCGTCCCTGAACCAATCACACTGGGGTTCCTCGGTGTGGGCATGAGCGCGATGTGGTTAGGGCGGAAGCGCGGTTAGCCTGACCGCCCACGAGGGAGTAAGGGCGTTCACCGAAATCAAACAACTCCACCATCGGCCCTTGCACCCCAGCCACGGCCTTGGGTTTGCGGGCGCATAATCCGTTCGATCACTGCTGCCTTGATTTCTGCGGTAGACTTGAGTGGACGCTGTAACACCGGAGCAAACGCCTTGAAGCTCGACTCACACCACCCTAACGTCGCAGGCGAGACCCCCTTCAAGAATTGGCATTCTTTGGTGAAGCGTTCAACGTGGCAGGCAAGCGTAGTAAATTGCTCGCCATGTTCGTAAGTCATTGATTATTCGGGCCGTGGCGCAGCCTGGCTAGCGCGCTTGCTTGGGGTGCAAGAGGTCCCGGGTTCAAATCCCGGCGGCCCGACCAATCCTGCCAACTTCTTTTCACTCCAGGCTTGCAGGCTCTAGGATCCACGGATCCACGCCAACAATTGGGCCGTGTCCGCCTATATTTTGCTTCCCCGTAGCCACCCTTACTAATTCAGGCTCTCATGCGGCGATCGCTTCCGCTTTTAGTGTTTCTGTGTGTGCCGGGGTGGGGTCAGATCTCACCCGGTACGCTCTCGCGTGCACACGACAATCTGAATGGCCCAACTCAGTGCGCAGCCTGCCACATCTTTGGTGCCGGGGCGCCTCGCTTTAAGTGTCTGAGTTGCCATACCGAAATCCGGCGGCGGCTCGCCACCGGCCGGGGATTTCATGCTCGCGTGGTCAAGAACGTCAGTGGCCAGGAGGATTGCGCGCGCTGCCACACCGACCATTTCGGCAAGGACTTCAACATCGTCAAATGGGAGACTTCCGCCAGCGAGTTCGATCACCGGCAGACCGGTTATCCGCTCCTGGGCAAGCATGCCGGACTCGCATGCAATCGATGCCACAACGCACAGCACGTTTTGAAAGGGGAACGGGCCGGCATCCGAGTGAAAGATCTGAATCATACCTATCTGGGGCTGTCAAGTGCGCAGTGCGGAACCTGCCACGAAGACGTACATCGCGCCCAATTAGGAACCGATTGCGGACGCTGCCACTCTTTGGAAGGTTGGAAGCCGGCCAGCGGGTTTGATCACGAGAAGACTCGGTATCCCTTGACCGGATTGCACCAGAAACTGGTTTGCAGTCAATGCCATCATCCGCGAACGGAAGCTGCGAAGAGCATTGTGCAGTACAAAGACATACCGTTCACTTCCTGCGCCGATTGCCATAAAGATCCGCACCATGGAGCTTTCGCCGCAGCATGCCACAGCTGCCACGCGACATCCGGCTGGAAATCGGTTCGGACGAACGCAGGTTTCGATCATGACAAAACCTCTTTCCCGCTGCACGGCGCGCATAGCAAGACCGCCTGCAACGATTGCCACAAGAGCAGCAATTTCAAAGAGCCGGTGGCGCACTTGAAATGCGCGGATTGTCATGCGCCCGATCCTCACCAGGGCCAGTTCCCCGGGCAGGATTGCCAGCACTGTCACAACGAGGATGTCTTTAAACCGTCCTTGTTCACGGTGAGTATGCATCAACGTAGCAATTACCCGTTGCAAGGCAAACATGCGGCGGTCGAGTGCGGAAAGTGCCACGTACCGCACGGCAAAGATACTCGTTACAAAATCCAGCATGAGCTTTGTCTCGATTGCCACAAAGACGCGCACGCCGGACAGTTTCAGGGCGCGCGGTACGCCAACAAGTGCGAACTATGCCACACCTTGGATGGTTTTAAGCCGTCCACATTCACGTTGGCGCGGCACCAGGAAACTCAATTCAAACTGGCCGGCGGGCACGCGGCCACCGCTTGCGGAGAATGTCACAAATCCCCAGTGGATCGATTTCCGGCTCCGCCAGCCCGTTATCATTTCGATTCCGTGGCTTGCATAAACTGCCATCAGGACCCGCACCAGGGCGCCACAACGAGCAATTCCAAGCAGGGCTGCGAACTTTGCCACAACGTGCGGTCCTGGAAGGAGACGGCGGCCTTCGATCATTCCACGACGAAGTTCGCACTTTTGGGCGCCCATCGCGCGGTGGGATGTCTGGAGTGTCATCGACCGGTGATCGGCGACGGCCCGACGACGATCGCGTTCCACAATACGCCGAGCGAATGTACCGGTTGTCACGAAGACGCACACGCCGGTCAGTTTAAGCGCGGCGATAAGACAGTGGACTGCCTCTCGTGTCACTCGATGGCGGCGTGGCGGCCGTCCGTTTTCAATCACGAAAAGCAATCGAATTTTTCCCTCAAAGGCGCGCACGAGGCAGTGCCCTGCGCGGATTGCCATACGCAGAAGGGCATCGCAAATGGCCATGCTGTGGTGTTTTATAACAAGGCTTTGAAGCGCTGCCTGGATTGTCACGCCAAGCAGCCCTAAACTCCACCACTTCCCGGTAGGGTCAGGTATTTGCAGTATTTTAGCCTGGAACAAGTACCAGCCTATATTTCCACTCGCTGTTACGCGCCCTCTACACGTAACTAGGTCGATGTGTCCGAAAGTACTACTGCCGGTACTGTTCTTAGCGACTGCTGGATTTGTGTGCGCGCAACCGGCTAAGCCACAAAGGACGGCGAATCCCCACGGTCCGCTGAATGTAGCGTGCGAAAGCTGCCATACGAGCGTGAGCTGGAAACCAATTCGCGCGAAGCCGGAGTTCAACCACAACACCGAAACCAAGTTCCCTTTGCGAGGGCTGCACGAGAACGTGGCCTGCGGCCAGTGTCATATCAGCAAAGTCTTCACCGAGGTCGGTAAGCAATGCTCGGATTGCCACGCCGACATCCATCGCGGCCAGTTCGGCGCCGCTTGCCAGGATTGCCATACGGTCCGCGGATGGCAAGTATCCGCGGACGCAGTGAAGAATCACCTGAATCGATTTCCACTGCTCGGAGCTCATGCGGCGGTACCCTGCGATTCCTGCCATCGGGGAGCGGCCACAGGTGTATTCGCCGGGTTGAGCACGCAATGCGTAAGCTGTCACCTGACCGATTACCAAAAGACGCAGTCACCCAATCACCTTGCGGCCAAGCTTTCCACCGAATGCGAGAGTTGCCACGGCGTGGACCGGTGGCAAGGGGCGAAGTTCAATCACGCGGCGCTCACCGGATTCCAGTTGGTGGGCGCGCACGCCACGCTGGCTTGCGCGGCCTGTCACGTTGCCGGACGATTTGCTGGAACACCGACAGACTGCTTTGGGTGCCACGTCACGGATTTCAACGCAACTCAGAATCCAAATCACGCCGCTGCCGGATTTCCGCACAACTGCGCCGCCTGCCATACAAACGTGAATTGGCTGGGCGCAACGTTTAACCACAACACGACGAAGTTCCCGTTGACCGGATCGCATGTAAGCTTGCAATGCTCAGCTTGCCACGCAAGTGGATCGTTCGCGACCACGCCCACGGACTGCCAGAGCTGCCATTTACCCGATTACCAAAAGACCAACAATCCGAATCACGCGCAAGGCAATATCCCGGCAACGTGCGCGAACTGCCACAACACAACGAACTGGCAAAATGCGAAATTCGACCACAATCTGAGCGCATTCAAACTAACCGGAGCCCATACCAACGTCGCCTGCGCTTCCTGTCATGTGGGCGGCAATTATAGTGGAATAACAGCGAACTGCTCCGGCTGCCACCTCACGGATTACAACAAGACCACCAGTCCAAATCACGCGGCAACCGGAAAGCCAACCACGTGCGAACTGTGCCACACCACTGCACAATGGCAGCAGATTATTTTTTCGCACGATAAAACACCCTTCCCGCTCTCTGGTGCGCACACCAACCTGGCTTGCACGCAGTGCCACGTGGGAAATAACTTTGCGGCGGCGCCCAAGCAGTGTTCAGGATGCCACCTGACTGATTTCCAGAAAAGCACCAACCCGAATCACACGGCGGCGGGGTTCCCAACCACTTGCGATACCTGCCACACCACGGCGCAATGGAAGGGTGCGAAATTCGATCATTCCAAAACCAAGTTCCCGTTAACGGGCGCGCACGTTGGCGCGAGTTGTGCGCAATGCCACGTCGGATCCACTCCGTACTCGGCCACTTCCACAAACTGCTCGAGCTGTCACTTGAAGGATTTCAATCAGGCCACCAGTCCAAATCACGTGACGGCTGGGTTTCCGACCACCTGCGATACCTGTCACACCACCGCGCAATGGAAGGGCGCCAGCTTCAATCACAACAACACGCCATTTCCGCTCACCGGCGCGCATGCGACGGTCCAATGCGGGCAATGCCATGTGGGCGGCAAATTTGTTGGTCTGGCCATGGATTGCGGCTCGTGCCACATGAAGGAATTCAACGGAACCAACAATCCGAACCACGCCGCAGCGGGCTTTCCCACCACCTGTTCTTTTTGCCACACTACCGCGACGTGGGCCGGCGCGGTTTTCGATCACGGCAAGACTCTGTTTCCACTAACGGGCGCGCACACCAGCGTGCAGTGCGCGCAATGCCACGTCAATGGGAAATTCGCCGGTTTGTCGACGAACTGCGGCTCCTGTCACCTGACGGAGTTCAAGTCGGCTACGAATCCGAACCACACCGCCGCTGGTTTTCCGATGGACTGTTCGCTGTGTCACACTACCGCCTCATGGGCGGGTGCTACGTTTAACCACAACAACACGCCGTTCCCACTTACTGGGGCACATTCGACAGTGCAGTGCGCACAGTGCCACGCCAACGGCAATTTCAAGAGCGTGCCCACGGACTGCGGATCGTGCCATCAGGCACAGTTCAAATCCACGACCAATCCACCGCACGCCGCCGCAGGTTTTCCGATGGACTGCTCGCTGTGCCACACCACGACGTCCTGGGCCGGCGCGATGTTTAATCACAACAACACGCCGTTCCCGCTCACTGGCGCGCACACCACCGTGCAATGCGCGCAGTGCCACGCCAACGGCAATTTCAAGAGCGTGCCCACGGACTGCGGATCGTGCCACCAGGCCCAGTTCAAATCCACGACCAATCCACCGCACGCCGCCGCAGGTTTTCCGATGGACTGCTCGCTGTGCCACACCACGACGTCCTGGGCCGGCGCGACGTTTAATCACAACAACACGCCGTTCCCGCTCACTGGCGCGCACACCACCGTGCAATGCGCGCAGTGCCACGTGAACGGCAATTTCAAGAGCGTGCCCACGGACTGCGGATCGTGCCATCAGGCACAGTTCAAATCCACGACCAATCCACCGCACGCCGCCGCAGGTTT
>Ga0070734_10004975_pt1 | contig 12108 bp, 12 predicted proteins | sample Coa_R1_8_FD_66444 | JGI IMG/M metagenome (GOLD analysis project Ga0070734, IMG submission 66444) | Surface soil microbial communities from Centralia Pennsylvania, which are recovering from an underground coalmine fire - Coalmine... | ecosystem: Environmental > Terrestrial > Soil > Unclassified ...
CCACGGTTCCGAACAAGGCAAGCAAGCTTGCGGGGCCGAAAAGGTTCTTCAGCATCGGATCCTCCTCGTTACAGAATGGCAACAGTATAGTCCTCCTGATTGCGGAACAAAAGGGGCGGCACGCGCGCGGTGTCAAGCGCGACGGCACGCGCGCGGAGGCAGCGACGCCACCCGCGGGCCAAGCTCGGCAAATATGCCATTTCCTTTACGCTCTCGAAATCCGATATCGATCTGTTGCCGAAGGACCATCCCGGCGGGGGCAGGCGTCATCAGGAAAAGAAAGCAGGCGCCGGTGTTCCCAGAGTGATGAATGGTTCGGGCGGAAGCGGCATTGCCGGCAAGTGCAGACGGGCAATATCATCATCATCTCCGCCCTGTCGCTCATGGCTGGAGCCAGATCACCGATCACGTAACGTAGCTGAGCGCGTGTGGATCCAGATCGCGTATAGCCGGCCGGCTGGGTCTATCCCACGCTGCTGAAGCAACTGCCCGAGGAAGTCAATACCGGCAAGGCCGGCGCTCCGGGTAACTAGACGCCGGAACGGGCTGTGCTGCGGCTACGCGGCCGAAGCGCGCAGATCCGACGTGCACTGCGAGCAGCGTACCGCTTTCGCGGGAATCACGCTGATACAGTACGGGCATTCTTTCGTCGCGGGCGGCGGCGCCTCGGCCGGCTTCTTGAAGCGGTTCGCCTGTTTGACAACCAGGAAAATCGCGAACGCCACGATCAGAAAATTAATGATCGTGTTCACGAACTGTCCGTAACCAATCACCGGAGCCCCGGCCGCTTTCGCCGCCGCGAGGTTTGGGTAGCTCTGCCCGTTCAGCGTCAGGAACAGATCTTTGAAATCGATGTGCCCCAGCAGCAGCCCGATCGGCGGCATGATGACATCGTTCACCAGCGACGTGATGATGCCTCCGAAGGCGGCGCCAATGATGACCGCCACCGCCAGGTCGAGGACATTGCCTTTTAGTGCGAACGCCTTAAACTCTTTCCACATAATCCATCTCCGATCGGTGCTTACGCGTGCGAAGGACAGCCGCAGGCGCGATTACGGTCTTATCTTCTTCGATCTCCGCCCGCGCCGCAACCGCCGCCTTACCCGAACAATTCCCGCGCGTCGATCTTTTTGCGCGCCGGCGCGAGTGGAGCGTTCAGGAACTCCAGAAAGGGCGCCATGGCGCGAAAGCGGGTCTCGATTTCCCGGAACAGCCGCGGCGTCGTCACGGTGTCGGGCGGCAGCTCGATATACAGCAGGAACTGCTTCCGGCGCAGCAGGTCGTCCGCCGGGTGGTCGGGAGGAAAACCTTTGGGCGTGCGCGAGAGCTGCTCGCCCTGCAATTCACCGAACAGCTTCCGCACCGTGCGGGAGTTCGTGATCCGCCGCAGTTCTTCGTGATGCTCCGCGATGTGATGCCGTACCGCCAGCAGCGTTTCCGGGAGCGGCATATAAATGCCGCCGCCGACTGCCACTTCTTTATGCGACACCGCGCAGTAGAACCCGGCGCCCACGTGCCGCTCCAGGCCGCGCCGCGGGAAACTGGCCGCGATCTGCTGTTTATAGGGCGATTTGTCTTTGCTGAACCGCGTGTCGCGATAGAAGCGGTAGACGGCCTTTGCCGGGTCGGTGACGTACTGGGGCGCGTATTTCATCAGAGCTGCGTTCAGGGCCGACACCAGCTCCAGCATGGGCGCCTTGACGCTCTCCTCGAAAATGGCTTTGCGCGGCTGGAACCATTCCCGCCTGTTGTTGCGCGCCAGCCCGCGAAAAAATTGAACGCCTTCCGGCGGAAATCCGGGAAAACCGGAACTCACGAGTGCCTCCTTATATAATTGAGCTAATGCCGACCACGGAAGAGGCGCGCGCGCGCCTCGCCGCGATCTCTAATTTAACTGTTTCCGCGGGGACTCTGCTTTCCCGCTACACCCGCTTTGGCATCGGCGGCCCCGCCGACCTCTACGCCGAGACCGTCGACGCGGAAGCCTTCGTCGCGGCTCTCTCAACCGCGCGTGCTCTTGGCCTCGAGGTTGCGGTGATCGGCGACGGCACCAATCTGATCGTTTCCGATCAGGGTTTCCGCGGCCTGGTCCTGCGTTACCGCGCCGACCGCCTGCAAGCCGCGGGGACATGCATCATGGCCGATGCGGGAGCGGTGTTGCAGGATCTGGTGGACTTCGCGATCGCGCGCGGCTTGAAGGGCCTGGAAACTCTCGCCGGCATTCCCGGCTCGGTGGGCGCCGCCGTCTACGGCAATGCCGGAGCCTATGGGCACTCGATCTCCGAGCGTGTCGTGCGTGTGCGCTTTCATGATGGCTCCGAAATCCGCTTGTTCACCAATGACCTATGCGAGTTTCGGTATCGCGAAAGCATTTTCAAGCAGCACAAGGAGTGGACCATTTTTTCCACCGAGCTGGCGCTCGACGCGGCCGAGGCCGGCGTACTGCGCAAGACCGCCGATGACATCATGAAAATCCGCAATGAAAAGTTTCCACCCACCATGCGGTGCGCCGGCAGCATTTTCAAGAACATGCTGTACAAGGATCTCCCGCCGTCAGTAGCGGCGGCTGTGCCGGCCGCGGTGGTGCGCGAAGGCAAGGTCCCATCGGCGTATTTTCTGGAGCAGGTGGGCGCGAAAGGCATGGAGCGCGGCAACATCCGGGTGGCCGACTATCATGCCAACCTGATCTACAACGCCGGCGGCGGCACCGCCGCCGACCTCTGCGTCATCATCCGGGAGTTAAAGACGCGGGTCCGCGACCGTTTCGGCATCGAAGTCGAAGAAGAAGTCCAGTATATAGGCTGATCGGAAACCTGCCGATCATCGCGGCGTGGCGGGGTTGTTCACGTTGGCGGCACGGCGGCACATCGGCCGCCTGCGGCGCGCCTTAATCCCCCAGGCGGACCGTCTGGAGCGCCGGTTTCGCGCACCGTTGCGCCGCCGCCGGTGGACTGAGCCGCAGATTGACGCGTTGTTTGCGGTCAGTCCCGTGGCGTGTGCGCGGGCGCGCTCTCTAGCGCGGTTCGTCGAGCAGGTCGATCGTGAAGGGCGCCGTCTCGCTAATCTGCGGATCTCGTTGGAGGATGCCGTGGGCGCGCTGGAACAGTTTGGGGCCATCCTTGCCCGCTCCGTCAAGGGGCGTTTTGAGCCGGCCCGGGAGCAGCTCCAGCTGGCCACGCGCCTGGTGCTGGATCGGGCTTTTTTCACCGAAGAAGTCGCCAAACGAAGTCGTCTGGAGGCGGAGGTCCGCCGTTTGCAGGCCTGGGCCCAGCACGCCGAAGAACAGGAGCGCCGCCGGATCGGCCGCGAATTGCACGATGAAGCCGGGCAGGCCCTCATGGTGTTGCGGCTGCAACTGGAGATGATCGGTCGCGACGCGCCTCCGGCATTACGCCGCCGCCTGGCCGAAGCGCGCGATCTGGCCGGCCGCACGGCCGTTGAATTGCGGCGGATTGTGGCCGCACTCAGCCCCTCGGTGTTGGACCGGCTGGGGTTGGAAGCAGCAATACGGCACCTGGTGGCCCGGTTTGACAAGCTGCAGCCGGCGCGCGTGAGGCTACGAGTAGATTTGGGCAGGCAGCCTGTGCCGATGGCGGTGGCGGGCGTGATTTATCGCGTAACCCAGGAGTGTCTGCAAAATATCGCGCGCCATTCTCAGGCCACCGCTGTAAACCTAGATTTATACACCGCCGATAAGAATATCGAGCTGAGCGTTCACGATAACGGCGCCGGCTTTTGTGCGGACCAGGTTGGCGGCAAACCGATGTCTTTCGGGGTGGCGGGTATGCGGGAACGGGCCGAGTTGGTAGGCGGAAGGCTCGAGATTTCCAGCAGGCCGGGCCAGGGTACCCGGATCAGGCTGATGGTGCCGTTCCGCGCCGCACCGGTGGTATCCAATGGCAAAGATTCGCGTATTGTTGACTGACGACCACACATTGTTCCGGCAGGGTATCCGAACCTTGTTGTCCGGCGAAGAAGATCTCGAAGTGGTGGGAGAGGCGGCAGATGCTGCGGCGGCGGTGGACTTGGCGCGCCAGTTGCGGCCCGACATCGTCCTGATGGATATCGGGATGGCGGGGATGAGTAGCTTTGAAGCGACACGCCAGATCCGAAAGCAGCGTCCTGAGACCAAAGTTGTCTTCTTATCGATGTACGATGACGAAGACTATCTCGCCGAGTCCGTCGAGATCGGCGCCAGCGGCTTTATTCTCAAGGAGAGCCCGGCCGATCAGCTGGTGACAGCCATCCGCGAAGTCTATCGCGGCGGCAATTATCTGAGCCCCCGCCTCCTCACGCGCCTGGTGGACGGCTTCCGGGAGCACGGCCGAGCGCCGACGCGGCAGACGCGGCTCGGCACGCTGACCAAACGCGAGCGCGAGGTCACCAAGTTACTGGCCGAAGGCAAGTCGGTCAAAGAGGTTGCCGCCAGTTTCGATTTAAGTGTGAAAACCATCGAGGCGCACAAGTTCAATTTGATGCGCAAACTCAATATTCACAACAAGGCGCAATTGGTGCAGTACGCAATTCAGAAAAAGATCATCCGGTTGCCGGAACCGTTCGCGGACGCCAGCTAAACGGGTCCGAACCGCCACACGTGTCTGGAGTGACACGCCGGCAAATGATAGAAGTCCTGATTTATGAATAGCTTACATCTGGTTTCCGAAGTGCATTTCAGCTCCTTGAACGGAGGATGCGGAGATGCTCAGGACGGAAGAACAGATCAGAAAGCTGGCGGCGGTTACGAGCGTAGTGTTATGGGCGACGGCCGAGGCTCTAGCTCAGGAGAGTCCGGCGAATCGGGACCGGCGCATCGTAGTCAGCATTCCGGACCGCAAGCTGGCCGTGGTGGAATCGGGGCGGGTGGTGAAGGTGTTTCCGACAGCCGTCGGGGCGGAGAAAACACCGAGTCCGACCGGCACGTTCACCGTCGCACAGCGGGTGACGGATCCGGCCTGGTATTCGAAAGGCAAAATCGTACGCCCCGGCCGAACGAATCCGGTGGGCACGCGCTGGATCGGTCTGAGCAAGAAGGGATACGGGATTCACGGGACCAACAACCCGACCTCCATTGGGCACAACGCTTCGCATGGCTGCATCCGGCTGCGCAACCAGGATGTCGAAGAGCTCTTCACGATGGTGGCGGTAGGGGATACGGTCGAATTGCACGGCGAGCGCACGCCGGAGCTGGACCAGATCTTTGGAGTCAGCATTGCGCAGGCCGGTCTGGTGGCGGGCCAGTAGGACGACTGCAATGGAAAACGTACTTGGTTGTGCTTTGATGGTGGCGATCACGTTCCCGGTTTCCTTCTTCCTGGCGCGCGGGTGCTTGCGCGCGGTGATTCGGCTGGTGGCCGGGAGTGACCGCCGCCATATGTTATCCTCGCAGTCGTGAAGGCGTGGCACGCGGCATGGGCCGCGGTTGTGTTTCTGGTTCCCCAAGCCTCCACGGCTGCCGATGACCTGCCGGGCGCGGCGCGCGAACTAGCGCGAAAGACCTCGGGTTTTTTCCGGGGGCCCGTAGCGGCGAGCTACCGCAATCTTTCCTCCCTTCCTGATTCCGAACTGGGCCGGGTGCGCCGCGAATTCGAAGCGGCGCTACCGGTCTTTACGGAAGGCGGGCCGGCCGCCGAAGCCCGCTTCACACTCTCCGAAAATCCTGCGCAGTTTCTGCTTGTTGAAGAAATTCGCAAGGGCGAGGAATCGCAAGTGTGGATCGCAGGCTGGAAGCGAACGGAGCGCCCCGCGGTTGCGGTTTCCGGGTTGAACTTGGAGAGGCGGCTGATCTGGGAGCAGGATGAGCCGATTCTTGATGTCGCGCAGGCCGCAGATAAGCTGGTGATCCTGACTCCCTCGCGCATTACGAGCCAAGGGAATGGGGCGCAAGATTCGGTTCCGCTGATGCCGCCGAAGCCGTGGCCGCGCGATGTGCGGGGGCGGTTGCGGATCAGCGGCGGCCGCCTCGCGGCGTATCTGCCCGGGATGCAGTGCAGCGGGTCGATCGAGCCCGCGCTTTCGGTGCAGTGCAAGGCGAGCGACGAGCCGTGGGTGCTGGAATCGGGAAGCCGCGGGATTCTATTGGGATATTTCGCCGCCGACCGGAATTATTTCGACGGGCGCGTGGTCGGGCAGAATGGGTTGCCGAAATCCGCGGCTCCGTTTTATGCGGCCGCGGCAGCCGAAGAGCAAGGCAATCTATGGTGGCTGCTGACGCTGGTGGATGGGCGTACGCAGGTACTGGACGGGAACATGGATCCGGTGGCGAGCTTTTCCGGGTGGGGCAGCGACGCAGTGGGAATCAGCGCGCGCTGCAGCGGTGGATCGCAGGTGTTGGCGACGCGCCCGGGCGACGGCAACGAGCCGGACGCGGTCCAGGCGTTCGGGCTGAGCAATCACATGCCGATCGCGCTGGCGCCGGCAGTAACGTTCGGGGGGCCGGTGACGGCACTGTGGCCCTCGGGCACTTCCTCGGCGCTGGCGGTGGCCCGCGATGCGGGAACCGGAAAATATGCTGCATATGTACTCACGATGGTGTGCGGTCCTTAGCATTGCGGCGGCGGTGACGGCGGCGGGAGCGACGCGGCCGCGCTACGGCGGGACGCTGCGGGTCGAAGTGCGGGCGGCGGGCGAAGCGGCAGACCCGCCGCAAACGGGCCGCGGAATGGCGGACCTGGCGGACGCGTTCACCATCACACGCTGGGAGGCCGGACGGATCGCCGTCTATTCGGCGAATGATAATGCGTCGGGCGGACGGCCCTATTTGGATACGGTCGAGATTCAAATGGCCCGGCCTCTGCGCGAGCAGGCGATCGACCTGGAACTGGGCAAGGCGGATGTGGTCGAACTCGGAGTCAACGAACCGCGGCGGACAGCCGCGGGCCGCAAGACGTGGACATCGGCTCCGGTGCGGCTGATGGCCTTGGTCTTTGGACCGCGGGTAACAGATGAGCGGATTCGGGAGGCGCTGGCGCTGGCGGTGGACCGTGCCGCAATCCACAATGTATTGCTGCAGCGGCAGGGCGAGATTTCCGGCGCGCTGCTGCCGCAGTGGATCTCGGGTTATGCGTTTCTGTTTCCCACGGGGGTGGAAATGAATCGCGCGCGCAGCCTCGTGGCGGCATCGCCCGCCTCGGCGCGGGCGTTTTCGTTTGGGTTTGAAGATGCGGGACTTCGCCAGATCGCGGAGCGGGTGGTGTTGAATGCGCGCGATGCCGGGTTGACCCTGGCGGTGAGCGCAAGCGGCAATTCCGATGTAAAGCTGGTGGAGATCCGGATCGGGTCTGACGAACCGTGGCGGGCCTTGGGCGGTGTGGCGGCGGCGCTCGGGCTGCCGGAACCGGCGCGCGGCGATTCGCCCGAGGCGCTGCTGGCCGCCGAGCGCGGGTTGTTGACGGGCTTTCGCGTGATCCCCTTGTTTCACCTTCCCGAGAGCTATGGAGTGGGCGCGCGGGTGAGGGGCGGGCCGGGGATCACGCCGCTGGGCGCATGGCGCTTCGGAGACTTGTGGGTGGAAGGAAGCCGGCCGTGACGCTGCGCACGCGGCTGCTGCTGATCTTCACGGTAGTGGTTGTGGCGACAGTCGCGCTGGTGGAGGGCCTGGTTTCGCGCACCACGCGCAACGCGTTCGAGCGGATGGAAAACCAGCGGGTGGATGCGTTGGTGACGCAATTCCGGCGCGAGTTCGCGCGGCGCGGCGAGGAAATTGTTCGGGCGGTGAACAGCATTGCCACTTCGGATGCGGCGACCACCATCGCCCTGTCGCCCGATCCGGCCGCGCACTACAACGAAGCGCCGGCGCTGGCGGTGGCCCACGGGCTGGACCTGTTGGAACTGGTGGCGGGGGATGGAACGATCATCTCTTCGGCGGAATGGCCGGCACGGTTCGGATATAAGGAAGAGTGGCTCGCGGGGTGGAAACCGCGCGGGGCCTTTTTGCGGCGCGAGGAATTGTCAGACGGGGTTACGCTGGCGCTGGCGGCGGTGGGCGAGACGCAGGCAGGCGATCACACGCTGTATATCGCGGGCGGGCAGCGTCTCGATCGAGAATTTCTTTCCACCCTGGTGCTGCCCACGGGCATGCGGGTACTGTTGTATCGCAACCTGGAGGCGCATGTTTCGGCGGCGGAACTGATCGACGCACAGGGGCAGGTGCAACAGGCGGCGGAGTTTCTGCCGCTCATCGAAGAGGTTCGGAAGCAGCCGCGTGAAACCGCGCAGATGCTGGGCAGCGGCACGGCGGCGGAGACATTTCACGCGCTGCCGCTGATGGGCAATGCGAGCAACTTGCTGGGAATTCTCCTGATCGGCAGCTCGCGCGCCGAGCTGGTGGAATTGGAGGCGTTTCTGCGCTACACCGGTGTGGTGCTGGCGGGGGGCGGAATTCTCGTAGGGCTGGTGCTGGCGTGGTGGGCGACGGCGCGGGTAACTCGGCCGGTCCAGGCTCTGGCGGTGAGCGCGGGGAAAGTGGCGGCCGGCGAGTGGAACACGACCGTCGAGGTGGCATCGGGGGACGAAGTAGGACAGCTGGCGCGCGCCTTCAATCACATGACACGGGAACTGGCGGCGCAGCGGGAGCGGCTGGTGCAGGCCGAACGCGTGGCGGCGTGGCGCGAACTGGCGCGGCGCCTGGCGCACGAGCTGAAGAATCCGCTGTTTCCGCTGCAGATCACGGTGGAGAATATGCAGCGGGCGCGCGAGCAATATCCGCAGGAATTCGATGAAGCATTTCGCGAAGGCACCGCCACGCTGATTGCGGAACTGGGAAATCTGAAGCAGATCATCGGCCGCTTCAGCGATTTCGCGAAAATGCCGGCGCCGCATATGCAGAAAGTGAATTTGAACGAGCTGGCGGCGGAGACGATGAAGCTGTTCGAGGCGCAGTTGGCGCAAGCGCAAATCACCGCCAGCACGGAGCTGGATGCGGCATTGCCGCGGACGTTTGCGGATCCCGAGCAGATGACGCGTGTGTTACGCAACCTGGTGCTGAACGCGATTGACGCGATGCCGGGAGGCGGAAAGCTGACGATCCGAACGCGTGCCAGCGAAGGCGGGGTGCGGCTGGAGGTGTCGGATACGGGTCAGGGACTGACGCCGGAAGAGTGCGAGCGGCTGTTTACGCCGTACTACACGACCAAGACGCATGGAACGGGGCTGGGGTTGGCGATTGTGCAATCGGTGATCAGCGATCACCATGGACGGATTTCAGTGGAGAGCCAGCCGGGCAAGGGGGCTACGTTCCGGATCGAATTGCCGGGCGAAGCGTGAGCGGCCGGCTCAGGCGTTCTTGTCCAGGATGGCTGCGATGCGATCGGCGTCGTTCGGCACCACGACCGGTTCATTTCCGAAGGTGGAACGAAGCCGGCTGCCGTCGGGAGCGTCGAGAGCGCCGGTGTGATAGCGGTAGATGTAGTCCGGATCTTTGAGAACGTTCCCGGTGAGGACCGCGACCACGTCGGCATCACGCGCGATAACGCCGGCGGCTGTGAGCTTGCGAATCCCGGCCAGCGTGGCGGCCGAGGCCGGCTCACAACCGATACCGCAGCGGCCGATGACGGCCTTGGCATCCGCGATTTCCTGCTCGCTCACTTTCTCCACCACGCCTTGGGAGGTGTTCACTTCATGGCGCGCTTTCGGCCACGAAACCGGATCGCCGATCTTAATGGCAGTGGCCAGTGTCTCGGGGTGCTCCACGGCGGTGAATTTCGCGTTCTGGCGGGCGCGCATAAATTGGTAGAACGGGGCGGCGCCTTCGGCCTGAATGACGGCCAGGCGCGGCAAGCGGTCGATGAGCCCGATCTCTTTCATCTCGCGCAACCCCTTGCCGAAAGCCGAGACGTTGCCGAGGTTGCCGCCCGGCAGGACGATCCAATCGGGGACGCGCCAATCGCGCTGGTCCAGCATCTCGGTCATGATGGTTTTTTGCCCCTCGATGCGAAACGGATTAATGGAATTCAGCAGGTAAATTCCGAGCCGCTCGGCGAGTTGGCGCACCAGCGCCAGAATCTGATCGAAATTCGCTTCCACCTGCAGGGTGCGCGCGCCGTATTCCAGCGCCTGGGCCAGTTTCCCGTAGGAAATATTGCCGTGGGGAATGAAAATGATGGGCTGCAAGCCGGCGGCGCTGGCATAGGCTGCCATGGACGCCGAGGTGTTGCCGGTGGAGACGCAGGCCACTCGCGTCATGCCCAGGCGCAGCGCTTGCGCCGCGCCGCAGGTCATGCCGTTATCTTTGAACGAGCCGGTAGGGTTGAAGCCCTGGTGCTTGAAAACGAGCTTGTCCAAGGCGCCGTATTGGGCTGCCTGCCGCGCTTCGAGCAACGGCGTGCTGCCTTCGCGCAGCGTGACCACGCAGTTGTAGTTGGCAAGGAAGGGAATCAACTCGCCATAACGCCACACGCCGCTCTGATCGAGAGCCGCATTGGAGGTGCGGCGCTCGCGCCACATCCGGCGCAGCATCGGCGCCGATTGCTCCGGTTTGTCGTACGCGGCCTCAAGCAGGCCGCCGCAACTCGGGCAATTGTAGAGAACTTCGGTGATCGGAAACCGGGCGCGGCACTTTTCTTCGAAACAGACCAATTCGGCGGGCATGAACTAACATTGTAAACTCCGGGGCACCGCTCACTGCGCCGATCCTCAACGAAATTCCCGGCGGATAGTAGCGGTGAAATTCTTACTTGTGGTGATGTTCGAGGTGATGCCGCCGCAGCCAGTCTTCGCCGAAATCGTTGCCCGGCGCCCGCACCACCGTGTGAATATGATTCGGATCGTTGGGCAGCTTGGTATTGGGCGGCACGATGGCGTCGTACTCGATAAGCAGCGCCGGGCCGTGGACGCGGTAGTACATTGCCTTGCCCACTTCGGCCGGTCCCATCCATGCGAAGTGCAGCTTATCGAAGCCGGCGCTCTGAATCGCCGCACGGTAGGAGCGGGCGACCTCGGGCCGCAGATTGCCGATGTATTCGTCCACCAGTGATTCGAGCAGATCGCGTTGCCGGCCTTGCAGCGCGGCCACGCCGGCCGGAGTCTTCAATGCTTCGTCGCGTCCGGGCAGGGTGAAAATGTCCGGCGGCAGCGTTTCCGAAAGCACTGCGCGCCGGGCCTGCTCGGGCGTCAGCGCATTGCGAAGCGCAAAGCCCTTGGCGGTCTCGCCGCCCAGAAGCTGAAAACCGGCATGCGGCCCAGAGGGAATCACGGCGGGGTCGGCGCCCATGTGCGCAGGCGTCATCGTTACCCGGTGATCGACCACCGTGACATTCACCGCCAGGTGATGGCCGTCGATCTGCACGCCCCAGGGCGCTTCCCCGCCCGGCTGGCCGAAGACATCCAGGAAATAGAACTGCGCGCCATAGTGCTGTCGCATTTCATCGGAGGCGGATCCGAGAAAATCGTCGAGCGACATAATCGAAGTCGCTTTGTAATATCCCTGGCTGGAGAGCATTGCCTGCAGCAGCCGGTGCCCGGCAGCGCGCTCCGCCGGAGTCAGCTCGCCCAATTGAATGCCCTTGCGCGGATGCAGGTAGTGCGGCAGGTTGCTCCAGTCCTTGCGCTCCGGGTCGTCGATCGAAAACCGCAGGCGGGCGCGCATCTGCGGGCGCAAAGCCGCGATGAAATTTTGGGCCGCGTCGGCGAGCGCCTGATCTCCGCTATCGGCCACGCCCTTCGGCTGTGCGCGCAGGCGCGTGAAGGCAAACAGCAGCGTCACGCTTTCCAAAAAGCTCCGGCGGCGCATGCCGTTCACCGCACCTCGATTTCGAGCACCCGCGCACCGGCCTTCGGATTGACCCGGTGCTTCTCTCCGGCGGGAACCAAAGCCCACTGACCGGGTTGTTCCAATTGTTTTTCGCCCGCCTGCGCTTCGCCCGAAACCAGCAAGACTACCGTCGGCGCGTCATGCGTATGCTCCGCGGGGCCTCCGCTCGCGGTGTCCTCATCGTAAATGCGGAAGGAGCGATTCTCGCGCAGCGTCTTCAACCCCGGCACTACCAGCGCCGCGTTGTCTTTCCACCCGCTGTCGCGCAGGTTCTCCACGAGCACGAGGTAGAACAGGTCTGAGCCGACATTCTCCACCGAGTGCGAGCGGGGTTTTCCGGTATACTCCGCCACGCTCGCGTT